>Ga0209097_10002026_pt1 | contig 16757 bp, 17 predicted proteins | sample AD_UKC052_MetaG_FD_184419 | JGI IMG/M metagenome (GOLD analysis project Ga0209097, IMG submission 184419) | Active sludge microbial communities of municipal wastewater-treating anaerobic digesters from USA - AD_UKC052_MetaG (SPAdes) (version 2) | ecosystem: Engineered > Bioreactor > Anaerobic >... | reverse complement strand
CACCGACCCGCAGTTCACCACATCGTGGTCGGCCGTGAGCTGGCTGCAGGCATCGCAGGAGATGGAGGGCATGGGTCGCAGGGTGTGTGAAGGCGAGTCAACTGTAGGCTACGCCTGTGGAACGGCGAACCGATCGGCCACTTGCCTGGCACGCCGCGCATCGTCGGTGTGCAGGTACATCGAGGTCGTTGCAAGTGAGGCGTGCCGCAGGTTGTCTCGCACCGTGGTCAGCTCGGCGCCGCCTTCGAGCAGGTGCGTGGCATGCGTGTGCCTCGTCCAGTGCGGTGTGGCCAAGCGCAGCTTCTCGGCCAGCGCCGGAGTGCCTTCCACCACGACGTCAGCGGCGGTGCTGAAGAACCGTTTCATCACCCGCCACAGGCGCCACGTGGAGATCCCGCTTCCATCTTCGCCGAGGCTGCCAACCAGCCGTGTAGACGAGCGCCACTTCGAGGGCGTGACCGGCAACCCCCGTTGAACGAGGTAGCGATCCAGCGCAGCGCGGGCCAATGGCGGCAGCACGACCTTGCCGGCCTTGTGGCCCTTGCCGACGACCCGGATCCAGGTGTCGCCGTGCGCATCGGATTCGATTGCGTCGAGCTGCGCGCCCACGAGTTCGCTGATCCGAAGGCCCGTGGCGAAGGCAAAGTCGAGCAGGAAGCGCAGCCGCTGCGCGGCCGGCTCGCTCCAGCCGTAAGACCACTCCAGGCCGTCGGCGACGACCCGGACAAGCTTCCACTCGTGCTCGCTGAAGGCGCGGGACGTGTCGAGCTGGGCCGGCCGGCCGCCGCGCACCTTTACGCCCGCGAACGGGTTGGCCAGTACGTAGCGCTGCTCGATGAGCCAGCGGAACAGGGCGTTGAGTACCGACAGCGCGTAGGCGGCCGAGCGTGCCGAGAGGTCGCTGGCGAAGGGGCGCCATGCCGCTGATGGCCGCGGCTGCGGTGCGCCGACCCAGCGCGCGCGAGGGCTCGGGTGGCGCAAGAAGGCACGGTAGGCAATGGCGTCCTCGGTGGTCAGCGACGACAGAGCTCGCCCTCGCTCGACGATCGCCCACAGAATCAACCGTTCGGCCTCCTTGCGGTAGGCACGCCGGGTCGCAGCCGACTCATGCAGTGTCAGCCAGGCGTTCACCGCCTGGTAGTCGTTGCTGGCGTCGAGCGCTCCACTGCCCCGTGGCGCCCGGAACGTGCCCCGCGAGCCATCGACGTCTTCCGGAACGACCAGCCGCTCCCAGGGGACCAGTTCCTGGGTCTGCGTCACAGTCACCAGCGCACGAGCGCGTTCAGTCAGCGCGGGATGCTGGGCGAAGAACGCCTCGATGTGGCGGGCGCCGGCCGGCCCGAGTCCCTCGATGCCGCCCCACCACCGTCGGCGCCTCGGTACGCGCAGGGTCAAGTCAGCCAGCGTGCGGATGCCCGCAGCTTGCAGCACACCCGCCAGTCGCGCAGGTAGCCAGCGCTCGACGGTGTCGCCAACCAGGGGCTGCGGCAGCGACATGCCGCGCAGTGCCTCGATGGCGGCCGCGGCACACTTGCCGAGTTTCCGGTCGGACGGACTGGCCTTGTCAAGCGTGGCGGCCAGATCGGCCCGTGCGCGGCTCATCGCGAAGGCCACGAGCTGGCGCTTGACCCGCCCGATCACCGAGCGCGCCGATGTGCCGGCGGTCCGGCGATCGGGCAGATAGCGATCCACGGCGGCCCGGCTGGGAACCCCTTGAAGCCAGGCGCGGAATGCGGCCAGCGCAGCCTCGTCCGGCCAGGATGGGTCTTGGGGCGAGCCCGGCGGCGCTGACAGCGCGATTTCCATCCATGCCAGTTTAGATCGACCGCGTGCCTACCAAGCTAATGTTGTTTATCTTGGTAGCACTGCCGAAGAGCACGTCTGCCAGCGAACTCTCACCGCGGTGAGAGTCTCGGCTTCCCGGGGGCAAGCGCAGCCCAAATTGAGGCTCCAGTAAGCTGCCGCTCGCGGAGACCAGCCATCGGCCACAAGCGGCCGGTCGGCCTGAGCTCTGAAATCTGGCCGCGGCGTGCCGCTGAACGACAGCTTTCCGGCGACGAACTTGAGAGCCGCTTCGGCTAGACCTGGCCAGAAGCGGCCTGACGCCAGTGGTGTTCCCCTTACCCCGCTTCCGGTCGCCCGGCTCAATCAGCCAGCGGCCTTGATGAGCTTCAGGACATCCCGGAACTTCGGGTGCCGGCAATCGCCAAGCCACTCAAACAGCACCATCTCGTGCGTCACGACCGTGGCGCCCGCCTGAGATAGCCGAGCCATGGCCGCTGAGTGATCCGCCTGACGTCGCGAACCGCTCGCATTCGCAACCACCCAGACGCGCTTGCCCGCACGCAGCAAGCCCAGCGCCGTCTGCATCATGCAGACGTGGGCCTCGCATCCAGCGACGACGACCTGATTGCCCATCGGCTTCGCATCATGCAGTGCTTCGATCAGTCCATCTGCACAGGCATCGAAATGCGTCTTGGCCAGCGTGGCCTGGCATTCGGCCCGGATCTGCTCGACGTTCGGACCGAGGCCCGCCGGGTTCTGTTCGGTCCCGACGACAGGAATGTCCAGCGCATGGGCCGCCTGCGCCAACAGGACGCCGTTAGCAACCACTGCAGCAGCGTCGTGAATGGCCGGCATCAGTCGGGCTTGGTAGTCCACCAGCACCAGCACGCAGTCCCTCGCGTTCACGGCGTCCAAGTTCATGCCTCCCCTGCGCTTCCTCCGCGGCCCGACGCGCGGCCCAGCAGTTGCCGAAGGTAGGTGTCGAAGAGGTCCTGCGACGCCTGCTTGAACATCCGGATCCGGCCCGTGTGGCTGAGCACGAGCAGGCCGACCGTGTGCGCGAACAGCGCGGTCACCTCTTCCAGCGCGCGCTTCGGGGGCAGCCCCAGTGCCTGCAAGGCATCCTGGATCGGCTGCAGCGCGTCACGAAGACGCGCGTTCAGCTTCTCGTTCAACTCGGGCGTCAGACCACGGGGATTCATGCCCTGGAACAGGTAGAAGCCAAGGTCCAGGTCACGCGGGTTCTCGCGGTAGAAGTCGAAGAACGCCGTTGCCGCAAGTCGCACATGCTCGACTGCGCCGGTGCGGCCGTCGAGGGCGGCCTGCACCTGCGCATTCAGCCGCTCCAGCGATTCCGACAGCAGGGCACCGTACACCTCTTCCTTGCTGGCGAAGTAGCTGTAGATGGCGCCCACGGTGTAGCCGGCACGCTGCGCGATCTCGCGCATGCTGGTCTTCTCCATGCCCAGGTCGAAGAACGCCGAGCGTGCCGCGTCCAGCACCGCGCGGCGCCGAACGTCGGCCAGCGCCTGCTTGAGCATCGCGCGCGGCTGGGCCGCAGCCTTCCTGGCAGCCGGGCGGCGGGAGGTCGTCGTCGATGTGGCCATGGGCCATTGTAAACGTTGATCACTCACATTGAACAGTGTTTAACATAGATGCTCAATGTTCAATGCCTGGAGACAACCATGCCTGCCGCTTCCTCCGACGCTGCCACCAAAGTCAACCTGATGTCCGGCGACGCCTACCGCGAGTCGCTGCGCCGCTACAAGCCGAAGGTCTTCGTCGATGGTCGCGAGGTGGCCAGCGTGGTCGATGATCCGTCGCTTCGCCCCGGTGTCAACGCCCTTGCATTCACCTACGACTACGCTCTGCGCGCTGAACTGGAGCCGATTGCACTGGCCACCCAGACCCGCCGCAATCGGGTCGTCAGCCGCATGCTGCACGTCAACGAGTCGGCCGGTGACCTGCTGAACAAGCTGGAGGCCGTGCGGGTGCTGTGCCAGGAGACCGGCTGCGCGCAGCGCTACCTGGCGCACGACGCGCTCAACGGCATCGCCCAGGCCACGGCTCGCATCGATGACGCCAAGGGCAGCACCGAACACCGCGGCCGTTTCGAGGCATTCCTGGCCCATGTGCAAGACAACGACCTGTCGCTGGGCATCGCGATGACCGACGCCAAGGGCGACCGCAGTCGCAAGCCGCATCAGCAGGCCAACGCCGACACCTATGTTCATGTCGTCGAGCGCAGTGCCAAGGGCATCGTCATCAGCGGCACCAAGGCCATCGTCACCGGCGGCCCGTACATGCACGAGTTCCTCGTCATGCCCAGCCGCAACATGGGCCGCGAGGACGCCGACTTCGCGGTGTGCTGCGCAGTGCGTGTGGACGAGCCGGGCATCACCATCGCGTCCCGCCCGGCAGGTCGACCGGGCGAGAAGGTCGAGCATGGCGAGGCGCTGTTCTCGCGCAAGTACGGCCAATCGACCGCGGTGGTGATCTTCGACCGCGTGTTCGTGCCCTGGAACCGTGTCTTCTTCGCCGGCGAGTGGGAGCACAGCCATGTGCTGACCTACAGCTACGCCACGCACCACCGGCACAGCTGCATCGCCGCCCGCGCCGGCTTCGGTGACCTGCTGATCGGCGCGGGCGCGCTGATGTGCGAGGCCAACGGGCTGGACCCGAGCAAGAAGAGCAACCTGCGCGACCCGATGGTCGAGCTGATCACCATCACCGAGAGCTTTTTCGCCTGTGGCGTGGCGGCCAGCGTCTACGCGGAGAAGGACCAGAACAGCGGCTCGTTCATGCCCGAGCCGGTGTTCAGCAACATCGGCAAGCTGCTGCTGGCGACCAAGATCTACGACATGCACCGCATCGCGCACGAGGTGTCAGGTGGTCTGATCGTGGCGTTGCCCGGCCCGGACGAGGACCACAACCCGGCCACGGCCGCGAAGCTGTCCGAGGTGCTGCAGGCGGCGCCCGACATCCCCTACGACAAACGCATCCAGACGGCGCGCTTCATTGAGGACCTCACGGCGTCCTACCAGGGGGGCTGGTACTCGGTGATCAGTCTGCACGGCGGCGGCTCGCCCGCGGCGATGAAGCAGGAGATCTGGCGCAACTACCCGGTGGGGTCAAAGGTGGAACTCGTGGAGCGTCTGCTGGAGCGCGGCGTGCTGCATGACGAAAAGCGAGCCATCACAAAGAACCGGCAGCCAGGGAAGTGCTGCGACACCGGCTGCACCACGCCGGGCCAACCGGTGATGGTGGCGTTGCCCGAAAGTCGGCGAGTCGGCGTTGCGGATTGAACGACGGCTCCCGCGGGTCGGCCCATTGCCGCGAACTTCCGCTGGGGGTCGAGGCCGTCAGCTCACGAAGGGCTGCTTGCTCGTAGCTCACCGGCAACGACAGCTCTGCGGCGGTAATCCTGGCGCGGCGACCGTCGAGGGTCGACCCTAAGCGGTCCACCGGCAGGGCCTGTGTCCGGACCCAAACACGAAGGCTTGCGACACCGCCCAACGACCGCCGCGGCAGTCGTCCCAGCATTCACAACGGCCGCCAGTCGGCCCAACCAACTTCGTGTGCCTTGCCGGTCACGGGTATCCGAGTCGCGCGCGATTACAGTTGGGCTGTATTGGTCGATGAGACTTGGAGCAGCATGAATAACACCGAAGCCCTGCCGATCCGCCTCCCCGTTTCCTGCAATCAGCTCATATTTCAGCAGGCACCGGTCCGGTTCGACTCGTGGGGTCCTATCAATTTCTTCGTGGGACCAAACGGATCAGGAAAGACTACTTTCTTCAATTCGGTGATGGAGCAGGCCCGCTCGGCTTTCCCCAATCGCGTGAAGATTCTCGGTACCGGCCGACTCGGCCCCCTTGAGAAGAGTGTGGCGCAGTGGATCGGGGATCCCACGTCCCGACTCTTTCAAGAGGAGAGCATCGAGAACGTCTACAACACCCTCTTCTCTGGTCAAGACACGGCACATCAGGCGTTTCAGGTCTTGGAGAAGCGCCTCGATCTGCAGATCCGCGTGTTGGGCTTCTTGCGTCATGTTTTCAAACGCTCCCTGCAGTTCAAGTCCACACGACGAGGACTGATGGTTCTTGGCACGTCTGCTACGGGAAGTGAGTATCAGATCATCGACGAGTGCCATGGGCTCAAGGAACTGATCACTATCTTGACCTTTCTCTACGATGACACTTTTGCTGTCCTCGGAATCGACGAGCCTGAACTGCATCTGCATCCACAGTTCCAACGCTTTCTCATCGATGAACTGAAGGCTGTCGCGGGCGATCCGTCGATGCCGGGCAAAAAGCTGATCTTTCTTGTCACTCACTCGCCGATCCTCCTTGAGCTTCGTTCGCTGGCCGACTTGGCAAGCATCGTAGTGTTCTCGCCAGGCACTCCGCCGCGTCGTGCGACGCCTGACTCATTCGATGCCGAAGACCAGCTGAAGATGAGGCAGGCGTTGCCATCGTTCCATGCGGCACAGCGTGAGCTTCTGTTCTCCAATACGCCTGTCGTTGTCGAGGGTCCGTTCGACGCGGCTGTCCTAATGAACGTCGCAAGTCGGCTGGAACTGCCACTTGGCGCCGCAGGCATCGGGCTGACCACGATGGGCGGGAAGTACCAACTTCGAGCCTTTCGCGCCCTTACAGCGGCACTCGGAAAACCACAGACTAGGTTTATTCTCGATCTCGATGCGGCTATCGATGCAAAGGCTCTCAGTTGTTTGGATGCCGATCCGCGAGTGACCAGATTCCTTGCTGAACGTGGATTGGGTGATCGGACCCTTACCAAACTCATCGGCGAGTTGATCACGCTGCTCAGGGACTATGTGCGTGACGCTGCGGTTGCTGGTTTACCTGTTGCGGCTATCAAGGACTTGACGGCACCAACGGAGGCCGAGCTTGCAGTGGCGCTCCGCGTACTACGAAAGGCGCGCGACGACGGGACCGTTCAATTCGAGTCTGGCCGCGCCGATGCAGTGCTTGGAAAGGTCGATCTCGTTCGTGAGCTTGCGGCTTCGGCAAACGTTCTCATTCTCTCCCGCGGTTCCATCGAGGCGTACTACGCCAGTCCGCCGCCGCCTAGGCCGAGCGACTTCGAGAAGCAGCAGGCACTTCAGGCAGAGCTGGACGCCATATGGGCCACCGGGGAGGCAGCGAAACTCTCCCAACGCTACGAGGAGGTAGTAGATTTTGTGCGCGAAGCCGGACTGCTTCATATCCCATTGGCAACGCTCACGCGCGAGCCCATCGCAAATCTCGTTCATCTGCTGCAGTCGGAGATTGCCGCCGGCAGGATTACTTGTCTTGAAGACGCAAGAGTGTCTCGTGCCAAGGCTGACGGCTTTTGGCATATCTGCGAGCTGACCCATCTGAACGTGACAAGTCGCCGCACCTTCTCTGGAGAGATTCGAGTCAAGCGTGAGCTTGGCGGCGAGGTAATCCCGTTCGACAACAACACGCGTGCATATGAACTGACTTCGGTGCTACCGGTGGAGCCTGCAAGATAGTCGTCGCATATTGATTCCTGCCGCTCCACGACTTGGAGTCTCTCTGCAACCGGTTCTCAGGGCGCTGCGCGGCAGGTGGCAGGTCGGTAGGTTGTGGAAGGTCCGCTTCTGGCCGGGTGAGTGAGACCACGAACGTCCGCTTCATGGTGGTGAGACCGCAAGAGCGATGGCCTGCCGGCCGACCGCTTTGGAGCAGCGCGTCCGGCCGGTTTGGGTCGGCCACTGCCGACCGCGGATGTCGGCTATCAGATCGTTCAACCTGGGGGCCGGCTTTCCGGCGGTGAGATCGGGTGCCCGACCGGCGCAGGCCGACCCAGTCATTATCTTGAGCTGCGGCGACGTCACCCGCTGTCGATGGCCGCTTGGTACAGGCGGTCAGCCGCAACAGGCACCAGGTCTTCCGGCCTCACCCTGCAGACGATGCTGCTGGATCGGCGGGCACGGAACGCTGCCATACGAGCAGTAGACGCAGCAGTCGCCCGCCAGCGGCCTGAGTACCGTATGGCACTGCTCGCATTCGTAGAACCACTGGCAGGCGTCGGTGGGCATGGTTTCCACCGTCGCATGGCCGCACTGCGGGCAGGTCAGCGTCGACACGAGTTCGACCGTACTCACTTGGCGCCCCCGACCACGGTCGACGGATAGCCGGCGTCGGTGGTCGCCCGGATCAGGGCATCGACGCTGGTCTTGGCATCGTCGAACTGCACCACGGCCTGGCGCTTGCCGAAGTCCACCTCGGCTCGGTTGACGCCCTCGACCTTGCCCAGCGCCTTCTTGACGGTGATGGGGCACACCGGGCAGTCCATCGTGGGCAGCGACAAGGTCACGGTGCGCGGCGCGCTCCACGCCGGCACGGCCAGTGTGGCACCAAGGGCCAATACCAGGAACTTGTTCATGGGGACCTTTCAGTAGAAGAGCGGCGCGAACCACGGGAAGGCCAGCGCCAGCAGCACCAGCAGCGCGACGGCGAAGAACAGCCCTTGGTAGCGCCGGCGCACGCGCGGCACCGCACAGACGTCGCCGGGCGCACAGTCGGGCACGCGCCGCCAGATGCGCCTTGCCGCCAGCGCTAGGGCAGCCAGTGCGACTGCGATGAACAGCGGCCGCCAGGGCTCCAGCGCCGTCAGGTTGCCGATCCAGGCGCCGGAGACGCCCAGGCTCAGCAGCACCAGTGGACCCAGGCAGCAGCTTGTCGCCAGCAGGGCCGCCAGCGCGCCCGCGAGCAGTGGGCCACGTTCGCTGCCGGACGAAGTCGGCGTGGATGCAGGGGAACGGTTGCCCATGCGTCCAGCATACTTCCGTACTTGAGTACGGAGTCAAGCCTCATGCCGAAAGTCCTTAGCCCAGCAGACCTCGCCCTGACCATCGGCGCGCTGGCCACCGAAGCCGGCGTCAATGTCGAGACCATCCGCTTCTACCAACGCCGCGGCCTGTTGCCCGAACCCGAGCGGCCGCCGCGCGGCGTGCGCCGCTATGGGCCTGCCGATGTGGCCCGCGTGCGCTTCATCAAGTCGGCACAGCGCATCGGCTTCAGCCTGGACGAGGTGGCACAGCTGCTTCAGCTCGAGGACGGCACGGGCTGCGGCCAGGCGCGCGAGATTGCCACCCATCGGCTGCTCGACGTGCGCCAACGGCTGACCGACCTGCAGCGCATCGAAGCCGCGCTGTCGGCGCTGGTGGCCCGCTGCGCCGATGCCCGCGGCCGCGTGGCATGCCCGCTGATCGCCGCGTTGCAGGAGGCCGCATGATGGAACTGCTGAAGGTGTCGGCGCTGTTCGCGCTGACGGCCGTGATGGAGATCGTCGGCTGCTACCTGCCATGGCTGGTGCTGCGTCAGGGCAAGCCGGTCTGGCTGCTGTTGCCCGCCGCGGTCGCGCTGGCGGTGTTTGCGTGGCTGCTGACCCTGCACCCTGCCGCCGCAGGGCGCACCTACGCGGCCTACGGGGGCATGTACATCGTCATGGCGCTGGCTTGGCTGTACGTCGTCGACGGCGTGGCGCTGACGCGCTGGGACTGGGCCGGCGCCGCATTGGCACTGGCAGGCATGGCCATCATTGCGCTACAGCCTTCGACGCTGGATCCCGCCAGCCGTTAGCTCTGGTCAGCCAGCCAGGCGGCCGCAATCACTGTGGCCGTCGATCGTGTACTTGGTCTTCAGTCAGCTTTCGGTCAGTGCTGCCGTCCAACCGGTCCAAGTTTTCTGCTGCACCCCCAGTCCGGTTGGCCATCAAGGACTGCTTCGCAGACGCCCCGACCGCAAGTGACCGGTCCGGACGTCGGGCAGCTTTGGAGAAGCTTGAACTTCCGGTTTGGGTCGATTCGAGTCGACCGCCCCTGCGATCTGCTTGCCGTAGACCGGTCGTCGGCCGATACCCATGCGCCGCGTCGTAGCGAGCGGCGGGGTCAGTTCGAGCCGAACTCGCCGCCCAGGATCGCGATGAGGTCTTGGCGCTCACCCAGCAGCCGCACCACGTCCAGATGGTCTTCGCGCTCGAAGTAGCACCACACCAGCGGAAACTTCCCCACCCGCCAGGTCCGCAGCCCTGGTATGCCCAGCAACTTCCCCAGCCGCGGCGAGCCCATGCCCGGATCGAGTTCAACCTGGTCGAGCGCTTCGTTCGTTGCCTTGGCCACCTTCACCGCCAGGCGAGTGCCACCCTCCTTGCGGTAGTACCGGACTTCGCCTTGCTGGTCGCGCAGCGCCTGCGGGCGCAGAACCGCCGGCTTCAATCGATCTCGCCGCGAGCGATCGCCAGCAGTTCCTTCTCGTCGGCCTTGGTGCGACGTCGACCGGGCCCGGAGGCCAGGCCCTCTTCGATGAGATCGCGCAGCCGCTTCTTGGCCTGCTCTTCCTGGTCACGCCGCACCAGGTCGCGGATGTACTCGCTCGTGTTGCCGTAGTTGCCTGCGGCGACCCGGTTGTCGATGTACTCCCGCATCGACTCGGGCAGGGCGAAGCTCATGGTCTGGCGGCTCATGCGGGAATCTTGGGCTGTTTGACAACGGTTGTCAACACTCCAAGGCGACTCTCCGTCCTGCGGGCCTGCGATCGCTGACGCCGCTCACGATGCCGCCCGAGTCGCCTGGCTCGGCGCCCGCTGAATCAGCGCCGCAGCGAACTTCTCGACACCGAATCTCATCGTGCCGCGGAAGTTGATGTGCGAGAAGTGCGCCGGCCCGATGCGGCGAAGCCAGTCGTCTTCCACTTCGATCTTGTCGCGCCTGAGCCGCTCGACCACCTCATGCATCCGGGCGGTGTTCCAGGCCAGCACGATGGCCGTCCACCTTTCGCTGCCCGATGCCATGCCCGCGTTCGCCCTTCGCTTCGTCGGCCAGGAGGCCTTGCCGCCGCGCCTGAGCGATTTCGACCTGGAGCAGTTCTTCCCGCTGCTCTCGGACGACGTGGCGGCCATTCAGGCGCAGTTCCGCAGCGACCATCGCCTGCCGGCGGCGCTGATGCTGCTTTTCATGCGCGTGGCCGGCCGACCACTGGACGGCTTCAACGTACTGCCTCGCGGCCTCCTGCGCAAGACTGCCGAGGCGCTGGCGGTCTCTCCGCCGTCTATTGCCAGCCTGCGCTCGATCTACAAGCGCCGGCAGACGCTTTCGAAGCACCAGCTCTGGGCCAAGACCTACCTCGGCCTGCGCGAACTTGCGCCTGACGACGAAGCCGCGCTGACAGCCACGCTGTTGGCTCAGGCCGCGGACGCCTCCCACTCCGACGACCTCGTTCAATCGGCCTGCCAGTGGCTGTTCACGCGTCGCATCCTCATCCCCGGCGCGCGTCGACTGCAGGACTGGGCCAGAGCAGCATATGCGGCGGTTGAGGCCCAGATCCTCAGCGAGGTCACCGCAGCCGTGCCGCCTTCCGCCGCCAGCAAGGTGATCGACTCTGCCTACAGCGCCCGACCGAATGGAGACGGCACGCACCTGGAGTGGCTGAAGACGCCGTCGAAGCGCCACGGCCCCAGCACCCTTGCCGAGACCCTCGACAAGGTCCGCTACTTGAAAGAGCTTGGCGCCCACGACTGGAACCTGGGTGCCGTGTCGCTGGCCAAGCAGCAGGCCTACGCCCGACAAGTCCAGGCCCGGCGCCCCGTGAAGACGAGAGAGATCAAGCCGTCACGCCAGCTGATCGAGTTGGTCTGCTTCCTGCGGGTAACCCTGTTGGAGCTGACCGACGTGGCGCTGCTGCTATCCAGCCGGCGCAGCCAGCAACTGTTCCGCGAGGCAGCGGACAAGGCCCAGTCGAACCGTGTGCGGGGCACGACCAGCCTCGTCCAACAAGCTGCCAAGGCGCGAGCTGTTCTGCACGACGAGTCCAAGACCTGGCAGGCCCGCGTCATCGAGGCCAGGGAGCTCCTCGCTGGACTTGCCGAGACCGCAGGCGGCAGCTTCGTTTCGCAGGTGCGCAAGGCCCTGGCCGAAGACAGCCAGCGCGTCCACGCCTGCCTCGCGGCACTGAAGGATCTGGACTTCGGTGGGCGGGAAGGGGATCCGGGATTCGAGCAGTGGAAGGCGTGGGCAGAACTGCAGCGCCATGGGGCGACCGAGATCAAGGAAGACGCTCCCATCCCGGACGTGGGTGCAGCCTGGCATGGCCTGGTGCGTGACCTCGATCCCCGCTCGGGATTCCGGGCCTACGAGGCGTGCACGATGATGTCGCTGCGCAAGAGCTTGCGTCGCGGCAGCATCTGGCTGGACCACTCGTTGAACCTCCTGAACCGGGACTTCACTGCCGGTGCGCCCAACAGGAAGTGGCTCACCGACATCACGGAGTTCCAGATCCCGGCCGGCAAGGTCTACCTGTCGCCGATGATCGATTGCTTCGACGGGATGGTGGTCAGCTGGTCGATCGGCACGCGACCAGACGCCGAGCTCGTCAACACGATGCTCGACGCCGCGATCGACACGGTCATTGCCGGCAGCCAGCCGGATCGGCGCTCTTTCAATTGTGTTTCTCTGGGCAGCCCTGAGCATCCTTCTTTGGGCCTGGCTGGTTCAACCAAAGCGAGCTGGCTGTGAGCAACGAGCAACCTCTTGGAACACGACGCCTAGGCGGGAGGCTCGAAGGCGCGCGGTTGGGTCCAATCGGCCATTGCGTGCGCGACCTCGCTAAAGCCTTCGACCGCGCACCGGGCTCGCTTCAGCCGTAGAGGGGTCTGCGGCTGCGCCAGCTAGATGTCGCCGGAAACCGTGACCCGGTTGCGACCACTCCGCTTTGATGCATAGAGCGCCTCATCGGCGCGACTGATCCACGAGTCCATTGACTGCCCGCGGTCGAACATCGCAATGCCGACAGAGACGCTGATGCCGCCGACCGTCTGCCCGTCGACCCGCCGGATTCGGCCTTCGGAGATCTTCAATCGAAAATCATTGGCCGTGGCCTGCGCGTGTCCCAACGACGTAGCAGGCATCAGGATCGCAAACTCTTCCCCGCCATAGCGACAGGCCACCCCGTCCGGACCGATGCTGCCCTTGATAACCTGGGCAACTGCCCGGAGCACCCGGTCACCGAGTACATGGCCGTGCGTGTCATTGATACGCTTGAAGTGATCAATGTCAACCATGAGCAGGGCGGCCCCGGTCAGTCCGCCGGTGTCCGACATAAGCATGTCGTCCATCGCTTTCTCCAGCCCGCGGCGGTTCAGCAACCGTGTCAAGGGGTCGAGCAGCACCTCGCTGCGAAGCACGGTTACCTTGGAGGTGATGTCCAGCAAGTCGCGTTTACTCTCGTCCAAGCGGCGGCGCAGGTCGGCGTTGGACACCTGCATGCGCCGCGTCTCGGCGACAAGCGACTCAATGAGTTCCTTGAGACCTTCAACGTCGGGTTCAGTCGACAACCGGTGGTTGCCGTGCTCCAGCGCCTGCCCAAAGCGCGCAGCATCTACATCGGACGAGTCGGCGGAGGTGCTCAGAGCCCCCAATGCCTTGAGAAGTCGCGATTGAAGTTCATCGGTCAGCGCAAGTTCGCGGTCGACGACGTACTTCCTGAACAGGGCAGTTGTTTCGTCAGGGGTGAGCGGGTCAGGGTTCGCGATTCGGGCATCGAGCACTCGGCGCAGCGCATCGTTGGCCCCCTGAACGTATTCGTACCAGACCGTGTAGCTCGGTGGCTGGCATCCGGAGCCATGACGCGCCAGCAAGGGGAGCGCCAGGCGGAGCATCTCGCTACTCTCTTCTTTGGACTGCGGGTACATTTCTTTCAGCTCGACAATCCGCCAACACTATCGGGTCGACTTCGATCCTCGTTCTCGCAAGGAATAGGTGGGGATCTCACTACCCAACATTCGGTCCTGCCCGCCGCCTTTGGGCCAGCGACCGAACAAGCCCGCTGTCCACGAGCCGACAGCGCCGATTGCCTCAAGGGCCGCAGCCACCGCGAGTCCTGCCCGCGCGGTCAGCGATCGATTGCAGTCGACCTGTTGCGGCGGGCGCACCACGCTTGCGTCCAGAACGACCGCATGCCTTGGATCATCCACTTCAAGGTCCTGCCAAAAGCGGATTTGCGGGTACCGATGAGATGGGCGGTCATGTCGGGCACCGGCTCCTCCCGAAGCTTGTCGACCTCGGATCGGAAGACGACCGGGCCAGCAACTCGCGCTATTGATCCGCATCAAGTCGTTCATCAGGCACAACACATATCAACAATTGTAGGAGCCACGGGGTGTGCGAGCTCGCGCTGCCGCGGGACCCACTGGTCGACGACCGACGAGACGATCGCCTCGACCGGAGGTGCCAGCCGCCAGGGTTCGCCGCGGCGGCCTCCCGCGTCCGGTACCAGCGCAGACGTTCTCGGGTCCGCCAGAAATCGAGCACGAAGGCGATAGACCGTGGTCCAGTGGACACCCAGCAGTTGGCCCGCGCGCTCGGCCTGCTCGCGCCTCATGGGACCTCGGCCTAACGGCCTCAGCACGCGAGCGATCTGGACTTCACGTTCGCCGATCTCACGGGGCGACTGCATCCGTTCACCTCACAAACCCGCCAGTAGCATGCTTCATGGACACGCCAGATGCAATAGCGGGGTTCGTGGACTCGGTGTCGTGTGTTGTGGTCAGCTCGCAACAGACATCGAGAGGGGTTCAGAACCCGAATTTCCTTGATGAATCAATACCTTAGCCGCAAGTCTCGCTAGCACGGTTCATGGACATGGCTAGCAGGGTTCGCGGATCTCAACAGCTTCAACCCACACGGAGACACGAATGAGCCTCGTCCTGGCCGCCAAGGTCACCCACATTCCCCGGATGGTGCTGTCAGAGTTGCCTGGTCCGCTGCACGGCTGCCGCCAGGACGCGATCGACGGCCTGCGGCTGATCGGTGACCGCATCGTGCAAGCCGGCGCCGACACGGTGGTGATCCTGGACACCCATTGGCTCAGCAATGCCGCGTACCACGTCAACGCTCACGACACCTTCCAGGGCGTGTTCCAGAGCACCGAGTTCCCGACGCAGATCGAGTCGCTGGAATTCGACCATGCCGGCAATCCCGAACTGGCCGTCGCTCTGGCGGAAGCAGCCTCGGAGCGTGGGGTCACGACCATCGCGCACCGCAGCCGCCTGTTGCCGCTCGAGTACGGCACCCTGGTGCCGATGCACTTCATGAACCTGCGCCGCAAGGTGAAGGTCGTGTCCGTTTCGGGATGGTGTGCCTACTCGACGATCGACGAAAGCCGACGTGTCGGCGCTGCGTTTCGCGAGGCCATCGATGCCTATCCTGGCAAGGTGGCGATCATTGCCAGCGGCTCGCTCTCACACCGCATCGGTATCGAGCGGGCACGCCAGCGCGGTGACGGCGCTGGCCCGGTTCGGCTCTGCCGCAAGAGGTGACCCGATCTACGACGCCGGCGTGCAGCTGGGCAAACTGCTGCGCACGGCGTTCCTGGCCGACGTTACGAGCCCACAACGACCACATGCATGTAGCGCGGCCCGTGTGCCCCCAGCACCAGGCTGCCTTCGATGTCGGTGGTGCCGCTCGCCCCGGTGATCAGGTTCACATTGCGCGGCATCGGCTGGCCCGCAGCTGCCGCTGCATAGTCCTCCAGATAGGCCAGGATGTCGGCAGCGCGCACCGCAACGATGTGATGCAGCGGCAGAAAGTTTGCCAGCACGGGGGAGTCGGCGCCGGAATGGAACACCAGCGATCCGGTCTCCGCGATGCCCCACTTCGCCATGCCCACCGCAGCAGTTTCGTCCGGCGCGACGCGGGCATGAACCTCGAAGGCCGACCAGTCGAGCGCGCGCAGCAGCGCGTGCGGCTGCAGCGCGACCACGGCCGGCAGCCTGCGATGCTCCAGGTACGCGGCCACCGCGGCAGGCACCGCAGCCAGCGACGCGACCTGTTCTGCCGAGGCAGCAACCTTCGGCGAAGTGACCCGCGCGATGAAGGCGTCCACCAGCGCTGGGGCGAGCAGCGCGGGGCGCGTCGACGGCAGGTCCGCCAGCAGCGCCGCGGCGGCGCCCTGCACGGTGACCGGATCGATGCTGCGCCGCCCGAGCGCAGCGCGCACGCGGCCCAGGATGTCGTCGCGCGCCGTCACTTGCGCCTCCCCTCGCCGCTGGCGTAGCGGGCCATGAAGGTGCGGCCCTCGGGCGCCGGAAAGTCGCGGTGCTCCGTCCACGCGCCGAGCCCGGGCATGCTGCGTATCCAGCCGCCGCGGCTGAACAGCCCCAGAACACGCACCTGCACCGCCGTGCCCAGCCGGTACAGCCATGGGCGCGAGGCTACGAACGTGAAGATGCCCATCCCGAAGCGCATCGCCGCCGGTTCCAGCCCTTCGCGCCACGAGCGGTCGCGCCAGCCGCGCAGCAGCGTCGGCAGCGGAATGTCGACCGGGCAGACCTCCTGGCATTTGCCGTTGAGCGTGCACGCATGCGGCAGATCGCGGGACTTCTCCAGGCCGTCGAAGACCGGCGTGAGCACGGCCCCCATCGGCCCGGGATAGGTGCCGCCATAGGCATGCCCGCCCATCTGCCGGAACACCACGCAGTGGTTCATGCACGCGCCGCAGCGCAGGCAGCGCAGCATGTCGCGCAAGCCAGCCTCGGCGAGCATCTTCGTGCGGCCGTTGTCGACCAGCACGATGTGGAACTCCTCGGGGCCGTCCAGATCGCCTGGCTTCTTCGGCCCGCAATGGAAGGTGGTGTACTGCGTGACATCGGCTCCGGTGGCCGAGCGGACCAGCAGGCGCAGCAGCGCAAACGCGTGCGGCAGGCTCGGCACCAGCTTCTCGATGCCGGCCGTCACGATGTGCACACGCGGCGGCGAGGTCGTCAGCTCGGCGTTGCCCTCGTTGGTCACGGTGCAGGTCGCGCCGGTATCGGCGATCAGGAAGTTGGCGCCCGAGATCGACACGTCGGCGCTCAGGAACTTGTCGCGCAGCTCGCGCCGCGCGCTGTCGACCATCGCCTCGATCGTCTCCTCGCGGTGCGGGACGCGGTGAGATTGCTTGAACATC
>Ga0209097_10002025_pt1 | contig 16759 bp, 11 predicted proteins | sample AD_UKC052_MetaG_FD_184419 | JGI IMG/M metagenome (GOLD analysis project Ga0209097, IMG submission 184419) | Active sludge microbial communities of municipal wastewater-treating anaerobic digesters from USA - AD_UKC052_MetaG (SPAdes) (version 2) | ecosystem: Engineered > Bioreactor > Anaerobic >... | reverse complement strand
TTCCAACCACGCTAAGTGAACGTCACCATGAAAGAGCAGCAGTCGGCCCCACAAGACAGCATCCAGATCAACCTCATTGGCGAACAGCGCAAGGCCACCCGAGACTACAACGAGTATTTCATCCCTAGCTCGATCAAACTCGTGCTGGCTACATGGACGCAAGAAAAACGAAACAGCATGGCGCTGAATAATTCGGACTTCTTCCGTTACCGCTTCGGGTTTGAACCGCCCAAAGTAGCACGTCAGCAGGTGCTTGAAATCCAGACAAAATATGATCTGACCGATCGAGAGGTTCGTTGGCTCCATCGGTCTGGTCAGTTGAAAGCTTCACGAACGGAAGCGAAACTGGTTCCCAGCCGACTGATGCCGGCGGCAGGCTGGATCCAAGTGTCTATCTTGAGCTTCTTCTGTCTGGCGATGACGCTGCAGATTGCAGCGTCGAATGCGCCGGCCTGGAAGCAGGCCTTGGGACAGTTGATTATCTCCGGGCTCTGGTTTGGGGGCGCCTGCATGCTGAACAGCTTATTGCTTGCGCCTTGGCGAACGTTGAAGCGGGCCGGGGTGGTCAAAGCCGTGAAGGGTGAATGACCTGATTCGCTGCAAGCCTGCAGGCCGTTGTTTTATCTGACGGCTGGCAGGCTTGAGCGAATGAGCACTCAGGAAAATATCAGTTTGCCCCAGGGGAATCATCCCTTCCGATGTCCTCATCCGAGCTGTGTGCCAAGCGATACAGCAGCGGCAGCACAAGCAGGGTGAGAATGGTCGATGAGAGGATGCCACCGATCACGACAGTGGCCAGGGGGCGCTGTACCTCCGCGCCTGTCCCTGTTGCGATCGCCATCGGGACAAAGCCCAGGGATGCCACCAATGCCGTCATCAGAACGGGGCGCAAGCGGGTCAAGGCTCCTTCGTGGATCGCAGGATCGAGCGCCTGGCCTTCCTCGCGCAGACTGCGGATATAGGCAATCATCACCAGGCCGTTCAGCACAGCAACGCCGCACAGGGCGATGAAGCCCACTGCTGCCGAAATGGAAAGGGGAATGTCACGCAGCCACAAGGCGATGATGCCCCCGGTCAAGGCGAACGGGATGCCCGAAAACACCAGCAGTCCGTCCTTGATGTTGCCAAACATGGCAAAGAGCAACACAAAGACAAGGAGCAGAGCGACGGGTACGACGATCTGCAGGCGTGCTGTAGCTGACTGCAGGTTTTCAAACGTTCCTCCCCAAGTTGTCCAGTATCCTGCGGCTACCTTGATTCGTGCGAGCCCCTGTTCGGCCTCCCCGACGAACGAGCCAATGTCCCGCCCGCGTACATTCGCACTCACCACGATCCGGCGCTTGCCGTTTTCCCGGCTGACCTGATTCGGTCCGGGGGCCAGATCCAGGGTGGCGATTTCGGCCAAAGGAATGAAGTTCGCTCGGGTATCTCCAACAGCCCCACCACGTGGCAGCGGAATCGGCAGTCGCTTGATCGCCTCCAGATCACTTCTCAGGTTGTCAGGAAGACGAACCTGAATGTCGAAACGACGATCACCCTCGAAGAGGGTCCCAGCCTCACGCCCGCCGATCGCCGTCGCCACGGCATCCTGCACATCCCCGACATTCAGCCCATAGCGGGAACTCTTCTCCCGGTCGATCTGAACGGTCAGCACCGGCAAGCCGGTGGTCTGCTCTACCTTCACTTCGGAGGCGCCATTGATTTTTTCAAGCATGGCGGCGATCTCCGTGGCCGTTTCGTTCAGAACGTCCATGTCGTCACCAAAGACCTTGATAGCCACGTCGCTACGGACCCCGGAGATCAGCTCATTGAAACGAAGCTGGATGGGCTGGGAGAACTCATAGTTGTTGCCAGGCAAGGTGGCCACTTCGGCCTGAATGGCTTCAAGCAGGGCGTCGCGGGTTCGCCTAGGCTCCGGCCAGTCCTTCTCGGGCTTGAGCATGATGTAGCCATCCGAGATGTTGGGCGGCATCGGGTCCGAAGCGATTTCCGCCGTACCCGTCCGTGCAAAGACGCGCTTGATCTCCGGGAATTTCTCCTTCAGCCGGCTCTCCAACTGCCGCTGCATGGCTACCGACTGCGTCAGGCTGGTACCCGGGATGCGAAGGGCCTGGATGGCGAAATCGCCTTCATTGAGATTCGGAATGAACTCGCTCCCCATTCGCGTAGCGATCAGACCACTGAGAATCACCGTCACGAGGGCAAACGTGAGCACGACGGGCTTGGCGTTCATGGCCCACTGGAGCACGGGTGCGTAGGTTTCCTTGGCCAACTGCATCAAGCGGTTTTCCTTCTCGGAGACGTTGTCACCAATGAAGAGAGCAACCGCGGCAGGGATGAATGTTACTGACAGGATCATCGCGCCCAGGAGCGCGATGACGACGGTAAAGGCCATCGGATGGAACATCTTGCCCTCGACGCCGGTCAGGGCAAAGATCGGCAGATAGACCACCATGATGATCAGTTGCCCGAAAAGCAGCGCTCGACGCGACTCACGGGATGCCTTGAAAACCTCGTGGAAGCGCTCCGTCCGGTTCAAGGGGCGGCCCAGGGATGCCCGAGCATGGGATAGCCGGCGTACGCAGTTCTCGACGATCACCACCGCACCGTCGATGATGATGCCGAAATCGAGCGCACCGAGACTCATCAGGTTGGCACTCACCTTGTTGGCTACCATGCCCGAGAAGGTAAACAGCATCGCCAACGGGATGATGCAGGCGGTGATGAGTGCGGCCCGGATGTTGCCGAGGAACAGGAAAAGGATGGCGATGACGAGAATGGCGCCTTCCAGGAGATTCTTCTTCACCGTGGCAATGGCCTTGTCCACCAGCGTGGTGCGGTCATAGACGGTGACCGCCTCCACCCCGGCGGGCAGATTGCGGTTGATCTCCTCCATTTTCTTGTCCACGGCCTGGGAGACCGTCCGGCTGTTCTGGCCGATCAACATGAAGACCGTGCCGAGCACTACCTCCCGGCCATTGTCGGTGGCAGCCCCGGTGCGCAGCTCACGGCCAATGCCGACCTCGGCCACGTCACGGATGCGGATCGGCTGGCCCTGGGCGGTACCGACGATGACGTTACGGATGTCCTCTTCGGTCTTCACCTGTCCGGGCGCACGAACCAGGTATTGCTCACCTCGCTTTTCGATGTAGCCGGCCCCGACGTTGCCGTTGTTGCGCTCCAGCGCCGTGACGATCTCCTGCAGTGTCATGCCGTAGGCCGCCAGACGTTCCGGCAAGGGAGCGACCTGATACTCCTTGGCATAGCCGCCAATGGAATTGATTTCCGTCACGCCCGGCACATTGCGCAGTTGTGGCTTGATGATCCAGTCCTGTATCTCCCGCAGGTCGATGGGGGTGTAGGGGCTGCCATCCGGCTTCCTGGCCCCTTCCTTTACTTCCACAGTCCACAGGTAGATCTCGCCGAGTCCGGTCGATATCGGCCCCATGGCCGGCGAGATACCGGCAGGCAGCTTGTCCCGGGCGTCCTGTATCCGCTCGTTCACCAGCTGCCGTGCAAAGTAGATGTCGGTCCCATCCTTGAAGATCACCGTTACCTGAGACAGACCGTAGCGGGACAGGGAACGTGTCTGGACCAGGTTGGGCAGCCCGGCCATCACCGTTTCGATGGGGTAGGTCACCCGCTGCTCGGTTTCCAGCGGGGAGTAACCAGGAGCATGGGTATTGATCTGGACCTGGACATTGGTGATGTCGGGCACGGCGTCGATGGGAAGCTTCTGGTAACTGAAGACCCCCAGCGCAGCCATCCCGAAAACGGCCAGGAGGATGAGCCAGCGCTGCTCGATGGAAAAGCGAATGATGCGTTCAAACATGATCGTTCCCCTTTTCCTTAATGCGCGTGCTCAGCTGAGCCTTTGCCGATTTCTGCCTTCAGCACGAAGCTGCCGGCAGCGGCGTAGGACGCACCCGCCTTGATGCCAGAGACGACTTCGGTGTGCGCTTCATCACTGCGTCCGGTCTGAACGGGCTGCGTCACAAAACCACCGTCGACTCGGACAAACACGACGCTCTTTCCGTCCATGTTTTGAATGGCATCAGAAAGCACGGCGACCGGCACTTCGGTTTCGCTAGAGATCACTTCCACGTTGACGAAGAGGCCAGGACGCCAGCTTCCCTGAGGGTTCGAGAGGAGCACCCGAGCCCGTGCCGTGCGGGTTTGCTCGCCGATGAGCGCGCCCACGTAGGCCACAGTGCCGGTCGCTGTAGAGTCGAAAGACGATGCCTTGATAGTGACTTTCTCTCCGACCCTGACCCGGGCCAGATCCTTGGCCGGAACACTGATTTCCGCCCACACGGTGGACAGGTCGGAGATCGTGAACACTTGGCCGTCTTCCTTGACCGCTTCACCCAAGGCAATGTGCTTTTCCACAACCATTCCGTCGAAGGGGGCACGCAGCACATAGCGGTTGAGGCCGCCATCGGCATCTACACTGGCACCGATGGCGGTGAGCTTCTGCTGAACGTTGGCGACGGCAATTTCGGCCTCGCGCAGCACCTGTCGCGCCTGCAGGTAGTCTTGCTCGGCGGAGATCTTCTCCTCCCACAGTTTCCTCTCCCGCTCGTAGGTCGTCCTGGCAAAGCTCAGACGCTTCTGCGCTGCCATCAACTCGCTGCGTTGTTCCGAGAGCGCGGGGCTTGCCAGCACGGCCAGCACTTGCCCCTTCTTGACGATCTGCCCCAGGTTGGCAGACACACTCTCAACCACCCCGGCGACCCGGGGAACGACGTGTGCCGTACGATCCTCATTGAAGCGGATCTCACCGGGAAGTTGCAGAGAAGATCGAATCCGGGCTGAGCCGGCTTTATCGATCTCAACTCCTGCTGCTTTGATCTGCTCGTTACTGAGTTCGACCTTGCCCTCCTCGCGGTTGAGCATAAAGCGGCGAGTTTGAGACCCAGTCTCGACGACGACAACGGCCTCGAATACGTGGGGCTCCGCGATCGTCCCCCGCGTTTTCAGGCTGTCCTTGTCGACAACAAACTCCATCCGCTCCACTTCACCCGTCGGTCGGGTGAGCGTGAGGTGGGCTTTGACGGCGCCAGGTGCAACGGGCTTGCCATTGTCAAGAAGCCAGAGGCGCATGATAGGTTCGCCAGCACTTTCATCCAGCTGAATCTCGGCACGGGTCGTGCCGTCTGTGAGGAGCGTTCCACCGTGCGCTCCCGGGCCGCTTGTCTGGGCATGGTGCTCGGTATCGCCGTGCGAGGCATCCTCGGCATGTGCTTTGTCTGCCTTGGCGCCGTGATGCTCTGCATCCCCATGCTCCTCCGTGTGGGCATGGCTCTCGCTCTCCGAGGCGCCTTGCCCACCGTGCAGAATGAAGCCACCTGCCACACCGCCAAAGGCGATGATGAGGGCTACGGCGATCAGGTGCTTTCGGCTGATCCGGGTCGTCATGTTCTTCAGATTCATCTTGGAATCCTCCTTGCGTTATTCAGAGATACGATCAGCCAGAAGGCGATCGATTTCGGCCGCGGCCCGATGGCTGTCGGTCAGGGCACGCAGGTATTGGTTACGTGCTTGGAACAGCGTCCGCTGGGCATCGAGGACATCGAGAAAACTGAATTTGCCCAGCTCAAAGCCCTTGGTTGCGTTGTCGTAGGCCAGTTGCGCCCCGGGCAGCACCTCGCGCCGCAGGGATTCGAGTTCAAGCCGGCTATTGCTCAGCCGCTCACGGGCCTGCAGGACATCACCAGTAAGCCTGACTCGCAGGGCAGTATGTTCATCCCGCGCCTTGTCTTCCCGCTTGAGGGCTTCGAGGAGGTTGCCGCGGTTACTGTCGATGACGGGAATCGGGATCGACACGCCTACGAGGAGTTGGTCTCGGCCAAGTTCCTCGGCGCGTTTCACCCCGACGCTGATCGTTGGGTCAGGAATGCGCCGGGCACGCTCCAGAGCCGTGATCGAAGCGCGTCGTGTGATCTCAACCGAAGCCCGCCTCAGGACTGGAGATGCCTCGATCCGCTGCGCGACACCGTTGACGGACGGCACTGGAGGAAGCGCATCGACGTCTCCCTCTGCACGTTCGAATCGTGGAATCGGATTGCCCCAGAGCCCTGTCAGTCGCTGACGGGCGACCCGCAACTCACCTTGCGCCTGGGCTAGTTCGACCCGAACCCCAGCCTCCGCAACGCGCGCCTTGGTCTCCTCGACGGGAGAGGTTTTTCCGGCGATGACACGCTTGGAGACGGCTCCCGTGGCTCGCTCAGCGAGAATGACGGTCTCTTTTGCGAGCCGGGTCCGCTCTTGTGCCGAAAGTACGTCAAAGAAGGTGCTGACGACCGAGGCCCGGATCTCAGCACGGCGAGTGGCCAACTCGATGTCGGCAATGTCCCGGCCGCGCTCGGCGATCGCAATCCGGGCGCTTCGCTTGCCTGCGAGCTCGATGGGCTGGTTGATCTGTACGGTCGTGGTGCGCGTCGTAGTGCGGGTGTCTTCCACAAGAAACTCAATGGACGGATTGGGCCGCGCACGCCCCTGGATCACAGTACCTTCACTGGCCTCGCGTTCGCGAAGCGCTACGGTGATCTCAGGGTTGGCTCGAAGAGCCAGATCGAGCGCGGCGGCAAGCGTCAACGGACCAGCGGCTTCGCTGGGGAGCTGATTGAGTACAACGGTTTGCGTGGAAAGTGATGTCGGCGCCTGAGCATGAGCACCGAATGCGGTCGCAAAAAGGACTGCGAGCAGCGGGAATGCGGTTCTGAATGGCACGGGGGTGCGCATTGAAATCTCCTTGTTGTGCAGTCGTCGGCAGAAACCGACAGGACGACGAAACAAACGAGATCCGGCGCGGGCGCCGCCTGAAGGCGGGCTCTAAGTGAAAACTAAAGCAGGCCGCTGCGCCGAATCAGAGCGCAGCGAACCAGTTTGGCCGTTCGGGGCCTGGGGGGATGTGGGTGCGAAAGAAGGCTGGCGTTGATTCCGGTGCTGAGGGCACCGGGCACCGAGGCAGGCAGCGAGTGTCCTGACCGAGAATCTTGAGGGCGCTGTAGTGGCACAGCCCACAGTCTCCGTCGATGGCGACACCTTCACCGGAATCAGATTGCTTGGAGGTTTCCGCTTTCGATGCTTGGTGCTCGTGACTGTGATGCCCGAAATGGCCGGCATTTTTCCCGGTCTCATGCTGGCAATAAGCACCCACCGCTGACCAGCTAAACTGGAGCGGCATAAATACAGCCAGAAGGAGGGCAACCCAAAAACGCATGTTCAAAAGTATACCGGAAGATGTTTCAACTCAGCCGTGAACCTTGGTGGGTTGATCGTCAGGTTGACCAAGGCGTAGTAGCCGCAGCCCATTGCTGACCACCAATAGGCTGGCCCCCATGTCAGCAAACACGGCCATCCACATGGTGGCACTGCCTAGCAGAGCCAGAACCAGGAAGATTGCCTTGATTCCCAGCGCCAGAATGATGTTCTGCCAAAGCACCCTGTGCGTCGTGCGCGAGAGCCGAATGGCTTCAGGAATCCGGCGCAGATCATCGTTCATGATCACGATGTCGGCGGCTTCCATGGCGGTATCCGTCCCCGCAGCCCCCATTGCTATGCCGATATCGGCGCGTGCCAACGCAGGCGCATCGTTGATCCCGTCACCGGTCATCGCCGTGGGGCCAAATTCTTTCTGCAAGGCTTCGATGGCCTTGAGCTTGTCGTCAGGCAGCAGATTCCCGCGTGCATCGTCCACATTAGCCTGTGCGGCAACGGCCTGAGCCGTTGCCTGGTTGTCGCCAGACAGCATGACTGCCTTGACGCCCAGGGTATGCAAGGCCGAGATGGCTTCCCGGGCATGAGGTTTGATCGTGTCGGCAACGGCGAAGATCGCCAGCACTCCGCTTTCGTTGGCCAGGAGTGTCATCGTGCGCCCCTGGGCCTCATGTTCGACGAGGCGAGCTTCGATGGCAGGACCGCACAGTTTGCGCTCCTCGATCAATCGATGATTCCCAAGGATCAGGTCTTGGTTACCGATGCGACCTTGAACACCACGCCCCGGCAGCGCCATGAAGTGATCGACAACGGTGGCGGACGGCGCCAGTGCCGTTGAAATGGCTTTTGATACAGGGTGGTTGGAGAGGGCTGCCAGGCTGCCGGCCCACTCCAAAATCACTTTCTCGGATACGGTCTGATCCAGGATTTCGGTTGCGACCCGCTTCGGTTTGCCTTCGGTGATCGTCCCCGTCTTGTCGAGAGCAATGACCTTCAGCTTACGGGCATCCTCCAGATAGACGCCGCCTTTGATCAAAATCCCCCGACGTGCTGCGCTGGCGAGCCCACTCACTACCGTAACGGGCGTTGCAATCACCAAGGCACAGGGACAGGCGATCACAAGAAGGACCAAGGCTTTGTAAAGCGCTTGAGACCAGCTCCACTCCAACAACCACGGGGTCAGGAGCGCTACGGCCAGCGCGATCACGAACACAGCGGGCGTGTAGAGGGCTGCAAAGCGATCGACAAAGCGCTGCATAGGCGCCTTGCTGCCTTGAGCGGTTTCAACCGCGTGGATGATCCGGGCCAGTGTGGTCTCAGTGGATCGAGCCGTCACCCTGAATTCCAACAGCCCTGATTCGTTGATCGTCCCGGCAAAGACCGTGTCACCGATGGTCTTGTCCACCGGCAGGCTCTCGCCGGTCACCGGTGCCTGATTGACCGCACTGCTCCCGGCAGTCACGACGCCATCCAACGGAATGCGTGCGCCAGGCTTGACCCTGACGACTGCAGCAAGCATCACGTCTCGGGAGGCAAGCACATCCCAACTGCCATCAGCCTGTCTCACTTCAGCGGTTTCCGGCGTGAGCGCGAGCAGGCTCTTGATCGCGTTCCGTGCCCGATCTACCGACCTTGCTTCAATCAGCTCTGCAATGGAATACAAAGCCATCACCATGGCGGCTTCAGGCCATTGACCAATGGCGAAGGCACCTGTGACCGCAACCGACATCAGGGCATTGATGTTCAGACGCCCCTGAGACAGGGCAGCAAGCCCCTTGCTATAGGTTGAAAATCCGGCCATCACGATCGCTGTTGCCGCCAAACCCATCCCGGCAATCTTGGCTAGAAGCACTTCGGGCATCAGGTAAGCCAGGACTTCTGCGCCAAGCGCCAGGACGAGCGCCATCGCAAAAATAGCGATACCACGTGGAATGCCGTCGCGATCTGTGCCCGCTGGCGTACCCGGTTTGACGAGCTCTGCGGCAAAGCCCGCTTTGCGGATGGCGTCGATGATGCTTGGCAGCGCTTCATTTGGCGCATCGATGCGCAGGGTGCGGGCCGACAGATCAAAACGAAGCCCACCGATCGCGCCGATATGCTCGACCGCCCGGCGGATCTCACTCTCCTCCGTAGGACAGTCCATTGCCGGAATGCGAAGCTGCAAACCGCCTTCCGTATCGTCGGCTTGCAGAGGCACGTTCGTGGAGGGCGCCTCGGGGGAGTGACACGTGCCGCTACACCCGCAGTATGAGGGCTGAGTCTCGGGTTGCAGGCTGATGGGCGATGGTTTCATGGTGATCTCCTATTGCTGCCATTGGAAACCCTGTAGCAACTCCAGAGTCAAGGGGGTAAGGTGATCGCCTTCGTCAATTCACTTTTGAGCTCATGCCGGGCTCAGGCCTTACGATGAAAATCGGTCAGCTCGCCCAGCAGACAGGTACTCTGGTAGACACCATTCGTTACTATGAGCGCGAGGGGCTGCTCCCGCGTGCAGCGCGAACGGAAGGCAACTATCGGATCTACGATGCCGTTCATCTTGAACGTCTGGCCTTCATTCGGCGGTGTCGCTCCCTCGACATGACACTGGACGAAATCCGGGTGCTTCTGTGTTTCAGGGACCGCCCATTGGAAAGTTGCGAGGACGTCAACACGTTACTCGATGCCCATATCAATCACGTCGCCGATCGGATACGCGAGCTGCTGCAGTTGGAAAAACAGCTGCTGACACTCCGAGAATGTTGCCGGGACGGTCGACAGGCGGCCGATTGCGGAATCTTGAACGAGCTGTCGCACGGGGCGACGGAGGTCGCCGGGCCCTCTGTATCGGAGAGTCACCTTTCTGCAACGCATGCCGGCGGCCGACGGCACGTGGTCCAAAGAACGCAAGAACAGGGGGAGGACTGACTGACCGGCCCAGAGCGGCTGATTCGCTCAAAGGTCTTTGAATACGTCCCGGTGCATCTTGATCGTGGCTGGCTGAGTGCGTTTCTTCGTGTGGTTCTTGGCCATTTCTTCTGCCCAAAGGCTGACTTCAAAGCCGAGTTTTCGGTAAAAACCGAGCACCGCTTCATCGTTATCCGCATCGACAACGATCAATCGTGCGGCGGACAAGCCTGCCGTATTGAGAATGTCACCAAGCAGGAGCGCCATCAAGGCGGCGCCCACACCCGTACGCTGCAGGTCCTGGTGAACCGCAAGTCTCCCAATCTTCACGGCAGGAAAGGCAGCAAGTTCGATGTGCTCATAGACCCCCAAGTCGAACTTCTCGGAGTTGTTGAGCTTTATCGCGTCGTTGGCGAGAGTGAAATACCCGACCGGGCCTTCAAAATGCTGATGAAAAGCCACATTGGTGAAACCCAGTCTGGCTTCGTGCAAGGTCAGTGCCTGTGCCGTCAGAAAATCGTCTAGACGAGGTTTTCCGCACGAGAACGTACCGAGAGTCGCCGGATCAACCTTCGTGATGGGGAGGTAACCATATCCCTCGTCAGTCAGCATCAGCCAGGCAAAGCGACCCGGTACTTGTCCAGGAAATGTGCTTCCTTGGCACGCCGAGCGGCAGCGGCCAACTGCTCCGCGCGCTCCTGAACCGCTGGTGTCGGCCGGACAGACTCAACGGACACGACAAGCCGCTTCTTGGCCTTGAGGGACGAAGCGTGTTTCTTCAAGAGAAGGCTGCGAGCAGGTTGCTTCATGGCATAGGGTCTGTACGTAGGAACGCCTTCCATGCGAAGGGAAGGCATTGAGATACTAGAACAGAAAAGAGAATATACGCAATCCGTACATTCCAGCAATCATGGCGAGACTGTGTGGTGGCACGGCAAGAGCGCACGATCCCTGATGAAGATGTGCGGCAAGAAAGCCTCCTCAAGCGCACGACGTATTGAGGCGCAGGTAAGCCGGTCATCCGCCATGAAGTTCATGTATAGCTCGGTGGTCAGTTCGATCAGGTGCGTGTGTTCCCGGACATGAGCTTCCCGATCGAGGGGAGTCCAGGCGCTGAGCCAGCGCTCCTCCAATGCATAGCTGCGATACGTACAGTTGATGAACTGGGCAAATAAGGCAGAAACCGCCTCGGTGTCGCCAGTGGATGTCGCCCGGAGTGTATGAAGGCCGAGATACTCCAAGCGACGGCTCGTTGCTTGAAGCAACGAGTCATTTGGGGAAGTGAGCGCATTTGAGCAGATCATGGCTGTGAGCTTGCAAACGGGTCAGTCCGTGCTGCGGGGCGTGACGATCAATGTCGGTATCCACATCTCGAAGATGTTGCTTCCTTCCCCCGTCCGTCCCTCGATGTCGCCTCCGTGAGATCGCAGGATTGAACGAGTGATGGCAAGGCCCAGCCCGGCGCCATCGCCAGAGTGGCGGCGGGATGCATCCACGCGATAGAAGCGGTCGAAGAGACGCGACAGATGTTCCGGCGGGATGGGTTCCCCGGTGTTCTCGACAGCGAGGTGGATTGTATCGGCGTCCGCACTGTCTCGTACGACGCTGACCGTCACGACAATGCGTCCTCCAACCGGGGTGTAGCGAAGTGCGTTGGACAGCAGATTGCCGATGGCCCGCCGGAGCATCAGCCTGTCTCCGGTCACCAGTCCTGAGCCCTCAAGCCGTAGCGTGACGCCGTTCTCTTCAGCCAGGGCGCCGTAGAAATCGAACAGGGCAGTGACCTCGTCCGCCAGATCAAAGCTTTCCTGGCCCGGTACGATCAGGCCGTTCTCCGATTTGGCCAAAAATAGCATGTCCGAAATCATCCGCGACAGACGCTCGAACTCCTCGCAATTGGACTCCAGCACCTCCCGGTACTCGGTGGAGCTTCGGGTCTTGGAGAGGGCAACCTGGGTTTGCGTCATCAGGTTGCTGACTGGGGTCCGGAGTTCGTGAGCCAGGTCTGATGAAAAATCCGAGAGTCGCTTGAACGACTCCTCCAGCCGGGCCAGCATGTCGTTGAGGGATTCGGCCAACTCAGCCAGTTCGACGGGTACGGCATCCACAGGTAAACGCTGGTCAAGACGTTGGGCGCTGACTTCCGTCGCTCTTCGCTTCATCTCGCGAAGTGGCGCCAGGCCTCGACGGGCAGCAAACCAACCGAGTAGTCCGGTCGCCAAGGTGCCCCCAATGACCACGAGCCAGAGGGTCTTCATGAATGAGTCCATGAAGCTCCGGTGATGGGAAATGTCCGTCGCGACGGCGACTACGGCGGGCGGCCACGCCTGAACTCCGGTTGGTGCTTCGGCCACGATACCCCGGAAGGACAACTGGTCATCGACTTGCCACACGTAGGGGCGCTCAGCCTCAGGTGTTTTGACCCGATCCAGTAAGCGCTGGGGGAAAGGGGCGTCCTCGGTGGCGAACAGGGTGCGACCATCCGGCCCCTTTACTGCCACGACCAAGCCATGATGGCCGATCAAGGAGTCGTCCATCTGCTGCGGAATGGCTGCCAGATCCTTTGACGAATGAACCTTGGCCAAGGCATGGCGAATCAATTCGAGTTTGCCGGTCAGGGCCTCCATGTCCTGCTCTTCGAAGTGGTGTTCGACGGACTCAGCCACAATCAAACCTAGTACCAGCAACACCACGGTTGATGCCGCCGCGAACAGCACGGTCAGGCGGAAGGTCAGCGACTTGCGGCGGACAGGGCGCACTATTCGTCCTCCTGTTCTTCCAGCACATAGCCCATGCCACGCACGGTGCGAATCAGCTTGGGTTCAAAACCGTCGTCGATCTTGGCCCGCAGGCGGCGCACCGCCACCTCGATCACATTGGTGTCGCTGTCGAAATTCATGTCCCACACCTGGGAGGCGATCAGGGAGCGCGGCAGTACTTCACCGCGCCGGCGCAGCAGGAGTTCAAGGAGTGCAAACTCCTTGGCGGTCAGGTCGATCCGCTTGCCCGCCCGCGTGACGCGGCGGCGCAGGAGGTCCAGCTCCAGATCTGCCGCATGCAAGGCGTCGACTTCCTTGTTCTTGGCCCCCCGGCGCAGGAGGCTTCGAACGCGAGCCAGTAACTCCGAGAAGGCGAAGGGTTTGACCAGATAGTCGTCGGCCCCCAGTTCAAGTCCCTTGACCCGGTCATCCACGCTGTCCTTGGCGGTCAGAAACAAGACGGGCATCTCCTTGCCGGCCTTGCGCAGGGCCTGCAGGACGCGCCAACCATCGAGCCCCGGCAGCATCACGTCGAGCACGATGAGGTCGTAAGCTTCGGTCATCCCGAAGTGCAGTCCGTCCATGCCGTCCCGGACCAGGTCCACATTGAAGCCGGCTTCAACCAGCCCTTGCTTGAGGTAGTCCCCTGTTTTGGGTTCATCCTCGACGATCAGTATTTTCATGGTCTTCCTCGCAGCATTCTCCATTTGGCAGCATTAGTTTGGCGCAAGCCACCTCCATTCTTCCCAAGATTACAAAGATGTAATTCCCGGGTCAGTCTCCTGTCGGTTTCTGCACCGCACACTGCTTGCCACGGGAACAGCAGATTCCCGAGGCCCCCTTTTGACCCCATGGAGATGACCGATGCGATCACCCCTGTTCGGGCTGCTGGCACTGGCTTTGACGAAAAGCGTCCTGGCTGCTGAGCCGCCCCCCCTGGAGCCTGCCTCCAGGAATTCCCCTCATGCGTCCTCCTTGTCCGATTATCGTGCTTGGTCGGAAGCCCCCGTTGGCGCATGGCGAGCGGCCAACGATGGTGTTCAGCGTACAGGTGGCATGCATGCAGGCCATATGCCACCTGCCAACATCGATGAGGCTTTGCAAAAGGAAAGCGGAGCGACGCCGCCGGCCTCAGCGAGGCCCTCTGCTGATCATCACCATTAGGAGTTCGCCGTGCGCTCAATCCCATCTCCACGACACTCCCGCGCCATCAAGGGGCTGACCGCCCTGGTCCTTGGTACGCTGGTCCTGAGTGGCTGTGCCAGTTTTTCTCCGGACGGAGGCTTCGATACCGTGCGGGAAACGACCCGCACCCGTATCGGTGCCGATGCCCAATGGGCCAGAAGCGACGAGGCCCGCAAAGAGATCGATACACGTGTGGCCGAACTGCTGGCCAAGCCCTTGGCCGTTGAGGATGCCGTTCAGGTCGCCATCTACAACAACCGGGGACTCCGCGCCGCATTTTACGATCTTGGAATCAGCGAGGCCGAGATGGTCCAGGCCGGGCGCTTGCCGAATCCGCATTTTTCCATGCTGCGTACCAGCCGCGCCGAGAATGGGGTCCGCGAATTCAAGATCGAACAGGTGCTGACCTTCAACCTGTTTGCGCTGATCACCATGCCGCTTGCCGTGGAGGTCGAGAAACGCAACTTCGCCCAGACCCAGCGCATGACGGCGCTGGAGGTGGCGAGGCTGGCATCCGAGACGCGCAAGGCCTACTTTGGAGCCATCGCGGCTGAAGAGTCGGTCCGTTACCTCCGGAAAGTCAGGCAGGCCGCCGAAGCCGGCGCTGGCCTGGCCCGCAAGATGGCGGACGTCGGTAACTTCAACCGGTTGCAGCAGGCCCGAGAGCAAGGCTTTTATGCGTCCGCAGCCCTCGAACTGGCTCGGGCCGAGCAAGCCAACATCGCGGCGCGGGAGCGGCTGACCAAACTGCTGGGCCTGCCATCACCCCAGGTGATTCGACTCCCCGAGCGCCTGCCCGATCTGCCCAAGTTGCCCGACGAGTTGCCGGCAGTCGAGCAAACGGCACTGGATCAGCGCCTCGATCTCCAGGCGGTTCGTCTCGAAACCGAGGCACTGGCCAAGAACCTTGGCCTCACCCAGGCCACGCGCTTCATCAACGTGCTGGAGTTCGGACCGGCGCGTGTCCTGGAGGGCACGCGGGATAGCGGCTACAAACGTGGCTACGAAGTGAGTTTCGAACTCCCGATCTTCGACTTTGGCGGCAGCAAGGTTGCCAAGGCGGAAGCCATCTATGGCCAGGCTGTTGAACGTGCGGCCGAAGCCGCCATCAACGCCCGTTCGGAAGTCCGCGAAGCCTACTCGGCGTATCGCAACAGCTTCGACATTGCAAAGCACTACCGGGACGAAATCGTGCCGCTCAACAAGCGGATCGCCGAAGAGAACCTGCTGCGCTACAACGGCATGCTGATAGGGGTCTTCGATCTGCTCGCCGATGCTCGTTCCCAGATCACCAGCGTGAACAGCTACATCGAGTCCCTCCGTGACTATTGGATTGCCCAGAGCGATCTACAGATGGCCCTGATCGGCAAACCTTCCCTCGCCGCCGCTGCGCGCACTTCCCCGGCCAGCACCGGCCGTCCGGATCACTGACCCGAAAGGACTCCCGATGACATCCCGTCGCGCATTCATCCAAAGCCTGGGCCTGACAGGTGGCGCTGTGGCCACGGCCTCGGTCAGTTCCGTCGCCATGGCCGCACTTCCTGAACTCATTATGAAGGAGGATCCGAACACAGCGCCTCCGCATCTCCCGCAAGGCGTCACCGGCGCCGGTCGGCCCTATAACCCGGTGGTCACCCTCAACGGCTGGACGTTGCCGTGGCGCATGAACAAGGGCGTCAAGGAGTTTCACCTTGTGGCCGAACCCGTGGTGCGCGAGATCGCGCCCGGCATGAATGCCCACCTATGGGGTTACAACGGACAAAGCCCGGGTCCGACGATTGAAGTGGTCGAAGGCGATCGGGTCCGTATCTTTGTCACCAACCGCCTGCCCGAGCACACCACCATTCATTGGCACGGGCAGCGTCTGCCCAGCGGAATGGATGGTGTCGGCGGACTCAACCAACCTCAGATTCCCCCCGGCAAGACCTTCGTCTACGAGTTCGTGGCACGCCGGCCCGGCACCTTCATGTATCACCCCCACGCCGACGAGATGACCCAGATGGCGATGGGCATGATGGGCTTCTGGGTCACTCATCCGAAGGAGCGGCACCCTCTCATCGACGAAGTGGACCGGGATTTCTGCTTTCTCCTGAACGCCTACGACATCGACCCCGGCAGCTACACCCCGAAGGTGAACACGATGCTCGATTTCAACCTATGGACCTTCAACAGCCGGGCTTTTCCGGGCATCGACTCCCTCAATGTGCGCCAAAACGACCGGGTACGTATCCGCGTCGGCAACCTGACAATGACGAATCACCCGATTCACTTGCACGGCCACGAATTCACAGTCACCGGTACCGATGGCGGCCCAACGCCCAAGGGGTCCCGCTGGCCTGAAGTGACAACCGACATTGCCGTCGGGCAGATGCGCCAAGTCGAGTTCATCGCCAATGAAGCGGGTGACTGGGCTTTCCATTGCCACAAGAGCCACCACACGATGAATGCGATGGGCCATGACGTGCCGACCATGATCGGGGTCGATCACCGGGAGGCCGCCAAGCAGATCACCGATCTCATTCCCGACTACATGGTGATGGGAGAGCGCGGCATGGCCGACATGGGGGAAATGGAGATGCCGCTTCCGGACAACACCCTTCCGATGATGACAGGCCAAGGCCCCTATGGTGCGGTGGAGATGGGCGGCATGTTCACTGTCCTGAAAGTCCGTGCCGAGCAGAAGGTCGGCGATTACTCCGACCCCGGCTGGT
>Ga0209097_10002024_pt1 | contig 16759 bp, 11 predicted proteins | sample AD_UKC052_MetaG_FD_184419 | JGI IMG/M metagenome (GOLD analysis project Ga0209097, IMG submission 184419) | Active sludge microbial communities of municipal wastewater-treating anaerobic digesters from USA - AD_UKC052_MetaG (SPAdes) (version 2) | ecosystem: Engineered > Bioreactor > Anaerobic >... | reverse complement strand
TCGTGCTCAATGCGCCGAGCGTCTACCGATTCACCGGCGAGGCCGCGCCCGAGCGCCACCTCGAAGCCGCGCAATTTCTCGGTGCAAACATGGCCGGCGCGACCACGAAAGACGCTGGCGAAGTGGTAGCCGGCAAACTCATCGAAATGATGCGCGCCGTGAACTTCCCGAACGGTCTCAACGCCGTGGGCTACACCGACGCTGACGCGGAAACGCTCGCTGAGCGCGCCTTCCCGCAGCAACGCGTGATCAAGAACGCGCCACGCGACGTGACCAAAGCATCCCTGGCCGAACTGTTCAAAGGCGCGATGCGGTATTGGTGATCGGTCGTTTTATGCCCAACAGCTTTTTGGCGCGAACGACCAGCGGGCGGTCGTTTGGTGCGAGTTTGTATTAATGTCGAGAAAGTAACAATATTGGCGGTAATCGCCGTCTGGCAGTCGTTTGCGCCACAAAGCTGTATGGTGACCACCCAGGAGCACCAATGAAAAGAGCCGCGAAAGCGGCTCTTTGCTTTTGCAGCGCTGAACGCTCGCCTAGTGCCCCAAAATCTTCGACAGAAAATCTTTCGAGCGATCGGTCTGCGGATTGTTGAAGAAGTCGTGTGGGTTGTTTTGTTCGACGATTTGGCCCTGATCCATAAAGATCACCCGGTCGGCCACGGCCTTGGCGAAACCCATTTCGTGGGTCACGCAGATCATGGTGATGCCTTGGTTCGCCATCTCGACCATCACGTCGAGCACTTCCTTGATCATCTCTGGATCGAGCGCAGAGGTTGGCTCATCAAACAACATGATCTTAGGCGTGAGGCAGAGCGCGCGCGCAATCGCCACGCGCTGCTGCTGGCCGCCGGAGAGCTGGAGCGGATACTTGCCCGCTTGTTCAGCAATGCGCACGCGCTTCAACTGAAGCATCGCCTTTTCTTCGGCTTCTTTCTTCGGCACTTTTCCGACGTACATCGGTGACAGCGTCAGGTTTTCGAGCACCGTTAGATGGGGAAACAGATTGAACTGTTGAAACACCATGCCGACTTCCTTGCGGATCTTGTCGATCGCTTTGACGTCGTCTGTTAGTTCGGTGCCGTCAACGTAGAGATGGCCTTCTTGGTGTTCTTCAAGGCGATTGATGCAACGAATCAGCGTCGATTTGCCTGAGCCCGACGGGCCGCAGACAACGATACGCTCGCCTTGTTTGACGTTCAGGTTGATGTCGCGCAGGACGTGAAAACTGTTGCCGTACCATTTGTTGACCTTATCGAAAACGATGATGTCTTTGGCGGCGTTATTGGTGGTGCTCATTGGTTGCTTCCCGACTAGCGCAGTTTGGATTTGTTGACTTGCTTTTCAATCCACAGGCTGTAGCGGCTCATGGCGAAGCAGAATGCGAAATAAATTAGCGTGATGAACACGTAGCCTTCAAGCTTGTACGGACGCCAATCGGCGTCACCGTTCAGGGCAAGGCCGAGCGATCCGGTCAGTTCGTAGAGCGACACGATGCCAACGAGCGAAGTGTCTTTGAATAAGCCGATGAAGTTGTTTACGATGCTCGGCACGACAAGCGCCAAAGCCTGCGGCAGAATGATTTTGAACTGCGTTTGCCAGTACGACAACCCGAGCGACGCAGCTGCTTCCGTCTGCCCCTTCGGCATAGCCTGCAGGCCACCGCGAATCACCTCCGCCATGTACGCCGCAGCGAACAAAGTCAGGCCTGCGAGTACACGAATCATCACGTCCACCGTTACGCCTTGCGGCATGAACAACGGGAACATGAACGACGCCATGAACAACACAGAAATCAGCGGCACACCGCGGATGAGTTCAACGTAAATCGTGCAAAACGTGCGAATCGCGGGAAGCGCCGAGCGGCGGCCAAGCGCAACTGCAATTGCAATGGGAAACGACATGACCATCGACAGCGACGACAACATGATCGTCAACGGCAGGCCGCCCCAACGATCGGTCGTCACTTTGGTGAGGCCGAACACGTTGCCGTACATCAACGCGAAGAAGGTCCCGACAACGACGACCCACAGCACGATGATCCACTTGTTCCAGAACGCGCGCGTGCAGCTCGCGACGAGTAAGGCAAGGAGCAACAACGTGGCCACCAGCGGACGCCATTGCTCATCCATTGGATAGCGACCGAAGATGATCAGGCGATACTTCTCGGTCACCACGCCCCAACACGCGCCGACGCCCGGCGCACGACAAGCATCCGCGTTTGGTACCGTCGTGGCGGTAAGGAACGCCCACTGGATAAAGTTGGGGATTGCATACAACAACACGCCAAGCACGATGACGGTTGTGACGGTGCTCTGCCAGTTCGCGAACAAATTGGCCTTAGCCCAAGGCACCAAGCCCTCGGTTTTTACTGGAGCAGGGCGTGCTGGAGCCGATTGAAAGACAATTGTTTCAGCCATGGTCTAGCGCTCCTGAATGGCTGATTTCGCGTTGTACCAACCCATGAAGATCGAGGTGGACAACGAGGTGGTGAGATACACCAACATGATGATCGCGATGCACTCGACCGCGCGGCCGGTTTGGTTGAGCGCGGTGTTCGCGATTGACACCACGTCAGGGTAGCCAATCGCGACCGCAAGCGACGAGTTCTTCGTGAGGTTCAAAAACTGGCTCGTCATCGGCGGGATGATCACACGCAGCGCTTGTGGGAGAAGCACTTTTTGCATCTCCTGACCCTTCGACAGACCGAGGGCTTGCGCTGCTTCACTTTGCCCGCGCGCTACCGACGAGATGCCGGAGCGCACGACTTCGGCCACGAAGGCAGCCGTGTAGAGCACAAGTCCCAACAGCACCGCCATGAATTCCGGTGTCAACGAACCGCCATTCTCAATCGCGAACTCGCCCTTCTTGGGCATGTTGAAATCAAACGGTGCACCGCCTATGATCCAGCCTAGCGCACCACATGCGATCACGATCACGACGGGCACCCAGAACATGCTTCGCAGTTGTCCCGTCGCTTCGAATTTTGCTTGCGCCCAACGACGATAAAACCACGCAACAACCGCTCCGAGGCCCCATCCGATCACACCCGTGAGATGTCCAGTGGCCCACAATGGCTCGGGAAACGACAAACCACCTTTGCTTAGAAAAAACGGACCGACGTGCTTCGCGTCCGTGATGTCCGGAAGCAGTTCCGTAAAAAGCAAGTACCACATCAAAAGTTGAAGCAGCACCGGAACGTTACGGAAGAATTCGACGTACGCCTGACACAGGCCGCGCAGCAAACCGTTGCGGGAAAAGCGGCCGACGCCAATTAAGGTACCGAGAATTGTCGTCAAGATGATGCCGACAACGGCAACACGCAATGTGTTGCTCACGCCAATCAGGAACGCCTTCCAATAGGGGTTGTTGGAATCAAACGGAAACAGGGACTCGCCGATGTCGAAACCCGCCGGCGCCCAAAGAAAATCGAAGCCGCTCTTGATGCCCCGTATGCGCATGTTCTCGGCGGTGTTGTGCGCCAAAAACCAGACTGCGCCGCCGATGAGCGCAACCGCGAGTATTTGATAAAGCAAGCCGCGAAACGCTTGGCTACGCCAAGACCAATCTCGTTTGCTAGGTGGTGTTCGTGGTGCAACCGCCATGCATTTCCCCGTTAAAAAATATCGTTATCCGGTGACAGGACTTCTGTTGTTCCTGTTAGGGAGAGGAGACTGATCCGCAAACGAGTCACTCTCACCCTAACCCTCTCCCGCGTGCAGGAGAGGGGACTATGCAGATACGGCGTTGACTGTTGGAATCGAAAAACGAACCAATGTTCAGACGCCGCGAGCGGGATGCAGTGCAAGGCGGCGGTTCGCGACGTGTACTTTCGTACACGAGCGAGCCGCCAACGCCGCAATGCGCCCGCGCAGCAAGTCTTACCGGACTGGGTAGGCGTACATCAGGCCGCCCTTATTCCACTGGTTATTAGCACCGCGTGGCAGCTTGAGCGCCGACTTCGGACCTACATTGCGCTCGAAGATTTCGCCGTAGTTACCAACGGCTTTGAGTGCGCGTGCCATCCATTCTTTGTCGAGACCGAGCAGCTTGCCCGTATCTTCGGACGTGCCGAGGATGCGTTGAACGACCGGATCGGTGCTCGACTTCATTTGGTCAACGTTAGCTTGCGTGACGCCGTATTCCTCGGCTTCGAGCAGACCATGGATAACCCATTTCGAGATGGCGAACCACTCGTCGTCACCACGGCGAACCATTGGGCCGAGTGGCTCTTTGGAGATCAGCTGTGGGAGGATGACGTGTTCGTCAGGGTTCTTAGCTTCTTTGTTACGAACTGAAGCGAGGCCCGATGCGTCTGTCGTGTAGGCGATGCAACGACCTGCGAAGTACGCGCCGGTGGCTGCTTCTACTTTTTCGAACACGACGGGTTTGATGCCCAAGCCGTTGGCTTTGGAGAAGTCCGTCAGGTTCTTCTCGGTCGTGGTGCCGGATTGAACGCAAACGGTTTGGCCTTTGAGTTGCTTGGCGTCTTTGATCTTGGACTTGGTCGTGACCATGAAGCCTTGACCGTCGTAGTACGTCACGCCCGTTGCGTGCAGACCTAGCGATGCATCGCGGGTGAGCGAGAACGTGGTGTTACGCGAGAGGACATCAACTTCGCCTGATTGCAATGCCGCGAAGCGTTGCTGTGCGTTCAGAGGAACCCACTTCACTTTATTGGCATCGCCCAAAACGGCAGCAGCGAGTGCTTTGCAGTAGTCAGCGTCAAGGCCGGTCCAGTTACCAGCGGAGTCAGCTTGCGAGAAACCAGCCAAACCGGTGTTCACGCCGCAAACGACCTGACCAGCTTTCTTGATTTTGTCGAGCGTCGCACCAGCATGTGCGGGCAGAGCAGCCAACGCGCCAACGGCGAGCAACGTGCCGAGAACGACTTTCGTTCCAGATTTAAACATTCAATATCTCCTAGATTTTTTATCGGAATTAATGTGAGCGTATGGCTTGAAAGCGCCGATGTCCGTTCAGCAGCGATTACACCAGAGATTTAGATGTGTTGCATACGCAAACGGCATGCCACCATACGCAATTCAAAAGAGTGCGTAGGTTTATTCAGTTTAATTAGGGAAAGCCCTAATCATTGTGCAAGGTGCTGGACCGTCTCGCCGAGTTGTTGCTGCGGCGCAGCATTTATTGACGATCAAGATTCGTGAAAAATTATCGCGTCAAGTGCAACTCTAGCGAGGTCACGCCTGTTTGAGTGCCGAGCAAAATTAACGCATCACCGGACTCGAACACGAAGTCATCAGCCGGCCGTGGCAAGCGGACGCTGCCGCGACGGATATGACTGATTTCCGCCGCACCACCGCGAAAATTCGCCGCGACTTCGCCCCAAGTGCGGCCCACTGCGTTTGCCGTGTCGGGTAGGTGCACCGTGTGCAAGACCTGAGCGTCGTCTTCGTTTTCGTTGCCGTCGCTTGCGCCCCGATAGAAGCCTTGAAACAAACTGTAGCGCTCCTCGCGCACCGCGCGAATCCGTCGCAAGACTTTTGAGAGCGGCGTGCCAAGAAGCAAGAGCGAGTGCGAGGCCAACATCAAACTGCCTTCGAGCACTTCGGGCACCACTTCTGTCGCACCGGCTTCGAGCAGACGGTCAATGGATTCTTCGTCCGTGGTGCGCACCACGATGGCCAAATCCGGGCGCAGCACCTTTGCGGTGCCGAGAATTTTGAGTGCGGCATCCACGTCGCTAAACGAAATTACCAACGCGCGCGCGCGCTCAACGCCCGCTGCAATCAGCGCCTCACGTCGGCAGGCGTCACCGAACACGATGTGGTTCCCCGCCGCATTGCCCACGCCGCCTTGCGCCTCGCGCACACGGTCTGGGTCGTGGTCGAGCGCCACGTAGCGCACGTTCTCGGCCTCCAGCAAACGCGAAAGATATTGGCCGCTGCGCCCGAAGCCGCAGATGATGACGTGATCTTGCCGCTCCATGCTCTCGGTCGCGATTTTGAAAATGTCGGCCGAACGCGCCAAGAAATCGTTCGCAGTGATGCGCTGGTTCATGCGTTCTGCAAGGCGCGGCAGAAACGGCGCAGCCAGCATCGAGATCAACATCGCCGCGATGGCCACTTGTGCGGGTTGGGTGGGGAGCGCTCCGGTGGTTAGACCCAAAGTGATCAGCACGAAACCAAACTCACCCGCAGGCGCAAGGAGCGACGTTGCAACGTTCGCGTCAGCGGCTTTGAAGCCAAACTTTCTAACCAGCGGTTGCAGCACTACGGCTTTACCGAGCAACAACACGACTAGCGTCAGCAGCACCCAACCAAACTGCGTCACGACAAATCCGCCATCAAGCTGCATGCCGACCGAGATGAAAAACATACCGAGCAAAACATCACGGAACGGACGAATATCGTCCTCCACCTGCATCTTGTATTCTGTCTCGGCAATGAGCATGCCGGCAACGAATGCGCCCAGTGCGTGCGGCAAGCCAGCAAGGTGACACAGCCACGCTAAGAGAAGCGTAACGAGCAACACATTGAGCATGAATAGTTCGCTGGTTTTGCGCCGCGCGACGATACGAAACCACGCGCGCAGCACAGGCTGACCGAAGCCAAGCAACAAACCCAGCAGTACCACCACTTTCGTAAGTATCCAGCCAATTTCGCTTGCGCCCATGCCGCCGCCCACGCCGAGTGCGGGTAGCAAAATGAGCAAAGGCACCACGGCCAAATCCTGAAAGAGCAATACGCCAATCACTGGTCTCGCCAGCGGCGAACTCAGCTCGTTGCGCTCCGCCAAAAGCTTGATGCCAATGGCGGTAGACGACATCGCCAGCGCGGCGCCGAGCACGATGGCCGACGCGACCGACTGCGAGAGCGCCAGCGCGATCAACGCGAAAAGCACCAGCGAAGCGATGTACTGCGCCGACCCAAGCCCCAGCACCATGCGTCGCATCGCACGAAACTGCGGCAACGAAAATTCCAGTCCGATCGAGAACATCAAGAAAACGATGCCATATTCAGCAATCGCCCGCGCCTGCGACGAGTCCGGGATGAGCTTGAACGCCTGCGGCCCTAGCAACATTCCAACGACGAGATAGCCCAAGAGCGACGGCAACCCTAAACGCCGACACAGTCCCACGGCCAACACGCTGGCAGCGAGCACGATGACGATAAGGGCAAGCGCGGAGTTCATAACTCGAATCTAGCAGAGCAGGGGCCTTGCATGCGCGCCGCTACACTCGTCACATGTTCGACCGCCATCTACTTCCCCTGCTCGCTGCGCCACACCGCGCAGTGGCACGCGTCTTGACGCGCTTGGGTTGTACCGCCAATGGCGTGACACTTGTGGGTGCGACTGTGGGGTTGGCCGCCGCGCCGATGATCGCGCTCGGGCATTTCGGCGTGGGGCTTGCACTGTTCTTAGCGAACCGGTTTCTCGATGGCGTGGACGGGACGATGGCGCGCGCTGCCGGGCCGACCGATCGTGGCGCGTTTCTCGATATCGTCTGTGACGTCTTGGTGTACGCGGCGATTCCGTTGGGTTTTGCTCTCGCTAATCCGGCCGTTAATGCATTGCCAGCGGCGGTCCTACTCGCGAGTTTCATCGGAACCGCGTCGACCTTCCTCGCATACGCGTCCATCGTCGCCAAGCGCGGCAAAATTAATGAGGCGTATCCAAGCAAAGGCATTTATTACTTGGGCGGACTCACCGAGGGCTTCGAGACCATTCTCGTGTTCACCGCCATGTGTCTCGCGCCGCAATGGTTTGCTGCGCTCGCGTATGGCTTCGCGTTCGCGTGCTTAGTCACCACGATCATGCGCCTTATCATCGGTGCGCGCAGCCTGACGTAAGGGGAAAACTCACAATGACCACGCAGCAAATCATCTTGACCGCAGTGCTCGCGCTGATGGTCTTCTCCGTCGCGCTTGAACTCAAGGTCGACGATTTTCGGCGCGTCGCGCAAACGCCACGCGCAGTCATTTGTGGGTTGATTCCGCAGTTCATTTTGCTACCGGTCGGAACGTGGCTCGCTACGCTCGCGCTCGACTTGCCGCCCAACGTGGAGGCGGCGATGATCCTCGTCGCCGCGTGTCCCGGCGGAAGCTTGAGCAATGTGATTACGCACTTCGGGCGCGGCAACACGGCCCTCTCGGTCAGTGTGTCGGCCGTGGCGTCGCTCATCGCTTTGGTTGCAACGCCGTTTAACTTCGGCTGGATGATCGCCACCAATCCGGTGACGGCGACGTGGCTGCGCGCGCTGAAAATCGACGCGTCTGATATCTGGATCAGTCTCGTGTTGATGCTCGCGGTGCCGATGGCGTTAGGGCTTTTCGTCACCCACCGACTGCCGGGCTTGGCCGCGAAAATTCACAAGCCGCTGGCGAATTTCTCGCTCGTCGCGTTGCTCGCGTTTATCGTGCTTGGGCTGGTCAAGGAACGGCAGCTACTCACGTTGGGCCTGCTGCCTACTTTAGCCATCGTCATCGCACACAACGCGAGCGGCCTCTTTTTCGGCTGGATTACGAGCGTCGCGCTGGGCGTCTCCGAGCGCGACCGCCGCGCCGTGATGATCGAAGGCGGCATGCAAAATTCCGGCCTCGCGCTGGGCATCATCGCCGTGCAGTTCAACGCCGACCTAGGCATGGTCATCATCGCCAGCCTCTGGGGCATGTGGCACATCGTCAGCGGTCTCAGCTGCGCGCTGTATTGGCGACGGAAAGATGCGCGGGCCGCAGCGTAGGCGAAGGCCGGGAGACTTAACGACATCCGTTCACCCTCGGCGTCGCGAGGCGTTGATCGTCGGCCTCGTTTTCAGACCCTTCGCGATACGCGCGGTGAGCGGACACTTCACTGTTAACAACTTTATGCGTCTGGCGACCGACCCGCGGTCGTTTGCGACGATTTATGCATACTTTCGACTATACGAAAAAATGCGCTTAAGCGACCGTACGACGGTCGCTCCCACGCAAAAGCCAATGCAACGCGCAACACACGACTCATCTGATTTAGCCGTCGAGCGCGATTCGACCGCCATTTCCACTGCGCAGCGTAGTTGTGCGACGATGAAGACAGGCGTATGCTGTTGTCATGTTGCGGTCATGCCGCAACCTGAAAATCAAGATAGTCTCATTCACAATGACCGGGTGATAGGACTACGACACAGGCTCACTTCTCCTCAACGCAGCAACACTCGCAAAAAGGAAATCGCTATGAAACGTCTCGTTCCGCATCGTCTCAATGGGTTACAGCGCCTTCACACGCTCGCAACTACCTCGACGGCCGCGCTCTGCCTCGCGCTCGTCAGCATGACGAGCACAGGCTACGCCGCAGATGCCCCCCCCCTTGCTAAGCCCGCCTTGCCGTCGTATCACGCGGCCAGCAAGCCCATCACGGATGAGGTCGGCAACAAACTCATCATCATTGACTTCGTGAAAACCGCGCAGGACAGTTACCCCGGCAAACTCACCGAATCGTTCGACCCGAAAAAGACGCGCCACCACCCGCAAGTATTGAATCTGGTGCAAGACTACGAAGCACGCTACGGCTTCAAGCGCGCAGGTATGACCAGTTGGGTCGGCGCAAGCGTTAGTGCGTTTCTCAACAGTCAGCAGATTGAGCGGTTGCGTGGCGACACAAATGTTCGGTTGATTACAGAGGACGAGGTTCAGCCTTTTAGCGCCAATCCGCCCTGGTATCCCGCATGGAATGGCACCCCGTGGACGGAACTGCGCGACTGGGGGCATGTCGCGGTGAATGGCAAAACGGTATTGCCCGGCAGTCAACGCAAGGTTTACATCATTGATAGTGGTGTTGCGTTTCATGATGATCTCGGGAGTGTGTCGGATCGATTTGTGTGCAGTGCTTACGTCGGTGCCAACGAGACTTGCACAAATACGTACGGAGATGTGCGAGCGGTCGGCTGCTACGCGCACTCTACTCACGTCGCAGGCATCATCGGTGCAACGGCGGGAAACGGGCAAACGCGCATGGGTGTTTATGCGGGCGTCAACATGGTGTCGATGGGCACGGGGACGTTGGTGACTGCGTCATGTGGCGACACTCAGGGAGGGCCAAGTTTGACCGCCATTGGCCATGCGCTCGACTACATTAAGTGGAGCAACATACAGTGGTCGTTCTACACGCCGAATGTACCCATCGTGAATTTGTCCGCGAACTCAGGCGGTATGGGATTCGACGCCAATGGGGGTCAACAGACCAATCAGTCAAAGGTGGTCGAACTCGTCACGCCTGTGGGAATTAGCGGCTGGACTTTCTATCCGGGTGCTGTGTTTGTTCAGTCGGCGGGGAACGGTAATCAGGACGCATGTGGAGACACGAATGCCCTACCGAAACGCGAATCGCGTGCATATCAAATTGGACTGAATCAGCAAACCACGCAGGTTGATGGTGTCTTGGTCGTAGGTGCAATAGGGAATAACGGGACGCTCGCTACCCCGATAAATGCGTCGGAACCCCTCGGTATTACCGACCCTGAACTTGGAACCAACTATGGTAACTGTGTCGATATTTGGGCACCAGGGCAAGGCATTTATTCGACGTGGGGGCGTGGTTCGCACGGAGACACCAGCTACTATGGACCTGATCCGCTTAACCCCTATCAGCCATATTCCGGCGGTCAGTCCTCGACATACGTCTGGTCTCATCCGTGGACATACACGGGAACTTCTACGCCACCAGCTCCGATGCAAGGCTGGGCTTGGCTCTCTGGCACCTCGATGGCCGCACCACACGTTGCCGCTGCCGCCGCGTACATCGCTGACAAGTATCAATTGACGACGCCCATTGCGATCGAGCAGAAGGTGCGAGATGAGGCGTTCACGTACGCCGGTCGGAAAATAGTCTACCTACCAGACTAACCACTTCTAAGCTCCGATTCGTGCGATGCGCCGTGTGGAGCGCATTGCGCGGCCCCCTGAATTGATTAGGACTATTATGAAAACAAACGTTGCCTTACACATGGCACGAAGCGCCCTGTTTGGGCTCTTCGCGTTATGGTCGAGCCACGGTGCAGCCGCGCCCGCTTCGACCACATTGGCTCAGTATTACCCACAGTATGGGCCAACAGCGATAGGACTGCCTAATCCGTACGCCGTTGAAATCCACGTTACCGGCGGCGGAATTGATCCGCCATCAGTAACGTACGACGGGCAAAATTCTTGGCCCGTCACGCGGGTTATGCGGATAACTTCATCCACCGTAGATCCGAGACTGGATGGATACCCCGCGTCTTCGCTCCGCTTTGAAGATTCAGAATTTGGGCCGTGCCTAGTCATACCAATCAGTATCCCTAGGTCGATGGTCGGTGGCACGCAACAAAATGTTGATTCTGGTTATCTGCCGGCGTCTACCTCAAACCCGCCGCCGAATCAGTGCGACAACTTCACGAAGCCGGCTGCCAAGTGGACTTTCCAAGACGCAATCACCTACGGCGCCCCGGTGCGCCGCAAGGCGATGGATGGCTCGGAATATGACGCCTCGCCGATGGTCATCAAACGTAACGGCTTGCCGTGGATGACCTACTACTGGGGCTATCGTTTGGGCTTGGTCGCCAGCGAAAGCAACTGGAACCCGAGTGATCAAAGCAAGGTGCCCATGCTCGCTGACTGGCCGAACTTTCCGACGCCGCTCAACAACTTCGAACTCGCCAAACTACCGCCGCCGTTCATCGAAGGCGAAGTCGTCGAATACGTCAACTACAAAGTTTCGCCCGCCTCCCCGGTGGGGCACTTCTTCTACGCCGCCAACGCCAGCGAGCAAGCGCTGCTCGACACAGTAGCAGACTGGACGCGCACTGGACGCAGTTTCAAGAGCGGCGGCTACGTCTCAGTCTGTCGCTTCTACGGCAGCGTCAGCCCCGGCCCGAATACGCATTTCTACAGCGCAGACGCGAATGAATGCAAAGTGGTGCTGCCGGGCATCAGCGCGCTACACGACGAAGGGCTAGCCTTCCGCGCAAGCCGACCGATCCCGGCCACACCAAGCAGAGCCGCTAGTTGTCCGACAGCCACGATTCCGCTCTACCGGCTCTACAACAACCCCGCTGGTCGCAGTTTCGACAGCAATCATCGCTACCTCACCGACGACAAGATCGCGCAAGCAATGGTCAGCGCAGGCTGGGTACACGAGGGGCTGGTGATGTGTGTGCCGCAGTGATGCGATGCGGTATGACTTTTCGGCTGCAACGACAGATTGGTGGTCGTTACAGCCGATTTATGAATACTTTCGACTATACGAAAAAATGTGCTTAAGCGACCGTGCGAAGGTCGCTCCCGCGCAAAAGCCAAAGCAACGCGTAACGCAAGATTCATCTGATTTAGCCGCCGAACGTGATTCAACTGCGCTTCGCTTGCCTTAGCGTGTTGTGTGGTGACGACGACAGGCGTATGCTGTTGTCATGTTGTGGTCATGCCGCAACCACAAAATCAAGATAGTCTCATTCACAATGACCGGGTGATAGGACTACGACACAGGCTCACTTCTCCTCAACGCAGCAACACTCGCAAAAAGGAAATCGCTATGAAACGTCTCGTTCCGCACCGTCGCAATGGGTTACAGCGCCTTCACACGCTCGCAACTGCCTCCACGGCCGCGCTCTTCCTCACGCTTGTGAGCATCGCGAGCACAGGCTACGCCGCAGATACCCCCCCCCCTGCTAAACCCGCCTTGCCGTCGTATCACGCGGCCAGCAAGCCCATCACCGATGAGGTCGGCAACAAACTCATCATCATTGACTTCGTGAAAACCGCGCAGGACGGTTACCCCGGCAAACTCACCGAATCGTTCGACCCAAAAAAGACACGCCACCACCCGCGAGTATTGAATCTGGTGCAAGACTACGAAGCACGCTACGGCTTCAAGCGCGCCGGCATGACCAGTTGGGTCGGCGCCAGCGTCAGTGCGTTTCTCAACAGCCAGCAGATTGAGCGGTTGCGTAGCGATACAAATGTTCGGTTGATTACGGAGGATGAAGTGCAGCAGTTGAGCGCGCCATTTCAGCCACCGCCAGCGTCAGGCTGGTTGCCCGAGTGGAACGGAGATGAGTGGAAGGAGCTCCGAGACTGGGGACACAAAGCGATCAACGGGCAAACTGTGTTGCCAGGCAGTCAACGTAAGGTCTACATCATTGACAGTGGCGTCGCCGTTCACGATGATTTAGATAGCGTTTCTGAGCATGTTTCGTGCGGCGAAACAAATTCATGCACAGCAGCCTCTGGCTATACGACCGCTGTCGGCTGTTACGCCCATGCTACTCATGTCGCCGGAATTGTTGGCGCTACAAGCGACAACGGTAAAAATCGTATGGGAATTTACGCGGGCGTAAACATGGTTTCTATGGCGGCGGGTACGCCAACTGCGGGACCGTGCGGTAGCGATCCCACCTCCACGACTATCGGGCTCGCGATGGATTACATCAAGTGGAACAACTTGCAGTGGGCGTTTTATCCTCAGATGGTTCACATTGTCACGATGTCAATAAATCCCGGGGGATTGGGCTATTTCGAAGATGGTGAGCCACTCGCCAATCAAACGAAGGCTATCGAACTTATCACCCCGCAGTGGATTTCCGGTTGGGTTCGATATCCCGGGGTTGTTTTTGTCCAATCCGCAGGAAATCACAATGGCGATTCGTGTGGCTACTTTTTAACCAATAGCTTTGGCCGGAAATACTCGCCCGCATTCAAGGCTTCCGTAAATGCATCCGGCACGGCAAGCAACGATGGCTTTATGGTGGTTGGTGCGCTGGACAGATTTGGGTACGCAGCATCAAGCGTAGTGTCTCTGCCGGCGAGCGGACCTCTTCCTGAATTGTTCTCCGTGAGTCAACCAACTGGCATCGCGGGCGGCTCCATCCCGCCTGGATATCCATACGGCGTCGGATCAAACTTTGGTTCATGCGTTGACTTATGGGCACCCGGGAACGACATTTATTCGACTTTTGGGTATGGTGCCACGGGCACTTCATACGGGGTCTCTTATTCGGGTGGCCAGCCACAAGGGTTTGTGATGGGAACGCCCTACTACAGCACCACGTCAGGCTGGGCATGGCTTTCTGGAACCTCAATGGCGGCTCCGCACGTCGCTGCGGCGGCAGCCTATATTGCCGATAAATACAACCTAGTCACCCCCAGTGACATTGAGGCGGCCGTTCGCCAGCACTCGAAACCATATAACTACGTGACTGACCCTGTAAACGTTCCGATCAAGATCGTCTACTTGCCGGATTAGGCCAGCATTTCCCTTTACGCTTAACCGTCAACCTTGAGGTAGTGGCGCATCCCACTACCTCGTAGAGGAGCATCATCGTGAATCAAACTATTTTTCAATCTGTCCGTCGGGCCCTGCCGTTTCTGGGTGCTGTGGCTATGTCATCTGCGTTGGCGGCGGCATCTGTACCCGTCGGATTAGGGCCTTACTATCTGCATTACGGCCTTTCCGCGTATGAGGCGGCCTTTCCGTTGCCATCGCAGTTTCCGCCCGAGGTTCGTGTCGTCGGCGGCGCGACCGACCCCGCGCCGATTACAACGGCAGAAGGAACGTATTTTTCCGTCAGCCGCAGGCTGGTCGATGTGGGCCACTATTACGGTAATTTCGCAAACTCGATGCTGCTTGGCTATCGAGCGCTGTATCTTGGCGGGGCAATGGCGCAGCCCTGTGCCATGAAAGGCATTCTCATACCTCAGTCGATGACGGCAGGCACGCAGCAAAAAGCGGCTGTCACATACTATTCCGGCGTTGCATTCAACGCTTTGGGATGTGATGAATTTCTTGGAAACCCTGTGAGATGGACCTTTGAAGACACCATAACCTACGGTGCACCGGTACGCCGCAAGGCCAGCGACGGCTCTGAATACGACGCCTCGCCGATGGTCATCAAACGTGGCGGTGTGCCGTGGATGACCTACTACTGGGGCTATCGTTTGGGCTTGGTCGCCAGCGAAAGCAACTGGAACCCGAGCGATCAAAGCAAGGTGCCCATGCTCGCCGACTGGCCGAACTTTCCGTCGTCACTTAACAATTTTGAGCTGGCCAAACTGCCGCCGCCGTTCATCGAAGGCGAAATCGTCGAATACGTGAACTACACGGTGTCTCCGGCGTCGCCAGTCGGGCACTTTTTCTACGCCTCCAATGCGAACGAACAAGCCTTGCTCGACCAAATCCCGCAGTGGACGCGCACCGGGCGCAGCTTCAAGAGCGGCGGCTACGTTTCGGTCTGTCGCTTCTACGGCAGCGTTAGCCCCGGCCCGAATACGCATTTCTACAGCGCAGACGCGAATGAATGCAAAGTGGTGCTGCCGGGCATCAGCGCGCTACACGACGAAGGGCTAGCCTTCCGCGCAAGCCGACCGATCCCGGCCACACCAAGCAGAGCCGCCAGTTGTCCGACAGCCACGATTCCGCTCTACCGGCTCTACAACAACCCCGCTGGTCGCAGTTTCGACAGCAATCATCGCTACCTCACCGACGACAAGATCGCGCAGGCGATGGTCAGCGCAGGCTGGGTACACGAGGGGCTGGTGATGTGTGTGCCGCAATGACGCAACGCGATATGACTTTTCGGCTGCAACGACAGCTAGGTGGTCGTTGCAGCCGAATTAGTGCGTATGTCGATAGAGGTAAAAATGCGCTTCAAACGACCGCCTGGCGGTCGCTAGTGCATAAAAGCTGTATTAGAACTTAATCTGTGCGCCGAGTTCCAGCACTCGGTTGGTTGGAATTTGGAAATATGCGGTGGCCGATTGCGCGTTGCGCGACATCACGCTAAACAAACGCTGTCGCCACACGGAAATTCGCCTGCACGCCGTCGGCACCAGCACTTCGCGCGAGACGAAGAACGACGTGTCCATCATCTCCACTTCGATCTGGTGCGCTTTGGCGGCAATCGTGAGCGCCTTAGGAATGTCTGGCGCGTTCATGAAGCCGTAGTTCACGACCATCTTGTAGAAGCCGTGACCCATCTCTTCGACGCGCACCCGGTTGGCGCGAGTGACCAACGGTACGTCCTCGAAGTGCACATGCAGGATGATGTTTTTTTCGTGCAGCACTTTGTTGTGTTTCAGGTTGTGCAGCATCGCGGCCGGCATTTCGTCCGGGTTAGACGTCATGAAGACGGCCGTGCCTTGCACGCGCGCGGCGTCACGCGCCAGCGCTTCGATCATCGGTGCCAACGGCAGCGCGGACTGGCGACGCTGCTCGGCCATCAAACTGCGGCCACGTTTCCACGTCGTCATCAACAACAAAATGATGCTCGCCACCATCAGAGGGAACCAACCGCCATCAGGAATCTTGATCGCAGTCGACGCCAGCAGCGCGATGTCCACCGCTGCAAAAACGACGACGGCCAACGTAGCGAGCGCCTTGTTCCACTTCCACAAGCTAAACGCCACGACGGCGAACAAAATGGTGTCAATGAACATCGCGCCGGTCACGGCCAAGCCGTACGCCGCCGCCAAATTCTCGGTGCTGCGAAACGAAATCACGACCAGCAGCACGAGCACGAACAGCGCCCAGTTGACCGCCGGCAGATAAATTTGCCCTTCCGAACGGTGCGAGGTGTGGACCACCTGCATGCGCGGCAAAAAGCCCAATTGAATGCCCTGACGCGCAATCGAGAACGCGCCGGAAATCACCGCTTGTGAGGCAATGACCGATGCAAAGCCCGCCAAGATCACCATCGGAATGAGGAACGAATGCGGCACCTGATCATAAAACGGATGCATCTCACACGCCGTCTTCCCGGCGCAAGTCTTGAGAATTAACGCGCCCTGACCGAAGTA
>Ga0209097_10002010_pt1 | contig 16812 bp, 18 predicted proteins | sample AD_UKC052_MetaG_FD_184419 | JGI IMG/M metagenome (GOLD analysis project Ga0209097, IMG submission 184419) | Active sludge microbial communities of municipal wastewater-treating anaerobic digesters from USA - AD_UKC052_MetaG (SPAdes) (version 2) | ecosystem: Engineered > Bioreactor > Anaerobic >... | reverse complement strand
CCAAAGTCGGCACCACGGTGTTTTCGGTGATGTCTGCGCTGGCTGTGAAACATCAGGCGATCAATCTTGGGCAAGGTTTTCCGGATTTTGATTGCGATCCGCGCTTGGTGGACGCTGTCACCGCCGCAATGAAAGCCGGGCACAATCAATATCCACTGATGACGGGTGTCCCGCTGCTGCGCGAACGTGTCGCGGAGAAGGTGGAGGCGTTGCACGGTGTGCGCTATGACGCAGCGACGGAAATTACGATCACCTCGGGCGCAACTCAGGGCATTCTCTCTGCGATTTTGGCAGTAGTGCGGCCGGGGGACGAGGCCATCGTGCTGGAGCCGTGTTACGACAGCTATATCCCGAACATTGAGCTCGCGGGCGGCGTCGCGGTGCCGGTGCGGCTGAAAACGGGTACCTTCGAGCCCGATTTCGACGCGATCACGGCGGCGATTACGCCGAAAACGCGCGCCATTATCGTGAATACGCCGCATAACCCGAGCGGGCGAACCTGGTCTCACGCGCAGTGGGACACGCTCGCTGAAATCATCGCAGCGCATGACATTTGGCTCATTTCCGATGAAGTGTATGAACACATGGTGTTCGACGGCGCGCCGCACGAGAGCGTTGCCCGCGTTCCGCTGCTTCGTGATCGCGCGTTTGTGATCTCGTCTTTTGGCAAAACTTTCCACGTCACGGGTTGGAAGATTGGCACCGTGTGCGCGACCGCCGCGGTCACGACGGAGTTTCGCAAGGTGCATCAGTACACGGTGTTCACCGCCAACAGCGCCATGCAGCACGGCATTGCGGCGTACCTCGCCGACCCCGCCCCGTACATGAACTTACCTGCGTTCTACCAAGCCAAGCGTGACCGATTCGCCGCTGGTCTGCGCTCCACGGCGCTCCGCTTGTTGCCGTGTGAAGGTAGTTATTTCCAGTGCGTGAGCTATGCGGACGTTCCGGCGATGCGCGACATGAGCGAACGCGAGTGCTGCGAGTGGCTCACGCGTGAAATCGGCGTCACGCCGATTCCCGTATCCGCGTTTTACTCGTCAGCCGCAGAGCAGCAGACAATCCGATTTTGCTTTGCAAAGCGCGATGACACGCTGGACGCGGCGCTGGTGCGACTGCGGAAGATCATCAACTGAGAGCGTTTCGGACGCCTAACAGCTTTTTGGTGAAAAATAGTTTTAACGACCAGCCGGCGGTCGTTCAGTAGCAATATTTTATAAAGTCGACATATTGAAAAAAGTACGGCAAACGACCGCTGGGCAGTCGCTTGAGCCAAAAAGCTGATTGCAGGCGAAGATCGTAAACCTCGCGTGCCCTTGCCCGCAGGTGGATACGCGCAATGTCGGTGGCGCTCGCCGGGAGGACACACGCTGGCGCGCTCGTCGGCGGATGACGAACAGTTTTGGGCTGGCACGTGGCGTTTCTCGACCGATGGCCGGCGCTCCCCAACCGGATACACTCTCTCCCTTGATTTGACGAAGGCACTGGTAGAAGAAATGGCTCGTACGCGTACACACGGAAATTCTTTGGGCTTCTTGGGCAAGGTCTCGATGGCGGCTGGCGCAGCTGCGCTTTGCGCAATGCTTGCGGGTTGTGGCGGATCTAGCTCGACCGATACGGCCGTTTCCACGTCCACGTTGCTCGCCAGCCCAGCGAAGTTCGCAGCGTTCGGTGATACGCCAAACGTGGTCGGAATTTCGGGTGGCACTGGCCCCTTCACCGTGACGTCGAGCGACCCCGTGTTGGTTCCGGTCACCCTGGCCGTCAATGGCGCGTCGTTTACCTTCACCCCGAAAAACGTCCAGACTGAGACCGTCGTCACACTCACGGTCAAGGATTCCAAAGGCGCCACGTCGCCCGTCGCGGTGACGGTGACCCCGGCAACGATTCCGGCGGGCAAGATCACTGTCGTCGGCGCGGCTAATTCGGTCTGCGCAGTCGAAAACAACCCGGCCATCACGCTCGTGACCATCTGTCAAAGCGAAACTGGCACGGCTTCGGTAACTCTGCGCGATTCCACCGGCGCGGTGCTCGCCAACCGAGAGGTGCTTTTCGAGGCGCTGAGCACCGGCGCCGCGTTTGCTGAAAAGGCTGACAGCGCCACATTTGCGCGGGTCGCTACGGTAAAGACTGACGCCAATGGCGTTGCGACCGTCGCGCTGCGCGGTGACGTTGAGGCCGTATCTGAGGCAGCGCTTTTGCGTGCTACGGACAAGGTGAGTACGCATCGTGTTGATACTTGGATCACCGTGCTCAAACAAACCAGCGGCGCCTCCGCGCTCGGAATTGTTCCTGCAAGCGCGGGTTTGATTGGGTACTACACGAATGAATGCACGCCAGTTGTGCGCGAATACGGCATCCACGGCGGAAAAGCGCCGTATACCGTTACGCTGCCGGCTAGTAACACGCTGATCTTGGCCGCAAACGGTGTGGAATCCCTTGCTGGCGCGGCCACCACCGTAGCGGCCGCGGGTGAGCGCTTCACCGTGAAGCAACCCGCAACGACAACCTGCGCAACGTCGAGCACGCTAATGACCGTCACCGACGCGCTGGGCGCCAAATCCACGGCTACATTCACCGTTGCCAGCGGCGGCAATACGCGCAGCACAGCGGCTGCTACAGACTTGATAGTCACACCGCCAACACTCTCCTTTGTCGCCGATGCATCAAGTACGTACTGCACGTCCAGCAAAGCAACTTTCGCGATTGCCGGTGGCACTGCGCCATATGTGGTTTCGAGTTCGATTCCGCAAATCGCCACTACGCTGACCAACGGCAATATTGTCGACGCATCGTTCGTGTCCAACGCAAAATGGAAAATGCTCAAAGGCCAAACCGCCAGCGTTCTGGTGCTAGACAGCGTCGGAAAAATAGCGACTGCTGCGATCAGCTGCAACTGAAGAACCTATCGTTGGCACGCCGCCAGCTGGCGTGTTGGGATTAAAAAAGCCGGGTTCGTCCCGGCTTTTTTTATCGCTGCGCCCACTGCGCGGCCGCTGTACTTCGGCTTCGCGAAAACTGTGGGCGACACAAGTAGTTTCGCTGACTTTTGTAGCGCAAGCAGGGCGCTATCTCTTGGGCTCAGTGATAAAGCCAATTTTCTTGAGTCCTGTGACCTGCGCGGTGGCCATCGCTTGCGCAACGCGCTCGTAACGAACCGCTTTGTCGCCGCGGATGTGCAGTTCTGGCTGCGGCTGTTTGGCGGCGCTTAGTGTGAGCTGCGCGGCCAATTCGGTGTCAGAGACTGCTTGCTCGTTCAGATAGAAGCCGCCCGTGGCGTCCACGGTGAGCCGGAGTGTTTCCGGGCGGCTTTGCTCCGGTTGATTGGTCGCGCGTGGCAGATCAATGGCGACGCTGTGCTTCATGACCGGGATGGTGATGATGAAAATGATTAGGAGTACCAGCATCACGTCGACGAGCGGCGTCATGTTGATCTCGTTCATGACGTCGTCGATGTCTTCCGTAGTTCCGAATGCCATGATCGATCCTTTAGGCGTGCGCAGCGGCGCTGGTTGTCTGCGTTGATGGGTTGCGCACGTTCTGGCGAAGCGGCAATTTGACCCGCGCACCGGTGACGAAATGCGCATGCAAATCGTGGGCGAAACTGCTGAGTTTGCCAATGATGGATTTGTTGCCGCGCACCAAGGTGTTGTAGCCGAGCACCGCTGGTATCGCGACGGCGAGACCGAGCGCGGTCATGATGAGCGCCTCACCGATGGGGCCCGCGACTTTGTCGATGGTGGCTTGTCCGCTGGTACCGATTGAAAGTAGCGCGTGATAGATGCCCCAGACGGTGCCAAACAATCCCACGAACGGTGCGGTTGAACCCACGGATGCGAGGATGGCCAACCCAGATTGCAGCTTCGCTGTGAATTCGTCGAGCGTGTTTTTAAGGCAACGCGTCACCCAATCAGAGAGGTCGAGCGTGTCGTGCAATTGCGGGCTGGTGTTGCGGTGATGATTCGTAGCTTCGCGTCCTTCCAGCGCGAGCTGGCGAAGCGGGTTGTCAGTGGCGGCGCCGAGCGCACTCAGTCCAGATTCGAAATCAGGGCTGCGCCAAAACGCATTCGAATTTTTAACGATTCGCTTGTAACGTGCGATTGAGATTGCCTTGATGATGATGACCATCCATGAGGCCAGTGACATCGCCAGAAGAAATACGGCGACCGCGCGGGTGACAAAGTCGCCCTGCGACCACAGGTTCATGAGACCAAATTGGGATTGCATATAAAAGTCCTATTCCAAAACAAAATTTATCGGTACGTTGAACCACATGGCCTCGGCCACGCCACCGCGTTTGCCGGGTACGTAGCGCCACTTCATTACGGTTGTCGCAGCGGATTCGTCGAGGCGATCAAATCCGCTGGATTTGCCAATTTCTGCCTTCATCGGCTCGCCGTTGCTACCAATCAATACGCGCATGACAACTGTGCCTTGTTCGTTGAGCCTTTTGCTCAAGCGCGGGTAAGGTGGCTTCGGGTTCTGCAAATAGTCGGCGTCACTCGACGGCAACTCAACGCGTGGCGGTGTAGGGCGCGCAACTTGCACAGGCGCTGCTGTGGCAACGGCTGCCACTGGGGCGGCTATCGACGGTAGTGGGACGGGCGTAGCAACTCCGCTAGGTGCGTTGGGCGAAGGGCTCGGGTCGTTGATGGCAATGGGCTGTGGAACCATCACCGGCACTGGCCTCGTCGGTGTGGTCGCCACGGGTTTTGTCGTCGGCGTCGGTACCGGTGGTGGCACCTCGCGCGGACGCGGGGGATCAATAAATTCGGCCACCAGTTGCACCGGAAGCACGATCTCAACAGCACGTCGTAGCAGACCGGATTGCAAACCCCACAGCGCGAGTGCGTGGAACACCACGACACCGAGCGCGATGACAGCGTTGCGATTGAAAATCGGGGAAGGTGGGTCGTCGTAGACAGACATATTTTCTATTCGGTTCAGACGTCCGCCCACATCCGCAAAAGGTTGTGGTACGTGCCGGTCAGTGCGACGGTTGACGCGTCGTCGCCATTTGTGTTGCGCATGCCCATAATCGTTGCGTCGAGATCGAACAAGAGACGTCGCTTTTCGCTGTCGCGCACCATGCTCTCCACCCAAAAAAAGCAGGCGAGACGGTAGCCGCGCGTGACGGGAAAGACCTGATGCAGCGTCGTTGCGGGATAAATAACGGCGTCACCAGCGGCGAGCTTCACGTTGTGGGTGCCATAGGTGTCGCGAATAGCGAGTTCGCCGCCGTCGTATTCCTCCGGTTCGGCGAGAAACACGGTGCAAGAGATGTCGGTGCGGATGCGCTGCCCGCTGTCTGGCGCGAAGCGAATCGAGTTATCGAAATGTTCCCCGAAGGCGTTCATTTCGCCGCCATAGCGGTTAACTCGGGGTGGAAACACGCGCTTCGGAAGGGTGGCGGAAAAAAATGTGGGGCTTCGGTCTAACCCCTGCAGCACCATATGACGAATAGCACGAGCGGCGTCGCATTCGTGCGGGAGCTGCTCATTATTTTTAATCTCAATGGCCTGCATGCCTGCGCTGTCGCGGCCTGCCGCCCACGGTGCGTTTTCGAGCAACGCGCGCGCCGTCGCGAGATCGTCTGGCGTGAGCACATTTTTTATAGTCAGTAGCATGGTGAGTTCGAGTCAGATGGGTGTGGCAATTCGGATGCGGCCGCGCGATTGGGCCGCGTGACGGTGTGCCGCATCCGGTTCCGTCGCTGGGCCTCTAGAAATTCACGGTCAATGCGAGTTGGTACAAACGACCGGCGCCGGGGATGTAGTGACCGCGGTACAGCGACTCGGCGTAGAGCTTGTTGGTGACGTTGCTGACGTTGGCTTTGAGTTTGTATTTCGGGCTAAACACATACTCTGCGAGTAGGTCGGCCGTCACAAATCCCGGTGCCTGCCACGCGGGCGCGGTGACGTCCGCTGGAGACTGGCCGCTGCGGAAATTGAGACCGCCGCCGACGCGCAGCTTTGGGTCAACTTGATACGTGACCCACGCTGTGCCGCTGTGTTTCGGGCTGAGACCGGGCCGGTCGCCCACGCGATTGCCGACGCTGGTCGCGGTTGACGCGGCCTGATCAACGCGTGCCACAGGCATCCACATATACGATCCAAATATTTCCCACTTCGAGGTGAGTAGACCGGCAAAGTCTGCCTCGAATCCAGCGGTGTGCCGCTTACCCGAAAGTAACAATCGCGTTGCCGCTGTGTCGGGGTCGGTGTTGCGTTCGTTCTTCTTGACGGAGTAGAAAAGTGCTAGTCGTGTGGTGAATCGTTTATCAGCGGTGTCGAGTTTTGCACCAAGCTCCCAGTTCTCGCTGCTCTCCGGTGGCGTGTTCGCGCTCAGCGCGTTGTAGGAATAGGTGTCGGCGGAGGTGTTAAATGAGGTGCCGTATGAGACGTGGTACGAGTGCAATTCGTTGGGTTGAAACAATACGCCGGCGCGATAGCTCATCGCCGAAATTCGCTGTTGGTAGGATGTGGTCGTCACTGGCGACGCAGCGGCATTTGGGATGGCGTAGGCGTTGTATCGTCCGTCCAAATTGTCGTAGCGAAGTCCGCCCACCGCTTTCCAGACAGGCGTCACTTGGATCACGTCCTGTACGTACGCACCGAACGCAGTCGCCGTGAAGTCGTTGGTGGTTCGCAGTACACGGCCAAACTCGTCCACGGTTGCGCCGTCGTTGGGTGTGTCCGCCAGCGTCGTGGGCTTCACCGGGGCTGTGCCACCCTGCGCCACATTGCGTGCACCGTAAACGCTTCGTTCATCTCGCGAGTAGTCGACACCCGCCAACACATGGTGCTTGTAGCCCAAGGCGTTGAATTTTGCGCTCAGGTCGCTCTGTGCTTGTACGGTATCCAAGTCTTGCAGCTTGAGGTTTGTGCCGCGTGTGAGTACGGTACTCGGGCCGAAATTGCTGAGATCTACGGCGGCTCGATTAGTCGTCGCGGTGGTGCCAACACCGGCGAAGCGGACGGTGCCGGCGTGCTGATCGCGCTTGTATTCACCGCGACGAATCTGTGTTTTTAGTTCGTTATCGTCGCCAAAACGAAACAGGTGATTGAGCGTGGCAATTGTCGCGCTGCCCGCGTTGTAGTCGCTCGCCATTCCGTAGTAATTCGATGGGTCGAGGCCAGAAATGATGGTGTTTGCTGCCGACGTGTCGGTCGCATTGGGTCGAATCCACGGCAATCCGTAGTTCATACCGTTGTTGTTTTCGAGGTGGTAGAGGCTCGCCTTGAATTCATGCGTGTCACCGATACCGTGTCGGTAGGCGACTGCCGCGCCCTGTTTGTCGATGCTGCTTCCGGCTCCGTTGTTGTCGGCCTTGGTGTGCATACCGGAGACGAGGAGGGCGTTTTTATCGCCCACGCTTTGGTTCATGTGCGCGACGACTCGACGGTAATTGTGGTTGCCGATTGTTATGGTCGCCTGTCGCTCATCGTTCAGAGACGGTTCTTTGCTGACTTGATTGACCGCACCACCCGTCGAGCCACGTCCGAACAGCATCGACGCCGAACCGCGCAACAAGTCCACGCGATCAAAGTTGAAAGTGTCGCGGTCATAGAAGGCGGCGTCGCGCATGCCGTCGAGGAAGATGTCGCCGGTGGTCGCAAGGGAAAAGCCGCGCAACCTCACGTCCTCTTCGCCGCCTTCCGCGGCTTGGAAGGTTACGCCCGCCGTGTTTCGCAAAACATCTTTCACCGTGTCCAAATTGCGATCATTGATCAATTTTTCGGTGACCACGGTGACCGATTGTGGAATGTCGCGCAACGGCTGATTGCCTTTTCCTACGGTGGTGGTAGTTGCGCGTACTGCGTCGCGTCCCTCTAAGACCTCAGCTTTCTCTTTGACCGTGACGGCTTTGAGCGATTTTTCGCCCGTTTTCGCGGTGGCATCGGCGGTCATGGGTGTCGTTGTCGATGTTGATGGCGTCGTCGTTGGTGTTTGTGCGGACGCGTTGAGCGACGCTGCGAGCATTACCGCCGCAAGCGGCAGCAGCGCCACGCCATGCGTTTGTGTCGGCGCGTTTGGCCGTGTGTTCGTCGTCGCGCGCGATTGCGCGGCAGGGAATAGGCGTGTGCGGTTAGCCATCAGGGCTCCTTTTCAAGCTTCGTGTCGAAGCTGGTCGGTGGGAGGCTGGCTGGTCCGTAGCGGGGTGGCTTGCCGATGTAAAAATTATATAGCAAACGCGAATAGTTCGCATTACGAAACGTCCGATCGTGCAAAAAGTCTGATGAGCTCCCGGCCTTAGATTAGGCATACATCGTCGTTCCCGCGAATGCGGGAACCCAGACCTAGCGCGCCACGATACCCGTGGCTACAGGGCTTAGCGCAATTCGGTCTGGATGCCCACCTTCGCGGGCATGACAGCTGGCTGAGGCACGTAACTAATCAGGAAAAATCCTATCGCGTGTGTCAGATGCTCATTGACGTGGTGTGGCGCACAAGGTCAAGGGCGTGACGCGAGCGATCGGCTCTCGACACGTCGATGACAACTGGCTACGCGCGTTTCGTCAGAATCAATTTCTTCGCTCTTGTTAGGCGCAATACATATATTTCGCCGCTGTGATCAATGTCGAGCGAATCTTGGCCGTCCAGCAGGACGGTCAGTAGCGTAGCTTCCTGCTCCGACGCGATTTCGAGGCTGTTGCCTCGTTCAAGCGGAGCGGTACGCTGTGCGTCATCTGCCGCATGCTGCGCGGTCATGAAGACTCGTGTGCCGTCCTGATTTGTCTCGCGTGTTGCGTGTGCTTCTTGCTTCGGTTTTTTCATGGCCTTGACGTCCAAAAATCATCTTGATGCGGTTTGACACAATAAGTATAAAGTAATATGAATGCGAACTATTCGCAATACGTAAGCATCAGATTCAAATTCAAACTCATGGAGCACCGCTATGAATACAAACGCAATTGAAACGACCGAACGCGCAGCGCAAATGCCTGAGCGTATGCAGTGGATTATTGAACTGATGAGTCGCTACGCGCATGAGCGTGCGGGCGAACACGAATCAGCAAGGCTCGCTGCAGCCATCGTGTCGCACTTGAAGTCGATGGTGCGGGACGCGTTTGAGGGCAGTCGCCTCGCCGACACCGCATCTCACTGGTTAGAAACGTGGGAGCCAATTCTTGATCGAAATATCAAGAGTCAATCCGGCTCAAGCAGCACCGCGGTGCCCTTGGCGGTGCTCGTTCGACGTGCGAGATTTGACTAATGCGCAAGTGCTACTACGCACAGTGCCAGTTCGCGCAATTCATGCATGTCGCGAGCAACCGGCCCTTAGCGCGAGGCGCGATACAGGTTAAGGAACCAAGCGCGCGGACGCTAAGCGTTTGTCGCAGCGATTCGCGCCTCGTGCTGCTCGGCCTCAATCCGCTCGCGCTCATTGGCGCGCACTAGCGCAGGGCGCGCGCGCAGGCGCTCGACGTATCCGAGCGAAGCCTCGCCGACACCTTCGAGCTTCGCCGACAGCGTCCACGTCAAGCAGTGAAAACACAAAATATCGGCCAGCGAGAACATGTCTCCCGCCAAAAACGGTACGTGCGTCAGGCGTGTATCAATTGCACGGAGTGCGCGAGCCAACTGCCACGTTGCCGTCGGCTCTAGCGCAGGAACACGCTTATCTTCCGGCAGCGCAAACCGGTGCTGCGCGATGGCCCAGAGATGGGGCTCAATCTCGCTCACTGCAAAAAATACCCAGCGATACATTTCAGCGCGTGCGATAGGCTCTGATGGAATGAGTCCGGCTTGCGGAAATTTTTCGGCGACATAAATCATGATCGCGACAGACTCGGTGAGCGTGAGCGCGCCGTCTTGCAGCACCGGAATTTTCCCGGCGGGGTTGACCGCTTTGAATTCGGGTTTTCTTCCGTCACCCTTGGTCATCCACACGCGCTGATAGTCGTACGACGCGTTCGCTTCTTCGAGCGCCCATACACAACGAAGTGAACGCGAGTTTTTTGAGCCGAAAAGTTTCATGTAGTTCTCCGTGGAACGACTTCATTGGCGACGAGTGCGGCCAAGACGATGGCCCCACCCGTCAGTGTAGAACCCGCAGGCACTTCGCCCGCGCCCAACCACGACCAGAGCGGCCCCATGAGCACTTCGAGCAAGCCAAGTAGTGCAAGTTCGGGAGCGCTCAAGTGTTCGCTCGCACGCACCATCATCACGCAAGGAATGCCAAGCTGAAACACGCCCAAAATCGCGAGCAAAATCACGTCCTTCATGCTCGCGGCAAACGGCAGCGACAACGGAATCGTGATGGCGCACGAGATAAACGCCCCGATCAATACAGCGGGCGCAAGATCCACGTGCGCACCGGTTTTCTTGAGCGTCACGAGGTTAATCGCCGCTGCGACCGGCACACCGAACGCGATGATGGTGCCGAGCCAGCCGCCGCCAGCTTGATTGGCGAACATGATCACCATGCCGGTCATCGCCGCAGCAATGGCGAGCCAAGTGCGCGTTGCAATTTTTTGCTTCAAGACGAACCACGCCAAAAGCGTCGCGAAGAGGGGCGAGAGCGCGTTGACGATCAGCGTGTTCGCCGTCGACGTTAACGTCAGCGCAATCATGAAGCAAGTAAACATCGTGGCCCACATGAAGCCAGAGATCAAGCCGGGCTTTCCGCTCGCCCGCACATAGGCCACGGCGCCTTTGACGCCGCGTGTGTAGCCGAACCAAACAAGCAAAGTGATGGCGCAGAAGAAGCTGCGCCAGAAAGTCACTTCGAAGCTTTTGGCGTGATCCAAATGGCGCGTAAACACGCCAGCGATGCTCCACAAAATGGTGGCACCAATCATGATGAGGATTGCGCGGCGATGTTGTTGAGGCGTGGTGTTGGCGGTGGTCATGCGGGGGGCTTGTGCGTAAAAGGCAGGTTAGTCTGTTGAATTGAAGCGACGGCTACGTGCGGTCAGAGGGGTCGTGGTGGTGCGTGACATCGGGAACCGCGAAGCACCACGCGCCAGCCGCGAGCATCATCGCCATACAAGCGTAGAGCGTTGCGACCCATCCCGAGTGTTCAATTAGACCGCCGCCCACCCAAAATCCCACACCGAGCCCGATCATGAAGAGCGTGGTGCTCCACGTGAACGCCTCGGTGGAATAGTGCGACGGGGTGAGTTTTCCAAGTTGCAGTGAGAGCGCGGTGATCATCGGGCCGAAGCCTAAACCCATGAGCGCGCTCGCGATCAAAAAAGTCCATGTTTGCGTGCATTGCGCCATCAATATCGATCCCGCGGCGATCCAGAGCGCGCCGAGGAGAATTTGTCGGTTCAGTGGCCATTGAATGTGGTGTGAGCCATAGATGAAACCCGCAATCGCCGACGGAATGCTCGCTGCGGCGTAGTACCAGCCTACTCGTGCGGGAAAGCCCGACGCGTTGGCGAACGCCGGGAATGCAATTTCGTTGAGGCCGATACCGATGGCCATTAGCAGCGAAAGCAGCAGCGCGCGCCGTACCGCCGACATCTTGAGCGGCCCGAGCCAGTGGCGCACCACGTCCGGGCCGGACTCCACGACGCCCCAACGCGCGAGCGCGCCGGAGCGAGCGAACTGCCAAGTTCCGTACAACACAAACGCTGCCGAGGCGATGACCGCAAACGCGGGCGAGCCTGCCAGCACGGCGAGGCTCACAATCAACGGACCGAGCACGAACGCGCTCTCCATGATGATCGACTCGGTCGCAAACGCGGTTTGCTTCTGTGCCTCGGACAGCCCCGACTTTCGGTACATGGCGCGCAGCGTCGTCGACACCGGTGGAAACACGATGCCCGCGCCGAACGCGGCGGCGAGGAGAACCGGAATCGACGCAAGACTCGTCACCGCCCACACCAGCAGCAGTAATGCGACCGCGTGCGCCAACGCCAGAGGCATCACCACGCGGTGCGGACCGTTTTGATCGACGAAGCGCCCGATAATCGGCGCCTGCACAGCGAGTGCCACCATGTACGCCGCGCTGACCAAGCCGGCAAGCGAAAATGACTGGGTTTGCGATTGCACCAATAGCGTCAGGCCCAGCGCGTTCATTCCCACGGGCAGGCGCGGCAGGATCGAGCTCGCCACAATCCGCCGAAGTTCAGTGTCAGCAAACAGCGTTCGGTAGGGGGTGAGATTGAGCAAAGGTAAGGCTTATGGCTTTTGCGGCTGGGCGACCGCTAGGCGGCGCGTATAGCGCCAAAAATGGGATAGTCGACTACGCGAAAAATTAAGCTACAACGACTGTGCGACTGTCGTTTGCGTCGAAAAGCTATTTTTTCGGTCTGTGGCTCGCGTCACTGACGAACAGGCCGCGTCGAATTAGGGTTGAAACGATTCTAGTCGGCGCTACGCCAGCCCGACCGAACATGCGACAGCGGGCAAAACTCGACCGCGCGATTATTTCCACCCCTGTCGCCACTTCGTCTCGTCCGTGAGTTCACGCCACGGGAGCTGCATGCTGCGCTTTGAATACGTGGCTTCAATCTCGATGAACTCGATCTGAGCGTCAGGCTCTGCTGGCTCAATGAGTTTGGTGACTAGGAAGTGTTTTTCTTTGTTCTGCGGCTGCGTCGCGGTCCACTTCGTGAGTAGTAGTTTTTTTGCGTTGAGGCGACGCGCGCTGCGGTCGGGTTTCGGCTGAAAGCCGTTGGTTGAGTCCACGGGGTGCTGGCTTTCTTTTTCAGTAAACGGTTGTGCCTATTTTCTACTGTTTCGGCTCGCGCCCGTCGCACACGTGTAGGACGCGGCCCACGGCGGATTGCGCGCTCGTCCGGTGTTGTTCGCAAGCGTTGATTCGCATACTGCCCACACTGCACTCATGCAAGTAAAGGATCGTTGTGAATCAACCTATCAAATTCAAATTTCTGCTCGTCGCGGCTGCTATGTTCGCCTTGCCAGTTGCCAACGCGGCTGACTTAAGTCGCACCGATTATCGCGTTGCGAAAACCCAAATTGACGACGACTACAAAGTCGAAAAAATTGCGTGCACAGCGCTGATGTCGAACGCACGCGATGTTTGCATCGAAGAGGCGAAGGGACGTGAGAAAAATGCGCGCGCTGAACTCGAATATCGCTACACGGGCTCAATGCACGACATGGATAAGATCGCTGTGGTCAAAGCCGAGGCCGCCTACGCCGTCGCCAAAGAGAAGTGCGACGACTTCGCCGGGAACGACAAAGACGTGTGCGTGAAGGCCGCGCGTGCAACCGAAGTGGGCGCACGAGCAGACGCGAAAACTGCGGTGCAGATCCGCGAAGCCAAGCTCGACAACACGGACAAAAAGCGTGATGCGGACTTCAATGTCGCCGGCGAACGCTGTGACGCGCTCGCCGGTGCAGCGAAGACGACGTGCGTTGTAGAAGCGAAATCACGCTTCTACAAAATGTGATGCACCGGGCGACGCTCGTAATCCCATGAACACACTTCCCAACGATCAAGGCTACGGTGCCGCCGAAATGGCGCGTGGCGAAATGTCTTGTAACGACGGCTACGCGTTGCACGAAATGATGCCGCCCGAGTCACCCGTATCGGTGCTCTCGGTCGCAGACTGTGACGCCAACAAAACCATTCCAACTTCAGAGGTGAACTCATGAGCATCGGCACCATCCTATTTATCGTGTTGGTACTGCTTCTGATCGGCGCGATACCCAGCTGGCCGCACAGCCGTGGTTGGGGCTACGCGCCCAGCGGCGGGTTGGGTTTGCTGTTGCTGATCCTCGTTATTCTGATGGTCATGGGGCGGATCTGACGCCGTAGTCACACAGTCCAGCCGCATCGTTGCGATGGCTGGGTGACATACGCCTAACAGCGCTTACAGCTATTGGCCGCCAGCGACCATCCGGCGGTCGATGCAGCCAAATTATTCAGCATGTCAACACTACAGAAAAATCGCCGCGAAGCGCCACTGGCTGGTCGTTAGCGGCGAAAAGCTGTTAAACGACCCGCCTACGAACGTGGGCCGGATTGCGGTTCTAACTCGCAAGTGGGCGGAGCCGGCCGGCGGCACGCAGCGCCAATCGCATCCGTAGGCGGAAGCGAGGCGACCCGCCTAGCCAAGGTCGGAGAGTTTCTCCACAAACTGGAAATCCACTTTCGCAGTATCGGCGTTAACCGCCGCAATCTTCACGCGTACACGTTCGCCGAGGCCTAGCTTGAAGCCGGAGCGCTGGCCTTCGAGCGTGACTTTGTCGCGGCCGAGTTGGTAGTAATCGCGCGGCAGCGTGGTGGCGTGAATGAGGCCGTCAGCGAAGGTCTCGTCGAGCGTAACGAACGCGCCGAACGCGAGGACGCCGGAGACCGTGCCGTTGAAGTCTTCACCAATGTGCGCTTCGAGATATTTTGCTTTCAAGAACTGTGTGACTTCGCGCGAAGCAATGTCTGCGCGGCGCTCGTTGGCGCTACAAATTTCACCAAGGCGGGTCCAGTCTTCACTCTTGTAGAGCTTGCCAGCGAGTACTGCTTTGATGCCGCGATGCGCGAGCAAATCTGGATAGCGCCGAATGGGCGAGGTGAAGTGCGCGTAATGCTCGTACGCGAGACCGAAGTGACCGCCGTTGGCCGGTGTGTAAATCGCTTGTGGTAGCGAGCGCAGCATGACGGTGTGAAGCGCAGGCGCATCAATCCGGTCGCGCGTTTCTTCGATGAGGTTCGCGTAATCCGTGGGTTCCGGGCGATCACCGCCACCCAGCGTCAAGCCGCGCAACGAGAGCGTTTCTCGGAGTGCAGCGAGTTTCGCCGGCAACGGAATATCGTGAACCCGGTAGAGCAAAGGCTGTTTTGCGGTGTTCAAAAATTCGGCGGTGCAGACGTTTGCCGCGAGCATCATTTCTTCGATGAGTTTGTGCGCGTCGTTGCGAACCGCCGGCTTGATGCCTGCAACGCTGCCGTCATCGTTGAAACTGAAAATTGCCTCTTGGCCTTCAAAATCTAACGCGCCGCGCAAGGTGCGTGCGTCGCGGAAAATTTTGTAGAGCGCGTGAAGTGTCTTGAGCGAGGCGTCGATCGTGCCTGCTTTCGGCTTCGCCGTTTCGAGCGCGGGCAACTGCGCCGCGACCTCGGTGTAAGTCAAGCGCGCTTTTGAGTTCATGACCGCGGCGTAAAACTTGTGTCCAGTGATCACACCGGACGCCGTCACCTGCATGTCGCAGACCATGCACAAGCGATCCACTTTGGGCCGCAAACTGCACAGTTCGTTAGACAACGCCTCCGGCAGCATCGGAATCACGCGGCGCGGGAAATACACGCTGGTCGTGCGTTCGCGGGCATCAGTGTCGAGCGCAGTTTTGAGTTTCACGTAATGCGAAACGTCGGCGATGGCGACGACCAAACGATAGCCCTTGCCGGACTTCTCGGCGTATACCGCGTCATCGAAATCTTTAGCGGTTTCGCCGTCGATCGTCACTAGCGCCATGTCACGCAAGTCAACACGGCCCTTGCGGTCTGCGTCAGTCACGACGTCGCCATACGCGGCGGCTTCTTTCATTGTCGCGTCGGTAAACACATACGGCAAATTGTGTTTGCGAATCGCGATTTCGAGTTCGATATTCGACGAATTTTCGTCGCCAACCACTTCAATCACTGCGCCTGTGGCTTCGTCGTACGGCGTGGGTTGCGACGTGATTTCAGCGACGACGATTTGGTTTAAGGTGGCAGCTCCGAGCTTATCGCGTGGAATCAAAATGTCTTGGTTAATGCGGCGTTCAGAGGCCACCACAAACCATTGCCCGTCCTTGCTGCGCAGCTTGCCGACGACGCGGTGGTTTGCTCGTTGCAATACGGAAACGACTTCGCCATTAGCCTTGCCGTCGCGATTAAATCCGGACGCGCGCACAGCGACGCGGTCACCATGCAGCACCGCGCGCATCGTGTCTTCGGACAAGTACAAATCGTCGCCGCCTTGATCGAGTTTCGCGAACCCAAAGCCGTCGGCATGGCCGACGACCGTGGCGAGGAGTGCATTGGGCGGAACGACGAATGGCACTGGTGCCGCTGCGGGCGCGGTATGTTTGACGGGGACGGCGGTGGGAGCAGGTTTATTCGCAGGCGGCGTTGCGATTGGAGCGTTAGAGATAGGTGGCTTTTTTGAGGTGAACGCGTCGGCGACGACCTTTTTGAATCTGGCGAGTGGGGAAGGCGCGGTTGGCTTTGCCGGTGCCGCGACGTCAGCGCTCGCGGACGACGAAGTTGACGACGTGCCCTTTCGATGCACCTTTGGTTTGGCGCCCGAAGATTTGCGCATTGGCGCGGTTGCAGGTTGTGCCGGTGCCACTTTCGTCGCGGACGTGGCCTTGCTGCGCGAGCCAGCGGCCTTCGCTTCTGCGGCCTTGTCTGCCTTTCGTGCAGCGCGGGACTTACTAGGCGGCGACTTTTCTTGTTTCGCGGCCGTGGCCGCTTTCTTTACCGATTTTTTCGCGGCGACCGGTTTCGGAACATCCGCTGCGGCGCGAACCTTGGCCGCAGCTTTCGCTGCTGCCGGCGCAACTGGCACAGGTTTTACGCCAGTTTTTTTGGTTTTAAGTGTTGAATCCGTCGTCGCGTTTCGGTTTGTTGTTTTTGGAGCGGCGGCGGGGGCCATAGCCGTTGCCGGCTTGCGAGCCTTGCTAGACGGTGTCTTGGCGATTTTGGTGGCGACTTTTTGTGTCGCGGATTTCTGCACGGTTGCAGACTTTTTCGTAGTCAATCTATAATCTCGGATTACTTGAAATGCCCAGGTGGCGGAATTGGTAGACGCACTAGTTTCAGGTACTAGCGAGTAACATCGTGGGGGTTCGAGTCCCTTCCTGGGCACCATAACAGAAAAGCCGACGCAAGTCGGCTTTTTGTTTTTT
>Ga0209097_10002009_pt1 | contig 16814 bp, 4 predicted proteins | sample AD_UKC052_MetaG_FD_184419 | JGI IMG/M metagenome (GOLD analysis project Ga0209097, IMG submission 184419) | Active sludge microbial communities of municipal wastewater-treating anaerobic digesters from USA - AD_UKC052_MetaG (SPAdes) (version 2) | ecosystem: Engineered > Bioreactor > Anaerobic >... | reverse complement strand
GCTAATCGGGCAAATACAGCTGAACCATTGAGGCAAATCACACCATCCACATCAAATCCATCGGCATCGGCAGCAGGGAAATCGCTACGTAAACTGATATCCGTGATTTTCACATATTGCGCCCATCCTAAATTGGAAACTCCAATATCGAAGTCGGTATCGAGACATCCTTCACCAATCACACTGTACGTTGTTCCATCTTGCGAAACAGCTACTCGGATGCGTTCTTTGTAGTTCGCACAGCTTGGATTTCCAAAGGATGTTTCTACAATTCGAATGTCATTACCTGAACCATTTGCAACAGCACCTGGGAATTTCACCACTAATTCACCACCAAATCCTAAAGACAAGAAGTTAATTGGTGCGTTTTGAGCATCGTTGTATTGCGGATTACCCAAACAATTACTTTGAACCGAACGCGCTGCTGGCACATTAGCCATGTCCTTACGTTTTCCTTGCGTAAACGATACAACTTCTTGCACAGTACAAGAACCTGTTTGTTCGATGAAGATAGTTTTCTGAACACATGCAGTTGTTCCACAAGGTCCTTCAGCACGAACATAGTAAGTTGTGTTTTGATCAGGCGTTACGATTAAGCTCGGACCTGTTCCCATTAACACACCTGTTCCACAAGAACCTTTGTACCATTTCCAAGAGGCATCAGTACCCAATAAACCGCCACTTACACTCAATGCAACTGAACTTCCTTGAGGAACGGATGGTGATGAAGTGTTAATACCACTCGCTGCAATCGAAGGTGTGCGAACGGTTAGGATTAATCTAGCCAGCACATTACAACCTTGGTCGTTAGTCGTAAGCTTGGTGTATGTTCCAGCTTGTGTGTACGACTGTCCATAGAATGTGTACGAACTACCAGCACAAATGCTTTGCTGTGTGGTTGTTTGCATTGGATTCACCGTAATTACCTGAGTACGAATGGCTGAAGCATTTCCACAGGCATCAACCGCTTTCCATTTACGGGTGATGGTGTAAATACCAGTCACGATACTTGGCGCACATGTTACTGTCGAAACAACCACTAATGATGGTGTTCCACAATTGTCGGCGACTGTCGGCGGATTGAATTGAGCCACCGTAGGACAGGTAATTGTTTTATTCGCCCCAGCATTCGAAATAGTTGGAGATGTGTAATCGTAAATGGTAATTACCTGAGTAAATACACTGCTTACGTTGTTACATGCATCTTTTGCTGTCCATGTATTGGTGTAGGTTCCACCACAAGTAGCACCGCTAAATGCACCGCTCGTTTTAGTTAGTGTTACAGAACTGTTATTGTCTGAAGCTATTGGTGCGAGTGCTTGAGCTGCTGCTAATTCTGCCGTATTGCCACATGCCACTTGGCGATTGAGCGAACCTGCTGCACTAGTCCATACAGGAGCTGTTTGTTCGGTCACTGTTACCACTTGTGTGAATACCGTGCTTGAGTTGTTGCAAGCATCTTTCGCTACCCAAGTATTGGTATAGGTTCCTCCGCAGTTGGTCGCTACAAATTGACCAGTAGTTTTAGTATAGCTAACCGCGCTGCAATTATCACTTGCTTCAGGAGCTAAGGATAGTGCAACCAATAAAGCTTGCTCGTTTCCAGAACTTACACTTCTATTCAGAGAGCCAGTTGCACTTACCCAAGTAGGAACTGTATTATCGGTAATGGTAATTACTTGCGTATACACAGTACTTGGATTATTGCAGGCATCACGGGCAATCCAGGTATTGGTGATTGTTCCACCACAAGCACTCGGAACAAATTCGCCCGGTTGTTTGGTGAGGATAATCGAACCACAATTGTCGCTTGCTACTGGTTGTAAAGCTTGAGCAGCTGCCAATACACTGGTATTGCTGCAACTTACGCTTCTGTTAAGCGATGTAGCTGCGGTTGTCCATGTTGGTGCTGTATCATCTGTGATGGTAATCACTTGCGTGAACACCGAACTTGGATTTCCACAAGCATCTGTTGTCGTGAATGTATTGGTGTAGGTTCCGCCACAAGTTGAAGCTACGAACACACCTGGGAATTTGTGGATTTCGAAGTCCACTGCATCCACATTATCACGCACATCCGGACGCATGGCTTGAGCCAAGGCTAATGCTTGCGTATTGCTACACGAAACAGTTACATCCAATGAACCCGGTAAGCTAATCCATGTTGGAGCAACATCATCGTATAAGGTTATCACTTGGCGGAATTCTTCCGAACTGTTGTTGCAATCGTCTTTGGCAACCCATACATTGGTATAAGTTCCTCCGCAAGATGCAAATTCAAATACTCCAGATGTTTTCACATATGTAACCGTTTCATCACAAACATCACTTGCAACAGGTGCAAGGTTTTGTGCTTCAGTCAAGGCTGCTGTATCACCATAGCTTACACTTCTGTTTAAACTTCCTAATGCAGAAGTCCAAGTTGGAGCATCTTCATCGGTTATAGTGATGATTTGTGTAAACACAGAACTTTCGTTTCCGCAGGCATCTTTCGCCACGAATGTATTTGTATAGCTACCACCACATGATGCTGGCGCGAATGAACCTGCAGTTTTAATCACACTTACTTCACCACCACAATTGTCGGTAGCCACAGGAGTTTGTGCTTGAGCTGCTTCTAATCCAGATGCATTGCTGCATGAAATGCTTGAGTTTAGTGCATTCGCTTGACTCGTCCATGTTGGAGCTTGTGTATCGCTAATGGTAATGACTTGTGTAAAGACTAAGCTGGTATTTCCGCAAGCATCTGTTGCTGTCCAAGTGTTGGTATAGCTACCATTTAATCCACAGCTACCAGCTACGAATGAGCCACTTGATTTGTGCAGATTAGCCGTTCCACAGCTGTCGAAGGCTTCAGGACTTAGAGCTTGAGCGGCACTTAATCCTTCTGAATCGGTACACGTTAGTGTGCGGTTGAGAGCATCTTCTAAGGTGATCCAAGTTGGAGCAGTATTATCGATGCGTGTTTCGTAACTCACGGTTCCGCTATTGCCACAATTATCGGCAACGGTAACGGTAATAGTAGCCGAACATGTTCCGGATGTAGAAGCTGATTTTTGAACTTCACCAGCACAATTTCCGGCAGTTACACTTGTTGATTCAAGAGCTGCAGCTTCGGCTTCGGCAACACTTGGATAGCAACTTTCGATGCTGCCTTTAGTTGCTACTGGAGCTTCAGCTGAGACAGGAATGCTCACTGTGGCTTCATCACAATTACTTGGGTTGATGATTTCACAAATGCGGTAGGTTAGGGTATAACTTCCCGAAGTTGTGTTAGGTGCCACATCGACGTTCAATCCGTTCAAGGTAATGGCAGGATTGCTTGAGCTGACAAAAGATATTGAAACATCTGCCGGATTTACATCCACACCGTTCAGTTTATCATTCGATAACACATTCACGTAAGCCGTTCCGCCAGCAAAACCATTTACGGTTGAACCCGCATCGTCGTTGGCAAGAATATCGGCTGCAGTTACGCTCACACTTACGTTAGCTTCATCGCAGTTGCTTGGATTCAAGATTTCACAAATACGATAGGTCAAACTATACGGACCAGCCGCTGTTCCTGCTGCTACCAATACATTGCTGCCACTTAATGTAATTCCTGGATTCGTAGAACTAACAAAGCTTAAGGTTACTTCCGATGGATTTACGTTAACTCCGTTGAGTTTATCGTTCGCTAATACATTGCAGAATGCTGTTCCACCTTCGTGTCCGTTTACCGATGAACCAGCATCGTCGTTCGCAACAATTGGAGCAGCAAGCACGCTTACCGTTACCACAGCATCATCACAATTAGCAGGATTTAGCACTTCACAAATACGGTACGACAAGGTATACGAGCCAACTGGAGTTCCAGCAGCCACATGCACAGCCGATCCCGAAAGCGTAATGCCCTCATCGCTCGATTCGATGAAAGTCAATACCACATCGGCAGGATCAACATCGACACCATTTAATTTATCGTTAGCTAATACGTTATTCACCGAAACGCCACCGGCATAACCGTTAACTGCTGAGCCAGCATCATCATTCGCTAAAATACTTGCAGCACTTACCGTTACCGAAACATTTGCTTCATCACACACACTTGGGTTAGATAATTCACAAATACGATACGTTAAGCTATACACACCTTCTGGAGTTCCCGGAGCAACTACTACTGATGTTCCGCTAAGTCCAATATGTGGATTAGTCGAGCTTACAAAACTTACGCTTACATCAGCATCATCAACCAATACACAATTAAGTTTATCGTTTGCAAGTACATTGCTAAGCGATGTTCCGCCCACACTACCATTCACGCTATTGCCAGCATCATCATTCGCTTCAATTACGCTATTAACAGTAAGTGTGCTGTGACATACCGAAGTATTTCCACAAGCATCCGAAACGGTAATAGTTACAGTATGTGTTCCCGGACCAATTGGTGATCCCGGAGCTGGTGATTGAATGATATTGAGATCTGCTACTTGAGAACCATTGTCGTTTGCTACAATTTCAGCTGTAAAGTCTGGCACAGTAGCCTGACATCCAACATTAGCCGTAGCCGATTGAGCAGGGCTGCATGTTGTGATTTCTGGACCAGTATGATCTTCAATTAGGATAGTTTCCGTGAATACTGAACTTTCGTTATTGCAAGCATCTTTAGCAATCCAGGTGTTGGTATAAGAACCAGAACCGATGCATTCACCCGCTACAAAACTTCCCGGTGTTTTCGTATAACTTACTTCACCACATACATCTGAAGCAACTGGTGCTGCTGCTTGTGCTGCAGTTAGAGCTGAATCATTTCCTGCTTCAACTGTCACATTTAAGGCATTAGATGCGGTAGTCCAAGTTGGAGCATTTGAATCGCTGATGGTGATTACCTGAGTGAACGTTTCGCTGCTGTTGTTGCAGATGTCTTTGGCAATCCACGTATTGGTGTAAGAGCCAGTTGAACCACATGAACCAGCTACAAATTCGCCGGAAGTTTTGGTGTAGCTAACTGTTCCACAATTATCGCTAGCAACTGGAGCTGCAAGTTGTGCTTGAGCTAGTGCTGCAGTATTTCCACATTCAACCGTTTCATTTAATGAGCCAGCTGCTGTGAACCAAGTTGGAGCAACATCATCTGTTAAAGTGATCGTTTGTGTGAAGATTACGCTGCTGTTATTGCAAGCATCTTTAGCAATGAATGTATTGGTATAACTTCCACCGCAAGCTGCTGCTACATAAGCACCAGTTGTTTTGGAGATGTTTACTGTTCCACCGCAATTATCGGTAGCAGCCGGAAGTAAAGCCTGAGCAGCAGAAATTCCTTCATCATTACTACATGAAATACTGCGATCTAAGGAGCCAGCTACACTAGACCAAGTTGGAGCTGTTTCATCTGTCAGTGTGATTACTTGCGTGAAGATTCCACTTACATTTCCGCAGCCATCGGTGGCAGTCCAAGTATTCGTATACGAACCTGTTGAACCACAAGAGCCAGCTATAAATGATCCTGCACTACGAGAATAAGAGATTGTTCCTTCGCAGTTGTCAGACGCAATTGGAGAAAGTGCTTGAGCCGTTGCTAATGCAGCTGCATCATTACAAGAAACCGAAGCATTTAAAGAGCCTGCGGTTGAAGTCCATGTTGGAGCGGTATTATCGATTCGTGTTGAATAAACAACAGAACCAGTATTTCCACACTCGTCGTTAACGGTAACAGTAACTTCAGCCGAACATGTTCCTGTTACGCTAGCACTCATGCTAATTTCACCTGAGCAGTTTGTTGCAGTTACTTGTGTTGCAGCAATTGCAGCGGCTTTTGCATCGTTTACAGATGAGAAACAAGCTGCAATTTCACCTTTAGTTGCAACTGGAGGAGCTGCAATTACAGGTACACTTACGGTTGCTTCATCACAATTGCTTGGATTAAGCACTTCGCAAATGCGATACGTTAAACTGTATGTACCTGCTGTTGTTCCAGCAGCTACAATTACATTTGAACCATTAATTGAAATACCCGGATTAGTAGCACTAACTTGTGTAATAACCACTGTGGAATCCACTACTGGTGCTCCATTTAGCTGATCGTTCGAAAGCACATTTACAAATGAAGTTCCGCCAAGGAAACCATTCACTGCTGAACCATTGTCGTTGTTTGCAGCAATAGATGCCGCACTTACTTCAATGGAAACCGTTGCTTCATCGCAGTTGCTCGGATTTAATATTTCGCAAATACGATAGGTAAGAGAATAAGAGCCAGCAGGAGTTCCCGGAGCAACTTCAACAGCTGAGCCGGTTAATGTAATTCCAGGATTGGTTGAGCTTACAAATGAAGTGATGACTTCGGCAGGAATAACCGTTACTCCGTTGAGTTTATCGTTCGATAAAACATTCACGTTTGCCGTTCCGCCCGTAAATCCATTTACCGGAATTCCAGAATCGTTGTTTGCTTCAATTGGAGCTGGAGATACAGTCACACTTACTGTTGCTTCATCGCAACTAGTAGGATGTTGAGTATCGCAAATTCGGTAAGTAAGTGAATAGTCGCCAGCTGGAGTTCCGCTTAAAACGGAAACGCCAGAGCCATTTAATGTGATACCTGCATGAGTTGAACTTACGAAGCTCAACGTAACATGTGCAGGATTAACCAATGCACAGTTTAGTGAATCGTTCGCCAACACATCCGCCAGGGAAACACCACCAGAATAACCATTTACAGAAGCTCCTAAATCGTTAACTGCCGAAATTGGACCGGTAACTATTAGGTTAGCATAGCACGATTTTTCATTGCCACACGCATCTTTTACAGAAATAGTAATCTGAGTTGTTCCCGGAGAAACCAATGTTCCAGCTGCGGGAGATTGAGATATCGTTAAAGCATTACTTGCTGTGCAATTATCGTTTGCTGAAACACCCGAAGTGAAATCAGGTACTTCAACTTTACAGGATGCATTGGATGCATTGGATGCAACTGTTTGATTCGGAGCGCAAGTCGTAATTACGGGTTGAACATTGTCGGTAAGTGTGATGACTTGAGTAAATGTAGCACTCTCGTTCTGACAAGCATCCTTAGCAATCCAGCTAGACGTATAGGTTCCGCCGCATTCACCAGGGACAAATCCACCACCCGATTTCACGTAGCTAACTGCACCACATAAATCGCTCGCAACCGGACTTAAAGCCTGAGCAGCTGCTAATGCATCCGCATCGCTACAAACAAGAGAACGATCAAGCGATCCAGCTACGGTTGTCCAAGTTGGTGCTTGAGCATCAATAACATAAATTACTTGAGTAAAGCTGCTGCTAGAATTATTGCAGGCATCTTTAGCAATCCAGCTATTGGTGTATGTTCCGCTTAAGTCACATTCACCTGGAGCAAAAGTTCCGGATGTTTTGGTATAGGTAACAGATCCACAATTATCAGTTGCAGAGGGTGCCATCGCTTGCGCTGCTACTAATGCTGCTGCATCGTTGCAATCAACGGTACGATTTAAACTTTCTGCAATGCTTGTCCATGTTGGAGCATTGGTATCGGTAACTGTAATGACTTGCGTAAAGACCGTACTTGTATTCAAGGCTGCATCTTTAGCAATCCAAGTATTCGTATACGTTCCAGTTGCACCACATGAGCCAGCTACAAATACACCGGATGTTTTGGTGTAGGTTACATTTCCGCAATCATCTGAAGCTACAGGTGCAGAAGCTTGAGCAGTTGCTAATGCACTCGCATCACTACACGAAACAGTTGCATTTAAACTTCCTGCAAGGCTTGTCCATGTTGGAGCATCGTTGTCGGAATTTGTAATGGTTAGATTCACAGTAACAGCCGGACAATTAGCTGCATCCCTCACTTGAACAGAGTAATTGCCAGGAGTTAACGAACTTGTCGTTGCAGCCGAACCACCCGAAGGTGACCACGTGTATGAATAAGGAGTTGTTCCTCCAGTAGCAGTAACGGTAGCACTTCCCAACGATTCACATGTAACGTTTGTTTGAGAGGTGATGGATGCCGCTAAAGCCGTTGCAGGTTGATTAATTTGAACAATTGCAGTAGCAATACAACCAGTTCCATCTTTAACCGAAACTGTGTATGAATTACTAGCAAGGTTTGCAAACGTGTGTGTTGAACCGTAAGGTCCGCTGTTGAAGCTATATTCGTATGGCAATGTACCCGAAGCACCTAACGCTGAGAATGCACCTGTTGATTGTCCAAAACAACTCACATGCGTCTCACCACTTGTGCTAATGCTCAGGTTTGATGTATTGTTGACGATGACATTTGCCGGAAAAGTACATCCATTCGCATCCGTTACAACAACCGAATAAGGTCCGGCTGATAGTCCGGAAGCGCTAGCAGTTGTAGCGCCATTTGACCATAAATAGGTATATGGAGTCGTTCCACCTGACGCAGTTACAGTGGCAATACCGTTACTTCCGCCGCATGTAGCATTGGTAGAACCTGTGGTAGCCGATAAAGCTGCTGCAGGTTGTGTAATGGTATGTGTTGCTGTTGCCGAACATCCGCTGGCATCGGTACTCGTAATGATGTACGAGCCGGGTTGTAAATTCGAAATGGTAGCTACTGTCGAGATTACAGTGTTATTTCCTTGTCGCTTCCAGCTGTATGTGTAAGGAGGAGTACCATCGGGTGTTGCTGTGATAGAACCATTGTCAAATCCATAGCAACTCACGTTTGTGATATTGGCTGGGATACTTAACACTTTCACTTTAACAGACTGATCGGCTGCACCTGCAATTACGCAGGCATCACCACCAATAATTCGGCGGTAATAGGTTTTTTGGTACAATGAACCCATTAAAGCTGCTGATAGGTTTTGTGTTGTACCACCTGTAATGTTCGTCCAATTTGTACTATCGGTACTCGATTGCCATAGGTAAGTGGAAGCCGCTGTTAATCCTGAAGGATAAGAGCTTGTAGTTCCATTTCGACTTATTGTTGCAAGCGAATAGGTAGGAACCGAACCTGTTAACCCTGTTACCTGAGCACCCGCACATACTGTCTGACTTCCCGAAATCGTATTATTCAACAAATCTGGAGGATTTGCCCAAACAACCAATCCGGGTTCGTAGATTGAAGTAGAACTGGTTTTTGTAGTGTTTAAAGCACCTTGCGTGAGCGGAATGTTATTCGATTTCGCGGTTACAATGGTATAAATCCTACAATTCGAGAATTTGATTCCTCGTTCACCAACCGGATCATAGTCATCATCCGTTCCTCCATAATACGTACTATAAAGTGGCGATGCAGCTAAACTTGCTGGTAATTTGAAGAATACTTTATCGTTTTTCGGATCACTACCATTACTGCTTGAGTTATTTAAATTCGACTGTAAAGCATCTGATGTAACTGGGAAATTGGTACTGTTGGTATATCCAAATACATACACATCATTGTTGAGATCTACGTTTAATCCCATCATGTTTACTTCATCCAAACTTCCACCGATATAGGATGAATTGACAAACGTTTGATTCGTATCCATACTCGCCACAAAGAAATCGTGGTCGCCACTGTTGTACGAATTATCGTAAGAACCCGAAGCTGGAATATTCGAAGGCGAATCCAAACCTGTCGTCACACCACCAATGTACAAGCGGTTTTTGAGTGTGTTGAATTCCATACATAAAATGGAAGTCGATTTACTCGAAGCAGATTTGAAATAAGAAGACCAAACAGTAGTACCGTTCGATTTAATTTTTTGGATGAAACCACTTTGCGTTCCACCGATAGCATTTTGACGCGCATTACTAGTTACTGGGAAATTGCTCGAAGTCGTATAACCACCTAAGAAAATGTCGCCATTTGTTGGGTTCATTGCCATGATGGTTGCTTGATCTTTCGAAACATCTTTGGAACTTCCTGTTCCTCCAAAGTTTTTCATCCAAACAATCGAAGAGAGACCTTGATTGATTTTAAACAAATGCACATCTGTATTACCAGTATAACCCGAACTACGATTTGTTGCACCACTGGATGCATATAGCGTAGCGAGGTTTTTACTGGTTGTATTTCCACATACAACAACATCACCCGAAGCAGTTAAACGTAAATCGAACGATCCATCATCGCCATCACCACCAATAACAGCCGCTTTCATGGCTGTACCTGCTTGGTTAATTTTTAGGATGAATGTATTATCTGTCTTTTGTGAGCGTTGATCTAATCCGCCTGAGCTACCGAAAGCTGTTCCACCAATTAATGGGAAATCAGAACTTGAAGTATAACCGGTGATATAAAGATTTCCATCAGGTCCCATTTCCATGGCGTATGGATTATCATCACCCGAACCACCAATATACGTTTGCCAAACACGTGTTCCCGAACCACCAATTGTAGCAGGTTCCAAGTATTTTCCAACAACTAAATCAATTCCACCGTTAGCCGAATTGTCTAATCCGCCAACTGAAATCTCATTCGTAATCCCATCCACACGAGCTACCACATAAATAGCTCCATCCGTTGGATCAACCCAAATACCGTGACCGTGATTATCACCACTGGTAGCCGATTTTCCTGAACCAACAACTTGCGAATTTGAATTCACCCAAGTAGCCCAACGCAATGCAATGGGGTCAATTACTAAAGGGAGTTGTTTATTGTATTCTCCTAATTCGAAACGTAAAATTCCTTTGTCATCTAACAGGTATTTAGAAGGTATGTCGATTTGACGACCATCTACTTTTTGATACACGACAGGTTGAGGTAAACTCATTTCACCCACACTGGTGGATATTAAGAGTTCGCCTTTTTCAGAAAGACGTAAGCCCGAAACACCTTCGAGCTGAATGGCAATATTTTCCTTTTTGAAACCAGGCTTACAAATGATGTCGTATTCGAGCATTCCTTCTGAGGAAGGATAATAACGTACATCCACTTGCGGATAAACCTGATTGTACCAAACTTCTTGGAAGCTACCAACCGACGAGGCTTGTCCTTTTCCGGAAAAGTAACTCATCTGATCGCCATGCTTCTGTCGAGCATCAATACTCATCTTTTCGGAGGTATTGAGGAACTTCATTTTCCAAGCATGAGACCGGATTTTGGTCATCGACTCCGTAAATGGAACTCCATCTCGATGCGCTTCTTCTTCCCGCATACTTTGCTCACTGTGACGAGACATGTCGTCTTCGTTAAACCAGCGCATCACCACACCATCGCGGGTGACAAGAGCCTTTCCTTGAGGAAATTCTGCTTTATAGAGAATGTCCGATTTCCACTGACCTTTGTTTTCGGTGAAGTGAATTTGTTTCTCGAAGTAATGAAGCAGACTTTCAACATCTGGATCATTTTTCGTTTGTCCAGCTGCAGTATTCGTGCGCGATGCCAAAGGTTGGGAATATCCCAATATGGGCTGGATAAATAGGCTTGAAATGAACAAAGCACGCTTAAGCCAGTTTCGCTGACTCTTGCTGCTTTTCAATTTCGGTTGGCAGGTAAGGCTTATATTCATAAGCAATCTAAATTTGTTTGATTTTGTTGAAACTCTTGACTGGCAAGACTTGTAGGTCTTTTGTGAGGCGGATTTTCATCCAGATCGAGTCTTGTTTTTAGTCAAAAAGCTGAGCATTTCCGTGTTTTTTTGTTGGGCTTTTATACCTCAATACCACTAATGGGTTACTTTTAAACCATACCCGGTATCAACACCTAGCTCAAATGCCTGATAGGAATAAACTCAATCAGGTAAATTTTCCTGTTCGTTTTGATCGTTATGATATCGATATGTTTGCTGAATAAGCACTCATATCAATAGGTTGATTAAGTTGAGAATTGAAATGTGATTCGAACTCATATGGAAATAACCGTGTAAGTTTTAACTGGATTATCTTTTAAGAAAATCACATTGTCAGGAAGCATCAAGGAATATGATTGGGTTAATCCTAAAGCCAACTCGTATTTTGACAAATTGTATAGCTTTGTCGCGTGAACTTCAAGTCGTTATCGGGACTATTTCTGTTGCTGGTATTTTGTCTGCGCTTCCTTCCATCATTGGAAATGCACGATCATCGTACCGACCGGGAACGCTGTATGCAAGAGCATTCCGATCATCGTGATCAATTCAGTTCATGTGAATTAACCGATGCTTTAGGCTGGGATTTTAGTGGCCATTGTTCGGATAAGAACCACATCAAAGAATCCAATGAGGAATGTGCTTCTTGTGGATTTGATTTCATCAAGAATTTTGAATCGAGCATTGGTAATTTCGAATTAGTTACCACGATAGATTATCCGGAAAGGGCTGATTTTATTAGCAGCTGTTATTCCGGATTTACCCTGCTGCTGTGTAATAAAGGGCCGCCCTCATTAACCTGATTTCAACTCTTCCGGCTCAGCCGGTATTCAGGTTTCCTAATTATTTGAGGCATGTCTTTCACATTTTCCCTGGAAAGGAAAGTGCTGCTTGCATGGCTGTTATTCTTTGCATGTTTGGCAAGCATTCAAGCACAAGATTGCGACAGTCGTTTGCAACTCAGCATTTCTAATCCATCAACTCAGGCAGTTTCTGCGCAGTTATTTTTTAAAGGCACAGAACGTATTGTTAATCTAAAAACTTCTACTTCTATCAATACACTTTGTCCGGGTAACTACCGACTCGTGATATTGCAATCGGGATATCAACCGGTTGATACCAGTTTTGTATTAACCCAATCCTTGGATTTACATCTTCAACTTATACCCGAAATAAAACAACTACATGAGGTAGAAATCCATGATGATCGTAGCGATGAAAATGGCTTCCGAACATTGCAATCCAGCACCTTACAAGCTGCGGCATTTCAACTCAATGCGGGAAAACCATTGGGCGAAATGTTGAAAGAGGTGAGTGGTGTTAGCAGTCTGCAATCGGGACCAACCATTTCAAAACCGATCATTCACGGCTTGCACAGTAACCGTATTCTGTTGATTAATAACGGAATTCGATTGGAAAGTCAGCAGTGGGGAACAGAGCATGCTCCTGAAATCGATCCATTTAATGTAGCCAAAGTAACCGTCCTCAAAGGTGCGGCAGGCTTGCGTTTTGGATCCGATGCGATTGCTGGTGTGGTCTTGATGGAGCCTTATGAAATGAGTTCCGAAAAGGGTTTGAAGGCGGATGTTCGTTTAGTTGGAAATAGCAACGGCCGACAAGGAGGCGCTTCTGCAAGAATCGAAAAGACTTTTGGTGGCAAGTTGCAAGGCATGGGTTTACGCATTCAGGGTACTTTGAAAAATGGTGGAAATGTTCAAACGCCCCATTATTATTTAGCCAATACGGGAATGCGGGAACGCGATGCTTCGGTCAGTTGGCAGCTCAATCGGAAGAAACTAGCGCTCGAACTTTCGGGTTCTGTGTTTAGCACTCAGGTTGGAATCTTTACGGGTTCACATGTGGGAAATGTGGATGATTTGCTAGCTGCTTTTTCAAGCTCTAAACCAATCGATAGTGTTGGATTTGAGCGTAAAATCGACAGAGGCTATCAAACTGTACTTCATGGCACAGGTAAAGCGCGAGTTTGCTATCATTTTTCGGATACCAAAAAGATCGAATTGATATACGGACTTCAACATAACCGTCGAAAAGAGTATGATTCAGGCTTGCCCTATAGTAATGATCCAGCGGTGATGTTAGCTGCTCAAGCCGATTTCAAAATTAGCACACATACGGCCGATTTGCTTTATCAAGCTAATTTAGGTAAGCATTACACGTTGAATTCTGGTTTGAGTTTAATGACGCAGGGCAATGTATTTCAGGGATTGGAATATCGAGCCTTGATTCCGAATTTCCGTAATTATGGTTCAGGTGTCTTTGCTGCTTTAACACGTCAATGGAAGAAATGGCAAGCTGAAGCAGGATTGCGCTACGATTATCGTTGGCTGGAATGTTATCGCCTCGATTATTCCACGCTTGCAACCTATGCTGTTCAACGCGATTTTAGCAATGTTTCGTTTAGCTCGGGTGCAACCTACGATTGGACGAAACAGTTTAGTTTGTCATTTCATGCAGGTTCTGCTTGGAGAGCTCCTAACGTGAATGAATTATACGGCAATGGTGTACATCAGAGTGCTGCTTCTTTCGAGATTGGTGATAGTACGTTAAAATCGGAACGGGCTTATCAACTGAGCATTTCGGGAGTTTGGGAAACAGAGAAAAGTCGGGTTGAATTAGGAGTTTATCGGAATCAAATCGATCATTTTATTTACTTGAAACCTTTGTTGAAACCTGTTGTGACTATTGCAGGTGCGTATCCGGCATTTCAGCAAACTCAGGTAAATGCAATCTTTAGCGGACTTGATTTAGATGTGAAGACAAGCCTCTGGAAAAACTTAAAAGTAGGAGGGAAGCTAGCTTTAATCAGAGGATATAACAGCAGTATCCAAGATTATCTGGTTTATACACCACCTGCACGTGTGGATGCTTATTTACTGCTCGAAGGCAAGCCTTCTATTAAAGGTATGAAGCCCTTTATAAAGCTTTCGGGGCACTATTCAGCGCAGCAGAAAAATGTACCAGAAAAGAGCGATTATGTGGCTCCACCTGCAGCATACTTTTTAATGCAAGTAGATGCTGGGATGAGCATCGGTAAAAAACACCCAATCGAAGTGAGTATTTCTGTTTGGAATTTACTCAATACAACTTACCGTGAGTACCTCAATCGATTCCGCTACTTTGCCGATGAGCAGGGGCGTTCGGTAATAGTACGACTCACTATTCCTTTACAATTTTAATTTTCTAACATGAAAAATAAATTCTCAGCTTTTTTAATGCTTTTAAGTAGCATTTTAATTTTAGCTACCTCCTGCAAAAAAGAAGAGCAGGTTGTTTCTCCACCTCTTCCAGGAAATGAATTTCTAACGACTATCAAGTTACATTTAATTAGTTCCGATAATGTTGATACGTTAGTAGCTACATGGCGCGATTTAACTCCAGAAGACACTAATCCACCCGATACGAGTTTAGCAGCTTTAATTCTTAAGCCTAATACTACCTATTCGGCTCAATTGGAATTGTTAGATGAAACGAAATCTCCTGCAGAAGACATTACTGCTGAAATTAAGGAACGCGCGAATTATCATCGGATATTCTATTTTCCTTCTAGTTCCTTGGGGACAAATTTGAGTGTTGCGGTGACTGATTTGGATACGAATAATCCACCATTGGCATTAGGAATTTCGTCAACTATATCGACTCAAAATGTATCTTCGGGTTTTCTTCAAGTAATACTCAAACATCAACCAAATGTAAAAGATGGCACATTTGCTCCCGGATCAACAGATGCAGATGTGAAATTTCAAATTAGCATTCAACCTTAATCGACCATGAAAAAATTTCTAATAAGCACCTTCACGCTCCTTTTATTTTGTACTGTTCAGGCACAAACCGAAACAACTTCTAGCACGACATCAAGTGATTCTGACGGAAAACTGAGTGTTGATCTAACGGCAGGTGCAGCATTTGTTTCCGGTAATTTTATCAAGTCCGATTATGCCGATTCTACTTCTGGTTTTGCTAATTCGATGGGTTTAGTCATACAAGGAAAATTGAAGTATAAGTTATCGAATTCATTAGCTATTCAATTGGCGGTTAATTCGTGTAATTATGGACTGCACGACATTAAGAATTTGTCGGATGGATATTTGAGTGATTTCGATGTGGATAGCACCACCGTTACAGTAAAAGGAACCTACCAAAATTGGAATGTATTAGTTGGACCTTCGTACAGTATTTCTTTGGGAACCAATATGAAATTCGATTTGCATGTTTTAGCAGGAATAAGCACACTTCGAATTCCTGAAATTAAAGTCGATTTAGAAGATCAATTAGCTGCCACATTTTACCAAAAACAAGCCAGTGGATTAGGATTCGGACTTCTAGCTGGTTTAGACATTCGGTATGCATTCACAGATCACTTAGGATTGGTTTTAAATGCGGATTATTTGATGTCCAAACCCAATGTGAGCATTGAAAACGAAAATCGCACAAATACAGCTGGACGATATTTAAGCAGCTATCAGCAATCTATTGGAGGAATACAAACCCGTTTGGGGCTTTCGTATACGTTTTAATTAGATTAATAAATAATAAAAAAGCCCAATTAATTCATTGGGCTTTTTTTATTTCAATTTTATTAGTTAGCCAAACAAAGGATTTCATGCATACTTAATCATTTATTAATTAAAGTTCATTTTCTTTAAAGTACCCTAAATACTACCCAATTTTAAGTGTTGCATTTTCAAAGCGATATTAATCTATAGCTTAGTATCAGACTTTTATTGAACAACTCAATAAATTCAGCCAGCACAATTGAAATGTATAATTTCAGATACGATGTTATTTCAATGCAATAAGAAAGAAGTTTCAACTGAAATTTATTTTGCAATAACGTGTTAAAAATATAAGAACTATGGAACTCAATGCGACAAATAAGATGGATATTTCAAAATCTACTGTTTCATTAGCATATCTTTTATGCTTACTTATACTACTAGTTTTTTCAAATGACAGCAAAGCGCAAGCTGGGAGTTTAGATTCTACCTTTTCGGACGACGGAATCCTTATAGATGAAATAGGAAGCTATACGATTAGTCAAGCAATCGATATCGCTTTGAATGCAGATGGGAAGTTAGTGATGGTCGGTCATGTTTGGAATGGTTCAACGAATGATGTAGCTGTTACACGCTATAATAGCGATGGCACATTAGATACTTCTTTTGGAGATGGAGGAATCAAGGTATTTGTATTGAGCAGTATCATGAGTATCATGACAGATATTCAAATACAATCTGATGGAAAAATCCTCATTGCTGGATTCATGGATTTAGGTGAGGGAGATGAACT
>Ga0209097_10002007_pt1 | contig 16819 bp, 16 predicted proteins | sample AD_UKC052_MetaG_FD_184419 | JGI IMG/M metagenome (GOLD analysis project Ga0209097, IMG submission 184419) | Active sludge microbial communities of municipal wastewater-treating anaerobic digesters from USA - AD_UKC052_MetaG (SPAdes) (version 2) | ecosystem: Engineered > Bioreactor > Anaerobic >... | reverse complement strand
TGACAACAAGGGGAAGGGCGACCGCAAGGCGATTGCCAAAGGAAAGCAGGAGCGTCTCAAGGGGCTTGAGCGGGCCGTTGCACGTTTGAAAGAGATTGCCCAAAAACTGGAAGACAAGGGCAAGAAGGAACAGGCTGCCCGCCTCCGTGACAGGATCGCCATTATCGAAAAGAAAATCACGGAAAAAAAGCTCAAAGTGATGCGTGAAACGGCTGATGCCGAGAAAGCACCCGAGGAGGCATCCAAATGAAAATTCTCGCCGTTATCACTGTTTTGCTGCTTGCAAGCATGTTCGTAGCCTGTGGTTCCAAAAAAGATGGGGCACAGGATACCGGGACGAATGCCCAGATTCAATCGACTGTGGTTGATCCAGGGACAATCACCGAGGACAATGCCGAAAAAATTGCCGACGACATCCTCAAGGAAGTTGAGGCGTTGTAAGGCACTCTTTGTGCAGGCGGGACAGCCTGTGCACCATGGTTTCGGACTCAAGGAGCGGAGCTGTTTCCGCTCTTTTTTTTGTGGCGCGCCCGGCAGGGCGCTCCATACGCTCTATTGTATCTGTTGAATAGCGGGCTTATCAATGTTTAATAATTAAGCATAATCTGCAAAATGCTTAATTATTAAGCATTGAGAGTAATAGTGCCCGTTGGGTCAGGCATTGGGAAATCTCTTAACTCTCTAATATATAGAAAGTAAGGAGTAACTTCACGGGTATCGAATCGCTGGCACTTTTTCTGCACTATAGATAAGTATCACAAGAAGGCAGGAGGAAGGGTATGCTCCTTCGATACAAAAAATGGCCATTATTGCTCACGTGTTTGATTGTTGTTGTACCAGCATGGTTGCAGGCGGATCAAGCAGGCAGTACAGGTGCAACGGGGACCCTGCGTATCGGACTTGATACTGTTTGGGTTTTGGTGGCTGGATTTTTGGTGTTTTTTATGAATTTGGGATTTGCCATGGTCGAAGCAGGTTTGGCCCGGGCAAAAAACACGGTTAACATTCTAGCCAAAAACTTTATCGTGTTTGCCGTCGCATCGGTAGGATTTTACATCATTGGTTGGGGATTGATGTTCGGTAATGGTACGGGATTGTTCGGACTTGAAGGTCTTCTTGGCGTGTCGGGCCCGGATACCAGCCCAGCCACAGGGGATGCATATCAGGGGGCGTATCAGGCGCTTTCCTGGGCGGGTGTCCCATTGTGGGCAAAGTTCTTTTTTCAGCTCGCGTTCGCCGGGACAGCAGCTACCATAGTCTCTGGCGCAGTTGCCGAAAGGATCAAGTTTCCTGCCTTTATTGTATTTGCAATAGTGCTTGTTGCTTTTGTGTATCCACTTTCAGGTCATTGGATTTGGGGTGGTGGTTGGTTGGCGGAATCCGGCTTCAGGGATTTTGCAGGCTCCACAGTTGTGCACTCAGTGGGCGGGTGGGCTGCGTTGGCCGGAGTGATCATGCTTGGGGCCAGATCGGGAAAATACCGTCAAGATGGCAGTGTTAATCCGATCTTTGGCCATAATATGAGTCTTGTGACTTTGGGCGGAATTGTTCTCTGGTTTGGCTGGTTTGGATTTAATCCTGGATCCACCATGTCTGTCGGGGACGGGAGTGCCATTGCACACATTGTCGTGACGACGAATATGGCAGCAGTCGGGGCAATACTCTCGGCGACGGCTGTATCCTGGCTGATGAATCGCAAACCCGATTTGTCCATGATCATCAATGGAGCACTGGCCGGGCTTGTCGCAGTTACTGCCGGGTGTGCGTTTGTCAGTATCGGGTGGTCGCTTGTGATCGGTTTGATTGCCGGGGCTTTGGTCGTTATTGCGGTTGTTTTTTTCGACAGGAAAAAGCTGGATGATCCGGTGGGCGCTTTGTCCGTACATCTTGTCAATGGTGTTTTTGGAACACTTGCTGTAGGCATTTTTGCGGATAAAGGGGTTTCCATGACGGTTGCGGGTTTGGCCGAAAAAGATGCGTTGGCGGGACTTGTCAATGGGGGTGGTTTTGAGCTATTGGGTATTCAGGCATTCGGAGTGGTTGTCACCGGATTCTTTGTTTTTGGAACAACACTCATTCTGTGGTGGATTCTCAAGAAGACAATGGGAATCCGGGTAAGTCGGGAAGAGGAAATCAGGGGGCTGGATATTGGCGAGCATGGCATGGAGGCCTACCCGGATTTTCAGAGTTTTTTGACAAAATGACGAAATGACCAAAGGAGATGTCAAAATGAAAATGATTCTTGCCATTATCCGTCCTGAAAGTCTTCCGGATGTCAAACAAGCGTTGTTTGAAGAGAACGTCAGGAAAATGACGGTTTCCAATGTGATAGGCTGTGGGCAGCAGATGGGGTTTACCGAAGCATGGAGAGGATCTGTCACCGAGATCAATTTGATAAAAAAGGTTCGTCTTGAGATTGCTGTCAATGACGATTTTGTCGAGAAAACAGTCGCTGCGATCATTCGCGGAGCGAGAACGGGTGCGATTGGCGATGGCAAAATATTTATCATGCCAATGGAAGAGTGTATTCGGGTCAGAACCGGAGAAAAAGGGACACAGGCTATAGGTTGAAAGGGCCATCTTCCCGCAGCATTGGCTGAATGGACAGGAATGCGGGAAGGTGGTACCAAAGGGATCAAAATGATCCCCTCTTGTTTTTACTGGTAAAACAGGGTCTGGTTATCCATCCTTTTGAGGATCCGGATTGCGGAGTTGCTGCTGGTTTCGGGCTGGAGAGACGGGCTGTTTGTCGTACCCGAATTTGTCCTGCCCGTGTTTGTCGGGTTGACGAGACTCAGGGACCGGAAGAGTTGGACGGCGTTGGTCCAGTTCCGCAGGCCGTGGGCCTCACCGATGATGATGTCGTTGGTGGTGATGACGAGCCAGCAGGGAGTCCGCCGGATGCCATAACGCCGGAAGGTTTCAGAGAGCGGGTCCTGGAGCAACACGGGACGCTGGCCGTTTGTATTTGTTCCATGGATGAAGGGCATAACGATATTGCTGACGGGGAGGTCGGTGATGGCGAGTGCGCTGCACCGATTGGTTGTCATGGCGAAGGCGAAGCCCGACAGGATGGAGAAGTGTTCCTCAAGAACATGCACCGGTTCACGGAAGAACAACACGAGGCGCGCCCGACCTGAAAATTCGGAGATTCGGCGCAGAGTGCCCTTCTGGTCGAGCAGGATGCCGTCCCAGGCCGGACTCGGGCGACGGGCCGCAATCATCAATTCGTGGTATCCGTCTGCAAGATCGGGGTGAATGTCAGCCTTTATGAGGCTGGAAGCAAGCAAGAGAAACAACAGGGCGGGAATCAATGCACAGATCTTTGGCCGCATAGGGGCATCACTCCGGGTACAGCTCGGTTTCTTGTAGAAGAATACCAGCGATATACCTTCTTATCGGCAGAATTTTGTTGACAGTAATCTTTTGATGATTTATGTTGAATGAACATTCATTCAAAAAAGAGGCAGGGTCATGCGTGAGACAGAGGTGAACAAGGGAAAGTTGCTGTTGACAGTTCCGGTCATTGTTGCTGCGTTGGCGGTTTTCATCCTGCTTGTTCGTGAGGTGATCCCGGAGGATCCAACGGTGACGGGCGTGACCGAGACGACATCCATCGATGTTGCGTCCAAGATCGCCGGCAGGGTCGAGACGCTCCTCGTGCAGGAAGGGGATACCGTCAAAAAAGGTCAGGTCGTGGCGACGCTGATCAGCCGGGAGATGGATGCGAAGGTTGAGCAGGCTCGGGCCATGATGGATGCGGCGGGTGCCCGGAGACAGATGGCCATCAACGGGACGCGGCCCCAGGAAAAAGAGGCCGCATACAAACTCTATCTACAGGCCAAGTCCCAGTATGACCTCTTGGGCAAGACCTGGGAGCGGATTTCCCGCCTCTACGAGCAAAACGTTGTCAGCATGCAGGAGCGTGACCAGGTCTACGCGCAGTACACGGCGGCCCAAAGCAGTATGGAAGCGGCCAAAGCCCGCTATGACCTGGCTCTCGAAGGTGCCAGACCGGAGGATGTCCGTGCTGCAGATTCCGCATTCCGGCAGGCGGCCAATGCCTACAAGGAAGCCATGGTTTACCATGACGAGTTGAAGCTGACGTCTCCGATTGACGGGGAGGTCATGAAACGGATTGTCAGGGCGGGAGAGATTGCGGCAGCCGGCTATCCGGTTCTGACATTGGTTGATCTTTCGGATGTCTGGGTGGTGCTCCAGTTGCGCGAGGACAAGTTGCCCACTGTCAGCATGGGCAAGATTCTCAAGGGAAAGATCCCGGCACTCGGCAACAAAGAGTTCGATTTTCGGGTGACCTATATTGCGCCGATGGCGGATTTTGCGACCTGGCGACCGACAAACCAGAAGGGTGATTTTGATCTCAAGACCTTCGAGATCCATCTGCGCCCTGCCACGAATATTGCCGGATTGCGCGGTGGCATGTCAGTCAATGTTACGGTCGAGTAGGCGATGCCCGGCATGGAGACGAGAGGAACCGGCGTATTTGCGATAGCCATGCGAGAACTCGGCAGGATAACCGCGAGCAGGTCGCTGATCCTGCTTGCGGTGGTCATCCCGCTGATTCTCTTCATTCTTTTTTCCTGGATCTACGACCGGGGGATCGTCCGGGAGCTCCCGGTTGCCGTCTGTGATCTGGACCGGGGTGCACTCTCCCGGACCGTGATCACCATGGTCGAGGCCTCGTCTTCCATGAGGATTGCCTGGCGGGTCACCGATCCCGAAGAGTTGCGGGACCTGATGCTTCAAGGGAAGGCCGAAGGGGCCATCATCATTCCGAGGGATTTTGAACGGGACATCAAACATGGGCGACGCTCGGCGGTCATCGTCTACAAGAACAGCGCCAATCTGATTGTGGGAAACCTGATTTATCGTGATGCACAGACCATCATCCGGACGGTCTCTGCCGGTGTGGTCCTCAAAAAACTCCAGAGTTCCGGGATGGACAAGACGGCAGCCATGGGGGTAGTCAACCCGATCAAGCTGGAAGTGCAGTCACTCTACAACGCGACGTACAATTACCAGCAGTATCTGGTTCCCGGGTTGATTGCGGCCATGCTCCAGATGCTTGTCATGATGATTGCGGCGATCGCAGTCAATTCGGAACATGCCACAGGGGGAATGAAAGAGCTTGCCAAGCTCTCGGGAGGGCGTGCCTGGCGGATTCTTGTCGGAAAGGCGCTCGGGTATCTTCCGGTGCATGGTGCGACCGTTCTCGCGGTCCTCGGAATTGTTTTTCCGCTCTTCGGGATCGAGGTCAGCGGGTTTGTGCCGTTCATCATTCTGTATTTCATGTATTTCATTCTTGCGTCATTTTTGCTCGGCTTTGCGGTTTCCTGCTTCTTCAAGGACAGCATGATGGCGACTGTCATCATCGTTTTCATCAACACTCCGGCGTTCATCTTCAGCGGGTTTACCTATCCCCTCTGGGCCATGCCGGAGATACATACCCTGTATGCGCAGGCGATGCCTTTTACCCATTTTCTTTCGGGTTTTCTCAAGTCGTACCAGATGGATGCGCCAGTATCGACGGCGATGGGTGAGTTTGTCAGTTTGTCGATCTTTGTCGGGGTGGGCCTGGTTCTTTCGCTGGTTGGAGTCTGGATCCATGTCCGTCGTGTGCGGGGAGGTGTCTGATGCGGGCCTGGCTCTCGGTCTTCAGGACGGTTTTCTTGCGGGAACTCTCCATCATCAGGAGCGACCGGAATATCCTCATGATTGTGATGATCGCGCCGCTCTTTTATGCCCTGTTCTACAGCACGATTTACATGAACAAATCCGAACGGGATGTTCCGATCGCCGTGGTCAACCTCGATCACTCGGATGCATCCCGGGCGCTTGAACGGAGGCTGGATGCACACCAGCTTGTCCGGGTTGCCCTGCGGCTTCCTGACCTTGGAGAAGCCCGGGCCCTGATCGAGAAAATGGAGATCTACGGGGTGGTCTATATTCCGAAGGACTATGGGGCCCACCTCTCGGAAAATCGGTCACCGGTCATCAAGGTCTGGTTGAACACAACGCGGTTTCTTGTTTCAAATGACATCAACAAAGCGATCAACGAGGTTGTTCTTGAGGCGGGCTCAAAGCACCGCATGGCTTTTTTCAATCTCAAAGGGATCAACGGGGATGCCGCCTCGGTCATGGCTGACCCGGTCATGCCGGATGTCCGGTCCGTCTTCAATGTCACGGACAGTTACGGCGATTTTCTCATTCCGGGACTCCTGATGCTGATTCTCCAGCAGACCCTCCTCTTTGGACTTGTCTTGTCCATTTCGAAGGATCGGGAGGCGGGCGGCCTTGTGGAACTCTGGCGGCTCTCAAAAGGGATGTTTCTTCCCATGGCCCATGGAAAGATCGGGTTTTACGTTCTTCTCTTTGCTGCTTGGGCTGTCCTGTTCTATGGTGCAATTTTCTGGATATTTTCTGTCAGCTTTACAGGGAGTGCCTTCTCCGCGATTGTGCTCACCCTGCCGTATTTTTTGGGAATGGCGTACCTGGCTGTCCTGGCCGCCAGTTTTTTCCGGTCCAAACTTGTCGCCTTCCAGGTCTTCGTTTTCACATCCTATCCGCTCTTCCTCATGTCGGGACTCTCATGGCCGGTTTCGGCACTCCCGCTCCCCCTGCAGATCGTGACGGAACTGCTCCCGGGGACGCCCTATGTGCGGGCCATGATGCGTGTCACCCAGATGGGGGCAGGCCCGATGGATATTCTTCCCGAGCTGGCCCAACTTGCGGGTCTCCTGGCTCTCTACGGGTTCTTGATGCGATTGCGGGTTCTGGCCCTTCTCCACAACGCTGGAGCCATTGAAACAGAGCCCGTGGCACAGACGGCTTCAGATAATACCAAACCGGAATCCCGGCGAACCTTGTCCCAAGGCAGGGGCCGGAGATAGATTTGAAGCCATGAATGCAGAGCGGATTCCGGTTAGACTGTCACAGGTTTCCGGAAAAAAGTACAAATTGGTACACGAACCGGCCGCGAGGCAGCTTCTTGCTGCGGCGGCCAAACTCGAAAGCGGTCCGGCCGATATTCCGGCCATGGATCAGGCCAATAAAATCATTGCTCAGGCCGTCGGAATATTCGATGCGCACAGTGTTTTGTTGCGCGGGTATCATGCGGCGGATGATGTGGACAGACTGGAACGGGCACGGGCTGCCTGCATGGCGGAGGACGTCCCGTTGTTTTGGGATCTGCCGGACGACGGCGTGCTCGAGTGGAAAGTTGCTGCAAACCAGCCCTTTCTTCGCTGTCTCCTTCAGGGCGCGATGATCGCGGCTGCCCGCGGGCATTTGAAATCCGCAGCACGGGATTTGCGCAGGATCGTGACGCTCAACCCGACCGATGAGCAGGGATCTGCCACGCTCCTTCTGGCTTGCCTCTTCGGTCTTGAGGATTGGAGAGGGGCAGAGGAACTCTGCCGTGCGTGTCCGAAAGCCCCGGAGATGCAGTGGGGGCTGGCGCTTGCCTTGCTCGCCCAGGAAAAACACGATGAAGCAGACCCGGTACTCCGGAAAGCGTGCAAGACGTATTCCGGGTATGCCCGGATCATTGTGGAGGATGCCGAGGAGAAAGACGATCCCTCACTCAAAAGGTTTGCAATGGTCTTTCGGGGGTATTGGCTTGAACAGAAACAGGCCTATAAAACGGTTGAAACTCTCTACAGGTAACAAGCATGACTCTGCATGGTATCCGATCGTTTTTCAAGACACGCCGGCGTGCTGTTCTGATTGCAGTCGTGGTTTTCCTTGCCCTGCTTGAAGGAAGTACTGTGCAGTGGACAGCCCGTGTTCTGTGTCATGTGGATGACCCCGTCCTTGCTGCCGTTCTGGGTGGGAGGATTGATCATTGGGATGGAATACGTTCAGCGGAAATTATTTCTGCAAGCGGTGTTCCCCGGCACTTGACACCTGTTTTTATTGTTGCCCATGATTCTCCGTTGGACGGGATATCCCTCGATCAGGCCAGAGAGCTGGCGTCCCGGATCAGGTACAAAGCAGAACCGGAGGGCTATGGCAGCACCCGGGGGTGGACCGATTGCAACCAGGACGGCACGGTTTTTCCCTATACATTGCTCACAGTTGGCGCGAAGGATTGGCATCAGGGTCCGGAAATGATCGAACGGATTCTGAAGATGGTCTCGGGAAATACGAATCTGGTCGGGCTGGTCCTGCTTGAGGAGACTGATCTCCGTGTGCGGATCCTGCCCGTGGATGGCTGGCATCCGACAAAGTTCGCACGGGAGTCCCTGCGGTATCCCTTGCATGTTGCTGGCGAAATCCGGAAAACCGAACATATCGGCAAAGGGTTGGCCAGAAGGATTCAAGGTCTTGCAAGATTTGAAAAAGAAAGCATCCGAATGGTTGCCGGTGGCGACGTTATTCCTGCCCGGGGGGTTGAGATCCCGATGGCAAAAAATGGGTGGGGCGTGGTATTTACCAACCTGCAAAAAGTCTTTTCAAAGGCGGACATTGCCTTTTGCAACTGGGAGTCTCCGATTTCTTCGAGAGGAGTACAAAACCCCAAGGCCTATGTCTTCAGGACTCCTCCTGAAGCATTGCCTGAGATTGACAAGCTTGGTCTGGATGTTGTCAGTCTTGCCAATAACCATAGTCTGGATTATGGATTGCAGGCGCTCAAGGATACGATGATGTTTTTCCGCTGGATCAATGTGGCGATAGCCGGATATGGGACAAACAGGGAGATGTCCCGTTCCCCTGCCCGGGTGGCCAGGGGAGGGCGTGTTTTTGGTTTCAGCGCCTACAGTTATTGGCACGACTCGGATTGTCATTTTGATACCGGGAGACCCGGGTATGCCATTCCGCAAGCGGATATAATCTCGAATGAGGTTGCAGCAATGAAGCAGCAAGTCGATGCACTTGTTGTCAGCCTGCATTCAGGAACAGAATACCAACCTGTTCCTGATCCGGATGTCGTCCGGTTTGCACGCAGGGCAATTGCTGGAGGCGCTATGGCTGTGATCGGGCATCACCCGCATTGGTTCCAGGGCTATGAGATCTACAATGGTAAGCCGATTTTTTACAGTCTTGGAAATCTTGTTTTCGATCAGGATTGGAATGATGATGTCCGGTCCGGGTATCTGGTCGAATTGGGGATCAGAAATGGCATGGTTGCGACCATTCTGGTGGAACCTTTCTGGAACAGTTTCCAAACCTTTGAACCAATGCCGCAAAACAAGAGGAGCGCCTTCTGGAGGACGCTCCTCGAGAGATCCCGAATGGTTTCACGTATGGATCTGCAATAATTCTGGCGAGTCCAATCAGGAATCCTGCTTGACCGGTACCAGACGGATGGTTTCGGTCTGTCCGGCCTGGATTGTGACCTTCTTTTCGATGGTGAACGTCTTCCCTTTCCATTCACGCTCGAGACGTATTGTTACTTCCTGACCTGGTTGGACAGGATAGCGTGATCCGCTGGTGCCCCGTCTGATTTCACCCTTGGACACCCCGTTGATGCTCAGTGCGGCTTTGTTGACCGGTGATGTTCCATCGAGGATGACGACCACCCATGCCTGCGTGGTGGAAGTCGTTTGGCCCTGTTTGATGGGATGCAGGAATTCCCACTGGGGTGTTGTGCCGGCTATCACAATTGCCGTCTTTTCACGCTTGTACTGGACACCATCCTTGACGGTCTGCATGGTAAACTTGTGATTACCGAGCGTGAGAAACAGTGAGAGATGGGTGTCCTTGCGAACGATACCGCGGTTGACGCCATCAACGAACAGGGTTCCCGACTCGACTTCGGACGTACTTGTGAGTTGGACACGGACCTCGCGTGTGCCGGAGGTCTGGGGAGATGTTCCTGATTGCTTTATGGGATGCAAAAAAACAAATTGCGGAGTGGCCCCGGCAACAATCATCTCGGACTTCTCACGTTTGTACTCGACTCCGTTGACAACCGTCCGCATGGCAAAACTGTGTTGCCCTAAGGTCAGGGAGACGGTATTGGCAATTCCCTTGCGGACAATCCCGCGCGGTACTCCATCAATGAAGAGATCAGCAGCATCGATCTCCGCTGTGCTCGTAAGTTGAATCCTGACTTCCCGTGTTTCAGTCTGGGCTGCAAGCGGTATTGAGACGAGCAGAACGAGCAGTGTACATGCGGTGAGAGCCAAACGAAATTGCGTAACATGCATGGTTATGTACCTCCTTACCTACATACTTTGCAGGATATCACGATGTGCATAGTTTTCAAAGTGTATCAGGTCGTTTGAACGGAGAGAAACCAGCATGGGGGGATGCGCTCCATGACGGACCGGGTCGGGTTTGGATATTTGACCTGCTTGAACGGGCCAGGCTCAAACAGCGTTCAACATAGTGCGACGAGAAGTACAAAAAAGAGGAGCGCTGTTCCAGAGCGCTCCCCGTAAGATGTCGAGTGTTCCCCCGAATCACCGGGTTTCTCTGAACAGAGTTTTATTGCTTGGTTGGAAGGAGACGGACAGTTATGGTCTGTCCTGCACGGATCTTGACCTTCTTTTCAGCTTCGTAGACTCTTCCATTCCATTCACGATAGAGAGTTATGGTAATATCGGTATCAGCGGGAACGCTGAACCGTTTGCCAGAGTCTCCGCGCGTTATGTCTCCTTTGCTGACACCATTGATCCTGACGTTGGCCATTTTGACAGGTGAATTGGAGTCAAGTATGACAAGAACCGTCGCGCTGCCTGTTGAATTGGTTCCGGTTTGCTTTCCGGGATGGAGAAAGATGAATTGGGGGGTAACTCCGGATACGATTTGTTCTGTTTTTTCACGCTTGTACTCCACGCCATTGACAACGGCCCGCAAGGAAATAGTATGTTGTCCGATACTGAGGTGGACCGTGTTTGCGACTCCCTTGCGGACGTACCCACGCTGAACGCCGTCAATATAGAGATCAGCGGTAGAAATTTCAGCTACATCGGTAAGCTGGATTCTTACCTCCCGCGTCAGCTCCTGGCTTTGGACAAAAGCAGGAACGGAGAGAACCAAAAGTGCGAGCACAGAAAATAATCGCAAGACATTTTTTTTGGACATGATGGATCCTCCTTGTCAAAATACCCAAGTATAATACCACAGCATTGCTTTGCACGGAAGGAGAAACACCGTTTTATCTTCAATGTTTTTCAGCGGTATGCTATACTGCCGGGAAGAGATTGTTGTGGAGGAAGGTCAATGCACGAGAGAATACCCGTCGCTTTGCTGTTTGCGATGAACCAGGACCTGGTCCCGGGGTGTGATCTCGCAACAGATGTTTGCTATCTTCCATTGCTTGAAGTATTTGAGGCACATCCCGGAATCAGGTTCAACCTCGAGATCTCGGGGACCCTGTTTGACTGGGCAGCCTGGCACAGACCAAGGCTCTTGGATACCATCCGGCGCATGCATGGCTCCGGGCAACTCGAGCTTGTGGCAAGTACTTTTTCGAGGAATATTCTCTACTGCAGTCAGGCTGCGACGGTGGCCGATTCCATCCGTTTTCACATGGATTTGCTGGCCAAAAATCTCGGGGCGCATCCCCGCGGATTTCTCAACCCCGGAAAAGTCTGGTCGCATGAGTACATTCCGCAGATAGCCGGCGCAGGTCTTGAATGGACTTTGGTGGATGAGCGTGTTCTTCGAGGGAGCGGGATCCACAAGAAAGTCAACTGCCCCCGGCGGGGTGTGTCCGACGGGCAGGAGATCACGATTCTGACAGACAGTCTTGCGGGTACTGCAGGGTTCCATGATGCTGTTGCCCATTTTTCTCTCAGCCGTTATGAAGCCCTCGTGCAGTACCTGGCTGAATTGCGGAACGAAAGTCCTGATGGTCTCTTCACGTATTGCGAGCATGCGGAACGTTCCGGTCTCTGGCAGTACCTGGAGCAGGATGGTGACCCGAAGACCATCATCAAACACTGGGACAGGATGCTGACGCAACTTGAGCGGGACGAAAGGCTCGAGACTGTGTGTATAACCACCTGGCTTCACAGAACAAAAGTTCATGAACGGCTGGAGACCAGTGTTGACGGTGAACCGGAGTGGATTGCCGAAGTGTTTGCTATCCCCGGGACACGCTGGAACGAGGGAGGCTTCCGGGACTGGTTTGATTTTGCCGAACATTCTTCGGAGATGCGGTATTTCCGGGAATTTTATGCCGAGCTTGCCGGCAGGATTGCGAATGCCGCTTCCGCGCTTGCGACTACACGGCTTCCCGCCGAACTGCGGATGGCCTGTGAACGGCTGATCGATGATGCCCGGTTCGGTCTCGTGCTTCACCAGTATGAACTGGGATTTTCGGAACAGGATGTCAGGGGGTTCAGCAGACGTGAGCTGGCCAGGGTGATTTCTGTGCGTCTCGCTTTGGTGGATGCTATCCTTGCTGACAGGACCGGGTTTTCAATCAGCGATGTGAATGACGATGGCCTCCCGGAGATTCTCTGGCTTGATGCGGGGAATTTTTATGTTTTTTCGAAAATGGGCGGCCGGCTGCTCTACTGGTTCGATCTTCTTTCTGCGCGGGAAATGATTGGCTGCGAACATGTTTCCCACTATGAGGAACTTTTCAGGGATGACAATCATGTGGTCCCCGAGGTGGGAATCGGCGACGGTCTCTGGACAAATCTTGAGCAACGGCCACAGGAGAGCGTTGAAACAGGGAGATACCTGTTGCGCAGAAGAGGGCTCTTGGACACGGTTGTCCATCGTGTTTCGGGTGAGAGTGACGGGACTGTTGTCAACCTTGCGCATCACGAGATGCCCTTTGCTCTCAAGCAGGAGAGGATCGAGTTCCAGTACGAAGCGGAAGGTCTGGCCCTCCTCAAGATACTCGCAATCCGCGAGGACGGTCTGGATGTCACCTGGCACGTGGCCCTGCCCGGGGATGACAGTGCAGAAGTGGCAATCGTATCGGAAACCGCCTTTTCCCCACAGCATGAGGATGTCCTTCGGGAGGGGCTTCCCCGGGACTGGTATCAGTGTTCCGGGCGGAGTGTCACAACGCCCATGTTCGAGGTTGGTTTGATTGCCGATGGCGCCAAAAATGTATCGAGTGTCGAGCAGGCTTTTGCAGTCGGGTTCATCGCTGAATACTCCGGACAGACAGAGGATGTGTTTACTGCGGAATGCCGTCTCTTCAAGAAGCGGCTGACCGCAGGCGCCTGATTGCGAAGGCTTATTTCACCCAGTATATTCTGTATTAAAGGAGAAACAGATGAGTGCGGAAACCATTCTTGATTTTGCAATATCACAGGAAGAAGAGGCCAGTGCGTTTTATCTTGAGTTGGCCTCACGGGTCAAGAATCCGGGCATGAAGACCGTGTTTGAGGATTTTGCCAGGGAAGAACAGGGGCACAAGGCCAGGCTCGAGACGATCAAGTCGGGCGGCACGCTTCATGCCGCCGGGCAAAAGGTGCTGGATCTCAAGATCAGTGAATACCTGGTCGAGATCGATCCGGACAAGGATCCCCTGGATTACCAGAATGCCCTGATCATTGCCATGAAAAAGGAAAAGGCGGCCTACCGGATGTATCTCGACATGGCCGATGGTGTTTCCGATGCTGGACTCCGGGAACTCTTTCTCTCGCTGGCGCAGGAAGAAGCCAAGCACAAACTCCGCTTTGAAGTGGAGTATGACGAACGGATTCTCAGCGAGAATTGATTACACCTGTTGACAGAGCCATTGATGGTGACAACCGCCCGACCGAGGGCGGTTTCTTTTTCCCGCTCAGTACCGGAAAACGAACGAGATCGAAACGGCATTCACAAAATCACCGCCGATTCCGTCTGACAGGATATTCTCTAGACGTCCGGTGTACCAGTCAAGACGCATGAAAAATGTGCTGATGAGGTTGAACGAAAACCCGGTATGGAGCATGGTGAGGAAAAACGAGTTGTCCATGATGGCGGATGGGTCATTCTGGAGTCTCATGAAGAACCCCGTTCCGTCAGGTGATGCCGAAAAGTAGCCAAACGAGAGCCCGATGCATATATCGAACTCGCCAAAGGGCTTGAATCCGGTGAGCAAACCAAGATCACGCTGGGGGTTGAACCAGAAATCGATGCCGATCGTTGCCATGCTCGCTTCGGTGCGCATATCCGACTCGTAATTTCCGGTATCCAGACGGTAGCTTTCGATGGATGTTTCGTAGAAGGCAAGGAGGAGCGAGACCGAGAAATTGTCCGAAAAAAACCAGTCCAGGCGAATATTGATGTCCCCGTACAGGCTTTTCTCGTATCGCTTGTCAGAGAGGACAGAACCCATTTCGAAGCCATTGCTCAAGGGGATGAATGGACCGACCGAGAGGAGCACGTCTCCAGCCTGGATCGGTCGTGAAGACCGTTGTCCGGGAAGATCCTTTGTCTCGACCGGGGATCCGGTTTTTTTGAGCAGAAGAAGATTTCCCTCGATGCTGTAGACCAGGTCCCCGGCCAGCAGGCAGGCGGAACCAAGAACGTGCCCGAGGGTGTCACCCTTTTTCCAGATGCGGGGGAGTGAGAGGGCGTAGTCCTGGGGAAGCTGGTCACCGCACGTCAAACCATAGTCAAGAGCGAGACCGGAAAACCATTGACGGACCGGCAGGACCTTTCCGTCCCCGTCATTGGTGAGGGGAGTGGACAGTATGGTTGCGCGGGAATCCGCAAAGGCGGTCTGTGCCCAACAGGCGAGAAAGAGGAAGAGGGTCAAAAGACGCACGAGCATGCTGGGCCTCCTTACCAAAGTTCAAAGCGGAGGGATCCGCTGATGCCGACAGAATTGACAAACCCTTCGAAACGCATTGTGTCCAGATAGAGGGTGTTCAGCCAGTCAAGCGTGACAAGCAAGTCCCGATAGATGCGGAGGGTGACCGAAAGGCGGAAGCCCGCGATGGCCCAGTGAGAGAGATCAAGCCACGTATAGCTGAAGGTTGTCCCCTGGTCCAGTTCCCGGCCAATATAATCGGCATTCTCGCCACCATAGGGGGGGACTCCGCCAAACGCCAATCCCAATCCGATATCGATCCAGTCGGTTGGTGCGAGGTGCCAAGTTCCTGTAAACATCAGGAGCATGGGGTTGGCATTGGCATGCAAGTATTGAGCGGTCGAGTCAATGGCTGTTCGTATTTCAACATCGTAGTAACTGGAACGGACAAGAAACCCGATCGAGATCCGGTCACTGACAAAGACGTCAAAATGATTGAAAAAGGAGGCGCCTCCGACTCCGGAGATCCCCGAAGAATAGGGGTAGCCACTGGCGGAATCCGGAAACTCGCTCTGTGCCACTTTCGGGGTATAGCTGCTGGAGTGGATGCCCAAGGTAAAGACGACATCGCCTTCGGAAAAGATCTGTTTCCGGGGTGTCCGCACATCGATTTTCGGAAGATCCTCATGGTCAGTGACAGGGGTCAGCGTGATGGCTTCATCAAGAAAATGGATGTCAAAGCGGCCCGTGAAGAGGCGTGCGGATTTGAGGGCCTGTCCAACGGTTTGTCCCTTTGTCCATGTTCGCGGGAGTGAAAATCCGCTCCAGTCGTTTGTCGTGTACACAATCCCGGACCGGTTGCTGGTCAGGTCACGCAACCATTGCGAAAAAGGCACGACTTGCCGGTCTCCATCCGCAGGCAGGACATCCTCTTCGACAGAAGAGGCATATACGGACGGAAGACTGTTCACCATAAAAAACATGATTGTAAACAAGGTTCCATATCGGCGCTTCATGCCAACCTCCGATGGATTGCGAGCTGTATCAGGAAAGTCTGTCCGGGGCAGACTGCATGATCAGGGCGGTCTGGATGAGACTCATTGTGCGCAGTCCGGATGGAAGGCATCACAGGCCTTCCCATATTTTCACTGTGGCATCACGGGAAGCGCTTGCCAGATATCGTCCGTTGGGTGACCATGCGACGCCGAGTACGCCGTCCTTGTGACCAGAAAACGTGTGCAGAATGGTTCCCGACGGAAGGGCATAGACCAGAACCGTCCCGGATTTCAGCCCGCACGCTATCTTCGTTCCATCCGGGGAAAAGGCGATTGTCCAGACTTCGGCCGGGAGGTTGACGAGGGCGAGATGGGGAGACCCATCGGCGCGCCAGATTTTCAGGGAACGGTCTTTTGAGCAGGTGGCAAAAAATTGGCTGTCACGGGAAACAGCGGTGTCCCAGACAACGTCGTTGTGTGCCTTGACGAGTTTTTCCATTCCCCAAAGCCTGGTTTCACGGATCAAGAGGTGCACACCCCGCTCGGCGATTGCCAGGCGTTTTCCGTCCCGTGAAAATTCGACAGCCGTGACAGGCTGCATCTGTCCGGTCAACGTCGAGACGAGAGAGCCGTTTTTTGTATGGATTCGCACCGTCATATCCTCGGAACCACTCGCCAGAAACCGGCCATCCGGAGACCAGGCCACGGTCAGGACATTTGTCCGGTGGCTCTTCATCCGGTGCATGATCCGGCCCGAGGGTGTGAATACCGTGACGGTGGCGTCAGCGGATGCGGTGGCCAGGACTTCACCATCAGGGGAGAATGCGATTCCCAGTGCCGGCTTTGTATGGATTTGCATCTTGCGGACCAAAAGACCCTCAGCGTTCCAGAGACTCACCGCTCCATCGAGGGAGGCCGTTGCCAGATACTCTCCGTCAGGAGACCAATCAAGGGCAACGACACCCTTTTCATGGGAAATGAAGGTCCGCGAAACAGGGTCGCCCTGGAGGGACAGTGCAAGCACGGAAAGAATGAGAGCCTGAACAATGAAGCCATGCCGTTTCATGCTTTCAGAACCGTTCCTCGGGATTGACATCTTCCTTGTCCCGCTTGATGATTTGGGGTTGCTGGGTGACGACGGGAGCTTTTT
>Ga0209097_10001993_pt1 | contig 16880 bp, 10 predicted proteins | sample AD_UKC052_MetaG_FD_184419 | JGI IMG/M metagenome (GOLD analysis project Ga0209097, IMG submission 184419) | Active sludge microbial communities of municipal wastewater-treating anaerobic digesters from USA - AD_UKC052_MetaG (SPAdes) (version 2) | ecosystem: Engineered > Bioreactor > Anaerobic >... | reverse complement strand
TCATCATGCTCTCGTGCATTTACTGGGGCGCATTATTCGGCGGCGCGATCACTTCGATCTTGTTCAATATTCCGGGCGAGCCGTGGTCTGTCGCGACAACGTTTGACGGTTATCCGATGGCGCAAAACGGCCAAGCCGCGCAAGCGCTAACCGCTGCGTTCAGTTCGTCGTTTTTCGGCGCACTGGTGGCCATCGTCGTGATCACATTTCTTGCACCGCTGGTAGCGAAGTTCGCATTGCAGTTTGGTCCGCCGGAGTTTTTCGCGGTGCAATTGCTGACCTTCTGCAGCTTCGTGGGCATGAGCAAGGAGCCGGCATGGAAAACGATTGCCGCGATGTTCATGGGGTTCGCACTCGCAACCATCGGCATGGACAATGTCACGGGCCAACTGCGCCTGACCTTTGGCTTGGAGCCGTTGATAAAGGGATTTGATTTCCTGATCGCGGTGATCGGTCTGTTCGGCATCGGCGAGATTTTGCTCACGATGGAGGAAGGTCTCGCGTTCCGCGGAAAGTCTGCCAAGATCACTCCAGCAGTGGTTTGGGAAACGTGGAAAACACTGCCGAAGTACTGGAAGTCGTATTTCCGCAGCTCGTTCATCGGCTGCTGGATGGGCATCACGCCGGGCGGTGCAACGCCTGCGTCGTTCATGGGTTATGGCATCGCCAAACGCTTCTCGCCGAACGCCAAGAATTTCGGCAAAGGCGAAGTCGAAGGTGTGCTAGCGCCGGAAACCGCTGCGCATGCAGCCGGCACGTCGGCATTGCTGCCGATGCTCACGCTCGGCATTCCCGGTTCGCCTACGGCGGCCGTGCTGCTTGGTGGTCTGCTGGTGTGGGGTTTGCAGCCCGGTCCGCTGCTTTTCGTTGAGCAAAAAGACTTCGTGTGGGGCCTGATCGCCAGTATGTATCTGGGCAACATCGTTGGCCTGATTGTCGTGCTAGCGACCGTACCTTGGTTCGCTGCAATCTTGCGCATTCCGTTCTCGATCATCGCGCCGGTCATTTTGGTGATTTGCGCGGTCGGTGCGTACGCCGTGCACAGCTCCATGTTCGACGTGTGGTTGATGATGGGCTTTGGCGTGATCGGTTACGTGTTCAAGAAGCTGCAATATCCGATGGCACCACTGGTGTTGGCGTTGGTGCTGGGCGACATGGCTGAGAACGCATTCCGTCAATCGCTGCTCTCGTCGAGCGGCAGCATGGGAGTGTTCTTCTCGAATCCGCTCGTGGGCTCAATCACCACCTTGGCGCTCATCATGTTGGTGTGGCCTGCGGTGACTGCGGTCATGGCTCGGCTCAAAGGCACTAGCGCGGCGTAGTTCATCTCCGTCGCAAGACGGAACTCGCGCAACGGCGCGCTGCCTCAGGTAGCGCGCCGTTTTTCTTTTTAAGCAGCTTTTTCCATGGAACGACAGTCCAGCGGTGCTTGCAGCCGCTTTCTATTAGCTATCGACTTAGTAAAAAAAGTGACTGAAACGACCACTCAGCAGTCGCTGGAAGGAAAAAGCTGTATCGCCCTTAAATCTTCCCGCGTTGACGCAAGCGGCTCAGCGTTTCTGCCGATAAGTTTAGGTGTGCGGCGAGTTGTTTTTGCGGAATGCGATCCACCAAATCCGGGCGCTTGCGTAGGAAGCGATGCACGCGTCCCGGCGCGTCCAGAAGATGCAACGTAATCGTGTGCCCCATCACTTCCGTCATCAGGCGCATCACCGCGCTCTCGAACAAATCTTTCGTTTCGCGATGCCGCTCGAGGAAATCAACCCACTGCGGCAACGGCAGACGCGCCACCCTAGCCTTGGTCACGCAAACGATGCTGTACGGCGTCGGCGTGCCCATGCGCCACGCGGCGTAGCTCGTCTCCATATCGCCCTCCGCAGCGAAACGCAAAATCATTTCTTTGCCCTCGGCGTTCGAGACGGTGCGCTTCAATACGCCATCAAGAATGAAGTATTGCTCCATCTCGCGAACGCCTTGGCTCAACAAAAAATCAGATTTCGCGCCGTCGACGATCGTAAGCGTTCGCTCAAGCTCTTCGCGAATTTCGTCGGGCATGCCCTTGAGCACCTCGTTCTGACGAAGCTGCGCGCTGATGATCGCCCGCTCGGGGTGTTGCAGCATCGGAATCATCGCAATCTCTCAGCGGTGATGAAGCCTGCGCAGAGCGCTAATGGCCTTACATACGTCAGTGCAATTTTCAGGGGCATGCCTACTTCGGGAAAGGAGCAACAAAAGCGATATTTTGCGAAAGTTGACCGGGGTCAACAGGGACGCTTTGAAGAGCGAATGATAATCCTTCGACGCAGAGGCTGATCGCGCTGTCTGACGCGCGCAAAACGCGCGCAGCGAAACGAAAATCGCGCGACACCGCACCGACAACCCGAAGGAGAGAAACGCATCATGACGACAGAGGCTTCATCAGCAGAAACGACCGACGGGTTTCACCTGGTCATTGACGCTCTCAAATTAAACGGCATCGACACGATTTTTGGCTTGCCGGGCATTCCAATTACGGACCTCACGCGGATGGCGCAAGGCGAGGGTATGCGCGTCATTTCGTTCCGTCATGAACAGCATGCCGGCAATGCTGCTGCCGCCGCTGGCTTCTTGACGCAGAAGCCTGGCATTTGCCTCACGGTTTCAGCGCCGGGATTCTTGAATGGTTTGACTGCATTATCGAACGCGACGGTGAACTGCTTCCCGATGATTTTGATCAGCGGTTCGAGCGAGCGCGAAATTGTCGATTTGCAGCAGGGCGACTACGAAGAGATGGACCAACTCGCCATCGCCAAGCCGCTGTGCAAAGCCGCCTTCCGTGTACTCAACGCCGAAGACATCGGCGTCGGTGTCGCGCGTGCCATTCGCGCCGCACTGTCCGGCCGTCCGGGTGGCGTTTATCTCGACCTGCCAGCGAAACTTTTCGCGCAGACGATGGATGCAGCAGCAGGGAAAGCCTCGTTAATTAAAGTCGTTGACGCAGCGCCACGCCAAATTCCTGCGCCAGATGCGGTGAAGCGTGCGCTTGATTTGCTCAAGGGCGCGAAGAAGCCGTTGATTCTGCTCGGTAAGGGCGCAGCGTATGCGCAGGCCGACGCCGACATCCGTGCATTGATTGAGAAGACCGGCATCCCTTATTTGCCGATGTCGATGGCCAAAGGCATCTTGCCCGATACGCATGAGCAATCGGCTGCCGCAGCGCGCTCTTATGTATTGCCCGAAGCCGACGTTGTCGTGCTGATCGGCGCGCGCCTCAACTGGCTCCTCTCGCACGGCAAAGGGAAAACCTGGGGTGGCAAAGATCACAAAGCGTGGGGCGGTCAAAAGTACATTCAGATCGACATTTCGCCGCAGGAAGCTGATAGCAACGTCGCTACCGACGCGCCATTGGTGGGCGACATCGGCTCCTGCGTTTCCGCCCTGCTCGCGGGCATCGGCTCCGATTGGGCGAAACCCCCAGTCGAATGGACCGGTGCGATCTCTGAGCGCCGCACGAAAAACGTAGCGAAGATGGCCGAAACATTGGCCAAAGACCCGTCGCCAATGAACTTCCACAGCGCGCTGGCCGTTGTTCGCGACATGATCAAAGACAACCCGGAGGCGATCCTCGTGAACGAAGGTGCGAACGCGCTGGACTTCACGCGCTCAATCGTCGACATGTACCTTCCGCGTAAGCGCCTCGACGTGGGCACGTGGGGCATCATGGGCATCGGCATGGGCTTCTCGGTCGCCGCAGCGGTCGTCACCGGCAAGCAGGTATTCGCCGTCGAGGGCGATAGCGCCTTTGGCTTTAGCGGCATGGAAGTGGAGACGATTTGTCGCTACAACCTGCCCGTATGCGTGGTCGTGATGAACAATAACGGCGTCTATCGCGGCACCGACGTAAACCAATCCGGCGGAAAAGACGTCGCACCAACGGTATTCGTCAAGGGCGCTCGTTACGACATGATGATGCAAGCCTTCGGTGGCGTCGGTGTTCAGGCCGCAACACCAGCAGAATTGCGCGCAGCGATGGTTGAAGCCGTCAAATCGGGCAAGCCAACGCTCATCAATGCGATCATTGATGAAACGGCGGGCACCGAGAGCGGTCGCATCACCAGCCTCAACCCATCTGCCGCCAAGAAAAAATAATTTCCCGTCAATTAGGAGACATCAAATGAGCAACAAACCTCTCGCAGGTATCAAGATCATCGACTTCACGCACGTACAAGCAGGCCCAGCATGCACACAAATGCTTGCGTGGTTTGGCGCAGATGTGATCAAGGTGGAACGTCCAGGCTCTGGCGACGTAACGCGCTCGCAACTGCGTGACGTGCCCGGCGCCGACGCGCTCTACTTCACGATGCTCAACAGCAACAAGCGTTCGCTCACACTCGACACGAAGAAGCCAGAAGGCAAGGCCGTGCTCGAGAAGATGATTAAAGAATCCGACGTGATGGTGGAAAACTTCGGCCCCGGCGCGCTTGACCGTATGGGTTTCACGTGGGAATACATCCAAAGCCTCAACCCCGCCATGATCCTGGCGTCGGTCAAAGGTTTCAGCGATGGCCACCACTACGAAGACCTGAAGGTCTACGAAAACGTTGCCCAATGTGCGGGCGGTGCTGCATCCACAACCGGCTACTGGAAAGGCGAAAACTCCGGCCCGACGATTTCGTCAGCGGCGCTGGGTGACAGCAACACCGGTATGCACTTAGCGATCGGCATTTTGACGGCCTACATCGGTCGTCAAAAAACCGGCAAAGGCCAAAAAGTAGCGGTCTCGATGCAAGACTCAGTATTGAACCTCTGCCGCGTCAAGATGCGCGATCAACTGCGTTTGGACAAAGTCGGTTACCTCGAAGAGTATCCACAGTACCCGCATGAAATGGACGCGTTCAAAGACGGCGTCGTGCCACGGGGCGCCAACGCAGGTGGCGGCGGCCAACCCGGCTGGATTCTGAAGTGCAAAGGCTGGCAGACAGATCCCAACGCCTACATCTACTTCACGATTCAAGGGCATGCATGGGGGCCTATCTGTGACGCGCTCGGCAAGCCAGAGTGGAAGGACGACCCAGCCTACAACACGCCGCAGGGCCGTCAGCCACACATCATGGAGATCTTTGGTTTCATTGAGGCTTTCATCGCCGACAAGACCAAGTACGAGGCGGTCGACATCTTCCGCAAGTTCGACATCCCATGCGCGCCAGTGCTTTCGATGAAAGAACTGCTGCACGACAAATCGCTGCGTGCGAGCGGCTCCATCGTTGAAGTGCCACACAAGGTGCGCGGCAGCTACTGGACTGTGGGTAGCCCGATCAAGTTCTCTGATACCAAGCCTGAAGTTACTGCATCGCCATTGCTGGGCGAGCACACCGACGAAGTGTTGGCCGAGCTCGGTTACAGCAAGGACGAAATCGCCGCGATCCACGCTGCCAAGGCCGTTTAACCGCTTCGGTTAGATAGCTTTGTTAGGTGAACAACGGCACCTCCGGGTGCCGTTGTTTTTCGCGCTGTTGAATACTTTTTTTGGAAGAGATCCGTCATGAAAACAAGCGTAGATTGTGAACAGATCATCGCCGGAATCGGCGACGCTGTAATCGTGTCCGATGCTGGCGGTGCGATCATCCTCTGGAACGCTGCGGCAGAACGCATGTTCGGCTACACCGAAGCAGAAGCGTTGGGCAATTCGCTTGACCTCATTACCCCCGAGCGGTTGCGCGCGCGCCATTGGGAGGGTTATCACAAATCCATGGCAACTGGCATCACCAAGTACGGTAACGATTTGCTGCGCGTACCGGCGGTGCACAAAGACGGCCGAGCGATGTCGATTGCATTTACCGTTGCAATGCTTTTTACGCCCGAGCAAAAAGTAAGCGCCATTGTCGCGGTGATTCGCGACGAAACCGCGCGCTTTAATGAAGATCGAGCGCTCAAGAAGCGCTTGGCTGAGCTTGAAGCAGCGGTCGCTGCCGCTAAGTAAGCGCTCGTAGACAATTACGGTTTCAACTCTTTGCGAACGCACTTATGAGCCAGGCTCTAGCAGGCTACCGAATTCTCGACTTCACCCACGTGCAGTCTGGCCCCACTTGCACCCAGTTGCTCGCGTGGTTTGGCGCGGATGTGATTAAGGTCGAGCGCGCCGGCGAAGGTGACGCAACGCGGGGGCAACTGCGCGACATTCCGGGCGCGGACAGCCTCTACTTCACGATGCTCAACCACAACAAGCGTTCGATCACTATCGACACCAAAAAGCCAGCGGGCAAAGAGGTGCTCGAAACGCTGATTAAGCAATGCGATGTATTGGTTGAAAATTTTGCGCCAGGTGCGCTCGATCGCATGGGTTTTACGTGGGAGCGGATCAACGAACTTAATCCGCGCATGGTGGTTGCTTCGGTCAAGGGCTTTGGCCCCGGAAAGTATGAGCATTGCAAGGTGTACGAAAACGTTGCGCAATGCGCTGGCGGCGCCGCTTCAACGACAGGATTTGACGACGGCCCGCCGCTGGTGACGGGCGCACAGATCGGAGACAGCGGCACCGGTTTGCACCTCGCGTTGGGTATTCTCGCGGCGCTCTTGCAGCGCCACAAAACTGATCGCGGCCAACGTGTGCTCGCGCCGATGCAAGACGCGGTGCTCAATCTCTGTCGTGTGAAGCTGCGTGATCAGCAGCGCCTAGAGCGCACTGGCACCATGCACGAATATCCGCAATATCCCGACGGCAAATTCGGCGACGCGGTGCCGCGCGCGGGCAATGCCTCGGGTGGTGGGCAGCCGGGATCGATCCTCAAATGCAAAGGCTGGGAAACTGACCCCAACGCATATATCTACTTCATCACGCAAGCGGCTGTTTGGCCCGCCGTGTGCAAGGTCATCGGCGAACCTGGATGGATCGACGACGAAGCATTTGCGACGCCCGCTGCACGTTTGCTGCACTTGAAGCCGATCTTCAAACGTATTGAGCAATGGACCATGACCAAAGACAAATTCGAGGTCATGGAAATTCTCAATCAATACGACATTCCGTGCGGCCCGATTTTGTCGATGAAAGAAATTGCCGAAGAGCCGTCGCTGCGCGAAACCGGCACCATTGTTGAAGTCGATCACCCGGTTCGAGGCAAGTACCTCACCGTCGGCAATCCGATAAAGATGTCGGACAGCCCCACGATCGTTACCCGCTCGCCGCTGCTAGGTGAACACACTGAAGAAGTGCTGACCCAGCTCGGTTATACGCGAGCGCAGATTGATGCACTTCGCGACGAACGCGTTATCTAGCGACGTTCGCGCGAACAGATTTTTTGGAGTTTCGATGAACCACCCCGTGATCCCCATCGCTGTGCTTGACAGCACAAAACAACGGAAGCGACAAGCGCCAAAAGGGCGTCGCGTGGATCCGGCCGCGTTAGCCGAAGTGCAAGCGTTGCTAGGCACCGAATCGCGCCAGCGCGATTTGCTGATTGAGCACCTGCATAAGATTCAAGATCGCTTCGGCTTTTTGTCCGCGGGACATCTTGCCGCGCTCGCGCAGGAGATGCACCTTGCACAAACGGAAGTGTATGAAGTGGCGACGTTCTATCATCATTTTGATGTGGTGAAAGAAGGTGACGCCGCGCCCGCTGCGCTCACCGTTCGCGTGTGTGATGGCTTGTCGTGCGAAATGGCGGGCGCGCGTGATTTGTTGGCGCGCCTACCCGCTTTGTTGGGCCGCGAAGTGCGCGTGATCGCCGCGCCGTGCATCGGTCGTTGCGAACAGGCGCCCGCGGTGGCTGTTGGCCAACATCCGATTGCAAACGCGACTGTTGATGCGGTCACGACGGCTGTCAATGCAGGCGCAGTTAAGCATGAACCTACGGGTTTCATTGATCTTTCGGCCTACCGCGCCCAAGGCGGATACGCGCTGGCCGACGAATGCTTATCTGGCAAGCGTGATGTCGAGTCGGTGATCAAAACGCTTGAAGATTCGGGCCTGCGTGGCTTGGGCGGCGCGGGCTTCCCAGCGGGCCGTAAATGGCGCATCGTGCGCGCCGAAGCGGGGCCGCGATTGATGGCCGTGAACATCGACGAAGGCGAACCGGGTACGTTTAAAGATCGTGTCATGCTTGAGCGCGACCCGCATCGCTTTCTCGAAGGCATGCTAATCGCGGCGTGGGCCGTTGGCATCGAGACAATTTACGTTTACTTGCGCGACGAATATCACGGCTGTCGCACGATGCTGGAAGCCGAGCTTGCGAAGCTTCGCGCGAACCCACCGATTCAAAACATGCCGACTATTCATTTGCGGCGTGGTGCGGGTGCATACATCTGCGGCGAAGAATCCGCGATGATCGAATCGATTGAAGGGAAGCGCGGCATGCCGCGCCTTCGTCCCCCTTACGTTGCACAAGTGGGCTTGTTTGGGCGCCCTACGCTCGAACACAATTTCGAGACTCTTTATTGGGTGCGCGAACTGCTCGAAAAAGGCGGCGCGTGGTTTGCGTCGTTCGGCGCGAATGGACGCAAGGGCTTGCGCTCGTTTTCGGTATCGGGACGCGTGCAAAGTCCCGGCGTAAAACTCGCGCCAGCGGGCATTACGATCCAAGCGTTGATCGACGACCATTGCGGCGGCATGCTGCCGGGCCACACGTTCTACGGCTACCTGCCGGGTGGAGCGTCCGGCGGGATCTTGCCTGCGACCATGAACAATATTCCGCTCGACTTTGACACGTTGCAACCGTACGGCTGTTTCATCGGTTCGGCGGCCGTCGTTGTTCTTTCCGATAAAGACACCGCGGTGGCTGCGGCGCGCAACACCATGCGCTTTTTCGAGCACGAATCCTGCGGGCAATGCACGCCTTGCCGCAACGGAACCGCCAAAGCGGCAGAGCTGATCGCTAAACCGAAGTGGGACCTCGAACTGCTCGCTGATCTTTCAACCGTCATGCGCGACGCGTCGATTTGCGGTCTCGGTCAGGCCGCTCCCAACCCGATTGATTGTGTGGTGAAGTATTTCCCGCACGAGTTGGCATAGCTGCAGAACAGGATTCACTATGAACGCAATCACCCGCAGCGAAATGGCCTCTCTTGACGCACCCGTCGTCACCTTTGAGCTCAACGGTAAAGCGGTCTCCGCCCGCTCCGACCAAACACTCATTGAAGTCGCGAAAGATCACGGCATCGAGGTGCCCCACCTTTGCTACAAAGAAGGCCTTGATACGGCGGGCAACTGCCGCGCCTGCGTCGTTGAAATCGCCGGCGAGCGTGTGCTCGCGCCGTCGTGCTGCCGCACGCCAACCAACGGCATGAAGGTCAGCACCGATAGCGAGCGCGCAGTGAAGTCGCAAAAGCTGGTGCTCGAACTGTTGCAAGCCGACATGCCCGAGACCAGCTACACACGAAACAACGAAGTGGATCAGTGGGCGCAGAAGCTCGGCGTCGGCAAGCCGCGCTTTGCGGCACGCGAGCAGGTCAATAGCGACCATTCGCATCCCGCGATTTCGGTGAACCTCGATGCCTGCATCCAATGCACACGTTGCTTGCGCGCGTGTCGCGACGAGCAGGTTAACGATGTCATTGGCCTCGCCTTCCGCGGCGCGCACGCAAAGATCGTGTTTGATATGGACGACGCTATGGGCGCGTCCACCTGCGTCGCTTGCGGTGAGTGCGTTCAGGCTTGTCCGACCGGCGCGCTCATGCCCGCGCGCGATGCAGCGTTGACCGTGCCCGACAAGCAGGTCGAATCGGTGTGCCCGTTCTGCGGTGTCGGTTGCCAACTCACCTACAACGTCAAAGACAACAAGATTTTGTTCGTGAACGGGCGCGACGGCCCCGCCAACCGCGAGCGTTTGTGCGTGAAAGGCCGCTACGGCTTTGATTACGCGCATCATCCACACCGCCTCACCGTGCCGCTGATTCGTCGCGCCGACGCACCGAAGCGTGGCGATTTCGTGATGGATCCGGATCGCGTTTTAGACGTGTTCCGCGAAGCGACGTGGGAAGAAGCGCTCGAACTGGCTGGTGGCAAACTCGCACGCATTCGTGACCAACACGGCAAAAAATCGCTTGCCGGCTTTGGCTCCGCAAAGGGCAGCAACGAAGAGGCCTACCTCTTCCAAAAGCTGGTGCGCACTGGCTTCGGCAGCAACAACGTCGATCATTGCACGCGCTTGTGCCACGCCTCGTCGGTCGTCGCATTGCTTGAAGGCATCGGCTCCGGAGCCGTGTCGAATCCGGTGATGGATGTGACCAAAGCCGAGGTCGTGATCGTTATCGGCGCGAACCCCAGCGTGAACCACCCGGTCGCGGCGAGCTGGATCAAAAACGCCGTGCAGAACGGCACCAAGCTCATCATCGCAGACCCACGTCGTTCTGACTTGGTACGCGTCGCGCATCGCCATTTGCAGTTCAAACCCGACACCGACGTCGCGATGTTGAACGCGATGATGAACGTCATCGTGACCGAAAATTTGGTCGACGCTGACTTCATCGCGAGCCGCACGATTGGTTACGACGAGTTGCGCAAGAACGTCGAAGGCTACAGCCCCGAAGCGATGGCACCGATCTGCGGTATCGACGCCGATACCTTGCGCTACGTGGCGCGCCTCTACGCATCGTCGAAGGCTTCGATGATTCTCTGGGGCATGGGCGTGTCGCAACACGTTCACGGCACCGACAACGCGCGCTGCTTGATCGCGCTCGCCCTGATGACCGGCCAGATCGGCCGCCCCGGCACCGGGCTGCATCCACTGCGTGGCCAGAACAACGTGCAAGGCGCGTCCGACGCGGGCTTGATTCCGATGATGTATCCGGACTATCAGCGCGTGATTGACCCAGCTGTTCGCTCGCGCTTTGAAACTGCATGGAAAGTGCCCGCTGGCTCGCTCGACGACAAACCGGGCCTTACCGTGGTTGAAGTGATGCACGCGATCAAAAAAGGTGAAGTGCGCGGGCTCTACGTGATGGGCGAAAACCCCGCCATGTCGGACCCCGACGCGAACCACGCTCGCGAATCACTCGCGGCGTTGGATCACCTCGTCGTGCAAGATATTTTCCTCACCGAAACCGCCTACCTCGCCGACGTCATCCTCCCGGCTAGCGCGTTCCCGGAGAAAGACGGCAGCTTTACCAACACCGATCGCCTTGTGCAAATGGGCCGCAAAGCGATTGATCCGCCGGGGCAAGCCAAACCAGATTTGTGGATCATTCAGCAGATCGCGAAACGCATGGGGCTCGATTGGAATTACGGTCATGTCTCCGAAGTGTTCGACGAAATGCGCCACACGATGCCGAGCATCGGTGGCATAACGTGGGACCGCTTGGAGCGCGAACACGCGGTGACGTATCCATGCATGAAAGAAGGCGACCCGGGCGAGAGTGTAGTCTTCACCGACCACTTCCCGCGCGAAGGCGGTCGCGCGATGTTCGTGCCCGCCGACATCATCCCGGCCAACGAACGTCCGGACGCTGAGTACCCGATGGTGCTCATCACGGGGCGCCAGTTGGAGCATTGGCACACCGGCAGCATGACGCGCCGCGCGACGATGCTCGACGCCATTGAGCCCGATCCCATCGCGCTGATTCATCCGCTCGATCTCGCCGACATGGGCGGCAAGCCGGGCGACGTGATCACCATCGCCTCGCGTCGTGGTGAAGTCGTCCTCTACGCCCGCGCTGACGACAGCTCGCCGCGCGGCGCAGTGTTCGTGCCGTTCTGCTACTACGAAGCCGCGATCAATCGTCTCACCAACGCAGCGCTCGATCCCTTTGCGAAAATCCCGGAGTTCAAGTACTGCGCAATTCGTGTCGCATTGGGGGGTGAACTCGCCGCGCAATCGAGCTACGGCGGCGGACAGGCGCTAGCGGCGTCGGTGCGCGCGGCTATGGCTGACGCTAGCTGTAGCAACTAAACCTAGCGTGGGACGGGAGCAACGCTCCCATCCTAGACAATTTCCCTGTTAACGCGGGGATTTCTGGTATTTCCCCAAAAATTTCATGGCACACCAGGCGCCCGCACCTGCGGCAACAGCGACTGCACCCAACGACAACCAAGGGCCAACGGTATCGTGCGTCATTACACGTGCGAAATAAGCCATCGCCATAGAGGCGGCAGTAATACCAACAGGGTACAAGTACTTCATCTTCGCTCCTAATTAGCTGGACATGTTCGATCTATGTTCAGTTGCGCCATCGCTGCGGTGGTTGCACAAACTACCGGTATGGCTGCGGAGCATGGGACAGCAAACCCGCCGAACGTGACTACCGTAGCCCCTGTACATGCCACGCTTATAGCCGCGCAACCCAACGCTGCCAGCCCAACCATAGCAGCTCTACACGCTTGGCCAGGGGTTAAGCCCACTCCGTCCAACAGGTCGTCGGCGGTAAGAGCCTCTAAATTTGTAACCCACATTCCGTACGACGGATAGAAACCGGACGACGAACCGTTGCCGCTTGAGCCTGTGATAACAACTGGCTCCACAACGACTGGGTCACTCTTTTGGTGGTCTTTCTCAAAGAACGCCTTCAGCCTCGCAGTCTCAGTGGTGACAAACGCATCATAAGCGGTCACGTGGGATTCGATGTTTCGATCCGCGTCCTCAACAGACAGCTGACGATCAAACGAGCGCTGGTATCCCTCAATCCCGTTCCGCACAGTGGTCAGCGAAGACTTGTTGTGGTCACCCGTCTTCCGGTTGAAAACGATTCGACTAGACAGAATTTCGTCTAGGGTAATCGCGCCGTCTCCGTTGCGATCGAGATAGGGGAAGTACACCAAAAGTTTAGGAACCTTTTGCGCTACTTCCATGGCTGACAGTTTGCCGTCCCCGTTGCTATCGAGCCCCATAAACGCTGAGGCGGTGGATGCAACATACGCGTCGAACCGTTGCTCAAACTCATGCGGTGCAACTGCTTCTGTATCGGACTTTATTCCGACAATCGCCGCGATCTGAGGGTACTTCTTGACGTCTGCCCCACGCAGGATTCCGCTTGCAGTTCCCCGAGCCAAAAAGGCATACAGATCACTGCTGCCTACGTTTTGTGGCTGAGCGTAGGTGGCTGCGGAAATCATTGCGGCACTGGCGCATATCGCCGTAACCAGCAGTCGCTGAAGTTTTGTAACAAGCATTCTCAAGTCTTTTCAAAGTGATAGGGTTGAATACCACGACCAAATGTACGTAGTACGAATTTAACGTTACCCCCCCGGTATGACAATGTCAATGGCATTGTCATAAATTGAACGCCAACCGGATAAAACTGAGCCCAGCCTGCCCACGCGCATGAGCCAATTCGCACGTCGCCAACGCTGCCGCCGCTAGGCTCGCCTGCGCAGCGGTGCCCACTGGGAATGACGACGGCAACACCGGGTCCGCGCCGGTCAACGCGGCGTGCGCGACTGCGTCGGGCGGCAGCCCTGCCAGCGACCAGAGATTGGCGAGGGTGTTTGATGGACTACGGTGGGAAATTGTGTTCATCAGCTTTTTTGGTGCGGCGACCGCCAGGCGGCGGTTACAGGCGCTATTTGCTAATAGTCGACTTAACTGCAATTACGTCTGAAACGACCGCCGGTCGGTCGTTGGTGCGTAAAAGCTATTCGATAGAGAATTTGGCAATGCGCTCATTTTCAAGCGAGGTGGCGGCGTGTTTAGCGTAGCGCAGTTTGCGTGCTCGTACCTTGTCGAAGGGTTTGGTGGAAGGAAGTGAGTCGTTTGCCACGGCTTCGTTTCGCCTTTCGGCGAGTTACTTTTTGCGCCGCCAAAAAGTAACCAAAAAGCTCGCCCCGAACCCCGCTGTTCCCTGCGGTGCTCGCAACGTGCGGGACCCGCACAAATCGCCCGATGGCGCGCTACCGCGCGCGGTGGGCTCATGGTGCGGGTCTACGACCGCCCGTTGCTCCGCTCCTCGGCGCGGGGTGACGGGGCGTTCTCCAAGTCGGAGAAGACTAACTCATACTTGCTCGGGTGTAGCGAGGCTTTTATGACCCTAGGCTTCAAACCACTCGTCCGCAAAAGATCCATTAAACGCTCGCGCTCGCGCTCTGAAACTTTTGCGCCAACGCGAACTTCCGAAAGGTCTTCGGCGTCGAAGAATGCTGCGGAGTTAGCGCGCGCACCCAGAATGATCGATTCGTGAATCATGGGATCCCCGACAAGTCTCCACTCTTTCTCGTACTCCCAACATTTTGCTTTCGTAAGCAGCGCCGACTCAAATGCCTGACCTCGTCCATCATGGACGATGTCGTCGATTGGTTTGTCCTTCGCATATTGCACTTTGTGCGCGAATGAGAACAAATTCGCGGGCGCCAGCGTACGGGGGGAAAAGCCGAGGGCGATTCCCCGGTGCCCACCTGCGTAGTGCGACCAAGCTAGGAGGCTGTCTACGGTTTCCATCAGGCAACATATACCGATCTCATTCAAATCAGGAAGCGGTGCATCAACGCGGAGTCCGTGCTGCACTCGCTTTGCGGCCTCTCGTATTGTCGCCCGGCGCGCCGCGCGATTTCCGGTTGCGATAGACGCGCCGACACGACCGGCCCATTGACGAGCGACACTGTAACGCGTCTTTTGAACGTGAAGTGAGAGCATTCCTTCAAACGGATCATTAAAGCGATCAACGGAAGAAAACCATAATTTTCTGCTCAACAAGATGTCACTTACACGGGACCAGTCGCAGCGGCCTCAGTTTGTAAAGCGCCCTAGGCAGAATGTTCATGGTTGCATCTTGTCGTTTGGCTCGCCGTTCGACGCAGTTGACTGAACACCATTGGATATTCAGTTTGTTTACGGCGACAGTATTTACGCAATTTTCGCCTATTCCCTCGCGTAGATGCTCCCGTAGCGGTTTCCGAAAGCGCAATCGCGAAGCGATCATTATTTGTTTTAACGCCCCGTCACCCCGCGCCGAGGAGCGGAGCAATGGGCGGTCGTAGACCCGCACCATGAGCCCACTGGTTGCGCGTTAGCGCAACATTGGGGCGATTTGTGCGGGTCCCGCCCGTTGCGAGCACCACAGGGAACAGCGGGGTTCGGGGCTAGCCTCTTTGCCTACTTTCTGGGCAATGCCAGAAAGTAGGTCGGCCGCCGGGCCGAGACCCGGCTAGGTGGCTCCGGAGTAGCCCGTTTGCTCGTATCAATTTGGGTGCGGTGAACCGGCACCCTACGGGTTCATGGTTCGACAGGCTCACCACGAACGGTGAGCAAGGAGCTACGCCGCCGGATGCAAATACCGCGCGCTGATCGCTTCAATCTCAGGCAGCATTTCCGCTGGCAACGGTTTTGTGTACGCGTTGTAAATCTGCTGCAAATGTTCGATCTTCGTGGCGCCGATCAGGGCGCTGCCGACGAACCATCGGTTGACGACGAATGAGAGTGCGAGTTCGAGAATCGACATGCCGTATTTCTTCGCGAGCTTGGCGTATTCCTCGGTCGCGATCATCGCGAGTGGGCGGATGTAGCGCGCGCCCATTTTGTTGCCGAACTTTTGAAAGCGCGAACCCACGGGCATTGCGCCGTTCAAGTATTTTCCGGTGAGCATGCCCATGCCGAGCGGACTGTAGGCCAAGAGCGGCACCTGCTCACGGTAGCTCACTTCGGCAAGATCTCCCTCGAAGGAGCGGTTGAGCATGCAGTATGGGTTTTGAATCGACGCGGGCTTCGGCGCGCCGAGCTGCTCCGCGGCGCGACAGAACATCGTAGTGCCCCAGGCCATTTCATTGGAGAGTCCATAGCCGCGAATCTTGCCGGCTTTGATGAGCGTGTTCATCGCGTCGACCTGCTCGATGATCGGCACAGTATCGCGCTCTTTGCCGCTGTCGAATTGCCACGATCCGAACGCGGCGACGTTGCGATCCGGCCAGTGAATTTGGTAGAGATCGATGTGATCCGTTTGCAGGCGACGGAGCGATCCTTCGCAAGCGTCAATGATGTTGGCTTTCGAGACGGAGGTTGCACCGTTGCGAATCCAATCGCGGCGCCCCGGACCGGCGATCTTCGTGGCGAGCACGATCTTGTCGCGATTGCCCGGTATGCCCACCCAATTGCCGAGAATCGTTTCGGTGCGCAGCGCCGTTTCTGGCCCCGGCGGCACTGGGTACATCTCCGCGGTGTCGACGAAATTGATACCGTGCTGCATCGCCCATTCAAGCTGCGCATGCGCTTCGGCTTCGGTGTTTTGCTCGCCCCACGTCATGGTGCCTAGACCGATGACGGAGACGTTGAGATTGGCGTGAAAAAGCGGACGGCGTTCCATGGAGTGTTCCGGGAGTAATGTTTGTGAGAGTCTATCGCGGCAGGACCATCGTATCGCGAGATCGTTACAAGGAACGAAGCGCTGGATGTTCGCCACAGATTTACACAGATTTCACCGATGAGGCCACATCAACGCACAAAAATCTGTGCTCATCTGTGGAAATCTGTGGCGAAAAATAGGACGGAGCGACTAGACGTTTAACCGCGCCGCCGACACGTATTGCTGACGATAGATTTCGAACGGCATCGTGTCGTTCGCTTCGATTTCTTTTTGCTCCGCGACGGAGGCGGAGGTCATCTGCTCGAAGCGCGTTTGTTGATCGCTCGTGAACGGCAATGCGAGCAGCGCCTCGCGCGTTTTTGCGGATTGCGCGCGGATGAAGCCGACGAATGATTTGTCGTAGTCGTTGGTCACCGATGCCAGCACGCGCGCCGACGGCAGCGTCTCCGGGTGTTGCAGCGAGTGCTTCGCCGCCGCGACTGCCTCCGCATAAAGCGCTCCACCGTTCGCCGCGTCCATCGCGGCGGCAATCGGCGCGCATTGGTCGACCAATTCCTGTGCCCAATCCATCAATGCAATCTGTTCGCCGTTGCGCTCAAGCATCAAGCCGGGTTCGCGCCCGCTGGCTGCCGTGCGGTGTTGATTGCGGCCGAGCGCTGCGATTTCTGCCGGTGTATCGGGCGGGC
>Ga0209097_10001988_pt1 | contig 16892 bp, 10 predicted proteins | sample AD_UKC052_MetaG_FD_184419 | JGI IMG/M metagenome (GOLD analysis project Ga0209097, IMG submission 184419) | Active sludge microbial communities of municipal wastewater-treating anaerobic digesters from USA - AD_UKC052_MetaG (SPAdes) (version 2) | ecosystem: Engineered > Bioreactor > Anaerobic >... | reverse complement strand
TATTGAACTGCCAGCATCATACCCAGGCTCATTTCACCCTGAATAACAGCCTGGGCTGCGAGAATGGAAATGAGGATGTTTTTTCCTTCATTGATAAAAGCCGCACCGGCGCGTTGCATCTGGTCGGTGGCCAGGTACTGCACATTCACGCGGAACAAACGTGCCTGAATGCGTTCCCAGGCCCAGCGTTTCTGGCGTTCCGCATTGTGCAGTTTGATCTCCTGCATGCCGTTCACCAGTTGGATCAGCGAATTCTGGTTTTCGGCCATTTGCTCGAACCGGCGGTAATCGAGCGAGCGGCGACGCTGTAAAAAAAGGCCGATCCAGCCGAAGTAGGCAGCAGCACCGATAAAGAATACGAGGAAAATGAGCGGATTGTAATACGCCAGCACAAAACCGAAAAGCAACAGATTGACCACGGAAAACAACGTGATCAGGGAGGAAGACGTCAGGAAACGCTCCACCCGCTCGTTGTCGTAAATGCGTTGCAGCAGGTCGCCGGTCATTTTCGAATCGAAAAACGACATCGGGAGCCGCATCAGTTTGATCAGAAAGTCGGACACCAGGTTAATGTTCACCCGGGTGCCGATATGCAGTAGAATCCAGCCGCGGATAAATTCCACCGCTACCTGACTGATGAACAACATGCCCTGCGCCAGCAGGATGAGGTATACGAAACTCAGGTCGTTGAGTTGTACACCTTTGTCGACCAGCGCCTGCATCAGGAAAGGGAACGCCAGCTGAACCAGACTGCCGAGCATCAGCCCGATGCCCAGTTGCCAGAGCAGACGCCGGTGCTGCCAGAGATAAGGCCATAAAAACCGCAGTCCTGAACGATCGTTCTTTTCACCTTCCCGTTCGTAAAAATCGGGCGTGGGTTCGAGCAACAGCAGGATTCCCTGCGCTTCCGTATTCACCACGTCGCTGATCCAGCCGTTTAAAAACTCCTGCTCGTCGAGTTCTATTTTGCCGACTTTCGGGTCGGCCACGAACACTTTTCCATTGGCAATTTTATACACGACTACGAAGTGGTCCTGTTGCCAGTGCGCCACGCATGGCAGCGGAATATCTTCCGAAAGCCTTTTAAATCCCGTTTTTACCCCGAGCGTGCGGAGGCCGATCTTTTCCGCCGCATCAGAAATGCCCATCAGCGACACGCCTTCCCGGTCGAGGTACGACAACTGACGCAAATATTCCAGCGAATAGTGGCGGCCATAATGGCGCGACACCATTCGAAGGCAGGTTGCCCCGCAATCTGCTGAATCCAGCTGTTTGTAAAATTGAAACTGATCGGCCATGTTAGAGTACGAAGTTCGAAGTCGTCAGTGCGAAGTCTGAAAGCAGTGCGAAGTCGTCAGTGCGAAGTCCGAAGTCGACTGTTCGAAGTCAATTAAGTATGCAAAGTTAATGGATGTTTGTGAACGAAATACGGTATAACTGAAAGCAGTGCGAAGTCTGAAAGCAGTACGAAGCCTTCAGTGCGAAGTGCGAAGTCGCACATTCACTCGGGTTGCATGACTTCGCACTTCGCACTGACGACTTCGCACTGCTTTTACAACTCCCTGATCCAGATATTCCGGAAACTCACCAGGTCGCCGTGGTCTTGCAGTTTAATACCGCTTTTACCGTGTGCCACGTATTTCGGAAGTCCGATGTATTCTGTTGGGCCTTTGATTTCCGTGTTCAGTTGCGCCACTACGCCGTTGTGAATGACTGTTACGCGGCCGGGCGCCACCAGAATGCTGTCGCTGTTGAAACGCGGCGCCGTGTACAGAATATCGTAGGTCTGCCATTCACCCGGTTTACGGCAGGCATTCACGAGCGGAATGCTTTGTTTGTAAATCGATGCCGTTTGTCCGTTGGAATAGGTGCGGTTCTGGTAACAGTCGAGCACCTGCACTTCGTAGCGGGTTTGCAGGAAAATACCGCTGTTGCCGCGGCCCTGACTTTCTCCTTTTACAACCACCGGCTCGCGGAACTCTATGTGCAACTGACAGTCGCCGAATGATTTTTTCGTGACGATATCACCGGCAGTCGGGCGAACAGTGGCGCTTCCGTCGCTATTCAGGGTCCAGGTTACCTTGCTGCTATCTTTGGCGCTTTGCCATTCCGAAAAGTTGCTTCCATCAAACAAAACAATGGCGTCGGAGGGCGGCTTGGTGCCTTCTCCTGGCGTTACCACACGTACTTCCGGCTGCCAGGTTTCGGTGGCTTTCGGATCGGTTATTTGAGCGGATAATATGTTGGAAAATGCCAGAAAAGTGAAAGAAGATATGAGAAAACGCTTCATTTAAAATATTGTTTAAATGTGTTTGAAAAATTTAAAATCGTTTGGACGATAAATCTTGAGAACAGATTCGGCCCTATTTAGTCATCCGATGACTTCGAGTCATCGGATGACTAAATAGGGCCGAATCTGTTCTCAAGATTTATCGTCCAACATAGTTGTGCGGCGTAAGTTGTTTCAGTTCGGTTTTGATTTCGGATGAAACGTCGAGGTCGTCGATAAAATCGTGCAGCACCTCGCGCGTCACGATGGACCGCCCGCGTGTCAGTGCTTTCAGGGCTTCGTAGGGTTGCGGATATCCTTCGCGGCGCAGAATCACCTGAATACCTTCCGCAATGACCATCCAGTTGTCTTCGAGGTCGTCGAACAATTTGCCTTCATTGAGCAGCAATTTGCTCAAGCCCTTCATAATAGATTTGAACGCGATGATCGTATGCCCCATCGGCACACCGATATTGCGTAAAACGGTCGAATCTGTCAGGTCGCGTTGCAGGCGGCTGATGGGCAGTTTTTCTGCAAAATGCTGAAACAGGGCATTGGCGACACCCAGGTTTCCTTCCGCGTTTTCGAAGTCGATCGGATTCACCTTGTGCGGCATGGCGGAAGAGCCGACCTCGTCCTTGACGGTTTTTTGCCGGAAATATTCGATGGAAATATACGTCCAGATGTCGCGGCAGAAGTCGATCAGAATGGTATTGATACGACCGAGGGCCTGGCAATGTGCTGCAAAACAATCGTAGTGCTCCACCTGTGTGGTATGCTGTGAGCGTTCGAGGCCGAGGAATTCGAGCACGAAGTCGTTGCCGAACTGCTGCCATTCGTAATCCGGATATGCGGCGTAGTGGGCGTTGAAATTGCCGGTGGCGCCGCCGAATTTGGCGCGGTGCGGCACGCTTTGCAGCGATTCCAGTTGCACGTCGATACGTTCCACAAACACAGCGAATTCCTTGCCCAGCAGGGTAGGAGAGGCGGGCTGTCCGTGGGTGCGGGCCAGCATGGGCACAAAAGCCCAGTCTTGCGCCAGTTGTTCGAGCCGGTTACGCAATTCCAGAATGAGTGGAAAATACACCTGTTCGAGGGCGTTTTTAAACAGCAGGGGAATGGCGGTGTTATTAATATCCTGAGAAGTGAGGCCGAAATGCACGAACTCCCGGAGTCCGCCCAGTTCGAGGCTGTCGAATCGCTCCTTGAGGAAATACTCCACCGCTTTTACATCGTGGTTGGTGGTGCGTTCGAAGGCCTTGATCTGCTCGGCATCTGCGGTATTGAAGTTTTCAAAAATCGCGTTGAGATCGTCGATTTTGTCTTCTTCGAAGGCCTGTAGTTGCGGCAGGTTGTACTGGCAGAGTGCTATAAAGTATTGAATTTCAACGAAGACGCGGTACCGAATGAGTGCGAATTCGCTGAAATAAGCGCTGAGTTCGCGGGTTTTATCGGCATAGCGACCGTCGACCGGCGAGATGGCAGTGAGCATTTTTTATAGTTTTATCCTGAACCGAAATTTGGAGGAATTCCAAACGGGGCGAAATTCGGCTTTTTTCTGAAGTATCGTATGCCGAAGCAGAATTGACAGTTACTTTTGCCCCGATTTTTTTTTAATTTTTAAAAATGAAGATCATGCGCCCTATTTTAATATTGTTCGTTCTGGCCGGTTTTTTCCTGCCTGCCTGCAACGGTGCTCTCAAGGAGATTCAAGCACTCGACAAGGAAACCAAAGAAATTCACGATTCCGCTATGAATGATCTGGCGGAAATGAACCGGGTTTCTCTCGCTATCAAAGCATTTTTAACCACCGCGCTGATGACGCCCGAACAATCGGCCAAATACAGCAAAGTATTGTCCGATATGGAAAAAGCGGAATCCGATATGATGGAATGGATGTCGAAAAACGAGCCGGTAGAGGGAAAACCTGAAAAAGAGGCATTGGCATACCTGAAAGACCAGAAAGCCAAAATCACCAAAAACAGAGACGACATCCGCGCCGCTACCGAAGCGGGTAAAAAACTGCTGCCAGCACAATGAGAGGATTCGTTTATTTTTTAGCCTGTGTCTTTTTCACCGGAATGGTTGCCTGCGTGGGGGATTCCAAACCGAAGGTGTTGCCTATTCTGGGCGAACGCGATATTTCTCCCGCCGGCGATACCCTTTACCGGCAAATCCCTGACTTTCAATTTGTTGACCAGGACAGCCAGTTGGTGAACAATGCGACGTTCGCGAACAAAATATACGTGGTGGATTTCTTTTTCATCCATTGCCCGACAATTTGTCCGAAAGTGAAGGCGAACGGACTGCGCATTTTTGAAAAATTTAAAAATGACGACCGCGTGGGTATGCTTTCACATTCTATCGATGTAAAACACGATACGGTGGCGGCCCTGAAACGGCATGCGGACAAACTTGGTATCGATTCTAAAAAGTGGCACCTGGTAACCGGCGATCACGACGCAATTTACAAAATCGCGTTCGATTATTTCAGCGTGGCCAAGGAAGATCCCGATTCGCCCGGCGGTTTCGATCATTCGGGGCGGATGATTCTGGTAGATAAAAACCGGCATGTACGTTCGTTTTGCGACGGTACAGACGCAGCCGACGTCGACCGGTTCATGCAGGATATTTCAGTGCTCCTGGCCGAACAATACAAGTGATGCGATACCTTTTGCTTTTTTTAGTCGCCGGTTTGGGGGCATGCGAAAATCAGACGTACCAGATAGGGGAGCGGCTATACAAAACGAATTGTGCCAATTGCCACCTGGATCACGGGGAAGGACTTGGAAACCTGATTCCGCCGATTGCGGGGTCTGATTATTTAAAAAAATATCCGGACCTCCTTCCCTGTGTGATTCGCCGCGGATTGAAGGATACGATTGTGGTGAACGGCAAAACATATGCCGAAGAAATGCCGCCCAACGGAGCGCTTTCGGATATTCAGATTACCAACCTTTTGAACTACATAAACAGCAGTTGGGGGAACAAACAGGCACCGTACGAGTTGGAAACCGTTCGGGAGTTGTTAAAAAAATGTGAGTAATCCCCCTGTTTACCTGTTAATTAGGGCTTTAATGCTATCACACGACACAAATCGGCGGCAGCCGTTTGTCGTTCCGGGGCGTCTTCCTATTTTTGGCTCTCCCTTTGGCAACTCAACCATCCGGGTTCCATCTCCCGTCTGATCAATAGACACATAACTGCACCTGATTCATTATACTCAAACAGATGAGAAAACTCTACTCTTTCGTTGTACTGTTGTTAAGCTGTAGCGCACTTTTTGCCCAAACGCCCGCCAATGATGATTGCTCCGGGCTGGTTGATCTTGGTCCTGCCCCGTTTTGCAATTCAACAGTATTTTCCAATGAAAATGCCACGCCTACCAATATTGGAAATGACAACAACCCGACCTGTTTTAACAGCGGGGTCGCACAGCGCGACGTCTGGTTTGCATTCACATGCCCCGATACGCTGTTCGATTTCAGGATTACGCTGACGGGTGTCGGTTCCAATTCGATCGTGAATCCGGAATTCGCCGTGTATCGCGGCGATTGTACTTTCGACGGCCTGGCGGAGTTGCTGTGCGCCAAAGCGGACATCGGCGAAAACGCACTTTTTCTGGACGTAACCGGCTTGACCCCCGGTTTGCAGTATTTCATCCGGGTGTCCGATTATTCCGTCACTGCAACGCCCAACTCGGGCGACTTTACGCTTTGTGTGACGGCTATTCCGCCTACATCGAATGTGGACGACGGCGGGTCTACCCTGTGTGAAGGCACTTTGTACGACACAGGCGGCCCGGACGGAGATTATGGCATCAATGAAGACCATACATTTGTGATTTGCCCGACGCAGCCTTCCGGTTGTATCACTTTTACACTTGATTATTTCAACCTGGAAGAAGGCGGCTTTTTTACGGGTGATTTCCTGACGTTTTATGATGGCGACGATGTGAATGCGCCGATTATCAGCCAGTTGGGCGGCGATGGTTTTGGAAACCCCGGCGGCGGCGGCGGTGTATGTTATACGGTGCAGGCCTCCAGCGGATGTCTGACCGTGCAATTCCAGTCCGACGCCGTCAACGAATTCGAAGGCTGGCAGGGTCACTGGCAATGCAGCCCCGGCCCCTGCGTGGAATCACCCACTATGGCTGTGAATACGGACATTACGTCGGCGGATATTGTCAATTCGGTAGCAACCCCGGCCACGACTGTTACAGTAACGAACATCGATTGCCCGAGCGGTTCTTATGGTACGTTCGCGTTCGCAAGCGACCAGAGTGATTTGGGGCTTAGCAAGGGTTTAGTGCTGACTTCCGGCGATGCCAACCTGGCAGTCGGCCCGAATGACTCGCCCAGTACAACTTTCGCATTTAATGGAACAGGCGATGCCGATCTGGATTACCTTTCCGAGCAACTGGGCAATGGAACACCTTCCACGGATGCCTGCATCGTCGAACTCGACGTTTTCGTGGCAACCGACGAACTGAGCTTCGAATACGTGTTCGGTTCCGAGGAATATCCCGAATTTGTAGGCTCCGATTTCAATGACATTTTTGCATTTTTGATTTCAGGTCCCGGTATAGTTGGTGACCCCGGCTTGACCAATGCGGCGAAAAATATCGCCGTACTTCCGGGCAGCGGTACACCCGTACAGATTAACAGCGTAAACCAGTTGCAGAACTGGCAGTATTACCGGAATAATTTCGGTAACCAGACTATTCAGTACGACGGTCTGACCTCCGATTCGCTCGGTATCAAAAAAAGCCTGACCGCACGGTCCGCTGTAATTCCATGTAATACGTATCACCTGAAACTGGCTGTTGCCGACCGGCAGGACTTCTCCTACGATTCCGGTGTATTTGTATCGGAAATCAAAGGCGCTACGCCGAACCTGGCGGTTCAATTTGCCAGCGGCATCGAGTATTTTATTGAAGACTGTTCCGGCAACCAGGACCAACTGATCATTTCATTGTCCGAACCGCTGGAAGAAGAATCGTCATTCTTCGTAACGGTCGGCGGTACGGCTACCCTGGGTGTCGACTATAACCTGACCATTCCTAACCTGATCGTTTTCCCGGCAGGTGTAACGGAACTTTCGTTCCCTATCGCACCGATCAGCGACGCGCTGGTAGAAGGCACGGAAACGATCACCATTACCCTGTCCAATAACTTCGGTTGCGGCACGGTCGTTTACAAAACCCTCACCATCGACATCAAAGACAATGTCGAGGTGAACGTAACAGGTGGCGATACACTTTTTGTTTGTGCCGGCAACACCCTGCAACTACAGGCTGCGGGTGCAGCGAACTACTTCTGGGCTCCTCCGGGCGCTGTAAGCAACCCGTTTATTGCCAATCCGACGACAACGCCTGCTATGGATATTACACTTGTTGTAACGGGCACAATCGCTTCCTGCGTGGATATGGATACGGTGCTGGTGCGCATCGTGGACCCGACGGTAGAAGTAACGGCGCTGACGCCGGTAAATATTTGCCTGGGCAGCAGCGTGTCGCTCAACGCGGCCAACAATGTAAATAACCAGGGTTTGTCCTGGTCGCCCGTTACCGGACTGGATAATCCGAATAGCCCGAATCCGGTTGCAACACCCACTGAAACAACTACTTATACAGCCAAAATCACCATTGCGGGCTGCTTTGTGACGGATACGGTGAAGATCACTGTAGATACGCTCTTTGTTCCGGCAGTAATAAACGATACGACCGTTTGCCAGAATTACCCGGTGGTATTGGCTACCAATACCGATGATTCGAGTTCGGATTATCAATGGACGCCGGCACTTGGGCTGAGCAGTGACACAAGTTCTGCGCCGCTCGCGCTGCCGGATGCTACCACTACGTATACTCTGGTGGCTACAAGTTCCAATGCCGCCTGCTCTCAAACGGAAACGGTAACTGTAACGGTTATTGCCGCAGACGTCAATATCGTGGGAGATACGTACAAGGAAATTTGTCTGGGAGAAACGGTGCCGCTGGTAGCGGAATCCTCTCCTGCCGGTGCGCAGGTTGTTTGGTCGCCCAGCTTCTACGTAAGCAATCCGACCGGCCCCAACACGGTGGCTTCACCGGATGAATCGGTCACCATTTTCGCCACCTACAATATCAATAATTGTATAGTGCGCGACTCGGTGCAAATCCGGGTCGATTCCCTGCCGAATTCTGTCATTACCCGCGTGGATGACAAGGAAATCTATTGCCCCGGCGATACGATTTTGCTGAAATCACCGACCTACGAGCCGGCCAATTTCCCGGATATCGATATCAACTGGCCTGTATTCGCAGGAGAACTGACGCCCGATTCCAACTGGAACCTGGTGTTGCGGGCAACCACCACGCATACGTTCGAACGGATCGTAAACAACCACGCCTGTGTCGATACGGCCCGGGTGGAAATACCTGTGGCAGAACTGGTAACCATTGTTGCAACTGCCAATCCGACCAGCATTTGTCCGGGAGAAACGGTACAACTGAATGCCACGGTGACGCCACCGCAAAACCTGGAATGGGAAGAAGCACCAACACTTTCCTGTACTCAGTGCCCCAACCCGACGGTTTCGCCGCTGGTAACAACGTCCTACCAGGTTTCTTCGCCGGATGCGGCTTGTCCGACCTACGCTACCGTTGCCGTCGTGGTACAACCTGCGCCCACACTCAATCTTGCGCAAAACCCGGCTATTTGTCAGGGCGGATCTGTGGTGCTGAACAACGCTCCTGCGGAACCCGGTGTAACGTATACATGGACGTCCATTCCGGCCGGGTTTGTGTCGAGCGCAGCCAACCCATCGGTTTCACCCACGCAAAACACCACTTACCACGTTGTGGCGGCCGGACTGAGTTGCGACTCCGAAGGAGATGTAATTGTTTCCGTACCATTCGCAACGCTGGATGCCGGAACTACACAGGAACTTTGTGTCGGTGAAACGGCAACCCTGACAGCAACGCAAACCGGCACACCCGGCCAGGTTACCTGGATACCGGGCAATCTTTCCGGAGCCAGCGTGCAGGTAAGTCCTTCGGATACAACTACTTATACGGCTATGCTCGTTTACGGCCCGAATTGTACGGCCATGGACCAGGTGACTGTAAATGTGGTGCCTGGCGTTGTTTTGAGTGAAATCAATGCCACACCGGACCCTCAGGACTCCCTTTGTGCAGGTACTCCGATCATCCTGAAAGTGACTGTATCACCCGGAAGCGCCGAACTGCTGTGGAGCGAAAACGGCAACCCGCTGGCAGGTGTTACTGCCGACTCCATCAGTGTGCTTCCGCGTGTTACGGAAGGCGCCGCAACGTATACCGTAATAGCCACCAATGCACTGGGCTGCTCGGCAACCCGCTCGGTGACGTACAACCTGCGCCGCTGCCTCGTGATCCCGAATGCATTTACACCCGGAAACGACGACGTCAACGATACCTTCGGCGTAGTGCTGGCAGGTGAGAATATCGAAATTGTCGAGTTCAGGGTATACAATCGCTGGGGGCAAAAAGTGTTCGAATCCAGCGGCTCCGTCAAAAAATGGGACGGCCGTTTCGATGGTGACGATGCGCCGAGCGACGTGTATGTGTATTATATCAAGGTGCGTTATCCTGATGGCACGGAAGATGCGTTCCATGGGGACGTAACGCTTCTGAGATAACAGAAAGTGAGAGGGTGAGAAAGCGAGAGGGTGAGCGTTCGTAGCGTACACCACATTATCCGTTATAGTTTTGCAACGAATAATGTGGTGTACGCTACGAACGCTCACCCTCTCACTTTTTCTCACCCTCTCACCCTCTGTTCTAGTATCTGATTCCCCAAAACGCCGGTTCCTCCGCTTCCCTTTTCTCTTTCATATGTTTTTTCAGCAACGTGATATAATCGGCTTCGGTGATCTTTTTCCCTTTTAATTTTTTGGGAAGGTCGAGTTCGGGGCCGATTTTTTTCAGGTCGATTTTGTCGGCAGTAACGACCATGCCGCCGTTATTGACATCCACTTCCAGGATGAGGCCGGGCAGACCATAAAAACGCTCCGGGCCGGCGCTGACGGGAATATCCATCGCAAACCAGGCGACAATTTCCTGTTCCTTGATGGTATCTTTCCAGGATGCTTTCATACAAATATGGCCGGCCACTTCCTTCAGATCATTCAAAATTTTCCAGTCCGGCGGGTTCAGGGTATCTTCTATGATGTAGGTTTTTCCCAGCATCTGAATGACGTCCTGCATGGTATTGGCGGCATAATTGTGTTTAATGATGTACACTTCCTGTCGCCACGAATAGCCGTCGTCATCGGGTTCGGCCCGCTCTTCGGAGTCTTCATATTTTGTTTCCGTAGGCGTGATGTACATTGTAGTGTACATTTTCCATTCCGAGCGGTTGCCCCACATGTAGGAGATTCGTTCGCGTTGCTGTTTGCTGATGTAATCGACCGCCGCCATTTTTTTGGACCAGTTGTGGATCACGAGGTATCTGATCACGCCTTCTATTTCCTGTGCGCGGACGCTGAACGAGGAGCAGAGGAGTGCTGTTGCTATTATTAGGTGTTTTTTCATGTTTGATTGTTGTTTTTAGGTTGTTATTGGTTATTCGTTATTGGTTATTAGTGTGGTAACCCATGGCGAAGAATTTACAAATGCCATGCTTTACCACACCAATAACTAATAACCAATAACTAATAACCAGTAAGGAACTCACCACCACTGATTCTTATTAATCTTGTTCTCATACCCGCGCATGTTGTAACTCGCGCTGAGCATAAAATACCGGGCAAGCGTGTCGGCGATATTCCGGATCACGTAGTTCTGCGTACCGCTTTGAGTGATACTCACGCGCCGGTTGAAAATATCGAATGCTGCAAACCGCATTTCCAGCCTGTTCTGTTTGCCGAACAAACGGCGGACGGAAGCATTCCAGGTGGGAATATCCTGGTTGAAAGCGTAGCGGTCGTTGCGGTAAATGGCGTAATTGAAGTTGCTTTCAAAAAAGAATTTCGACCAAAACTGCCATTTCACACTCGCGTCTACGCCATGGTTCATGATACGCTGGTTCTGCGATTCCTGAATGGAGTAGGTAATGTTGTTGAAACGAAGATTGCCGTTTAAGCCAAGAATAAGTTTCGGCGAAGGCGTGAGGTTGAATCCGGTCCGAATGTTGAAACCATTATTAAACGTCTCATTTTCAACACCATTTACAAGCGACGGCGATTTGCCCACGTTGATGTTCCCATTGATGCTCATGGTCAGTTTGGTCTTTACGATCGGGAAATTGGACCACAGATACAAGTTGAAATTGTTACCGCCGGACACATTGTCGGGGCGTGTGGTAGTGCGTATGCCGATGGTATCGATCTGTTCGATCGTCTGGTTATACACGATCTGGCTATCATAAAGATTGATGTTGCTTCCAATCCCTACGTTGCTCATAGATGCCGCATTCCAGTAGTTCAGGTTCATGCCGACATTGTGCGAGCGTTGCGGCCCCAGGTTCGGATTTCCCTCTATCCGGAAAGCCGGGTTGCTTACATTGGGCACGGGTTGCAGGTCGTTGAGTTGAGGTTCCGTTATTTCATAACTGTAATCACCGCTGAGCCAGAGGTTGGAAGGGAACTCGTAATTGATGTCGACGTGTGGCGTGTAATTCAAAAAACTGCGCTGGATGGGATCGGTAATCAATGGCAAATCGCGGTCGATGGAATACGAGCCGTCGAGTTGCAAATGCTGGGCTGCGATACCTGCGGTAGCGTTCAAACCTTTATTGGAATACCGGATACTGGAACCTAAACGATTGTATAACACCTTGTTATCATAAAAAACGCTCAGTGACTCGATGCGCTCGTTGTTCAGTTCAGGGTCTGCCACCTGGCGGTTCACCTCGTTGTCGGCACGGGCAAAATTGTAAAAGGTTTCCCAGTACCATTTTTTGGAAAAAGGTTCCGTAAACAGCAGGCTCGATTTTATCTGACGCCCGGTGTTGTCATTGTCGTTGAGTTGGCGGATTTGTTCGGTAATCGTTGTTGCCGTGAAAAAACGGTTTAGCGAAAACAGGTTTTCCGTGCCATCCGATTTGCTGCTGTTATAACCGGCGCTGGCAGCAATAGAACGCCCTTTTTTCTTGAAACGGTGCCGGAAAATAGCCGAACCCGACAAGCGCCACGAGTCGAGCAGCGTACCGTTGTCGATCAGGAGGTTGTTGCTGGGCCGGTCGTTGTTGTCGGTAAAAAACTGCGACTGCATGTAGGTGGCGTCGTTGTGGCTGAAACGCGTATTCGCTTTGACGATGAGCACGTCATTGGAATCGAGTTCCTGCTCGAAACGGGTGGAAATGCTGTGATTACTTCTGAAATCGAGCCTCGACGTTGTGTCGGTATTGGTAAAAGTGCTGTCCTGCAAAAACGTTTGCCGGAAAGCCGTCTGGTTCAGCGTCAGTTCCGTCTGATTATAGAAGTAACTGGCATTGAATTTCGATTTTTTGTTGTCGAAATTATAGTTGACGCCGCTGCCGAAATTCTCCGTAAAACCGCGTCCGTCAAAATTATTGAATGGCACATCACTGTCGTCGCCGCCGATGTAAAAGGCGCGCCCGCCGCCGAAACCGAAATCACCGTTGTCGAAATCACCGAAGGTATTCTGGCCTTTAAATTCGCCGTAATCCTCCCAGTTGACGCCCGTCTGGTTGATGTTGTTGCCGTAAGCGATCACCGAAAACTGCTCCTTGGTATTAAACCGGTTGTAGTTGCCGCGCGCAGCCCAGCGTTCTTCATTGCCGACAGCGCCGGTGATTTTTCCGAAAGCGCCTTTTTTATACTCTTCTTTCAACTCCAGGTTCATGGCTTTTTGGTCCTTGCCGTCGTCCACGCCCGTCAGTTTGCTTTGTTCCGACGACTCGTTGTATACCTGAACCTTGGAAATCGTTTCGGCGCCCAGGTTCTTGGTAGCGGCTTTCGGGTCGTCGCCAAAAAACGTTTTACCGTCCACATACACCCGTTTTACGTCCTTTCCCTGGGCTTTGATATTGCCTTCCGCATCTACGTCGATGCCGGGCAAGCGGCGCAGCATGTCTTCGACCGTGGAGCCGGGGGGCACCTTGAATGACGAGGCATCGTATTCGATGGTGTCGCCGCGAATGCTCAACGTTGCCTTGGCGGCTTTTACCACCACTTCCAGCAATTCGTTGGTAATGGGTTTGATACGAACCATACCCACATCGTTCACCTCATTGGCAGAAGCGGGCAGGTGCATTTGCAAGGGCAGGTAACCTACGTAGGAAACCTTCAGCAGGTAGGGTACGTTTTTGACGTTTTTAAATGAAAATTCTCCTTTGTCATTCCCCCGGGTAAAATTGATCAGGGTGGAATCGGTCGGATTCAGCAGCATGACCGTCGGAAGCGGCGTTTCATCTCCCGAAGTGTCGATGACGGTGCCTTTAATGGTGACCCTCGACGGATTTTGAGCGGCGAGAGCAGTACTGAAAAGTAGCAGGGCTAGTAGCCAGGCGTGTTTAATCATACAGGGTAAGTTAAGAGGATAGGTGGTTAATTGTATGGATATCAACGACTTGTGAGAGTCGTCCGGATATTTGATTTCCTCGAACTGATTAAACCGGTGGATTTGCCTGGGATGAAAGGGTGTGGCAGGTAATAAAACCGCCTATCAAACGACAAGCGGATTCAATAGATGTTGCATCGTGAAAATTTAACATCATTTCTCATATGGTGCATCCATACGGGAATGTGCTGCATGATGCAGTTGATACTTAGCATGTTGAGTTTTTCATGTTGAGGCGAACAGAAAATCTCAACATGCTCGTAAACCGGGATTTTTTTTGAAACGCAAGAATAGCGCAGAACGCGGCTGAGCGTATTTAGTTTTTTGTATGTATGCTTTTATTGGGCAAAAGGTTGATAATCAAAACCTTCTAAACACCAAACACAAAAAACCAAACACGCTCTTACAGGTAGCGTGGGTTCCATTCCATGCTACCTGCCATTGCTTACCGGATCAGCGTCACGTCTCCGTGCCGGTTTTCCTCCTCGCCATTCGGCAGGCGCACCAGCAAAACATAGACGTATACTTCCGAAGGAGCAACCTCTCCTTCAAAAGTGCCATCCCATCCGTCGGAAGAATTGCCTTCATAGATCAATTCGCCCCAGCGCGACCAAACGGACAGGTTGACGACTGTTCCGGCGTACAGAATCGGCCGGAAACGGTCGTTCACCTGGTCGCCGTTGGGAGTGAATGCATTCGGCATTTCAAAAAAGTTGTTCCGAACCGTCACGGTTACCGAATCGGTGAGGCTACAATCGCCGATAGAAGCATCGACGAGATAGGTATTGGTTGTTGTGGGCTGGAATACGAGCGGGTTTCCGCTCAATGCCGTGCCGCCCGACACGGGTGTCCAGGTTACCTGTATGGCCGGGTTGTTCGTGCCGACTGCGAGTGTAGCGCTGGTGCCTGTTATGATAAGGGTGTCTTCCGGAAAAGTTGCCGTAAAATTCACCAGCGGTGGAACGCTGAACGTTGCAATTTCCTGGCACCCGTTCGCGTCCGACACGGTTACGCTGTAATCGCCGGTAGTAAGCCCTGTAGCGACGGAGTCCTGTTGTCCGTTACTCCATTGATACGTAAGCGGTAGCTCGGCGCCCTCCACTTGCAGGCCTGCACTGGCTGTAGTGCTCTGGCAGGGCGAAATGACATTTACGGATACCATAAACAGGCAGCAGTCTTCCACAGAAATCAGGCGCAAATCATTTACGTCGCAACCCAGCGAAGATTTTACGTTGAGGGTGATAATTTTTTGTCCAAGTGTTTGATATACAATGTCATGCGGGCCCTGTGTGACGGCAATGTTTTGAGAAGCGCCTTCTCCGAACGTCCAGCCCCAGTCCGTCAGGATACCCTGATTCACTGTAGTGGCATCTGTAAAACGGATGGTATCTCCCAGGCAAATCACGTCGTCGGGCTGATTGGTTTCGATGGCGGCAACGGGACCTACAAATTCCACGCTGCCGCCCCATTCTACCTGAAATCCGTTTCCGCTGGAAGTGAAATTATTGACGACAAGTGCATAGGTGCTCCCGGCTTGCAAGTCCATATAACGAAGAAAATTATTGTCGTCCGGAACCAGGCACCCGGGACCGTGTTCTACCGCCGTTGATGCGGCGTTGAGTCCTGTAGCACCCATGCAGGGGCTGTTCGGAGTTACATCACCTGCTGCCATACAGCGTTCGATAATCTTGTCTGTGCAGTCGCCCATCCCGTTGGGGAGGCGGTACACGACAAAATCCAGGTCATCTCCGGCGTTATTGGGGGTAAGCCTGAATTCGAGCGTACCGTCGTTGGCAGCGGTAAATGCGTACCAGGTAGTACTCTGTTCGGCATTGATTCCACCAAAACAGGGCGCGCCGTCGAGCTCGCTCGGGTCCATGCCAGGGCCTGCTACGGCCTGCACGTTGAACGGTTTTTTGTCGCAAAGCGGAATAGCGGTAGGGCAGTCGCCGGAAATGCCACCGTCAAAAAAGAAATTGCGAACGCAGAACTGGAAGGTGCCGGGAATTTCACCGTCGACCCGGAAAAAGTACTTGTCACCGGGCGTTAATCCGTCCACCCGTAGTTCCGTAACCCCGATAAACGCGGGGTCCGACTCGCAGCCCAGCAGGTTAAGCGCGTCGCAGGCGCCTTCGTAGAGGGCTACTTCCGGCGCCAGCAAACTTCCGCCTGCCGAAGCGCTGCTGCCGTTGATAACGACGACGACATTGGGCGCCTGGGCAATAAACCAGAACCAGACGTCATGCTGCGTATTGGTAAAGCAGCCGGGTGCGGGTACGTTGCTGGCTGTTGCAAAAAGGTTGTGAGCGGCATTGGTCGGGGAGCAGAAGTTTTCAGGATTTACAACCTGCTGAGCCGAAGCGCATTCGTTGTTGGCTTGCGAAAACAGATCCGGCAAGATCAAAAATACACAGCAAAAAATAGCAATGAAGTACTTGGTAAGTAATGAAATACGCATAGAAAAGTAGTTGTTAGGTTAACGGAGCGGGTTTGTTTTTGCATGCGTATTTAGAAATGAGGAATAACAACAATTGCTAAATACCAAACACGAAAAACCAGACACACTCTTTTATTGTCTTGGGCTGATTTTCAATTCTTTATAAGTGGTAACCGGGTCGGTTTCGCGGGAAAACCGAAACTGCTCCGCCTCACCGATCACGATTTCTGCCGTCGTATAAATCAGGTTTCCTTCCAGCAGGTGCCCGCCGAAGGTATTGCCGAGGCTGTCGGAAAGTGCGATATGCAAGTGCGGGCCGTCGGGAGAAAGTGTACCGGTGAGGGACACGATCTCAAATTTTTCCACCCGCGTGAGCGCATCGGGCTGATTGGCAGGCCGGATGACAGCCTGTTGAAGGCTTCCCACACACGTAATGATAAAACCTGCCTGTAAATGCTCTTTACGGGTAAAAGCCTCCAGTTCCCTTCTAAGATCCTGTCCGGGCGTAAGTCTCAACGCATGAATTTTCATTTGGGAATAGCCATTTTTAATAGAAGTGCAAGCGTTCGACAACAATACGATAAATGCAAGAAACAACCAAGTGCGCATGGGGATGGAAAATTTGTGAGGCGACAAAATTC
>Ga0209097_10001983_pt1 | contig 16916 bp, 6 predicted proteins | sample AD_UKC052_MetaG_FD_184419 | JGI IMG/M metagenome (GOLD analysis project Ga0209097, IMG submission 184419) | Active sludge microbial communities of municipal wastewater-treating anaerobic digesters from USA - AD_UKC052_MetaG (SPAdes) (version 2) | ecosystem: Engineered > Bioreactor > Anaerobic >... | reverse complement strand
TGTAGTAAAGGAAAATTTTAATTGGGCGACTGAGCTTAAAACTTTTGCGGAACTTAAAAAAGCAATAAATGATGCAGGAACAAAAGAAGATGTTGAAAAAAGGTATCAGGAAGTCGTAGGTATTATTCAAAAAGACTTTTCTAAAGGACCTTTGGAGGGGGAAATTTCAAAAAGTCAAAAAGAGCTTTTTAAGGAAGAAAGTAAAGCAGAAGGTAATTTTATTTCAGCACTAGAAAGCTACGTAAAGCAAGATGATGATTTCTTAGATATGTCAGAAAATTTAAGACTTTTATTAGGGTCTTATGCAAAGTCAAAAGATCTATTTAATCAAACACTGGATGATTTTAAAAAATCAAACCCTTCTTACTTTGGAACAGATGGTTTTATTTTACCAAATATTGACGAAACAAAGGTTGCCGAGGAGTGGGCTGATTTCCAAGAACAGGAGCTTCGTGATTTTGCTAATTCATATGTTCAAGTTTTTAGTGGTCTATCAACTCAACAAAGTAACTTAATAGATGAAATTTATTCAGGAATTACAAAACGCTCATTACAAGCAACAAAAGATTTAATAGAAAATGGTAATTTTGCTAGTGATATCAAAAACGCCCTATATGAGCAATTTTCTTCAGCATTCAAGGGTTCTAGCGAAAAAGTTCAACAATTGGATGATATTATAGCCAAAAATGCAATGGGTAAAGCTTTTGGTAACAATATAAAACGAATATTTAAAAATTTGGGACTAGAGGTTCAAGATGTATTCTGGGACTCACTTTCTACAGTAAAACCAGAACAACAAATGAACTTTTTAGAGGGGCTAAATGGCTTTATAAATAATATAGATTTAAACGAACAGTCTTTAGCGGCACTGCTATCTTTAGATTTTTCTGATGGGGTTGACACATTATTTGCAAGTGCCGACTATGTAAAAGGCGAGTTAATGACTCAATTCGGTGATGTTTCTTATGTAGAAAATCTCTTTAATGCTTATATAGAGCACGCCCAACAATTTTATGATATGTCAGTTACTAATCAGGGAACATTGGATGACATTATAAAAAATAGCTTCAAAAAGACAACGGAAGTTACAGATGAATTTTCAAAAACTTTAAAAGGAGCATTTGAAGATGTAGCAGAAAAAGGCTATTTAACTGTAAAGAGCTTAGGTGATATAAGTAGTTCTCAATATTCACAGTTTTTAGAAATAGATGAGGCAACTGGTAGAGCTTTCTTAAATATTGAAGGAATATTAGAATTACAAACATTAGAACTTGCAACACAAAGTGAAAAACTAAGGTTAGTATATAGAGAAAATGAAGAAAGATTAAAAACCCTTAATATCATGTCTTTAGAATATGCCGATTTGAAAAAAGTAAATGATTTATTTAAACAAGATATAGAAAAGTTTGAATTATATCAGGCAGAAGTTATTAAAAATCAAGCAATGGCTTTTGTAGATAAGGCAAATGAAAAAAGAGCTGAAAATGAAACGGCACTAAAAAATGAAAGAGAAGCTCTTGATAGATATAACAAAGCAGTAAATGAACTTCCTAAAAAAGAAAGAGAAAAAGAAGAAGCGATAAAAAAAGCAAATGAAGAGTTAGAAAAAGCAACCAAAAAGCTTGATGAGGCAACAAAAGGTACTGAAAATTATAAAGGTAGTTTAGAAAATATAATTAATTTAACTAAATCACTAGCTAAAGTTGATATAGAAATTAACAATATAAAAAAATCTTTTGAAGATGCAACTGATGCTCAAGGCTTTATTAATGCGACAAAAGCACTTCAGGATATATATTCAAAGAAAGCTGGTTTCCTTTCAGCAGGTGTTGCTATTCAAGAAAAAAGTGTAGCCGAAATACTATCAGTTCTACAAGACAACTATAAAGATTTCTATTCATTAAAAGACGGCGTTTTAATGGTAAATGAAGGTTATAAAACGGCGGAAATGAATGATGAACTTAGAAAAGGTTTTGAGGAATTAGTTAATGCCTATTATTCGGCAAGCGACTCGGCAGAAAACTATAAAAAACAATTGGAAGAAGTTTCAACAGTAACGGAAGAACTTTACTCAAAAACATTATCCGAATTTGTATCGGTACAAGAAACAATGATGGGAATAATGAAAGCAAATGCTGAAGATGAAATTTCTGAAAAGAAAAAGAAAACTGAAGAGTTAACTAATCTTGACAATCAATATTTAAATTCACTAGAAAAAGCAATAGAAAAAGAAAGAAGATTAAGAAAAAAAGAACAAAGTTATTCTGAACTAGTTGAAAATGAAAGAAAATTTGCCCTATTATCAAGAGATACTTCAGGTCTTAATTCAAAAGAACTTCAAAGCATGGAAAAAGACTTGGAAAAACAAAGAACTGATATCTTGGATAATGAGATAGATACTTTTATAAATAGTATGAAAGAATTGGTTGAACTACAAAAAGAGACAAAAGACCAAGAATTAGAATATTTATCAACATTAAAGGATAGTACGCAATGGTGGTTAGAGCTAGGAAATGTGCTAACAAATATTGGTGGAAACAAAGATACCTTTACCCAATGGTTTACTGCAAATGATAGTACATTAAATGAAATGACCTCTGAACAAAAAGATGTTTACTATAAAAATGTTGATGATATGTGGAAAACCTTCTCTCAATATTCAGCAATGTCCTCTTTATCTTTACAACAAATTCAAGTAACTGGCGAACAAACAGCACAAGCATTGGCTGAACTTGGTATAGATTTAAAAGTTGGTAGTCAAATTCAAACATTAGCACAAATAGCAAGTGATGAACTATTTAAGACAGCAAATGATGCTTTTATTGCCGCAAAAGAAGGACTCTCAAACACTCTTATTGAACAAGATTTAGCACTTGAAGAGGCAAGAAAAAATATCGCAGACTTGGCTATAGACCATAAAAATAAGTTTGATGAAATGACAAAAAGTGTACAAGAATTGGGCATTGCACAGGTAAATGCGAATAAACACGCTGAGTCAGCACTAAGAGATTTATACTCAATGTCAAAAACTTCTGTTCTTGAACTAAGCACTTATTTATCAACAGCAATGACTGACTTAGGAATAAGTTCGGAAGTTGCTAATCAAATAAAAGGAGAAGTTGACAAAAAAGAAGTATCACCTACCGAACGCTCAACCACCAAATTCCCTAGTACAAGTTTTATAGAGCCCATTCCTAAAAAGCAAGAAGATGATACTTTACGTAGGTTCTATGAGGAGTCTGTGGCTAAGGCTAAAGAGGCAGGCTCAACTAAAAAACCAATAGAATTTATAGACTCCCAACCATCAGGGTCTGTTAATATCACACTAAATATAGGTACAATAAATTCAAAAGAAGAATTTTCAGACGCAATTGCCAATATGAAAAAAGAATTAATTAAAGTATTCAGCCCAACAGGTAGACTGGTCTTTGCCAAATAAGTAGAGAAACCCAACAAAAAAACTACTTAAATAATAGAATATTAAAGGAGGGGATTTTATGTCAGACTTTATGGGTTTCAAGTTTAATAAAATTTCCTCTTCGGAACTAAAAATAACAATTCATTCTAATGGGGATAGGTTTTCAAAAGACCTATTCCCTAATTTCTTAGATACAACTGAAGAAAGGGTTGGAAATGATGGTGTTTTTTATTACGGAACTAAGAATAGTAGTAAAAAGTTTTCCATTAATTTCTTTTATGATAGTTTGACGGAAGAGGATTTAAAAAGATTACAAGAAACTTTTAAACCATCAAAAATAAGTGAATTAATTTTTGATGAATATCCATATAAAATATACCAAGCAAAGCCAGAAAGTAGCGTCAATTTACAGTATGTTAGTTACATAGATAAGGGTGTAAGATATTATAAAGGTGATGGAACAATAACTTTTATTTGTTATTATCCTTTTGCAATATGCAAAAACAAATACTTACTCACTGGCTCTGAAACATATACTAATTATTATGAAAGATTATCTTACAATAAAGGAAAATTATACAAGGGCGGTTATCCAACGTTAGAACAATCGGAACAAAATTTATTAGCAATGTTGCCAGAAAACCAATTACCAATAGAGGAATATTATGATAATACTTTTTATTGGGCAAACTCTTCTGGTTTGCTAAAAACACCATTTTTAGATAGTGAGAATGATTTTTTCTATATGCCTCAATTTGATAAGGGTACAAACACGGTTGTTGATTTGGGATATGGAAATTTTGATAGTAATTTTGGTTCAAGATTACTAACATACAATCCAGGCGATTTTAAGACAAATTTTGAACTTTCACTATTATTAAATGAAGATTTAAGAGTAAAGAGAATGTTTAGAATAGCTTACTATGATGTCGATAAAATTTTATTAGAGGATGCCGTCGATTTGGGTTTAATAGAACCATATGACGAAAGCTACAATTTACCAGCAAAAAAATATCAAAATATTTATTTAAAAAGAGAAGTTTATTCAACAGTAGAAGAAACTTTTACCGAAACTGATATCCAAAGACAGCCTAAGTATTTGTATTTTACCAATCCAATACCAAAAGACAAGTTACAATATTTTATTAGAAAGATTGCCTTAAAAAATAAAGAAAAACCATTTTTTCAAACTCTTTTATCTTTAGCAGATGAATATGAAACTTTTATAAAAGAAAATGATGATATAGTTGAATTTTATTGGCAAACACTGAAAAATACTTTTGACACTTATGTACAAGATTTATCCAACACTTATTTATATGATGGATTTAGCAAACCAATAACTTTTTATGATTACATAAGTACAGACTTTAATTTGGCTTTTCTTGACAATGATGACTTAAAAATATTAAACTGGATAGAAAAGGAATTTATTGATATTGACTTAGAAGAAAATGTTCCTGAGATAAAAATAGATTTTGAAAAACAATTAATCTATACAAAAAGTTTTGATGAGGTTGCTTTAGAATATAAAACAATTCTTTTAAATAATGCTTTTTATGGTGGAGAATGGTTCTCTATTGAAAGAGGTTTTGGACTAATTCAAATATCATTACTTGACGATATTGAAAAACTTTTGAATAGAAGTTGGCTAAACGCCTCAAATTTTCAATGGGGATATCCAACTATTTCACCTTCTTATACAGAAACGCCACAAGAAGATTGGACAATTGAGCAAAGATTTGAAAAAGCGTTATCTTTAGCAAGACGTGATTTCAATATTGACACAACCATTACTCAAGAATTAATAGAAGAATTTCAAAATAGATTTTATAAATTTGAGGCATATGAAAAATTGTTGGACTGGAATATAAACATCACACCAACTTATCCAACTGATATAAATCTTGGTAGTTCAAAAGAAGTTTCTTTCTATGAGTTATTATTATTTAGCTTTACAAGAGTTGCTAGGGCAGGAGGGTATTTTAACCCTAATGTTTCAACACAGAATTACAATGATTTCTTTATTTCCAACAAAGATTTAACAGAAGAGGACTATTTAAGATATGGATTGATAAGATATCTATCTAAAAATTATTTAGAGTATATTTCTATTTTGGATGGTACTGACTTTAAAGAATGGATAGACCTTTTAAGGGAAACCATGGGCTTACCTTACAATAATATTTATAAATTTGATAATTACAAATATACTTTAAATAGAAATATTGCAGGTGGTGTAACTTATGAAGTAAAAGGTAGAGATGGAATATCAAGTTTAGATAATTTACTAGAAACTATTTGCCCAACTTCATCTCCTTTAACAGAAAGACGTTACGTCAGATATAATAGTTCATCCAATCCACAAGACAAAATCTTATTATTATCTGAAACTCAGCCAACATCAAACTATAACACTTATAGAAATATGAAAGCCGAATTTGAAAATATAAAAATAAATGGAACAGAATTGGCAAAAGAAAGACTTGCCGAAATTCTTGTAGAAGTTGAATATATAAAGACACTTGTAAAAAACTCTTTAAAAGGACTGGCAGAAACTATAAATAACGAAGAGCAAACACTTGAGTATATAAAAAACAAAGCCAATTATCCTAGTGAATTTTTATATACTGAGTATAAAATGAACATTGCTTTTATAAAGAGGATACAGAAATATTATTCTGCACTTGGCGGACAAATCCCTTATGAATGGATGTGGTATGCGACTAATTATAGTTGGGAAGAATTTCCTCCTGTATTAGATACATCTATAGATTTAATAAAGGGCATCGGAATAGATTACAATTTAATATATTATTAAGGAGGACAATATGGAAAAAGAGTATTATCAGATATCTCTTTGGAAGTCCAATCCAAAAACACAAATAGAAAATAAAGAGGCTATTATTGGTGGTTCTGACTTGGAATTTCAAGGAAAAGCAACCAATGTCACCTTAATGGAAAATGGAAAGGGTACTTCAACTCTTTCCTTTTCTCTTCCAAAGACTTTTATAAATACAAAAACAGGTGAAGAAGAAGATAATTATTTAGTTGACTTAATGAGCACAGAAAAAAGAATAAAACTATATTATGAAAACAAATACAGAGACTATCTAATTAAAAATGAAACAAAAACTAGAAGTGAAAAAGGTGTTTTTGTAGATTATCAATGTGAAGATTTTTGTATAGATGAATTAAGCAGAAACGGCTACACTTTGGCATTTTCTACTGAATTAAAAAATTCTGTTGATAATATAGATGGTTTTATGAAAAAAATCTTAGATGGTTCTAAGTGGCAATATAAAGGTGATATTCATCCAATAGAAAAGACAAATGAGAAATGCTTTATAATTCCACTTAACCAATTTAAAATGGGTGGTTTTGATTGCTATTGCCTAACAGATGATGAATATTTATTCAATGAAGAAAATCCACTTTCTAAACATACTTCTGCAGTTTATGGTGACTATATTTATATACCTTATAGTCAAGTAAATTTTATAGATGGTGTTAGTGATACGCAAAATAATAAGGTTTTAGAACCAAAAGAACAAAAATATTTGCAATTCCTATTTTTAGAAAATGAAAAAACTATTGATATTACCGAAGAAGGCGAAATTATCCCTAAAAATTATTATTTTATAGAAGTTGACAAATTAAAGAATGAATTAAAAAATAATAACTATATAATTCAACAAGGTTATTTAGAAAAATATGGTGATAAAGAAGTTAACTTTATAAAAAGAGTAGTTTTATCAGACTTAACAACCTATAATAAGGCAAGTGATAGTTATGTAAAAAGCTATTTGCAACAATCATCAAATATGACAAAATTTTTGCCACTTTCTATAGCCCAGAAAAATTATAAAATATGTTCTGAAAAGAAAACAACCTTTATTATTCCACAACTTGTTAAAAATATGTTTGCGAATGGTAGAGAAATAAATTCTACAAGTGGCTGGACTTTAGCAAATAATAAAATTGGTAAACTTATAGTAGGGCAAGGTAATAAAATCGGCATAGAAGGTGCAGGTGATGAATTTTATTTAAAATATGAAAAAACTGGCATTGGTGATAATACTTTAATTAACTTTGGATTATCAAATAGAAAGATAGAAAAAGGAAAAATTTATGCATTAAAGATAAAAAATGGTTATGTAGGAAAAACAATCAATTTAAGCAACTTTTTTGTACAAAATTGTTCTTTAAATGATGATGGTATTTATGAATTTTCGGGCGAAAAATTACAAGGAATAGACATTAGTTTAGATGATAGAGAGTATCTATTAATAAAAAGTAATTTTAATATTGAAAACCCTGCTTTATGCGTTAAATTACAGGGTGAAACACATTTTTATTCTTTTGAATTTTTTGAGGCATACACCAGAGGAAAAGATATATTTCCTAATCATCTAAGACCAGATGAAACTAATTATTCGCCACTTATGTTTAAATATAAATACACAGGTAGACCTATATTCTTAGAGAACGCATTATTCTTTGTTGAAGAAGAGCGTAACATTCTCTTAGAAAAAGATATCTCTTTAGGTGAAACATATATACAAGAGCAATACTTTGTAGAAGAATTGTCATTTGATGATGAAAAAATTGATACATTCCAAATAAATGATTATTTAGATATTATAGGTGATACATCAAAAAAATATGAAGTTAATAGATATTTTTTAGATATGACTAAATGCCCAAATTATGATGTAAATTCAACTATAGATTGTAAACTTTCTAATTCAGATTGTTTGTATCAAAGAGATGGGTACTGTCCATATTTACTAGAAACTGAAAAAACAACTGAAAAATATAGAACTCTTAATGCAGAAAAATCCAACCGTTTTAACTTAATACAAGAATTATCGGCTTTATTTGAGTTATATCCTATATTTAAAACATCACATGATAGAAGAGGTAGAATAATTCCAGATAGTAGAGAAATATCTTTTGCAAAAGAAAAATTAAAAGAAACTTTTTTATCATTTAGATATGGTCTTAATTTAAAAGGGATAGAAAGAAAATCTAGTTCAAATGAAATTATTACAAAACTTTATGTTGAAAAAGTTGATAATGAAGATGCTTATTGTTCAATAGCTCTTGCTGAGGAAAACCCTTTAAAAGACAACTATTTATTAGATTTTTCCTATTATATATCAAAAGAATTAATCCCTAAACAAGAGATTATAGCAGATTTATATGGAAAAAGTTTACAAGACATTGGCTTTATTGATAAGGTTGGCAAGTTAAATAGACAAATTGACGCAATATCTGAAGAAGTAATTAATATAAGAAATAAATCATATTATGAATTAAAAGCAATAACTGACACAAAAATATTAGGAATAGATAGTTATTTGCAAGAAATTGTTAAATTAAATGAAAAATTAAAATTATATGAAACAAATATTGAAAGTGATACTTATAAAAATTTTTCTGAACTTAAAACTGCGGCACAACAGAAACTATATAATGATATTGAATTATTATTTACAACTGATGGATACGGTAAAGAGTTTAAAGTAAGTGTTGATATTGGGAAAGCCTTTTGGGAAAAAATCGGCAATTGGCAAGAATATAAACAAAATATAATAGATGAGAGAGATTACACGAGATATGGAATTTTTGGGCAAGTATGTGACTTTGAAGTTAAGATTTCCAATCTTGAACAACAAAAATATGAATTATTAAATCAAAAGAAAGAAATAGAAAAAGAATTTTTCTACAAATATGAGTCTTTTATAAAGGAAGGTGTCTGGAGTGATACTAATTTTACAGACAGTAATTTGTATTATCATGCCTCACAAAAAGCTTTAAAAGAAAGTATCTATCCAAAATTAGAATATTCAATATCAGTAAATGATTTATCTTTATTAGATGATTATAAATATTTAAAATTTCATGTTGGTGATATAGCATATGTAGAAGATAAAGAATTTTTTGGTAGTTTTAAACAAAAAGTTCTAGTAACACAAATAGAAAAGAATTTAGATAACCCACTTGAAAGAAAAATTATGCTACAAAACCATTCTACTGATTTTGAAAATATGTTTGAAAAAATAAGTGCCACAGTGCAAAACATAACATTAAATGAGAATATATATAAAAGGGCAGAAAGCTTTAATCCTCAAACTGGTGTTAATACTCAAATAATGGAAAAAGCTTTAACAAACTCTACCATTTTAATAAATAACGAAAATAGCAAAGTAAGTTTAAAAGACAGTGGCTTACAAGTAACTCCACAAGATAATCAAAATCAAAGAATAAAAGTTGATGCAAGTGGACTTAGTGTATCTGATGATAATGGTAATACATGGAAAACTATTATTACACCTGAGGCAACGGATGCTGGGCATTTAAAAATCGGCAATCTTGATGTATCAAATGTAAGAATTTATGATAAGAATTATGAATATTTTGGTTGGGATAAAGGGGGTATCACTGCTTATAGAGAACCAGTTATTCTAAATGGAAACTTAGTTAAAAATGGTGCAAAAGATTTTGCTAGATTTAATAAAAAAGGCTTATCTTTGGTTGAAAATAATAAGATAAGATTGCGTGCTGGCTATGATTTTAATGGTGTAAATGGTAATATAAACACAGAAAAAGATACAATCCAAGAAGATGTAGGTTTCTTTTTATATAATGATAAAGGACAACCAATTTTTAAAACACATACTTCATCACTTGATAGTAATCAAGAAAACCTTTCTGCTAGATTATCATTAGTCGGCGAAATGTTTATAACAAATAAGGTGGCAAACTCAGCACTTGACCCAACTATCTATTTATGGTGGAAGTATTTAAATCAATATACAATAACTACTAATTTATTTGCCCCAAAAGTAAATCAAGCAACTGAGCAATTTATAATAGATTTTTGCAATTTAAATTATCCATCTACATCAATTAGCTATATTCAATATTGGAGTGAACATTATTTAGAACCAGATAGAATATACTCAACATTTGTCACATATCAAGAATATTCGGGAATGACTGGAACAACAAAAGATATGAAAACTGTTTATACATTTACACCACTTTTATCAACTCAAAAAGTAGTAAAAGCTATAGATGATAACTATTGTCCAAACGCCGAAAAACTTAATGTGCAAGTGGCAACATATGAAATAATAGATAGCGAAACGGAAGTTTTGTCAAGCATATTTAATATTGAGTGGTACACTTTAAGCAAAACGGCTAGAGTTCCATTTAAAGTTAATACAGACCTACCATTTATATCTATAAATGAGATTACAAATATTCAATCGAATAATTATTTTTCAATATCTAGTCAAAGTACACAAAATACAACTTGTTATGATATAAGAACTGTACAAGATGAATATACAAAACTTGATTTAAATCTATATAGAATTGATAACAAATTCTTTCTAAACAAAGAAGAAAATCCATATACTGGCGATGCAAACGCACCATTTAATGTTGACATAGCAACTGAACAAAATAATTCGGCTGTTGCCCTTTATTTAAATAACATGGGCGACTTAGATGGGCAATTGAATCAAAACTCAAGGCTATTTGTTTGTGGTGTTCAAAAAGATGAATTAGTACAAAACTTATTAACAATATTAAAAGATGGTAATTTACATATAGGTGGAACTTTAATAGATAATGAAAAAGACCAAACCAATATTCAACAATTATCAGAAAATATAAAGATAGAAAATTCCGCATTACAAGTAAACGTAGATGGTTTTGTTTACTTAACACTTGACAAATTAAAAACATCCAATGAAAAAATGACATTAGAAGATTGGATAAAAATGAATATAACTAACAAAATAGAGCAAGAATTGGGAACTGAAATTTCAGATGTTCAAGCTAACTTAGAAAAGAAATTAATGGCAGGAACAACTATTTTTCATGGGCATAAGTTAATTGACTATAATAATGTTAAAGTCCAAAGAGACAAAAACATAACCTATAATGGAATAGAATTTACAGGCGATGATAAAACATTTTTAGATACTTTTACCAGTCAGGCAATATTGGGCGTTCCTTTAGCTGATAGATTAAGTCAAACTCATCTAAAAAGTATTGGCTTTGCCGTCTATGAAATGGTAAAAAAATATTTATCCGACCCAACTGCTGTTAACTTAAAATTGGCAGGAAAACCAACAACAGAAGAGGGTACAATCGTTTCTTTTGGTGGGCAAAATCTATTAGAGGGAAGTTATATTGTTGATAAAACAACAGATGGAAACTTCTTTTCTTGGGTAACAGAGCAAAAAAACAATTCATTTACATATATAGGACATGATGACGCAGTTGATTTTACTGCTCCTTATGGTGCAAGTTTATTTGCAGTTGATAATGCAACAGTAACTTTGGTAAACTATTGTACGCTAGATGATAATCATAATAACGTAAACAATAGAGATGGTGGTGGTTGGGGGAATAGAATAGAAATCCAATTTAACCATCCTCTTTTTGGAAAAGTTATGGCGAGATATGCACATTTAGCACATTATCAAAATACGGGCAAACAACCTATAAAAGTAGGTGATGTGGTTAGAAAAGGGCAATATATAGGACAAGTGGGTAGTTCAGGTGCATCAACAGGCTCACATTTACATTTAGAACTAAGAAGTCCTTCTTCGGTAAGTGGTTCAACTGGCGTTTTGTATTATCAAGGGCAAGGCTTTACAACTCTTACCTATTTAAACCCAATACCTTATAATGCGGTAATTCCTCAAGAAGTTCCATCTACTAGTGATGATTTACTTTTAGTAGCAAATATTGTTCTAGCCGAGGCTCAAGTGCTTGGTGATAAAGGAATGGAAGCAGTTGCGGTTGTTATACGTAATAGAGTTCTATCTAATAAATTCCCTAATAATATTTATGATGTTCTTACACAACCTAATCAATTTACAACAATAGGGCACTTACATGATTATACAACTTGGAGTTCCATTCTAGCAATAGAGCCGAATATACAAACCATTATAAATAACGTATTTAATAATATTGTTACAACATCAGTTCAACCTTTTAATAATGCACTATTTTTCTGTAGTGGTTACAATAACTACTTAGATTTCTTAAAGTGGTCAACATATATCGGTAAGCAAGATATTAATGGTTTTACGCATTACTTCTTTAGATAATAAAAAAAGCACCAACTAATTAAAGTTGGTGCTTTTTATCTATATAGGAGGATATTATGGAACTAGCAATTTTTTTGGGTACAGCCGTATTAAACAAATCAAAAATGAACTTGTTATCCAATGTTTTTACTTTTGACCTTTTTAAATAAGGTGTTATTAACTTTCTATATTCCAAGTAAGAGTATCCATACATACTTGCCAATTCTTGTGGCATTAATAATCTAAATTTTCCATCTTCTTGCTGGATTTTTGTTTCTTCATCAATCTGATAAAGAACGCCATTTATAGAATGGATTTTACTATTATCTATACCAGATAAGAAGGCATACTTTCCAGTTTTATCTTTTTCGTATAGCCATTTTCTAGTAAACCAATGTGAGCCTTCATCTATCACATTTTCAATATGTTCCTTTATTGATATAACTGGCTCTTTTTTTAGTGCGAGTTCTACATCTGAATATAAGTGTAGTGTTATTACTTTATCTATTGGAATACCATAATCTTGTAAGTTTATAATTATTTTTTTATTTTCTAGCTTATTTATAGGTATGCTAGAAATTATTAAATTGAAATTATTTAATTGAATATCTTTTTTGGGTTTTGAGTGGATAATTCCAATATTAGCCATCTTATAATTTTCGCCATGATTAACATAGTTTCTATCATAGTCATTAAAATATCCACGCATTGCTGTTGTATAATCTTCAAAAGTCTGTACGCCTATATGCTTATAGCCTAAATTTAGTGCAATTGGTATTTTCGCACCAACTTCATATATTATATAATCCACTCTGTTGTTTTCACCTCTTTTTCCTCTTGCCTAATTTCTTCTGAACAAAAAGCGATGCAAATGGCATCTGCTTCATCTTCTGTTACATTTATGCCAAAATTTTTATATACTGCTTTTTGTGCTAATATTTTACTATCTTTTCTATCTTTGCCGTTTATTTTGAGTATTCCACGCCAAAAGCTTGGATAAACAAAATGGAATATATTTTTATTTTTGTGCAGTTTATACAATAAAGAGCCTTGTAGCCTTGATAGCTTTTTAAATGTTTCGGTATTTTTATAATCTTTTGCAGATATAAATATATCCTCAAGTATTACAAAATTTGGTTGTGTTGTTTCTATTAATTCCATTATTTTATCTGTCATATCACAAATTCTTTCTACACTATCTTTACCGTAATATAAAAGTTATAAAAACTTATAAATTCAATAAGAACTTATAAAAATCTACTATTAACTTTATACTTGCTAATTCATCGTGGCTTGTTTTGTATATAAATACTACTCCAATTTGATGTGCCACTCCAAAGCCTTCATCCTCAATACGGTTTGAGTACTACTAAGTGTGTAGTTAAGTTACACAGCTAAGTTTTTTAAGTTTATGCTTGCATTTAAATCACGGTCGATAACACAGCCACAATTTTCACAAACATAAGTTCTTTCACTTAAACTTAATTTTTGTTTTTTGTTGCCACAGCAACTACAAATTTTACTACTAGCATACCATCTATCAGCAACTATTAAATTAATTCCATACCAATTACATTTATATTCTAATTGTCTACGAATTTCATAAAACTTTGCTTCTTGCACTGCTTTGGAAAGATGTCTATTTTTCATCATTCCGCTTACATTTAAATCTTCAATAACTATTGCTTGTGGATTTAGATTTATTAAAGATTTTGTAAACATATGAATATTAGTAGTCAACATATTTTTTATTTTTATATGTTGTTTTTTAATTTGTTTTTCAAGCTTAATTAAGTTTTTAGACTTATACAATTTATTGAACTTGGTTTTCGTTCTCTTGCTTTCATCTAACATTTTTTGATAATGTCTACTAGCTTTTTTTTGAAGTCTTTTTAATTTCTTTTTTGTTTTTTTAATATTTGGTTTTTTACAAATAATATTATTAGAACAAGTAGCTAGTGTTTTTATTCCTAAGTCTATTCCTATGGGTTCAGTTATTGGTTTATTATTGTCTATATTATTGTCTTGAATTTCAACAGATACACTAAACCAAAAATCAACACCATCATAAGATAATTTAGGATTATAATATTTAATATTTTCACCAATAGGAATATTGTGTTTATGTGATTTAATCCATCCTAATTTTTCACATCTAATTTGTTTTCTTTCGATAACTGTTGTTCCCTCGTGTGTCGCACAACTCATTTTACTATTCTTTTTAGATTTAAATTTAGGATGTTTTGCTCTACCCTTAAAGAAATTTTCATAAGAACTTCCAGCATTCATTATAGCAATCTTTAGTGCTCTACCAGAAATTTCTTTTAACCATTCATTGCCTTCTTGTTTTTTAAATTGGGTAAATCTTTTGGTTAAATCATAAGCAGATATAAACTTATTTCCATTTTTATAATTTTCTTCTTCCAATGCAATCGCCCAGTTATAACTAAATCTGGCGGCATTACAAAATTTAATTATTTTTTCAGATTGTTCTTTATTTGGATAAATCATAGTTTTAAAGCCTTTTATCATATTTTCACCTCCTTATTTTTATTATATCACATAATTTAATAAATGTCAAGTGTTTTGATTAATAATAATTCATCACGTTATTATTAGTATAGATTTTTATAAATTCTTATTGAATAATTTTTATAACTTCTATATATTTGCTTATAGTCGCAACCTATAAACACTATTTCGCTCACGCTAATAGTCACTCTCTTTCAAGACGTGCGTAGACTATTTGTTCATCCTTATATATTTATATAAGGAGTCAGATTTTTCTTCCGTCATTAACTTACGGTTTTACTCTCCCACAAGGAGATAGTCGTTGAACCTTTCCCATCGACTTTACGTTAAGGGAAGTGGCTGCATGAACAGGGATTGTTTGTAGACTTTAGCACCTATGACAAATAGGCTTTTATTTCAGCATAGTCCATCCTTACGTTTTTTCTACTTTCGTACCTTTACGTTTTAGCTTTCGCTATCCGCTTTGGTGTAAGGCTCTTACCCATTACCTGCAATAAACCTGAAGCACACACTCATTACTGAATATGTGAGGCTGACTGTTTATATTTATAACTTTTTATAAGTTATTTAAAACAGTTTGTTACCTTTTGATTTAATTAACCCATAGTCAAGTAATTTTCCATCTTGCACAATAGCGTATCCAGTTATATTTGTTGCATTATCTAATGCAAGTGTTTTATGACTTTCCGTTTGCTTACAAATAGGGCATTTTAAAGACTTTCTAAATTCTCTAAGTGTTGTTGTAAATTCATGGTTATTCTTACAAGATAATTTTATTTCTGTATCTAAGTTTTTGTACGGACTTAATAATTTAAATCCGTACTCACTTAATTCTTTAATTTTTACCTGTTGAGCCAAAGCCACCCTCACCTCTGTCTGTTTCGTCAAGTTCATCTACTTCTATAAAATTAGCATATGAAACTTTGGCAAAAACAATTTGTGCTAGTCTTTCGCCCTTTTTAACAGAATAAACTTTATTATCAAAATTATCTAATAATATTCCAACTTTTCCTCTATAATTTGTATCAACTACACCAATTCCATTAGATAGTCGAAGTTTTGTTTTCTTTGCTATTCCACTTCTTAAAGATACTCTACATTCGTAACCGATTGGAGTTGCTACACTTATATTTGTTTGAACTAAATTACCAAAACTATTAGGTTGTAAATCAATATCTTCTGATGCGTATAGGTCGGCACCTGCATCCGTTGGATGTGCATAGGTTGGTAATGTACCATTTTCATCAATTTTTATCTCTACATTTATAGGGTTTTTAGACATAAAGGCGTCGGTTAAAATTGCTTCAGTTTCTAAAAGAGGTCTTATTAAAGCTTTCGCTATTAATTCCTTTTTTTCTTTAGAGAAAGAAGGCGAGTCCATAATTCTAAGTAATACATCTTCAGTAAGAAAAGTGTTCATTTCGTGTATAGCTGATATATCATTTTGCCCAAATTGTAATAGAATTTCTTTTCTAAATTGTTCACTTTTAAAGTTTTCTTCTAGTGTGGAAACTAGGAATGGATGAACATTTTTATAATCTTCATCTGAATAGCTTTTGATTGTTTCAATAAAAAAGGAGTCCTTTTGCCCCAATTCCTCAAATAACTTTTCTAAATCTTCCATTTCCATGTATATTTTGTCGCCAGTTAGTTTCTTTTTTAAATCCAATTTTTTGTCCTCATTAGTTAGAGTATCTTTGTCAAATAATTCCATACTTCAGTCTCCTTTATATTGTTTTAAGAATTTAGGAAAATCTCCCATTCTTATATTGTATTTTTTTTGTCTTTGCTTTTCTAATAATTCTAGTACTATACCTTGAGTATAAGTGTATTCGTCCTTTTTGTTT
>Ga0209097_10001981_pt1 | contig 16921 bp, 30 predicted proteins | sample AD_UKC052_MetaG_FD_184419 | JGI IMG/M metagenome (GOLD analysis project Ga0209097, IMG submission 184419) | Active sludge microbial communities of municipal wastewater-treating anaerobic digesters from USA - AD_UKC052_MetaG (SPAdes) (version 2) | ecosystem: Engineered > Bioreactor > Anaerobic >... | reverse complement strand
CAAGTTGAACAGAATTGTATTAGTTGATCTAGGTTCATAATATTCCTTGTTGAATTAATAATTTTTCAACTTCAACCCAATCTACAAATGGTTTATCAGATAATTCTAAATCTATTTTTAAAGGACATCCTAATGCAGTATCATCAATAAGAATATGATAATATGGTTTTACTGCTCCGGGATATGCCTTATGATCTGGATTTTCTTTAATACCATGCAAAGGAATATTGTATTGTTTAAACCAATCTAATGCTTCGGTTAAGTGATTTCCAGCAGGAATGAATTCATTATAATCTTCTTCATGGTCACATCTTAATGTCCAAAGAATTAATTTATAATCTTTGTCTACTAACTTTTTTAATACTTGTTCTGCTCCAACATTTTTACCAATGCCCGGAAAAACTCTTGTTACACACGTCCCATCAAAATCTATTGCTATAATCATTTCTTAATGAATGTTAAAGTATCTCCTACTTGATATTTATTACAAGAATCTATAATCCAAATATCTTCAGGTATTCCATTTCCCAACTGATGAACTGTATAAGTACAACCACCATATTGATTAGATTCAAATGAAGCAACTTTAAAAGTAGCACCTTGTTTACATCCACAAAATAGTAATAATATAATTAAGTGTTTCATTGTAATTCTTTAGGTAATGGTGAATAAATAATAGTATTACACATTTGATCTATTTGACAATAGTTATTTGCTATCCATAATCTTTCAGATCCATCAGCACAAATCTCTCTTTGCTTTTCACAACAATAAATTGCAAATTCTTTCATTACATCTAGCACATCTTGTCTATAAGGAATAGAGTTTAATCCGTTAATTTCTAAAAATTCTATTGCTGTCATTGTTTATTAATTATATCCCAAAATTCGGATGGTAAATAAATATTGGGAATATCAACAGCATCTATAAATAATGGTGCTATCTGTTCGGGTTTATATCCTGCTAAACCACAACCAATTTTAGTTACATAGAAAATTCTCTCGGGATACCTTTCAGCAAACCTAATAAATCTCCCAACATAAAACCCAATCGTTGCTAATCCAAGAGTTCTTAATCCCCAATTTTTGGTAGGAATTGCAAATGTTAATGATGTTGGGCCAAATCCCATTCCATGTTTAGCATCTAATTCTTGTTCTGCAAAATATGCAGCACCAGCCCCATGAATACCTGCTTCATTAGAACCAAATACAAATATATCTTTTCTACCAATAAACTCTTTTGTAACATCTTCTGGTGTTATTCTCATTATTTATTATTTAAATAGGTATATCAAACCAATTCCAAGATTTAAATCTAGAATCTTTTCTTGTTGTTTCTCTTTGTTCTTGTTTACCAATTAACTTAAAGTAAACTCCCTTATGACTATATCCTTTTTGAGTACGAATATAGTCATCAATTCTACCAACTATATGAGGATTATCAGGATCAAATTCAGAAAAGTTTAAACTGTGTAAATACCAACCATTATCGGTACTTCTTCCCTGTCCAATTGGATAAACAATATCTCCAACTTTAATATCTTCATTGGTAAACTGGTATCTTACAGAGTCTTTATATAATTCTATTTTCATTACCAAATTTTAATAGTATTACCTTCAAATATTAGTTTTTCGCACCAACCTTGTAAAACTAGTTTAGGTTGTTCTTTATTTCTTTTTGTAAAACAAGGAACTAAACATTCTACGTCTATACAAGGATAACATTTACCTTTAAAATGTACGGTCATTCCCCCTGTAGATTTTCTATAATGATAAAAGAATCTATATTTCTTTACTTCATTCATACTAAATAATTTGTATCTGTTTGTTGTACTTTATTTCTTTTAACCATTTGTTTACACTTGAAGCATGATACGCACTTCCAAATTTCTTTTGAAAGTCAGAAGCATTTTTACAAGTAAATGCTAATTCAAAGCATTTTTCTTTAGCCCAATAATTAGGAGAATGATTCTTACTTATAAGAAGTTCTAAACCTCTTTTCCCTTGAGTATAACGAGTTTTTAATGTAGAATAAGGAACATTATATTTTTGTTCAATTTCTCTCATTGTTAAATATTCTCCATGAATTAATGAAATATTTTCCTTCCAAAGAGTATCCATATGAGAACATATTTCATCTAAACATTTAAGTTTTTTTGCGGCATTATAAGCACCACCAGAAGAATTAAAAAATTCTGATCGGTTTTTATATTTCAGTGCTTCTTGTTTAATTACGTCCGGTGTCCATTTACGGGCTGAACTTCCAATTTCACCGACCTGTACTTTTATTACAAACTTTCCATCCTAAATTAGTATATTCAATTATATAACTTTTCTCCTTTTGAACAGCCTCTTTAAGAGATAAACCCTTATCGACAATTAATAGTTCGTGGTCTTGTTGTAATAATTCTTGAACAAAATTATTAGTTTTAATTTTATGTTGTAAGTACCTTTGTTCAGGGTTAATAGATATACCAATATAAATAATATTTTGGTTTAACCCCTTAATAAAATAAACATCTTTTTTATAAAGATTATTTAATTCTATCATATGATTAGATACTTGATCCATAATCTTATGCTTGTAACAAGCCTGATAACATTGAGGAAACTTTTCTTTAAATTCTTTTTTAGTCTTACAAAGAGATGCTAATTCTTGACAAGTTTCTAATGTCCATTTTACTTTAGCCATACCAAAAATTGGGAATCGGTTTGTTCGGGATTATAGACAACATACTCGGAATTTTTCAATCCCTGACCAGGGGTCACATAAAGTGAATCATAACCATTAGGTTTCAGATAATTATAATTCATTTGACTTCTACTAATAGATTTACCATCTCTATACCATCCTTCATAAGTAAATGGATTACCCATATGCACTCTTTGAATTAAGAATAGTTTATCTGGATCATAACCAGTATATCCTAATGATTTATCTGAATGTGCAGAATGATAAATTCCTTCACCATAAGCAGCACCAGAGATTACAGCATTAGTTGGTCTAATGATTAATCCTGCTTTAAGAATACTAAAAATGTTAGGATTTCTTGTACCATGAATTAAGTATTCTACATTCTGATTATCTTGAGTAGATAACCAGTTATCAAAGTTCTGTTGACGTAATGGATTGGTAATTTTATATACTTTGTATGGTCGATGTTTACTAGAGTTGGTAGGAAGAATAATACCATTTACAAATTCAAAGTTAGGTTCTTCAGTAATAGTTACACCTAATAAATCTGTTAAAGATTGATTCTCTGTAACATTAGTAACTACTTGACTAGATAATGAATCAAGAATATCTTGTTCTTTAGTAATCCTGTCTTGAATTTGTTTTTCAGATTCAGTACCTTTAAATATGTGTGATCTTACATCACTCATTCTTCTAGGAAGAATCATATAAAGACTTAATAAGAATTTATTTAATTCTTTTTCATCAGATGCAGTAACCATTTGATTTAGGACATCTTGTGCTTCTGACAACATTAATTTAGTTACTGCTCCTACCTGAATAGTGTAATTCCTACCTACATTCTCCTTAGTATATCTAAGAAAGGTTTTATAGAAATGTTCAATATCAATTGAATCAAAACTAATTTCACCTTCCTTAGATTCTACTTTAAGGTCAGATACATCTCTGTATCCTTTCTTGAGTTTCTCTCTATATTTACTATCCCATCTTGCAATAGGATAAGTTTCCTTAATAGAAGTTACTCCAACTCTTCCATACTCAACAGCAAAATTACCATCATCTGTATCAGTCATTCGATAAAACTTATTATTATTATCTTGACTGACCATGATTAATTCTACTGGACTTTTCATTACTTCTTGTTTAAGATATTACGAATGTCCCAAGTAATATAGGCTTTAAGTAATACCCAAGCCTCATCTCGTTGCTTTGTGAATGTTGTAAGCAAAGTTCCAAGAGTCATATTTGAATGATACTTAAAAATAGTATTAGCAATATGATCTTTATGCATAGAATTAATATCCATCACCTCACCTTTAGTCTGACTCAAGTGTTGACCATCATCTACCAATTTATAAATCTTATGATTATCTTTAGTATATTTACCAGTATGAACAAAATTCATACTATTAAATACTTGTTTAAAATCATCAAGATTTACATCATCTTCACGAAGTCGGGACTTAAGGTTAGTTTTAGTAATATCAATACCATCTTGGTCAAACTCTAAACAGATAGACTCAAGAATATTGCTGTTTACTTTTACATCATTTTTAATAGGATAGTAAGTACGGAATGTACCATTATCAGTAAAGAACAATCCATCAACATTCATCATAAACAATGATACATCTGATTGACTCCATTTAACATCTGGATGCAATGTACGAAGATATTCTTTAAATTCAAGTGTTGTTACAGAATCATGATCTGTGAAATACACTTCTAATGCTGCTAATGCTAATTCAATTTTACTTTGATTCATAATTAATTATATTTTTTAAAGTTGGAAATCGAGGAATACCATCCTCTGTAAGTTGGAAATATTTCACCGTAGCATACTTGCCAACGATTTGATCTTTATTATTAAGTACTTCTTTCATAAATTCTACTGTACCTGTCATACTGCATCCAAAGGTTTTATCACCAATTTGACACACTAATCTACCAGCACATTCAGATCTATTACCTAAACCTGGAGTTACATCAAGAATTAGAAATTCAGCATCCTGAAAGTTTTTATACTTGAGAAGTTGTTTACTACGTTTATTCTCATATCCCCCTAGATCCATTCTAATCATAGTACCTTCATAACCTAGTTCAAGAAACAAGTTGTGATAATAATCCAACTCTTTTCGATTACGAATTTCATAAGCAGGTACTAGTTTAAAATAATTTGGAAATCTTTTATCTCCAAACATTTTTTCTAAGGTTTTATATCTTTGGGAAAATACAGATTCTCCGGGCAAATCATAAACCCAATATTGAATCATTTCTTCAGATTCTTCGACATCTTCTTTAGTGGGTTTAGTCTTTCTAACTAAAGAAATAATTTTATTAAAATCAGATTTAAGATCATGATTGTACAACTCTCCATCTAATATGTCTTCACAATATATTTGTAGATGAGGACAACTTACAATTGGTTTACCTGCTCTTGTTGTTAGATTCTTATTTTCAAGAACATTTCTAACTCCATCTAATTTAGGTTGTGCAAATGTAGGAACTTTAAACAATAACTTTTCATATTGCTTAAGTTCAAATGCTAACATTGGTTCAAAGAATTTCTTATCAGATGTAAGAACTTCATTATAACCCTTGTCTAATTTCTTTTGAAATTTAGCAGTTGCTTCAAGTATTGCTTGTTCCTGATCTGTAGTAGCATTGGATCTACCAACATTCTTACCTACACATCTGGTAGGATCAGATTTAGTTAAAGTGTTTATTCCTTCTTCTGTCCAATATAAATTTCCACTTACAAAGATTTGCCAAGATTGGATTTGTCCAAGACTACTATATTTATATAATTTAGGAAACACCATGATTTTTCTTACGTTTACCTGTGTATGTTGATTTGTCTCTCACTTTTCTTTGCTTTATTGGTGGTAGTAATTCACCCATTAACGTCCATCTAAAACCACCACAATGTTTATATTTATTTTTAATTGTTGCTCCAAGATTTCCTTTATCTAGGTTTAAATTTAATGATGCTTCAGTAATAGAATTCCAGTTTCTAATAAACGTTCCATCCATTGTATATTGAGTTATTGGTTTCTTTCTAATATTAGCAGAATTTATTATGCCTTGCGTTAGTTTACCTTTACTAATGATACTCAACTTCTGTTTGGTTTCTTCTGTATGCTTTCTACCAGTTGCTATTTTAGACATCCTCTTTCTTGTTTCTTCGCAATGCTTTTGACCACCATTTTGTAAAGGTTCTTTCAAATTAAATCCATTATTAGTACTTTCTGAACCATAATATTTGATCCATTTAAGTTCGTTTAAATGTAAATCAAACTCATAGCATTCTTCAAGAATTTCAAATTCAAAATTATCTTTTCCATATTTATTATAAGACCTTTGTAGATAAATATTAAAATGCTGTCCACATCTTAATAAAATTGTGTGTTGTTTAAATCTTTCTGCTATATTTGTAGACTTACCAATATACATTCGTTGATTTACCAAACATTCAATCTTATATATACCAATAATTTTATCATTGCCGGTACTTGTATAATTTTGGAAATACCATTATTTAAATTTTAAATCTTCGGGACACCCTATAACAACAATTTTCATATCAGGATAAGCATCCTTGAATAATTCAAATGCTGCCTTACTGGTTACCATTTGAGTATAAGTGCTATCATTAACGATTTTTGTTTTATATTGATCTCCTTCAAATACTTTTAATTCAGACTCTTGTTGTTTACTATAACAATAGTATCTTTCACAAGGAGTACAAGATGTAAATATTAAAATCAGTATTAGGATTAGTGTTTGTTTCATTTTGATTAATTATTTTTAATTGTTGTTTTCTTTGGACATTTGCACCAGAGTGAATATCTATCACACCAAGCACATTTCTTCCAAAATCTAATTAGTAGTTTTTTCATATTCGTCTTTTGTTGATGGTAAATATTCAAAATAATAATGAAAGTTATTTAGTCTTTCATCTCTAAAACCATCTTTATGTATACCACAAAGGTGTTTATTAACTTTTATAACATTACCCTTTTCTCCCCATTTTAAATAGTCGGGCATATCATCAACACTTCTTTCTTCCCACCAATCTAATTTCTTAAATATTGCTGGATAGTCATTTGGATTAAAATGATAACCAGACGGCTCAAAGAAAATCTTAGAGTTAAAAGAATAAAGTATTTGATTTATACAGTAAGGACTTTCTGGAAAATCAGCAATAACCTTCCATCTTGGTTTTAGTAGTTCTTCTGCTGTCATGGTTCAATAAACTTATGTGACTTTAGAACTTTGTTGTCTGAAGATCTTTTAATAATATACCAATCTCCAACTTTCTCATAATAAGCATCAATCTCTTGACCTATTTTAGTTGGATGTTTACCAGTTTTGTATAACTCTACTGATAATATGGCGTCATCTTCATTATCACAAAACTTACTAAGATTAGATTTTAGAACATCTGCAAATTTCTGATTAAGTTCTTCTATAGAGAATCCCATCATAAAAGCACCATTCATTACCATCCATGTTAGATCTACAAATCCGTCTAACATTTCTTCTCTAGCAATATCATTTATTCCTTTAATAACATTATGAGAATCATCTCTTGTCATGTTATATTCAATAAATGCAACTTTTGTTTCTTCTAACTCTTCAAGAACTAAATCTTGAAATAAGTTAAATTGTTGGGGAGTACCTAACTGTGGTACTCCCGCAACGTCTAACCAATTATATATTCCTTCTAAATGTGACATCTGTTATCTGTTTTTACAGGCAATTTTGCTGCCTTTTCTTTCTCTAGTACTCTTTGATACTTCTCCATTTCTTTTACCAGTATTTTAACTTGGTTTAGATAATGATAATTGTTCTTAAGGTATTTTATAAGAGTTTTGCATACAGTAAGTTCATCACAGTTTAATCCAACATGATAATCATATAACCATATTAAATTCTCTACCAATTCTTCATCACCGTCAAAATGATATATTTGAGCAGCTTGAGTCATAGTAGCATTATCAACTGCTTTAAAGACATGATTCTTAATAAAGGCTGCTACAGTTTTATTACCATAAATAGTATCTTCATTTGTTTCAAATAAAGATTCATATCTATCATAATAAGAACTTTTCGTTTTACCTCCTCTAACATAATCATCCCATTCTCCCCAAGCAGTATAACGATCTTGGTTATACGGGTTATGCAACCAACGCTTTTGATAACCAAAATTGATTATCAATTCATAAGCAGCATTAATAGCATTAAGTAAATGCGGAATACTACAAGTTTCATAAGAACAGTGTTCATTAAATGAACCATTACTAAAGTTAAATGCGCAAATACCCAACCCATTCCATACAAGTTCTCCCACATCAGTAGAAGTTCCATGATTGAATGCATAACCATATTCTGTCATTGTTGCTTCAACTTGTTGTTTAAACTCTTCAGACAATACTTGAATACCATTGGTGTATTCAATAATATCTGTAGTAAAAGAACGTCTATCCAATTGACACACAAAAGAACAATCTTTAAAGAATGTTAGATCTGCTTGTTTAGAACCAAGACATCCACATTCTTCATCAATGAAGAATACTACTTTACAAGTTTTAAGATACTTAAGCATTTGTAAAGCAAAGTATACACCATTCTTAGGATCTGCTCCTATACCATGTTGTTCACCAGTTCCAGCATCAATACCAAAAATCAAATCTTTAGTGTTTGCAATTTGCAAATCCTTATTATAATCATGAACAGTATCTACGTGAGATACGATACATGGAAATATAGGACTTGTTCCTTTAGTAATATAAAGATTTCCTACCTTGTCATACTTGTATGAAAATTTAATTTTGTTCTGTCTCAACCAACTCATTAAGAAAGCCATAAATTTGGCTTGTCTAATAGCATCTCTGGTTGGAGTTTGAAATGCAAATAAAGATTTAATTAACTCTACATCAACGGTTGTGAAGTGAGTTGTTTTAGGCAATATTGGAGTCAGTAGCCTCCGCTGTTTCTGGTATTGATACATTTTCTGTTTCTAAAGTTGTTGTAAAATAATAAGGGTTAAGTGAGAAACTACCGTAACGATTGATTGCACTACGATAAAAGGTTTCACGCATTTGATCTCGAAGATCCCATTCAAATGTTTCTATAAATTCTTTAAACGAATTTTTTGGTGGAGCCGTTGTTGCTGGTACAGATTTTAATTGATAAACTCCATCAACTAATTCAATCTTTGGTGAAGTTTTTCTATACCATTGGTTTTCAACTTCTACAAAATTTTCATCTCCAATTAAAAACCAGTCACTACCAACATTTCGTATGTCTGGATGGTGTCTATAACATATTTGTGTTCCATTACTTAATACTACTAAATCTCCAGTAATAAATCTTTCTCCAGTAATACTACAGATTTGTGAACCGCTTATCATAATATGACCTCCATATCTTTCTGAATGAATAGTATAATTAGGAGATACTCTACAACCTACCATATACCCTGCCGCAACTGTTACAGCAGCACTTTCATCCATTAGATCTCCACTATACTCACATTTAAATGGTTCTCTTCTGATGCCATTTGTATGATGTAGTGGATCACCATCTTCCATGTTATTAATATCATTACCATTAATCCATCTAACAGTATCCACATAAGGATAATATTTAAAATCTAAGTTCTTAAGTTTAATCCTTAACTCTACTTTTTCTGTAGGTTTGATAGAGTTTTTATCACTAAGAATTTTAAATTTACGTCTATTGGTTAGATACTTATGCATAGCCATTTCAGTCTTAGAATCAATAGAATAAATTCTATCAAAATAGACTAAAGACTTATCAGCATTTGGATACCAGAGTAATGATCTTGCAACAACACCTCTATCATCAAACATTACTGCCATTTTACAATGGTCAGGATTCTTAACATAAATATCTAAGAATTTTTGTGCGCCAGCACCTCTCATACAAGAACCTCCTAAATTACCAGAATCTTGAGCATAAGTCTCATAATGATAATATTTTCTGATATCTTCACCTTCTACAATTTTGTATTCATACTTAATTGGTTCAGGTTTTGCATTAGAAGCAGCAAACGCTAAAGCAAATTCTTCTATATACTTATTATCAAGATATGACCATAATTTCTGGACAATTCTACCGGGTCTTGTAGAGACTCGATATTTAGCACTCCATTTATGGAAATTACCATATCTCTCTAATTTATTTTTATCAATATAGGAGATTTGATTAGGATCAAATGTTGAAACACCAAGATAAAAGATTTCATCACTAAATGTATCACTGCCTAACAATGCTTTTGCAATAATATTATCAGACATTCTTTCTAACCTTTTTTGTAAGGCCTTACTTATAATAACTCTCATACTAATTCAGTTGTTAAATTTTTCCAAGATTCAGAATTAATTAAATAATATACTCCATCTACTTGCTCAAGTAAAGAGCATTCTTTATAATACCAATCTGTTTCACCATCTGGTTGAATAAAATCCGTATCTCCTTCAATAAACCAATCTTCATCAATATCTTGTAATAGTTTTGGATAGTCTTTATAACAATAGTTACCATTACAAAGTTCTACAACATCTCCTTCCAAATAAAAATCATTGGTGTAGTTACAATAAGAAGAATCTTCATTGTGAATATATTGATTATAATGCTGTGACCACACCATACAATTTTCACAATATTGTGTGGATCTATCCATAACAGGATAAAGCTCAACATCTTCCTCATTACAACCCGGACACTGTGGTTGTGGGCCACCATCCGTATCATTTAATGTTTTACTACCTTTTTCATATTGATTGCTAATACTATCATCTATAAGATAATAAAGAGTGTCTACATAAGGATAATATCTATGTTTAAGATTTGGAAGTTTGATAGAAATGGTCGGTATATTATTATGCTTATTAATATTTCTATTAGAAATACCAACAAAACCTTTTTGCTTACACCAAGCAAACATTTCTAATTCTGTTTCTCTATCTACTGCATAGATTCTATCAAAGTAAATAGTAGATTGATCTTTCTTAGTATTGGGATACCAGATAAGACATCTTGCTTTAAGTTTACCTTTTTCATTTAAAATAATAGCCATTCCTACATGATCTGGATTTTTTACATAAATATCAAAGTAATCTTGACATTCAGCATGTTTCATACAAGAACAACCAAGATCTCCGTCCATAGATTCGTATTGATCTCTATGATAGTAATATCTGATTTTCTCACCATGTACAATAGAAACATTACTTTTAGTAGTGTTAATTCCAGCGGCAATATATTTATTAACAAAAGATTCTAGTTCAGAGTTAGTTATGTGTGGTAAAATCTTTTGAATTACAGATCCGGATTTCCCTGAATATCTGATTTTAATTCTCCATCTTTTACCAAAACCGTATCTATTTAATCTGTCTTCATTAATATAAGAAATAGCATGTTCATTCAAAGAACTAATTCCTAGATAGTTAATTCCAACAACATCTGGTAATTCTAACAACTGTTTAGTTACATTACAGTCTTTAATTTTCTCAAGCCTCCGCTGTAAGGCTTTAGTTATTACAAGTTTATCACTCATTTTTCTTTCAATAAATATTTATTGTTTATTACTTTAAAACTTAGATCATCTTCAACGCATCTGAACACCAGTCCCTCTGCTTCTACTCTAGGATTAAGATAATCTTTAATTTGTGCAAACTCTAGAATATCTGGTAATGTAAAACTTATAGCACCAATCCAGTATGCAGGGCAGTGTGGAATGTAATGAGTTTCACAAATATCAATAAACTCGTCTTGTTTTAATCGTTTACCATCAACAAAGATATTAAACAATCTAATTTCATTTTTCTGTAAACCATGATGATTCCCATTAAAACTACCAATTGCTTCACCTTGTACAATGATATTATCAGTATGAAATATAGTTACTAACAAGTCAATATATTTCTTAAAATTAGTATCTACAAATACTTTGTACCATTCATTGTTCTTATCATGTAATTCAAATCTTCTAGAACAAATTCTATAAACAGGTTTTCTAAAGAAATTTCTTTCATGGATAATAGTAATACTAGAACCATCAAATTTATAAGATGCTACAAAATCTTTACCTTTATATTGTTCTAGCACTTTAGGCATATTCTGTATTCTCTCTTCATCTGTGATTGGTACTAAATGTTTGGGGAATGGAGATCTTATCTTAGGACGTAAATATGGAAGCCATCTGTATAAAAAATGATATTTAAAATCATATTTCAATCTAGGCCAAAACTTAGATGGACGTTTAGGCTTAGTTTCTCTAATAGGATTATTGTCTGGTTTTTCATACTTTTTAACACCTATTATATCAGTCACATCTTGACCTTCCGTATATGGGTGAAATGATTTAGGTGTTCCTTTAGGTAAAACATCAATAGGAATAATTAATCCTTGAGATAATTGACCTCTTAACTTAATAGTTTTTACTCTAAATTTTTTACTTCTAAGAAATTCAAACTCATCCTTTTCAGGAACTACGGTGTCTATCTGAATATAACAGCATAAGTCCCCTACATTATATTCTCTTTTCTTACATACCACATCCCATCCAAGTACTGTTACACATTCAATTGTATCAGCCCCTTCTATGGGTTGCACATTAGTTACTCTTTGTATTGTTGCTAAATTCATCGCATTAAACGTTTTTCATCATCAGACATATTCTTAAATCTTTCTTGTTCTAAATCTTTATGATTAGTATTTTGAATAAGATTAACTAGATTCTTATTTTGCTGATCTTGTTGTTCTAATTTCTTTAGAGTCTCTTCAATTTGTTGTCTTGTTTTACTCATAACTCATTATTTCTTGATTTAAGTTAGGCATCATATCATATTGTTTATGATCTCTTACTGAAGATTCTGTGATATTATTACCAAACTGTTTTCTAATGAATTGAAAATATTCATTAAAATATCTTGGGTCTTTTTCTAAAATCATTAGTAATTTAGAATCGGGTCTAAAACATCTTTTTAATTGATCTTTGGTATAAATCTTAGTATATTCTCCTTCTAAGAATGATGTGTAGTTAATGTCAGGTCGAATCTCTATAACATGAATTTGTTTATTGTAGATATATTCTCCCTCTAACTCATTATTTTCTCTTAATGTCTTTATAAGATCTCGACAAAAGTCTTTAGATCTTATGAAAAGACATAGGCCTCCGGGACATCTTTGTAGTAACAGCATTAATATCTTGATTCACTGCTGCAATTGCAGGTAATGATTTTAAGAGATTAACCGCTGGTAGCAAATAAAGTCTTGTTCTATTTAAATAGTATTTCCCTACATTGGGAAGTTCTGTTACATTATAATCTATCATGTGCTTTATCTAATAACTCCAAAAAGAATTCTAAAGTCATAGTGACTTGAGTATATTGTGGAGCCTTTTTCTTTGTTGTTGGTAATTTGTGTATTAAAATATACGGATAATTATGTACAGGATCATCACCCATTAAATATTGTTTACATAGTTCTTCATTCTCTTCATAAAGAGATTCGTATTTTGGTCTCAACCTTTCGTATCCTGATTTACATTGTATTTTTAAAGGTAGGTTGACTAGATCAATTTTACAATTATCCATTAATCTACTGGCTAATCTTGCTGTTTGAATCTTAGGCCAATATTTTAATAGTTTTAATCGTATATCTCTTTCTAGTCTATTACCTTTTTCCTTATTTGGACTTGGCATTTTTTAATTTTTCCAAACGTTCTGTATATAATTCTACATTCATTTGACATTGACGTAATTCTTTTGTATATTTATCAATGTCTCTCAATCTTTGAATCTCAACCTTATTGTCTACAGATGCTTTACATTCTTCATAAGTAGTAAAAATTTCACTTTCTTGAACATAACTGCTTTTAGAACCACATCCATAATCTATAGAATATTCAGTTTGTATTTCAAAAGTTGGTTGAAAGTTATAATGATTCCAAAAGATGCAGTGTTTTACATTTTCAATTTCTCCTTGCTTAATATTACCGTCCCATCTTTCTATCCATACCTTGTCTCCAGATTTATATTTAGGATAAGGTATCTGATCTTTATCAAAATTATTTTCCATATTGTAACATTATTTTAATATCTCCATTCTTATATTCATCTTTATCAATTTCCATAAATCCATATTTCTTAAAAAAGTTTAGACTTATAGTATTTTGTTCTCTAACATTACAAGTCATCTTACATTCTTTTGATGAAAGTATGTCTAATAATTCTGTTCCAAATCCTTGCTTCTTGTATTTATCACTAACTACAATAAAGTTAATATGAATTCTATCTCGGTTAACTTGAGTATAACTCACTAATCCTTCAAGAGTAGTTTCTCTTAAAGTAAGTAATTTAGAACTACTTGTAAGGAAATCATCTAATGAAATAGGAAATTCAAAATAAGACTTAAAGAATCTATAATGTTCTTCTGTTTTATCTTCTCGCTGAATTAACATATCTTTTTCAATTCAATTAATAAATTCTTTAGAGGAATATTTAATAGTTGTGACAGATCATTAGTGGCTTGTTGATAACCTATCATATAACCACGTTTAACATCTTGGTCAATATTATCGTATGATTCTCCCATAAACTCTGCGTGTCTAATTACAGCAACTTGAGATACATTTTTTATATCCATTTTATTTCTTCTTGATTTGATTCTAGTAAATACTTGTTTACATCTTTATAAAACCCTTCAAATTTAATATTTCCATGAGTTTCTGCTGCTGGATGATTTCTCATTAATTTATAATGAATTGAATCATTAATTAAATGAGAATAACTTTGAGCAGTTTTTCCCAAGAATACAAATATTAAAGAATCGTTAGATTCTCTAATAATTTTAAACTCGTTGAATATTTTAAATAGTTCTGTTATAAATGGTTGCCATATAGCAAAATGACTATTAGGTTTCCATTGCTCACAAGTTAAACTAGCATTAAGCAATACTACCCCTTGATCTACCCAAGGTTTTAAAGTTCCATCAAAAGTTGATGCTAGATCATTAGTCTGATATTCTTGTTCTAATTCTCTAACCATAATATTTAGAGATGGTTGGAATTTATCTTCACAGGCAAAACTATATCCAGTAGCTATTCCGGGTTGAGGATACAGATCTTGCCCGCAAATTACGACTCGTATATCTTCTGGATTAATAGACAAACATTTAAGTATTTTACCCGGATTATCTGGACATAACTTATGACCAGTGTTCATCACGTTTAAAATAGTTTGATCCAATAAATCTACTAATCTAGTATCAGTACTATTAAAGAATAATGTCTTCCATTCTGGATGAATCTGACTTAATACTAATTCTGTTACATTAGTCATTTATTTCAAAAATTGTAAGAATGTTATTTTCAATATTAAAACTACAATCTTCACAATTAATAGTTTCATGCCAAATTTTACTAAAAAATCTAACATCATCTTGATCTTCAATAACTACATCCCATAAATAAGATTGTAATCTCCTTGTTGAATATTTTATACTATCTTGGTATGAAGATAGTATAATTCTTTGATCGTCTGTTAATACAAATTCTTTATTCATAGAATGTAATTTGTCGTGGAAAAACTTCGGTGAGAGTTGTATTTTTCATATCAATGTGGTCATTATAACCGTGCCAGTAATTTCCTTTATAATATTTACCCGTTTCAAGACTTTGTAACACAATCCTGTAATCAGTTTTTATATTATTGGTAGATATATGAGAAATTAATTTAAATCCGGGAAATTTCTGACCCCTAATCATTTCCTCAACATCTCCATAATTCTCAAGATCTATAATAGTTTCATTCATAAAACTTAATTGTATAATTGTTATCTAATGTTCTTTCAATCATGAAAGATTTGTATGTATCTAATATATACTCAAGCCATTGACCAAGCATTCCAGACTTATTGCCTCTTGCGGCTATTATAAATAAATCAGATTTCATATATAATTCTATGAACAACTTTATATCTGCTTTTTGATCTGGTAATATTGGTTCAAAGTATTTATATCTTTGTTCTGTTGTTAATTTTAAACTCCACATTTTTCTAATTTAAATCCTGTAGTTTCTTTAAGATATTTAGATGACAGTTGAAATTCTTGTTTTTCAATATTATAAACAATCATTTCTTGATAAATTAAAAATGGATTATGAGTAGTAAATAATACTTTACATTTAAACTCATAAATAAATCTATCTATTATGTTGGTCGCTTTAACCTGATTTTTTAAAGAAAAACCTTTGTCAAATTCATCTAAACAAATTAATGTTTTTTCAGGAATTATTTGATCTTTAATTTTATTTAAAAATTTACTTAAATAAATCATCTCACCTTCTCCATGACTTTTCCTGTCCGCATAAAAAGCACCACTTTCAATATAAGCACTTGCATCAAATGAAGTATCTAATGTAGAACCTGCTTCTAAATGAGCATTAAATCCAAAGGCTAATTCAAAATCATGTTCAGATAGTGTAATATAATCTTTTAATTTAAGTTTTTTATCATTTAATATAGTATCAGAGTATTGTTTTTTAGAAGTAATAAAATTACCAATAATAGCATCCAACAGACTAGATTTTCCAGAACCATTATCTCCTACAATACAAATACTATTAATGTGTTTAGAAAATTCTAAGTTATATTCTGCTCCTTCTTTAAAATTCCTAAAATCTTTACTTATAGTAATTTTCATTTTATTAATTCTTTTATATATGTTTTACAACCAATTTGGTCATTTGTATAAAACTCATAAACATCCTTATATTCACACTCCATTATTCTATTTTCCCAATTATACTTTTCAGATAATTTATTAGATACCATAATACCTGTTGCATCATTATCATATAAAAATATCTTTTTAGTAAATAAGTCATTAATATATTCTACTTTATCTTCAGGAATATAACTACCTTCATTTTGTAATGCAATACTAGGTATTCCTAAATGATAATCTAAGTAGATTCTATCCTTTTGACTTTTAGTAATTACTAATTGATCTGTTATTGTAGAATAATGTAATAATTTATCATAACCAAATATATCATTATTTGAACAATTAGAATACCATTTGAATTCTTGATTAGGCCAGTACAGTTTTACATGATCTGTATCTGGAAAGTAATAAGCAATAGTATCTATCTTATGAGGATTATGATATTTATTCTTAAACCACTCTCCTTTT
>Ga0209097_10001975_pt1 | contig 16952 bp, 12 predicted proteins | sample AD_UKC052_MetaG_FD_184419 | JGI IMG/M metagenome (GOLD analysis project Ga0209097, IMG submission 184419) | Active sludge microbial communities of municipal wastewater-treating anaerobic digesters from USA - AD_UKC052_MetaG (SPAdes) (version 2) | ecosystem: Engineered > Bioreactor > Anaerobic >... | reverse complement strand
AAGGCCGGTCGCAATCGCGACTCATCGGTTCTACTTGGCGACGGCTCGGCATATGTTTGGCTGGGCGGTGAAGAAGGGATTTATCACTACGAATCCTTTTGGCGCGGTGACTCCGGTTGGGAAGCCAAAGGCTGGGAAGAAGCAGCTGCGGATTGAGGAGGCGCGGCTGTTTATCGAGACTGCCCTGCAGCGCTACGAGAAGAAGCGCAAGCCGGTTCTGCTTGCAGCGGTGATGGCGCTAACGATGGGACTGCGCGCCAGCGAAATCCTGAAGCGTCAGGTGCGCGACTTGGATGATGGATGCGGAATTTTGTGGATTGATCAGGGCAAGACTCACAATGCCCGACGACATCTGCGGATTCCTGAGTTCCTCCGTCCGCTTCTTCAGGAGTTGATTAAGGATAAGGGGCCGGAGTCGTTCCTGTTCCCATCGGAACTGCCAGGGCAGTCGGTTCGACGGCAGAGATTGTGGGCAGTCGTTCAGGACACTTGCAAGCAGGCGGGAGTGACTCGTGTGTGCGCTCACAGTCTCAGAGGTCTGTACGCAACCCTTGCTGTGGAATCAGGAGCGCTGTCTGAGACGGTCGCAGCCAGTCTCGGACATGGCAGCTTTTCCATGACCGAGAAGCACTACGCGCAGCAGTCTTCAGTGAGCAATGTGAAGACAGCGCGAGTGGAGAGCATGCTGACAAGCCAGCGCTCGACGGATGGTAGCCCGGCGGATGCGATGGCAAAGCTACTGAGCACGCTCGGCCCAGAACAAAGAGCGCAGCTAATGGCACTGCTGCACCAGAAAGAGGAAATCGCTGCTCCAAACTAGCCTTCTTGACCATTCCGAAGCCATTCCGTAGCTGGGCTTCGGGGGTAAGTTATCGTCGAGGAATTGCGGGATGACATCGCTGCATACGAGGACTGGGAGCAGCAAAAGCGTCGCAGATTCAATTCCTTACAGAATCCCATCCTGCCGTGCGGACTGTTCGACCCTTCCGCGCGCATTGCACCAGCGGCATGATTACGCATCGCTGTACGAGCTTGCTCGGGAGACTGAAGAGCGAGGAGCCCAGTCGATTCCTGAGCTTGCACTTTGGGGAAAGTAGCGCGATGAGCATTCCGAGGTAGTTGCCCATCGGCTGCGCGCAGAGCCCCAAGTCTGTACGCACCGCTTGGCGTGATGTCGAGTGTGCGCAGAACAGCGTCGCAGGGTTCTACTCATGCCTACCAGCGATGACCGTAGGGATGATGCCGCTTGTCCGATGCAGGCGCGTGTACAGATTGCTCTATCCGGGCGCGGAAGGCTGACGTCGCCTTCTGATGATGCGTAGGACACCGGTCGCGGCGTGGACCAACATCGGCCCTATGGCCAGTGCGATCTTGACGGGCGGCGACTGATAACCGCTACGCAGGGTGCGCTGCGCGCCGTTATACGTTTCGGGTCCCAGCGCGGCCAGCATCTGATTGAAAGGGGGGAGAAATAGGAATTCTGCGAACAGCAAACCGCTGATGGCCTGCACCCGCAGGAGCGCGCGATTTCCAGCAACATCACTTTCGAGCTGCATGATTTTCTCCCGTCACCGAGGCAAAACGAGGTCGCGGCTCGCGATGTGACATCGGCGAGAAATAAAATTGAACGCGCTTTACAAACCCCTTTGACCTGCGCGATGAATCGCGTATGGCGACCGAACATCTATTCGACGCAACCGTGACGTGGAGCGGGGCAGCACAGAGTCCGGCTCTCAAATTCGATACCTACAGCCGCGAGTTTACCGTCGAGATGGCGGGCAAGTCAGCCCTGCGCGGGTCGGCGGAGGCGGCCTACCGCGGCGATGTCTCGCTGCACAATCCCTAGGATCTGCTGCTGGCTTCAGCGTTGGGCTGCCACCTGCTCAGCTACCTGGCGTGGCGTGTGCGCGCCGGCATCGAGATGATCTCATATTCCGATGCTCGTATCGCGACGCTGGCCAGCAAAGACGGACGCATGCGCATCGTCAGCGCCACGCTGCGACCGCATGTGACGATTCGCGGCGGCGTGGTCGAACACCAGGCCAAGGCGCAGGCGCTGCACGAGCAGGCGCATCACGTCTGCTTCATCGCCAACTCGGTGAACTTTCCCATCACCTGTGAAGCGACGCTGACCACCGGCCGAGCGCTTTTCACGCTTTTATTGTCGCTGTATAGCAGTCACAAGGAGTCCGTGATGTTCGAAAACCTTCGCATCGAGCTTCGTCGCAGCACCCGCATCACGCTGCCGGGAATCGTACTACTCGGCAGTGCCGCTGTCGCGCTGGCCGAGCGTCCGGTGCTCATCAACACGCGTATCGTGACTCCGTTTGGCGGCAACGGCCACAGCTCGACGATCGACGGGCGCATCTTCATCAGCAACGTCAGTGAAGATCACGCCACGACGACGACGATTTGGCACGCCCGGGTCTTTCGGCCCGAGTCGATGACCTACGACAGCAGCGGCAAGCCCGACTTCGGCAGCGCGTTTTCGACGGGACGGACGCTGAGTGTGCGCGGCGGCGAAAACGCGCTGGCCTTCTGCTTCGTCAATGCCGCGGAGCCCTACAAGATATCGGGCGGTCTCGCGGTGTATCAGCCGTATCTGTTCGACTCGCAGATGTTCAACGGACCGAACACCTTTCGACGGCGCACCAGCGACATCCGCGTCGTGCGGCCGTTTACGACGGACGCCGAGATCTCATCGTTCAACACCGGAAGTACCGAACAGCTGACGACGGTCTCTGGGGTCGCCATCAAGGGCATCGAGCCAACGATGACTTCCGACGGACGGCTGATGATCTTTCAGGGTGGACCGGCAAACGATGGAGCCATCGATCACCTGATGTATTCCTACAATTCGACGCCGTGCGCCGCATCGGGATGGAGCAATCCGCGACCGCTGTCGATGATGTTTAATGACACGACTGCGGGACTCAAGCGGTATCCGCTGTCCTGGCAGCGGCTGAAGGCGGCGAACGGCGACGCGTTTGGCGACACGACGGCCAGGGATCTCATTCGCGCCGCGTATGCTTGGGTCGATCACGAAGGGCGCAACGTGCTTTACGCATCGGTGCCCTACACCGATGGCGCGCGTCGCGAAGCGATGAGCATCATCGGCGCTGACACCGGCTGGGTGAACTATCACATCGACGGCAGCATCAACACCGATCGCTACGATCAGCCGCACCTTTTCTACAGCGGTCCGATGTGGAACTTCGAACAGGAGCGCAATCCGGCGCAGAACTTTCCGCCCGGTGCGAACAACGACTCGCACTATCTGCCGGTGACCAAGACACACGACGTGTTGGCGCTGTTCGGCAGCAACACCAACGACTACAACGAGGTCGATCTCGGCGAGGTGCGCAATCCGTTTTATCTGTTGTTCTTGCCGATGAACGAGCTCGTGACGCGAGCGGGTGGCTACGATCTGGCGCGCACGCCGGATCTGTCGGGCTCCTTTTTTACCGCGACGTTGACCGGATCGGCGTCGATCTCGGCGGGCAACGCGATCACGCAAAGCGCCTCGGGATCGCTGTGGCAACCGCACGGCAAGGGCAAGGCGCTGGTGTTGTCGGGAGGTGCCGCGCTGGTGAATCTGGCGGACGCGAGCGGCACCAGGCCCGGCATCGGCGCGGCGCTGCGTGGCTTCACGCTGCAGCTGCTGGTGCGGCCAGATGCCGACATCAATCGCGGCTGCGGGGGCAATCCGTATCGCTATCTGTTGCAGAAAGCCAACGGCATCGATCTCATCTACGAATCGGACAACACGGTGCAGCTGTCGATGCAGCTGAACGGTCGCCGCCTGCGCCTCGGTAGAAGTCCGGCCCTGCCGACGGGCGAGTGGACTCACCTGGCCTACACCTGGGATGGCGACACCGGCGCGTTTGCCGAATACGTGAACGGTGTTTCGACGGGACGCACGCTGCCCGTCGAGCGTGGGACGTTCAAGCTGGGCACCGGAACGCTGTCGATCGGGGCTGGCGTGGTGCTGAACCGCGACGTCTGTCCATCGAGCGGCGAAGGCTCGTTTCGCGGCGCCATCGACGAGGTGCAGATGTTTACGCAAGCCCGCTCGAACCGCAGCGTGTGTCTTACTTCACACGGTGTCTCGTGCAAGTCGGGCGCCATCAAAGAGTCACCTTCCGGCGGACAGTTCCGTCTGACGCAGCAGCATCCGTCGTGCAACAGCAGCGCCGCACTGGCCACGCTGCCTTGCGCCACCGCCCTGCACCGCGTCTGCGCCCAGCGCGGCGCCATCGATGCACTGCGCACCAGCACGAACCTCTTCGAAACCATCAAGCAACTCATCAGCAACCGGCCGCCCATCGCGCTGCTCGGCGTGCCCGCCGCCGTCAGCGGCACCGACGCCACCGTGGCCTGCGGTCCGATCAGCAACGAGAGCCTCGCCGTCACCTTCGAAGAGCTGGCCCGCCGCCACGACGGCTGCTCCGATGACCGCGCCGCGATGACCACCGCTTGCTCCGCCGCCACGCATCGGTTCTGCAACGAGCTCGGCTGGTCCTCCGGCCAGATCTTCGAGATGACCTCGCGCCCCTGGGTTGGCTGCTTCAACGCCGGGCTCATCGAAGACGTATCCAAAGAGCGCCTCGGTCCCGCCTCGAACGCTGGCCGCTGGAACAGCACCGACTCAAACCTGGAAATCAGCCGCCACTGCCAATCCCGCGGCTACGGCGCCGGTATCATCCAAGAGCTCGGCGGCGGAACCGTGGCCCACATCCATTGCTTCACACCGGCTTCGACGACGAGCTGGAGTTTTGCGCCGTAGCGGTGGACGTGGTGCGAGCTGGTGAATGGCTCCCCGCAGAACCTCCCGTTCAGTACTTGAAGATCGTTCCCGCGCCGACCGAGCTGTTGCCGACGGCCCAGACGTTTCCTTTGCGGTCGCTCCAGACTCCGGTCAGGTCGTGGTTGGTCAGGCTCTGGCTGCTGGTGGGCTGCCAGGTGGTGCCGTTGTAGTGGTAAACGAAGCCATTGGCACCGACGACCCAGATGTCGTTGGCGGAGCTGCCCCAGATTCCGGATAACGCGTTCGCGCCTTGATCGGTGGCGCTCCAGTCGTTGCCGTTGTATCGAGCGATGCGACCGTTGGCTCCGACGGTCCACAGGTTGGTGTCGCTGGTGCCCCAGATGCCGCGCAGATCGCGGCGCGCGTTCACGAGGGGCAGGATTGGCCAAGTGTAGTTGGGGTTCGCGGCGCATGCCACGACTACGTTGTCTCCGGCGACATCCCAGTATCAGGCGCTGGCCCACAACGAGTTCTATACTTCTGCGCGCTTTGCACGAGCGGCACGACTCCGCATCAATGTACGAGCTTGCTAGGGAGACTGAAGAGCGAGAAGCCTAGGCGATTCCTGAGCTTGCGCTTTGAAGACAGCAGCACATGAGCATTCCGAGATAGCTGCGCACAGATTCCCACGTCTGCACGCAGTGCTTAGCGTGAGCTCGAGTGTACGCAAGGCAGCATTCCGGGCACGAACCAAGCCTACCAGCGGTGACCGTAGGGACGCGCCCAGTGTGGGTGATGCCGCCAAACGATAGGACGATAAACCGGGCGATACACAGGTGCCTGATAGACCACGACCGGAGGCGCAGGCACATAGACCGGAGCGCGATACACCGGAGGAGCCACCACAACCGGAGCGCGATACACCGGAGCACAGCGTCCCCGCCACGGATTCGCAGCGGCATCAGCAGAGACTCCCATCAGCAGAGCACCCGCGAGTCCGACGGCAACGATTAGCTTTTGAGTCAACATGGAAAGCCTCCTTCCTAAAGTGAGTGTTTCTAGCTTCTGCTCATCGCAACAGCAGTGCCAGCGCATTGCAGACCCAGCGCAGCGACGACATCCACTTAGAGGACTATGAAGCTCCGTTTACATAGGGAGTGAACTATGCGTCCGCGTTTGGCTCTGAGTGCTGCGGCTTCGGCTCTGCTCCTTGGCATTGGTGGCAGACCCCAGATCGCGCAGGAATGAGAACTGGAGGGGCGCTTTCCTACCTTGACCTTCACGCGGCCAACCAACAGCTGCGCAAGTGTCCACACGCAGTCACTGCGCACCTCCACGGTGATACAATCAGGTTGTACAAATGTTGTTCCTTCTTGCCATAAGCAGTCAGCCTAACCGGACTCAGCTGAGCAGCAAAAAACATCGTTCCGCCGAAATCCTCGTCGAGTAGCAAGCTTTGAGCGGTGGTGGCGGAACGATGTTTTGCTGCTCAGCCTCTGTGGGGACATTCAACCTGCCAATGTAGTCGCCGAGAGAGACTGACCCTGAAACGATCCGCAGCGATGCGGGATGCTAGCGCTTAACCGTCGGTGGGTCAGTCTCAGAAGTTGCGGATCGATTCGTTTGAGCTTCGCAGTTGTGATGCATGGGCGCTGCTTCGGCCTTGCCAACTACTGCCGCAGCGGAGTGACAGGCCTACTGGTTCCAGCAATCGTATCAGAATCGGATGCTGGAACTACTCCCATCGCACCTCAGCTACAACCGCCGCTTGCGCTCCTTCCTTTGGTACGTGACGCATCTAGGCCGTGAAGTGCCTGCGCTGTTGCGGCAGTGGCGGCTGATGAGGCCTACGCGTAGTGCCGCTGGGGCATCTCACATAAGCTCACAACTACCACTTGTGCAGCTAAACCAGACGGAGTGGCAAGGGGGGCATGCAGCGAACATGGAAGAGAAACCTGAGGGACGGAATGGGAGATGAGCGAGCGGAATGGGAGACTACATGCGCTCTAGCAGCAGGCCGCCGCGATGCTGTGGCTCATCGGGACCGTAGGTGAACTGGCGGATCGTGCGCCAGCCCATGTCGCGTAGCTCTGTTGACAGCAAGGACAGCGTATACCGACGAACAAGACTAATTTGGTGACGAGCCGTCCCTCCTCTTGCGTGATCCACATTGGCCCAGAACGTCACCTGATAGCTGCCAGGTAAGGGGCACCGAAGGCTTAGCTCTACCTCTAGATTAATGCTGCGCGCACCGCGACAGTAGCGGTGCAGCGGGCCCGTAAGCCAATGTACAAACGGTTCCGGTAGCTTCCTAAGGAAGACAGGATCGGTCGCAAGAATTGCTGTTCGGTCACTTGGATTTGCCCAAACCAGCATCAAGTCTAGAAGCAGCAGGTCACCTCGCTGAGCACAAGCTGCGAGGTCTGTCAGGAACCGTGGCTCATGGTCGAGATTACCGAAGGTGTTGCCAATCATGCACCAGAGACGGCGGCGCTCCTCTGTTCGTACGGCCAGCGCAATCACGCTGCGCAAATCATGAAAGTTGCCATGAATGGGAAACACGGGAGCAACTCCTGACAACTCCCCTGCTGCGTGCTTATATGCCTCTACTAACAGCGGATGGCTGATGTCCAAGAGGTAGCAGCGAAAGTCCGGCTCTTTGCCCATTTTTGCAGCTAGCTGCAGGGCCAGCTCTGTTTCGCACATGCCATCACCCACTCCCAGAGCCACAAGATCGAGGGCGCGGTGATTCTCTCTGCTAAGCGTTGCAGCGGCCAGTTCCTTGGCCGGAAACTGGTTCCTGAACTTCGCTACGTACTCTGGGAGATTAGCGTAATCATACCAGTCACGGGCGCTCTGAGGATCTACATAGGAGTATGTTTGCTCCAGCGTGCCACCAGGGCCATTAAGCAAGCGCTCCATTTCGCGACTCATGTCTAGGGGACTATAAAGTCTGGTCAGCCAAGGCGCGGGAGTTGAGGGAGTTGCTTCCTCCTTATCTGTTGGGAGTGCCAGCTGCTTCACTCTTAGGAGTCGCTGCCGCGTGTCCTTTGCAGGCAGAGTTCGACCCGCTTCGATATTTGCGATGGTGCCGCGACTAAGGCCAGACATCCGCGCGAGGCGGGACTGGCTAAAGCCTGCATTGCGACGGTGTTCTGCCAAAACAGAGCCAAAATGTTCTGCGGTTTCCATGAGCAGGTCGTAACGCAGCCTCGTGTACTTGTCCATGTTGAACAGCTTGCGCAACGGACTCATCCGGTATTTTTCTACTGCTCAAAAAGCAATCGCCAGAGATTGCGCGGGTTTTGACTAATGAGTCCGCTATGACGATTGCCGCTAGGCCGATTTGTTCAGCTTGGCTTTGATGGCTTCACAACAAACCCCAAGCGAGTCAGCACCGCGGAGCTCTTGCTCTGCGGATGATGCGCTCCTGCTTCGGATGAATGTCCGATGGAGAACAGCCGATGCCAGAACACAAGCCTCGTGGATTTGCCCTACTACCAAAAGACAAGCTGCTGCGTGTTGCCGCAAGAGGCGGGAAGGTCGCGCACAGCCTGGGACTTGCACATAAGTTTACTGCAGAGGAGGCGGTCAGCGCAGGCAGACTTGGTGGCAAGTCCGTCAGTAAAAATCGCGAGCACATGAGTCGCATCGGAAAAGCTGGCGGCAACAACCGCGCGGCGCGGGCCAAGCTGACAGCGGAGGAGCACCGACTCCTTCAGCAGCTAAGAGAAGGAATGAGCTTCGTCTGTAAGACACACGAGGAGTCAGGACGTACACGGATTCACGGGCCAAGTATCGACGGAAGACCGCCGCTTGCGTGGCCGGTTCAAGAGCGCGCCGAGGTAGAGAGTCTGTTCCGCTTGGGACTGATTACGGAGGCGGCGGCGGGTTCCTTTCTTTCGGATTGGGTACAGCTTTTGCTGACTCCCAAAGGCGTACGTGCGGTGGCGGTACATCGGCAACGCTCTGCAGAAGCAAACGAAATCGGGAGCTTGATTAGGAGGCTGCGCCAAGAGGGAGGACTAACCCGGCACTCGCTGTCCGCGCAGACCAACCTAGCCGAGACCACGATTCGGGAGCTGGAGTTAGGAAGGCTCACTCCGACAAGAGAACTACTGGCGGGACTTCTGCGCTCACCGGTGATGGTCACACTTCTTGAGCAGGTGCGTGCAGGCGGTGTGCTTGAACTGCTGCAGTGACCACGATAGCCACGGGTTCGCTCACGCTGAGCATACTGCGCCATGCGTAACGCCACTGCTACTTGCACTGCTGTTGCGGTCACGGTGCGTTAAACCTTACAAATCACGCTGCATAGGTAGCTGTGCTTTTGCACTCGCGAGCCGACGATATGACCTTCCCCCACTTGTCATTGAATGACTACCGCGCAGTCCTGCTAGCCCGCTATCAAGTCCCCTAGTACCAAGCACCACATCGATATCGATGAGCAGTGCGGGTGCTTGTCACAACACAATCTCACCGACCCAGCAGCTGCTACTGCGGAAAGTCCTTACGGATGCTCACAAGATCCCACCTACTCAGATAGCTGCGAACTGGCACTAGATGCGCGCGGAAAAGATTATCTTTCCGCGCAGCGTAACAAGCATGGGGCAACTAGACGAGTTTGTTGGCGTTTGCTTTTTCTCGGACAGTCTCTGCAGCGAGGTATTCCAGATGACCCACGAACACCGCGGTGCTCAGCGCTATGATGGCCACGATCAGATCCAGATTGCTGTCGCCACTTATGTCCGTGTCCAGATTTATTTTCGCAACGACGGAAGGGTGGTTAATTAATGGCGGGTCCGGTACCCAGTACGGACATGTCGCTGTTGTAGAAGCAGCTTCGGGTTCGTCGGTCAATGTCGTTGAGCAGAACTGGTCTTGCAACGGTCGACATACCTTCGATCGCAGTCGGGCACGGTGCATCCTCAGCGTTCCCATCGTCATCGGTGACGCATCCGACCCAGCCTCCCTGCGCAAGCTGGCCGAAAACACCCGAGTGATCTTGACCACGGTCGGCCCCTATTGGGAACACGGCAAAGAGCTTGCGCGCGCGGCCGCACTATCAGGCACCGACTATTGCGATCTCACCGGCGAGACTACGTTCTGGCGATGGCTGCTCGACAACGTTGAAGCCGATGCGAAGCGCACTGGAGCGCGGCTGGTTCCGTCCGCAGGGTTTGACTCGATTCCATCTGATCTTGGCGTCAAGATGCTTGCGGACTACGCGCGTGACCAGCACGGCAAGAAGCTCGCGCAGACACGCCTGGTGATGCTGCGGTCAAAGGGAGGCGTCTCCGGAGGCACGCTGGCATCAGCACTGGGAATCGCTGATCTAGCGCGGAAAGATCCAAGGGTGCGCAAGCTGCTGCGTGATCCGTACGCGCTCTCCCCCGACCGTGCGCGCGAGCTAACCAATGACGGTCCCGACCCGATGAGCGTGCGCCATGATACCGAGTTTGACGTCTGGACGGCACCGTTTGTGATGGGCGCGATCAATACGCGGGTGGTGCGCCGCTCAAACGCGCTAGTGAATCACGCGTACGGAAAAGGCTTTTCGTACGCTGAGTGGATGAGCTTTGGACCCGGTGCGCGCGGCTATGCCACCGCAGCAGCAGCAAATGTCGCACTGGTCGCATTCCTGGGTGCAGCGATGCTCCCTCCTACCCGCGCACTTTTACAGCGCATGCTTCCTGGGTCCGGCGAAGGCCCCAGCGAATCAGTACGAAACAGCGGCTTTTTCAAGATCGCAATCGCTGCGCACATGGAAGGCGGAGGCCCGCTGCTAGTCGCTCGCATCGAAGGGAAAAAAGATCCGGGCTACGGCGAGACAGCAAAGATGATCTCCGAGACCGCGATCGCACTGGCTAGCACCAAGGGCGACGGTGGCGTATGGACCACGGCGACCGCGCTTGGTGACAGCCTCCTTCATCGGCTGCAGAGAGCCGGCATGACATTCCTAGTTGAGGAGCGCGAGCCTGCATCCATGTAGAGGCCGCGAGCGAGGTTGCCTTTGGTCCGGGTTATCTGCTCGACCTCGACGCAAGGACAACCGCGTTCCGCGGCCCATGGTCAGTGCCATTGCTGCAGCAATCGCACTGAGCTTGCGGCGCGACCCCTAGTCGTCAAGTGCTGCTCGAATGCAGCGTCGGTTTCTTCGCTCCGCAAAGGAGCTCAGACCGAGTTTTGGTCAGCTGTTCTCTGCACCGCAGGACTCATTTTTTGGATTCGCGGCAAGAACGATCGTGCGCAGGCGACGGTCAGGTGTTTGGAAAAAGAGGGCGCGCAGCGATTGCCGTATAATGGGTTTTAGTTGGCATGAAGCAACCCGCGTTGTCACTGGTCCTTGAGTTTACGCGGACCGAGCAAGCAACGGACGCCTACGCCTTTCACATGGGCCAGCAGGAGTATCTGCTGCGCAGGGAGGGCGGCGAGTTTGTCAGCGCTACCCTCAATTGGAATGAGTCACTCATCGCGGAGCTAACGGCGCTGCGGCTGCCCGGACGCAGAAGAGAGCTGCCACAGCAGCTGGGCGAGCTGTTATGCAACTTCGTGGCGCCGCTCGGCTGGGGGGAGTACGCAGCGCAGATCGAGGCGGCAGCGGCACGGGGCCAGCGCGTCCTACTGACGCTGCGCTCAGCGGCGGCGGAGCTCTACGCGCTGCCGTGGGAGCTGCTTTCCCTAGGCCCTAGCGGTCAACACATCGCAGAGCTGCCTGAGCTTCTGCTGCGCTACGAATGGCCTGGGACGCGTACCGCGCCCGCTGTGGCCGCGGGGCCCCGAGCCGAAGGCGGGCGTATCCTGTTTGCGTATTCAGCGGCTGGTGGCGCAGTGCCGGCATCCGAGCAGCTAGCGGCCATCCGCGAAGCCTGCCAGCACGGCTACCATCCATTTGATAACGAGCGCGACGTGCTGCCGCAGGTGTCTTACGCGCGGTTGGCGACTGCCCTTGATGCTGCGCAGCGCGAAGGGCCACCGATCGAAGTGCTTCATATTTTGTGTCATGGCGCGGCGGCGGGCGGCACCTTCGGACTGTGTTTCGATGGACCGGATGGCGATGCGGTGAGTGTCGATGCCGGTCAGCTGCGCCAGCTGCTCACGCCGTATTCCGCGATGTTGCAGCTGGTGGTGCTATGTGCCTGCGATAGCGGTAACACCGGAGCACTGGGCAACGTGCTGGGCAGTATCGCGCAGACCCTGCATCGCGCTGGCATCGCGGCGGTGGTGTCATCGCGCTATCCGCTTTCGGTCGCAGGCGCGTGCAGCTTGGCGAATACCCTCTACACCGAGCTGCTGGTTGGGCTGCGGTCGCTGGAGTCAGCGCTGCTCATCGCGCGTCGCCGACTGCTAGAACAGGCGGACTTCGACTGGGCTGCTCTGCAACTCTACTCGCACTCTGCTGACGGGGACGACAGTCGGCCCATCGTGTTTCGTCCGTTTCGCGGACTACTGGCGTTTCACCCAGAGCACCAGCGCTTCTTCTTTGGTCGCGAGCGCGAGATTTCCGAGATCGAACATGATCTTCAGGCTCTAGTCGCAGGTAATCGACCGCGCTTGCTGATCATTGCCGGTGCTTCGGGTAGTGGTAAGTCCTCGTTGGTGCTGGCCGGTGCGGTGCCACGACTTTGCGCACCAGTGAAACGCAGCACTCCGCTGCGATTCGTGCGGTTACGCGCTGGCGATGTCGCCGGGCTCGCAAGCCTAACCACGTCGCGCGCTGGTTCCGATGAGGTGCTCGTTGTCTGTGATCAGTTCGAGGAGCTTTTCACTCACGTAAAGGACGTGGCAGAGCGGCAAGCGTGGGTTTTGGAGCTGTGGCGCCTGTGCAGCGATGCAAAGAGCCGCATCAGCGCACTGCTAACGATGCGCGTTGACTTCATCGGACGCTGCGGCGAGATCCTGCTTGATGCAGGCGGGCGACGCTTTGACGCTATTGCCTACGATGAAGCACACCGGATCTTTGTCGCACAGCTTGATCCAACACAGATGGAAATGCTGATTCGCGCACCAGCGGAACAGACCGGACTCCTGTTCGAAGAGGGGCTGGTGCAGCGCATATTGCAGGACGTGGGCCTAGAGCCGGGGGCACTGCCACTTCTCGAGTACACCCTGGATTTGCTGTGGCAGCGGCGGCAAGGACGGCTGCTGACGCAGGCTGGATACGACGCGGTGGGCTGCGTTAGTGGCGCGCTGCATGGTCGCGCCGAGGCACTGTTCTTCGGCATGGAGCCAGCTGTGCAGCGGGCAACGCGGCGGCTCCTGACCCGGTTGGTGGAGGTCGGAGCCGAGCCAGCGCAGGGAACACGCCGCCGTATCGTTCTTTCGGAGCTGCGACCGCGAACGGGAAGCGAGAGCTTCAGCCAGGCGCTAGCGCTGCTCATCGAGGCGCGTCTGTTGGTGTGTGATAGCAGTGGCGCGACCCAGACCGTCGAGATCGCGCACGAGGCGCTAATCAGACGGTGGCCTCGGCTCGTCGATTGGGTGCGCGAGGACCGGCAGATAATTGCCGACCTCGAACGGCTTGAAAGCTGGACAAAAGAGCGCGACATGGAAACGCCGCTCACTGGCAAGCAGCTCGATGCCGCGGAGGAGATCGTCGCTAAGTATCGTGACGATTTGTCGCCTCAAGCGCTTGAGCTCGTGGCGAGAAGCCAGACCGAGCGAGCGCGGCAGCGACGGTACCGCCAGCTTTTGCTAGTCGGACTGACGGCATCAACCCTCCTCTTCGCCATAGTCGGCTGGTTCGGTTGGACAAGCAGCCGCGCCGCCAAGCGAGCCGAGAGCGCGATGAGAACGGCAAAGCTCGAGGCAGAGCATCAAGCTGGCCGGGCGGTGGTCGCGGAAAAGGACGCCAAGCGCCAGCTTTATGACTCCTATGTCGAACGTGGCCGAGTCCTGCTGGTCGAGCGAAACGATCCGGTGCGAGCGCTCATGTGGCTTGACCGCGCGTATCAGCAGCAACACGACACTCCGTCTCTGCGCTTTCTACTTGGGCGCTCTTATTTCCTGACGCGGTCTTTTCAGTATCGGCTGGATGGCTTGGCACCAGCGCTTAGTCCTAACGGCAAGTACCTGCTGACTGAAGACAAAGGAGAGATCAAGGTCTACGCCGCCGCAGATGGGCAGCTGCTGCGCTCCTTTCCCGGGCGGGCGCCGAGCTTTGCCGCTGACGGGGCGCGTCTGGTCGTGTCGCGCGACGACTATCAGAGCGCGGTTGTCATCGAGCTTTCTAGCGGCAAGACGCTACTAACGCTGAAAGCTCCGGGTCGCCAGGTGGGCCGCGCCAGCTTCAGTCCCAATGGCATGCGACTGGTCAGCATGAGTCCTGATGGCAAGCTGGCGGCGCTATGGAATGCTAAGGACGGTAGCCTGATCACTGCGCTACCCATTCAGGTGCCCACCCCCAGCCCGTATGCGCACACGCCGGACTCGGCGCTGCGCCTTGTGCAGTTTAGCAGCGACGGAAAATATATCGTCAGCTCGGGCGACTGCCCGCTGTTTATCTGGGACGGAGCAAGCGGCAAGCAACTTTGGCACAGCGAGTTCGGCGAAGAAGAGGAGGCCTGTTTCTCCATCTACGCGGGCAGAAGCGAGAGCATCCGTCGCTTCTGGGAGCTTGGCGGCATGGCGCAGGAGGTAAAGATTCTTGATGTCCCGCGACAAGCGCTGCTCGAAAGCAGCAAGCCACCTCGCGTCGCCTACACCTTGGCGCTAAGTCCCGATGGCAAACACATGGTGACCGTCTCCATGGCGCAGGCTCCAGAGCTTCATGATCTAACCTCCACGAGTCGGCCTCAAGCGCTGTCAGGAGCTTCACTTGAGCCGATGACACCGCTGTTTAGCGCCAGTGGCGAGCTTGTCATGACGGACGACCAAGCTAGCGTGTACCGGCTTTGGGACGTACGCAGCGCTCGGCTCCTGCAGACGGTGACCGCACCGGGGGCAGCGAGGGTCTTGAGTCCCGACGGGCAGCTGCTGGTGAGCGAGATCAATAACGGCAGCGTAACGGAGTCACGAGTCTACGACATCGCGCGCTACAATCTGCTTCCCGGTCTACGCGAAGCTCACGTCAAGCAGCCGCTAACACCAGAGACAACCCAGTGCCTCACGAACAACGCCAAGCGACAGCTGCGGCTTGATATGGGAAGCGGTCAGGCCGTCATCATTCGCCGTGCCAGCGATGACACCGAAGTCTCGATCCTGGAAGACTCGGATCGAGAAGATGCCTGCTTTACGAACGACGGTGACTATGCTGTCACCTGGAAACGCCACTCGACCTCCGATTCCGAATCGACTGCAGAGTCTTCAAACACCCTCGCCAAGATCTGGGACCTTGAGACGGGCGCGCTGCTCACAATCCTGTCCGGTGAAGCGGCGGAAAAGCTCATCGGTTCGCTCGGCGTCTCACCACGCCTTCTCACTGCCAGCGGCCAGCCTTGGCAGTTGCGAGATTCGTTGGCGCTGCCCGAGCACGGGACGCTCAAGTCCTACATCGAAAAGGAAATCCCGCTGCGCTTTCAAGGCGACGTACTTATCGCCAAGACCGCCAAGTAGCGCACTTGGACTACTCCTTAGGCAGCGGAGCTAACTGCAAACAGGAGTCTGCGCAGCTCAGCCCTGACAAGGTGGCTTGGTGTGCGAGCACCGAACACCATTACTCACCAAACATTTCTCTATAACCAAAAGCGCCGTTGTTGGTCATGATACTTGGTGTGCCTTGGGGAAAGCGTCGCCGCCATTGTGCAATGCTCCAGGGTCCGTTTCCTGATGGGAGGGTGAAGCGATGTCTTTTCCTGCAAAAGTTGCCTTTCGCGCTCCGAATGGTCAGTACTTTCGCGCCGAAGGAGGTGGCGGTCAGGTCGTCGGTGCCACTGGCCCTTCGATTGGTCCAAGTGAGACCTTCGTTGTCATCGATCGAGGCAACGGTGAAATCGCGCTGCAAGTTAGTAACGGAATGTATGTGAGCGTGCCTTTTGTTGGTTCCGCCGTTATGGCAAATGCGACCGCGATTACTGCAGCGGAGCTTTTTACCGTGATCGATCGCGGAGGGGGACAAGTTGCGCTGCGAACGCAGAGCGGAATGTACCTGCGCGCAGATTCCGTCAGTACCGTGGTCGTGATGGCCAATGCGACGACGATTGGGCCCACCGAGACGTTCGAGATGCTCGAGCAAGGCACGCAGATGGCGCCGCGATTTGGTGCCTATGACTATTCTGCGCCGCTAAGCCTTTCGGCCCCAGGACGCGGAGCTGTCTCGTTCACAGTGACAGCACAGAGTAACGTCTACGTCGGCATCAGCAGCTTCCCCGGCAGCGGCAGTCAGATGTACGAAATCGTATTTGCGGGACCAGGCGGAGCTTCGGTCTTGCGCCGCGGCGCGCAGGGGCCGGTGCTTGCCAGCAGTGGGGGCAATCTGCTCACGCCGGGCACTAGCACTCAGCTGTGGGTAGCCATCGACGCCACCACACAGACCATTCAGGCTGGTCGCGGCGCGGTGGGGCAAGACCCAATCTTCACCTTTCGCGATCCGCAGTTTCTGACCGCTGCGCAGTTCGTTGCGTTTTCTTGTTGGGATACGCCCATCTCGCTTGGCAGCGTACAGACCCAGCAGGTGATGATGGCACCGCTGCTTACGGATTCGCCACCTACGGCAGTCCATCTTGGCAATCCGCCCAAGCTCAATATTCAAAACTGCATCAGCATCGCAGCCTGGGTTTTTCCGACGGCAACAGACGGCTTTCGCAACATCGTTGCGCGCGGTTACCAACCATCACCGCAGGGCGAGGTCTTTCTGCGCATCAACAATGGTAGCTATCAGCTCGGCTCAGCTGACAGCGCCGGTGAGCACAAGGTCTCGGTGACGATGCCGGCTGGTGATCTTGGCACCTGGGTACATCTGGCCGGGGTTTATAACGGCAGCAAGTGGAGCCTTTATCGCAACGGCATCTGCATCGGTGAGGTGGTCGGTCCCATCGGCGCGGTGCCGGTAAATGGCGGCTGGTCAATCGGCACGCGCGGAGATTTTCTAGAGCGCTCATTTCGCGGCAGAATCTGTGCGGTAAGCATCTGGAATTCGGCGATCGATGCGACGCTAATTCAGGCCTGCATGGCGTGCTCGCTAATCGGATTTGAGCCGGGCCTAGTCGGCTACTGGCCGCTTGATGAGGGCACTGGTACGGTGGTGCTAGACAAGACGGCGGCCCCT
>Ga0209097_10001969_pt1 | contig 16989 bp, 10 predicted proteins | sample AD_UKC052_MetaG_FD_184419 | JGI IMG/M metagenome (GOLD analysis project Ga0209097, IMG submission 184419) | Active sludge microbial communities of municipal wastewater-treating anaerobic digesters from USA - AD_UKC052_MetaG (SPAdes) (version 2) | ecosystem: Engineered > Bioreactor > Anaerobic >... | reverse complement strand
AGGTACCGGAAGCGCTCGGGTCGAAGCGTTCAAAAGCGTTCGATAGAGCGCCTCAGGTATTGCCCCTTTGGCCGCATGATCCTGCGGACCGACTGCGAATATCCGGTCGGGCGACAACAGTTGAACAATGCGCTTGAAAATCTTCCTGTGTTGGCGGACATCGACCAAACGTACTGCCTGCAGGCACGTTCGCAAGAGGGCGACCAGTGCATCCTGGATGTCGCCTGTACGGACGTACCGCGCAGCCTCCATCTCCAGGAAGTTGGCGAGATATTCGAGGTCCGTCCCGCTCTTCAGGATCTGCGCATCGATGCCCTTCAGGGCACGAAGCAGAAGACCCGTCTCCCAAGTGGCGTGGCCGATCGCAAGACTGGGGGCCGCTGCATCAGCAAACGCATACCCGTTCAAAGCTGCCAGGCCAGGAAGAGCTCGCCACGGTCTCTCGGCATCGTGTAACGGTGGAGCTGGCAAGGACAACACCGGTTGAATGGCCGGCTCGACGAGTTCCCAACGCGCCCCTGACTTCGACAGCCGTCGAATCCAGGCAAAGCGCTTGCAGATGAATTGCTGAAACGTCGGGTAAAACGCGACGCGCGACCCCGCATCGCCCGCCGCAGCGCACTCCACGATGGCGCGGGTCAGCGCAGCAGTCTCGTCGTCTTTCAGACCAGCGGATTTGACGTACTCCGAGAGTCCCGGGAGGAACTCAGGCAGCACGGCTTGCTGCGCCAATGACTGGTTCCATTGTCTGAGCACCACATGCTGCGAGGGGCTTTCTGGCAAGACCTCGCAAGGCTTGTCCAAAGCGTCCATGTCGGCGATCCCCCGACGACCCGCGTCGACGAAGAATTGCCCGTGCAGGACGATTCGATATTCCCGCGAAGACCCGGGTATCCAGGCTTCGTAGCTGAATCGCTGCGCCTCGGCCGGAAGGAAGACGGCCCACTGCAGGTCCAGTCGACCTACACGCTTGTCCGCATGAGCAAACATCACGGCAGCTTCGGCGACCGCCTTGTCGGGTCTGGGCTCGCGGGTCCCAGCCTTTGTGATGACCATTGACGTCGGCCAGCTCTTGGTAGCGCGTAGCGCGCCAAAGGGCAGAACGGCACCCGGGACGCGCTGGCGAACCAGGAAGTGCATGTGTTCAGAGCGTGGGCGATCATCCCTGACAGTGCCAGAAATCTGAACGTCGTCGGTCTCATGATCCAGTCGTTGATCCGAGGGGTGCGACTCCAGAGTCACCGTGAACGGTTCACGCATGTCCGCCCCAGCAAACCTCACTTGCTTCAAGTTGCGCAGAAGGGGCAACAGCCCCCCGATGCGCTGATCGGTGCGGGGGTCCGAGAAAAAGTCGAGGTCCTCGGCGGGGTTCTCACCGGGATACCGCTCGATGATTGCAGCCATGGGGCGTTCACCTGATCGGGGAACATGCGATTGCTGACGCAGTGGAACCCACAACAGGAACCAATCTCGGCCTCTGGACGCCTCGGGTTGCGCTCGCGCCACCGCCGCCAGGCAGCCCAAGTCTTGGTCTGTGACAGTCTCCCACTGCTGGTGCATCTCCGAGCAGTCATAGTCTTCCGCACGCCACGGGTTCAGAAAGTCGTGGCTTAGCTCTCCTCCATGGCTTGCCAAGTAGAAGAAGCTCTCGCAAAGGTGGAAGACACTCTTCATGCCGAGACCGAACTTCCCGATCGCCCCGGAATCACCCGCCTTGGCGTTCAGTCCAAACGAGCGAATTGCGCGGCGATCGATTGCCTCGAACCGCCCATCGTTCAACACCCAAAGAGCCGGCCCCTTGAGCAGCATGTGGTCGGCTGCCGCGCCATGGCCAGCGTGAAACCCGAACGCCAGGGACTTTGCCCCGGCGTCGTCTGCGTTCTGCACGAGTTCCTTCAGGATTGGGAAACCGCTCCTGTAGCGATCGCGCAGATTGATGGCAATCTGATTGACGTAGTCAGTGGTGAATCCGGTCACTTCTTGCGTCTCCCGCAAAGGTTTCGACTACGCATGGAGATCTTCTGTCAAGGCAGTCGCCACAGCCCGATAAGGCTCAAGTTCGATAAGCCAGGTTGAGTGCCGACCGACTCATATCGTGTCCTCTGCCAATTCCATCGGCAATCGTTCGCACAATGTCGGGCTGGAAACCAGCGAGACGTTGATGCCCGAGGGCTTTTCAGCCTGGAGTCGGGCGTCTTGGTTCCAGAATTCACCATGGCGAGGAAGGTGTTGTGCGCCACGTGGTGGCGGTAGCTCTCTGCATCCAGAGGAAACAGCATTACGCCCTTGATCGATGCCATCTGCCTACCACCCCTCGCGCGTCGCATTCATAGTGAAGGACCGCGCGCACCACGGTCCAGTCACCATTGAATGCTGACATCCGGCAAGCTCACCAGGTGAGCCTGCCGTGGCCCATCGACGAGTGATCGTTGACGTCCCACAAGCCATCCTGGGCGGGCTCGCGAGCAGTTCGGATAGAGCCGCAGTTGGGGCTTGTCGCATGGATGGGCATTCGCTCGACATGGCCGGGTACCCGATGCCGGCGAGCAGCCGGTCGATGAGATCACTGGCCCGGCGCTGCCTGAGCACCCGGACCTCGCGCAGTTCGACATCCAGCCCTTCTCCGTGCTCGAACTTTGCCACCGAAACCGGCCCATCCTTGCGGTAGCCCTCGGTCGCCGCATCATTGGCGAAGCGCCGCCTGAGGACTTCGGGTCCGTCCCGTATGACTGCCGAATGCTTGCCCACAAGCACCCGGCCAAAGGCCGCGACGACTGAATCGAGCCCCTCCGGTGCATGCTCGATGCAGTAGACCAAGCTCCCGCAGGGCATCAACGAAGCGCGGGATCAACTGCCGTTCGGTCAGGGGGGACTCAAGCATCATCGTGGCGCGAAGCCCTCTTTTACTGTCCAGTAAATATTGGCATTGTATCGAATATGCAGATAGGAATATTTACTACGCAGTAAATAAGCGCGAGGGCCCTAGACTAGCCTGCGCTTCGGGCTAGGTGGTCAGCCTCTCCGGGGGCCTCGGCGTCCGCCGCCGCGCTCGTGGGCTCTGCCCCGCGCTTCTGCCGAATCGCGGCCGTCCGGCTTAGATCCCCGACAGCCCCAGCAGGTGCCGGTGCCTGCGCGCTGCGCTTGCCTCTTGGGGATTCGCTCTTCGGTGAGGTCGGCGCGAAGACCTGGGCCGGCCTCGTTGCCACCGTCTTTCCTGAGTGCAACGCCCGCGACGGGCAGGAGCGCGCGGACGGGGGGTCGTCGAGGAGCTGAGCGTCGGGTTGGTGCGGCCCGCAGCGCGGCGAGGACACCCGATCTCAGTGGACTACCCTGACGTCCGGCCATTTAGAATTCGTAATCAATTTGGCGGAGAGACAATGTCGAGCTTCCTCAAACACGCGGATGGTCGCATTTCGCTCGGAACGCGCATATCGGGCACGCCTTCTGAGAGTATGACCAGCGCGGCAGAACGCGGCCTGCGAGAACGTCTTCCCGCCTCCTGACCAAGGCCACCACCTGTTCGTCAGTCATCAATTTGACGCGATGCGCGGTCGGAAAGGCTCGCGGGGTCGGCGCCTTGACGATCACGTACCCGTAGGAGGCCACCGACTGCCCCGTTTGCCCCATCACCGCTACCCTTTGCGCGGACAACTGGATCACGTCCGATAGGAAGGGCTGGTTGCTCCAGCGAGTCTTGAACTCCACCAACACGAGCAGACCGGATGGCAACCGATATGCCCGGTCAAGTTTCGCCACCAGCCCGACGGGCGTGGAAATCCGGAACAGCCTTTCCATGTAGACCAACTCGGCATCCCGCAGCGCTACCGGTCGTGAGGCCCGCTCAGCCCATGCGGCATGGGTCTCAAGTGATCGCCACCGCGCCATGACCAGCGGGAAGCCTACGACGGCAACGGCGCAAACGACGCCCCACGCTAGCGCCGACACTTGCCGCCTCCACGCAAGCCTGACCACCAGCGAAGTCCGATCGCTATCGCCCCCAAGACCATGCGCATAGGAACTTGCAACGGGGGCCATCGGCGCAGGATGACGCAGATGCTAGGTGCCCCCCGATAGTAGAGGCGGATCACCCGGCGTCCCCAAGCGCTCGGTCGCAGCGCCTCGTCCCTGAACCGGTGCAGCACCTCCGTCTGCCAGGCCTCGCCGAACACGCCGGTGGCGATGAAGCACCGCCCCTTCCGGGCGGCCTGCGCGCGAGCCGCCAAACCTTCCCTATAGAAGTGCTCATGCTCGACCAGCCCGCGTGCCCGGGCTCGCTGCTGCCCAGCCGTGCGACGGATTCCATGGAGATGTTCGAACACCACCAGCCGTTCGCAGCGTCCCATCTGTGCCAGGTCCGAAGCACTGACCATCCGGCCGCTCACCGGCCGGCGCGATCGCTTGCCCATGGCCGGCTCAGGCGTCGATCGCTGGCGCGAAGAGGTCGTTGGTGATGTCGCCATTGCCCTCCTGCGCGCTGCTTGCGGCAGGCACATGAGACGAGCCGCGTCCCATGCCGGCGAAGACACCGCTCTGCGCCAGCAAACCATCGTAAGCCAGCACGCGCAGGCGATTGACCCGCTTGGTACCCTTGTGAAACTGGATCAATTCGTCATACAGACGCGGATGGTCGGCCCGCGCCAGTTCGAAGACGAGACGAATGGGCTTGGGATCCTTCACATGATCGGTGCTCATTCAATCTCTCCCGACACGCCTTGGGCGCGCTCCTTCCCGGTGGCTGCCATTGAACTGCGCGCGTAGTTCTGCCCCGCCAGCTGAAAACCTCGCACATTGGCGAACATCGGTTCCTTCACCTCGTGGATGCGGTGCTTCGGGAAGGCCGCCTTCACCGCCTTGCGGAACAGGAACGCCCCGCCGCCGACCAGGATGATGTTCTGCAGGCTGTGCGGTGCCTCGATCCACTCCTTCATCGTCGACACGGCCTGCTCGGCGACGGTCTCGGCCAGGGGCAGCAAGCGCTTCATGTCGTACGGCTTCTGAAAGATCACCGGCTGCTTGCCGGTGCGCAGCGCCACGTCGATGGCGTCGTAGTCGCGGTAGGGCGAGCCGATGTCCTTGGTGATCTCGGTCGCCAGCAGGCGCAGCACATCGGACATGCCGCGGTTGAACGAATAGCTCTGCTTCTGCACGAGCCGCATGCCCCGCGCCACCAGCCAGTCGAAGGTGCGCGAGCCCGGATCGATGATCAGGCTCTGCTCGTGGCCGATCTCCGCCATCTTCTGGTGCTCGGCAGCGTAGTGCACCAGCGCCCCCTGCGGTTGGGCCACGGCCATGGCCTTGCCCACGGTCACGGCCTTGCCGCCGCCGATGTCGTGCCGACCGGTCATGGCCTTCTCCAACGCTGCCTTCTTGACCGCGAAGAGCGCCACCGGCAGCCCCACCACCAGCAAGTCGATGCGACTCACCTTCATCATGCTGAGCGCCCCCCTGAGCAACGCCATGTACTCGGGCGTCTCGGTGTATTCGTCGTGCAGTTGCTTCGCGCGGAAGGTGTCGGCGGCGAGGCTCACATCCGGCCCAACCTCGTAGAACAGCGGGCCGATGGGGATGCACACCGTTTTCTTGCGCTCGCTCGCCGGCCACGACGGCGAGTCGTCGCTCGACGGATAGGCGACGGAGGGGAAGCAGGCACAGTGGATGTCGGTACCAGCTGCGGCCGTGACGAACTTGGTGTTGCCGGATCCGACATCCACCGCTCTGACGATCAATTCCATGACAAGGCTCCGAGGTAGGGTTGAGGTCGATCAGCATCGACAGGGCGACCTGATCCCGCCACACGGAATCCCCACTCAATGAGCCCGATTTCGGCATCGGGTCCGGCCCGCTGTCAGCGAACCGACGATGCACAGACGTTTCGCTAACACCTGAAAGCACCATCGCCCGGCGAGGCTGCGTGTGTGTCACTACGCTCTCATTCAAACCGCTGGTATCAACCCCATGTGCTGAACTGGCGGCGGATGCCCGCCAGCGCCGGACTGGTCCCGGTCGGCCCCAGAGGCCAAAGATTTGCTCGTCAATGGCAGGCTGCACCCGGGTGTCGTCTTCGTCCGAAAAATAAGCGACCCTCAGGCCCCGATTTCAAGTGCCACCCGCAAGCCCACGGAATTCGATGGGCGTGCGGTCGTCGGCCGTTGACGCCATCGATGGGGAGGAGTCAACTGTGGGCTCCCGTGGCCTCCTGGCCAGCTCCATCGCGGAGCAAAAGGCGTTGCGGTCGTTACCCGCCCTTCAAGCGCCCCGACCTGTCGAGTCGGGGCGGGTGTGGCCTTCAAGGCCTCACCCCCGAGGACCTTCATTTCGTAGTGCCTGCACCGGCTTGCCAGCAGTTGTCCGCTGGGCGTTCCCTTGAGGACGCGCCGATGCCTTGGGTAAATGGTCCGGACGGCACCCGATGCCGCCCCACTGTTCCCGTCATCCTTCGAGCATGCGCATCCTGCGCCGCACACGGTCGTGCTTGCCCCTGATGGGCTCCCCGTGTGTCTTCGCTCGTCAACCTGGCACCGCCCCGGACTTTCGGTCAGGGGCGGACCCATGCAGGTGGCTGACGTTACGAATCGAGGACTGATCCACCGATAGCACCCGGCTTGACCGGAGTGCCGATGTCGTGCCGTGCCCCAGAGGCATCGCGGCATCCCCAAGCCCGCGAGCGCAGAAATGCGTGAGTGGGACGGATCACCGTTTCATTTTTAAGACCGACCGAGCCGATGCCTGCGTTTGCACGTAGGCCATTGGCAAATCCTTGGGTAGGTGCAGCAACGTCCGTGGTCAGGCGCTGCACTGAACTGCCGCGACCACGGGCGGGCCAGACGACGGAATCCGTCTCGCCCGCCATGCCGGGATTCCATCCGTTGCTGTGCTGTGCGCCGCCGGGACGGCCGCACGGCGTTCATTCGAAGGAAATGCCATGTCCACTGCCAATTCCACGGGTTCCACCCGTCGCCGCATTCAAGGCACTGCCGGGCTGGGCCGCGCCGCTGCTCTACAGCCCGCTCGCGATCAGGCCCAGGCCAATCTCCCGCCTGCGGCCATCCTCGCCCGCTACAAGCCCGGCAAGGCCGACCCCATGAAGGTGCTCGAGGTACTGCTCGGACTCTTCAACAGCCTGCACACCTCGCTCGACAAAACGGTCTCGCACAAGACTCGGCAGGAGCGCGCCGACTTCCTCCGCCGTTTCTTCCGCGACCTCAAAACGAAGGCCGGCTTCAAGACCCTGCCCGACCCGCGCAACCTCGGCGAACGGCACATCCGCGCAATGGTGAAGATCTGGCAGGAGGAGAGGCTTGCGCCGGCCACCATCCAGACCTACCTCAGCTTCCTGCGCGGCCTGGCGATGTGGCTGGGCAAGCCCGGCTTCATCCGCAAACCGGCCGATTACGGGCTACGTACCGAGGAATACCAGCGGCACGAATATGCGCAGCGCGACAAGAGCTGGTCGGGCCAAGGCGTCGACATCGATGCGCTGGTTGAGCAGGTCTGCGCCTACGACCGCTATGTTGGCGCCTCGCTGCGGCTGATCCAGGCCTTCGGGCTGCGCCGCAAGGAATCGGTGATGATCCGGCCGCACCGCTGTGTCGTGCCCTTCGAGGCCACCGGCCTGTCGCCCGACGAGCGGCGGGCGGACCACTACCTGCGGATCAAGGAGGGCAGTAAGGGCGGACGGCTACGGTTTTTGGCGCTGGACAGCGCAGCCGGCCTGGCCGCCCTCGACTACGCCCGTGCGGTGGCGGAAGGTGAGGACGCGCACCTGGGCGATCCTCGGCATGACTTGAAGCGCAACCTGCGCCGTTTCGACTATGTGATGGAAAAATTCGGCATCACGTCGAGCGAGCGCGGGATCACCGCCCATGGGCTACGCCACGAAGCCTTGATCCGGCGCTTTGGCGATGAAACCGATGGCGAGGCCCCGCCGGTGCGCGGCGGAGGCCACCTCCCACCCGACCTGGACCACGCGGCGCGTCAGGCCGTCGCCGAAATGGCAGGCCACGGGAGGATCAGGGCGTCTAGCGCGTATTTGGGAGCCAGCCCGTCGCGTCATAGACCCGCGACGACGGATGAAGGTCTTGCGGCCCCCTCCCCTCACGAAGCGACCGACGCGCCGCCCAGCACGGCGTAGGCACGCCTGCCGCGTCCCTCGGTCATGCGTGGGCGCGGCACTTTCGCGCCCAAGCGTTCACCGATGGCAGGGAAGCCGTTAGCATCATGCCGCAAGCAGAGCGAAGGATATTTATATGATCGGCATCGACAGCAATACCTGGTTGGTCTACGAGGGGGTTAGCAACTATGGTCATGGCGTGTGGCCCGCACCGGTGGTATCTATCGCCACCTTGATCGCCAGCGAGGCCGACTGGGACACGCTGCCGTCCTCGCCCCACCTCGACAACGCCAAGCTGATTTTTCGGGAAGACTCGTTCGATCCGGTCACGCGCGTACGTCGGGGCCGCTTGTATGAGTGGCAGGACGGCGCGCTACAGCAGACCTGGCATTTTCCGCCGCACCCGGCAGAACCGGTCGATCGCAACAGCATGACGATGGATGGCCGCCTGAACCGAACGCTCTGTACGTATCGGCCGGCCCAGATCTTTTCTTCCATGCGTCTGAACGTCCTGCGCGCGCAATTGGTACTCGGGACGAAATCGGCCCCGACCGTGTGGCGGATCGTGTCTGTGGAGACGGTGGCATCAGGCGAAGAGTTGATCACGCTGCGCGCCCGTTCAAGCCTTGGCGCGTTGCCCGAACTCGTCGAGGATCACATCCCCAACGAGGCCCGATCCGAAATATTGGCGAGCTTGGAGCATGTCGCCGATGCCGCCTTCCGGTCCAGCCCGGTGTCCTTGATCGACTTGTGCCGCGCCGCCGCGACTGTCGTTCTCGCGTACTGGCTCGAATCGACCGGATGTGCTCCCGACAACATCCATCATCTTGACCTCGGCGCCTTGTTGAAGGCATTCGAAAAGCAGCAAGGCAATACCGATGCCCAGTCGCCATCCGCTGCAGGTTCGGCCGTGCGCTTGCTGCAACGTTTTCACTCGCGAGGGAAACCCAACGAACAGAAACGTTACAACACCCGACCGCCGACCGAGGAAGACGCCCAACTGGTTCTGAGCGCCCTCGGTTTTCTTCTCAGGGAAGTGGGTTGGGCTCGATAAGTATGCAGATATTCCACCTCCTCCGGATGCGGGTGCCGAATGCCGCATCCGGAGAATATTGCTGCCCGTCTGCGGATTCCTGTTCTTCGTAACCGGCAGTCCGCCCCGAAGTGAGCAGTGATTCGATTTCGGCTCACTCAGCAAATCCATCGACATGACTGAGCAAGCGGCGCGAATGACCCGTAGCCGCCGTTTACCTACTCCCATGAATGTCAGGAATTAATGACGCTCTCAGCCGACCACTGTGGCCCCCGCTATCGCACTTCCATCGCCTGAGCCTCGGCGTCTAGTGCTTCTGCTTGTTCGCCTTCTTGGCTTCTTTCCGAGCATCTCGCGCCATTCTGCGTCGCTCGGCTCGGTTCATTGGGGCGCCAGACTCATACTGGTAGAACTTCGGTCCGCCGAAGTTGAAAGGCATCGGAAACTCGTGACCTTTTCTCCCGAAGTACTGCACATCCTTGGTCGGTGCCTGTAGTACATCGAGCTCCTCCATCGTATCGTTCCAAACGACGGACTCCTTTGGGCTCATCTCTTCAGTGAGGTCGACGTACAGGAAATCTTGAGAGGCTACCTTCTCGGAGAAGGGCTCAGATGCGATGCCAATCGCTTCCGTTACGTGGGGAAAGCGCACCTTGATGCCGTGGCAGTACGCGAGCAGTGCGGCCGAGCGCACCCCGCGGTAAGCTTGGTAGTCAACATCCAGCGGCTTTGGAGCCGTCAGAAAAACGTACGCGCGGGACATGTTGTCGCCGCTCAGGGCCATGCGAGCGAACTTCTTGCCGGCCTCGCTCTTCGAGAGCGCGAAGCGGAAGTGGCTAGCGAGCTCGCGCCTTGCCAGTCGGGACTCTGCAGCGAGGGCGCGGAGGATTCGCTCGTGGTCGATGATCTCCGGTGGCGTCTCGGGGAGCCCAATCGCTGTCCCTGCTCGAACGAAGGACGCTTGGTACTCAATGAGGGCGTCCCACATGTAGCTGCCCTGATCGGCCTCGCGCTTGGCCGCTCGTTGAGGACTCGAGCGATAGAACCGCCAATCTCCCTCCAGGAGGGTGAGAGCTCCAGCGCCAGGCGGCACCTTGGGCAAGGAGTGCCGGCCGTTCTCCATCGTGCACATGTACTGAGCCAGCAGCTCTTCTTCACCGGCAAGGTGCATGAAGACGCCGTTCGCGCCGAAATAGCGCTCCTTGCAGGCCAGGTAGTCGACAAGGTCAGGGACGGTGTCCAGTTCCTCCAAGAGAGCGTCGACTGTCACCTCATCGAGGACGTGGACGAAACGGTGGCCTTTCAGTGGGTAGCCGACTTGGAACGGGTGTTCGTAGTGGGCATTCCCTTCAAGCATGCTGTTGAGCATCAAGCTGCCACTGCTTCCGCCGCTGAAGTGCCGAACCGCTGCCTCATGGCCACCGCGCGTGACGGCAATGAGGAAGTAGCGGGCTAAGTTTGGGTCCGGGAGTCCCACTGGCAACTTGGTCTGACAAGACTTGTCGACGAACACCCGGTCCGGGAACCGACGCAGGAAATTTTCGGCCCCTGCAAGCTGCCTTGCGGACTTCTCGATTGCCCGCTTGTACCAACGCGGCCAGGCAACCTTGATGTCCACGTCCGAGTGAAACGCGCAGTGCTTGTCGGAGAACAGCAACACGTCGGTGCCAAAGACCACCAGCAGGTCTACCAACTCCTTGCCGTCACCCTTACCGCCTGACCTCCCTTCGTCGCTGTATACATTCGGGTAGCTCCACAGACTCAAGAACACCTTGCGGGCGAGCCGCGCCAGGGCACGTTCCGAATCGGTCGTGCCATGTGCCTCAGCTGCCTTCTCCCAAGCGGTCTTGTCGCTCATCCCTGTCCTGCGGCTCCAACGGCATATCTGGGCCGGCTGTTACACACGCATCATATCGTGTGAGCGATCAATTGCTCCTCTTCATCACACTGGGGTCGGCCGCGCTGCCTACGGCAGCTCCTGCCGGCAGTGGCCAGTGATCGTGATTGCCAGTTCGCTTGGTCACATCGGCAGCCTGGTCAACATCCCTGGAATAGGCAGCCCGTCTATTCCGCCTCGACGGCTTCTGCCGTCGCCGGTACATCATCACCAACCATAGGTAGGGCGTCGGGTCCTGTGTCATCCGATGTCGCGTCGGCGTGAGCCGGCTCCCGATTCCGCAACACGCCCGGCAACCACGCCACGCCCGCGAGCGCCTGTTCGGCTCCGGACACGGCCGCATCCTTCTTGAGCGCTTGCAGCGGGCTGGCCGCATTCGCCCCTGCCGCTTCGGTCACGACCTCCAGGATGCGCGCCTTGGAGACATGGCTGAAGTAGCTCGGCCCGGAGGCCTTCCACCACTTGGTCATATCCAGCCCGAGCGCCGCCGCGATGCCGTCGGTGCTCTGCTTGTCCGGTTCGGTGCCATAGACGCCCGTCACGCTGGTCGCAATCAAGAAGGTGAGCAAACGGACCACGGTGGCGTTGCTCTGCTGTAGCACCCAAGGAAGGATCGCATCCACGTCTTCGGGCAGCAGGCTCGCCCAGGCTTGGCGCTCGGCCTCCAACTGCTGCCACGCGGCGCTGGCTTCCATATCCTCCGCCTCGGTGCGCAGGGTGCCGTGGGTGTCGGTGGCGTTGACGGTCAGGGGATCGCCACTGCCATACAGGCGACGGTAGCCGTCGAGCACCAGCTTCGCGGTGAGTTGCGCGGTCAGGGCGGCGATGGCGACATCGGGGCGGCTCAGCAGTTCGGCCTGGATGGCGGCGACACGATGCGCCGTCAGGCTGCGCACGAGGCGCTCGGAGTGAATCGGCCGGGTCTTGGCCGCAGGCAAGGAGACCAGCGACTCGCCCCCTCCCCCGTCGGTCGAACCTGCCTCGCGGGCAGCCTGCGCCATGTCGTTGCGATCTTCGGGACGGACCAGCCCATAGCGCACCGTCGGTGCCGCATTGTCCCCGACATAGACCACGCAGCCGGCCTGCGCCATCAGTTCGGCCGGCCAAACCACCAGCGCCGCCTCGATGGCGTCGACTTGCGCGCCCAACACCTCGGCCTCCTGCTCCAGCTTGTAGAACTCGTCCTCGTTGCCATCCTGGTCGGCGAGTTCCTCCATCCTGTTGTGACGCTCGGCGATCTGCGCCTGCAAGCTTTCGAGTTCGGTCGCCTCCTGCTCGGTACAAGGGCGCTTGGCTTTGCGCAGTTCGCCGTATTTGACGTACTCGTCATAGACATAGCGCGTACGGACATCCACCCATTTCCAGCCCTCGGCCAAGACTTGCTTGGCCTTGCGTTGGAGCTTCTCGATGGCCAGCTTCTCCAGCAGCGCGGCGTCTAGCAGATAGACTTTCTTGTCGTCGTCGCTGAACAGATCGCGGCGCGACGGCCCGCCCGCCTTCTCGTAGGCCTTGACGGTCACGTACTTGGCCACCGGATGGCGCTCGGACTCGATCTCGCCGCGCGTGAGCAACTGCCGCAAGTAGTCGGCATGACGATTCCACGATGGCAGGTTGGCCCACGCCTGTTCCTGCTTCTCGTGGTCGTCGACCGAGGCGAGCACCATCAGGCAGTCCAGACTGACCCTGTCCTCGCGGAACAGAGCCATCAGCTTGGGCGAGACCGTTGCCAGCTTCATACGGCGCTTGACCACCAGCGGCGTGACGCCGAAGGCGGCTGCCACGTCCTCGACCGACTTGTCTTGCCCGATCAGCTTGGCGAAGGCGGCGAACTCGTCGGCGGGATGCATCGGGACATGGAAGCAGTTCTCGGCGAGACTGGCAATCAGCGCCTTGTCGGCGGGGACGATCAGCACCGGGACCGGGTAGTTGTCCGCGATGTCGTTCTTGGTCACGAGCAGGGCCAGCGCTTCGAGGCGACGGCCACCGGCGCAGACTTCATAGCGGCCGCGTGCGCCTTCCACGACCACCAGGTTTTGCAGTACCCCGCTTTCCTTGATCGAGGCCGCGAGTTCGGCGATGCTCACCTTCGGCGTACTGCCGCCGGTGCGCGCCTGATAGTCCTCCGAGAGGACCAGCTTGTTGAAGGGAACGAAGGTGCGGGGCGACGCCGCGATGACGGCGTCAACTTCGGCTTTGGAGAGTTTCATGGGGCCTCCTGAACGGTTGAAAGGGACACGCCGATGTGCATGTCCATAGGTTCAGAATCTCACCCACCCCCTACCCTTCAAGCCTTCCGTCCCCACGTCTTGAATCGAAGGGCCCGTCGCGCCTGATCTCGAAATGGCGCCGACAATCCGCCCGTTCCCGCTGGGTATCTCTGACGCCCCTCCCTATGCTGTGGTCCTCCTTTTACGCGGCACAGGTCCTTCATGCGCTCCAGCTCCCAACGACGACATCGCCGGTTGGCCGTTAGGCAACAGATCGTTGCCCTGGAACAGGCGCTGCAACAAGCACAGCACCTGCTCCACCAGGACGACCTCACCCCGCTCTTGAACCGTCGCGGATTCCGGCGCGCCTGCGACCAATGGGCCGGCGGCGGTGTGAAGGACGCATCGGCCTGCTGCGTGATGGTCGATTTGGACGGCTTCAAGGCGATCAACGACCGGCACGGCCATCCGGCGGGCGATGCCGCGCTGATTCATTTCGCCGCCACGCTGCGCCGCCATATGCGTCCGACCGACACCATCGCTCGCTTGGGCGGCGACGAGTTCGCCTTGATCCTCTCGAACTGCAGCGGGAGCGACGCACGAAAGATGCTGGAACGTCTGCGCGATGCGCTCGCCGTCACGCCGCTCCCGGCCTCTGGCAGCACCGTCTTCCTGCGGTTCTCCGTAGGCATTGCCGAGCGCCATGCCGACGAATCGCTGGCGCAGACATTGGAACGCGCCGACGCCGCCTTGCTCGATGCGAAGCGGCAGTGCAAGGCGACGGTCAGTCTGGGCGTTCCGCCCGCCCGGTCGGTGGACGGGGCAACTGCGAATGCCTGTGGCCAACAAATCGCTTCAGCATGTACTCCAACCAACGCCGATACCTGGGAAGGCGATTGAGATTGGCGTCTTCGGCCGCGCGACCCACCAGATGCTGATGTAGTCGGAGCCCCCCCGTGTAGCCATGGTCGGGGGCCAGCCACATAGGTGGAGGTGTATCAGAGTTCGCCCTCAGCGTTCGCGCAGCGCAGGCCCATCCATCGCCACCCACAAGCTCCACGCCCCGCTCGGGCTTCCGCAGGCAAACGACCGCTCCGTGCGCAATACGGCGCGCCGCGCGGCACACTGACCGTGCATCTGGCTTCGGCCAACGCGCGCCTTCAAGCGCTCCGATCCATTCGGCGTTGCGGTCGTCACCCGCCTTCAGAGTACCAGCAGCAATGTCTTGCCGCCGCAAGTCCAGCCCCTGGCTGAACCGCCTCGCGTCGCCGTAGCGGATTCATCTCGATCCGCTTGTCATTCCCACCTGGGGAGCATGTCTCCCCGGGTGGGAGGTGTGTTCCCGCATTTCATGGAGAACACAACGATGGCACGTCCTACCGCGCCTTCCCTGTGGCTGCCCGGCTTCGACCCGGACGGTCCTGTGCTTCCCGGCCTGCCCCCCGTGGCAAGGCCGACCTTTTCCTTTCCCATAGGCCGGCCCTCTGGCTCTGCCGATGAGGACGTTGCTCCGTCCGATCCAGGGACGAGCGAAGCGCCCCCGATGCCCATCGCTCCCCGGGCAAGCTGGCGCGTCGTCGCCAGCGCAGCAACGGCATCGCGTGTGGTGTGGCCCAGCCTGGGTCGTGCCGACCTCGATGATCTGGGCGGCGCCGTAGCGAAATTCGAAGCCAATCTGGCGGCAATCGACCAGTTGCGGCAGATCGAAGCCGAGAACCGCCCAGCCAGCGCAGAGGAGCGCCAAGTCCTGCTGCGCTACACCGGCTGGGGCGGCCTGCCTGCCAGCTTCAACCTCGAAACCGAGGATCGCGCCTGGGCCGAACGTGCCCGCCGCCTGCAGGCGATGCTCGGCGCCGAGGACTACGAATCGGCGCGCGCCTCCGTCAACAACAGCCACTACACCGAGATCCCCGTGATCGAGGCCATGTGGCAAGCGGTGGAGCGCTTCGGCTTCACCGGCGGACGTATCCTGGAACCGTCCGCCGGCATCGGTCACTTCATCGGCGCCATGCCGCGGAATCTGGCCGAGCGCAGCAGCGTCACGGCCGTCGAGATCGACCGCGTTTCCGGCCGCATCCTCAAGGCGCTCTACGCGCCCGGCGGTGTGGACGTGCGGATTTCGCCTTTCGAGAAAACTCCCCTGCCCGACCACTGGTTCGACCTCGCGATCGGCAACGTCCCCTTCGGCAAGTACCAGGTCGCCGACGTGAGCAACCGGGCCTATGCCCGCTTCAGCATCCACAACTACTTCTTCGGCCGCGCCCTCGACCTGGTGCGCCCCGGTGGGCTGGTGTGCTTCATCACCAGCAGCCACACGATGGATGGCCAATACGACGCGGTGCGCGAGTACATCGCAAGTCAGGCTCACCTGCTGGGTGCCATCCGGCTCCCCAAGGGCGCCTTCGCCGGGATCGCCTCGACCGAGGTGCAGACCGACATTCTGTTCCTGCGCAAGCGGCAACGGGCCGAGGCGGTCGAGGCCAAATGGTTGAAGCTGGGCACGGTGCACGACAGTCTCCGGCACCCCCAGTGTTACGAGCGCTACCTGCCGATCAACGCCTGGTACGCCGAGCACCCGCAGTTCTGCATTGGCCGCATCCGCCGCGAGAGCAATGGCTACGAGGAAGTACCGGTCGCCGTGTTCGAGGGCAACCTGGAGGCGGCCCTGGCCGAGCGCATCGCTTTGCTGCCTGCCGGTGCATACCGGCCGGTGGCGCACAAGGCGGCCCCGCTGCGGGTGGTGGTCCCGGCCCAGGCCGGTGCCCGTCCTGGCAGCTACCGTCTACACCAAGGGCGGGTGCATCGGGTCGAGGGCAGCGAGATGGTCGACGTCCATGACCAGCTCAATGCCACGCAGCGCGCCCGCGTCACCGGCCTGTGTGCCATCCGCGACCACGCCAGGGCCCTGCTCGATGCGCAGTTGGCGGATGAGGGCGACGGTCGCCTGGAGCACCTGCGAACCATGCTCAATGGGACCTACGAGCGCTTTGTGTCGCGCTACGGTTGCCTGTCCACGCGCGCCAATGCGCTGGCGTTCCGGCGCGACCCGGACTATCCGCTGCTGCTGTCGCTGGAGCATTACGACGAGGAGTCGGACACGGCCCGCAAGGCTGCGCTGTTTTCCCGGCGCACGCTGACCCGGGTCGTCGAACCGAGCACCGCGGGCGAACCGGCCGAAGCGCTGGCCGCGTCCGTCCAATGGCGTGGCCGGGTCGATCCGGCTTACATGGGCGAACTGCTTGGGGCACCCGAAGCGGCGGTGCTGGAGGCACTGGCCGAAGCGGGACAGGTTTTCCTCAACCCGGCCGACGGGGAGTGGAAGACCGCCGACGACTACCTGTCGGGCAACGTGAAAGCGAAGCTCAAGCAGGCGGTGCTATCCGGGAGGACCTACCAGCGCAACATCGACGCGCTGGAACAGGTGCAGCCCGAAGACCTGGAGCCGGCGGCCATCGAGCCGCGTCTGGGCGCGGTGTGGATTCCGGCCCTCGATGTCGAGGCGTTCATCCAGCAGGTCCTGGAACTCAAGGACTGCCAGGTGGGCTATTCGGCCGAAGCCGGCGCCTGGTCGGTGAAGTACGGCGAGTGGGAAGCGCGGCAGAACGTGAAGGTGACCCAGGAATTCGGCACCTCGCGCATGAACGCGATCGAGCTGGTGCAGTGCGCGCTCAATGTGCAGGTGCCGACCGTGCGCGACCGAGACCCGCTAACCGACAAGTATTTCGTCAATCCCGACGAGACG
>Ga0209097_10001968_pt1 | contig 17003 bp, 14 predicted proteins | sample AD_UKC052_MetaG_FD_184419 | JGI IMG/M metagenome (GOLD analysis project Ga0209097, IMG submission 184419) | Active sludge microbial communities of municipal wastewater-treating anaerobic digesters from USA - AD_UKC052_MetaG (SPAdes) (version 2) | ecosystem: Engineered > Bioreactor > Anaerobic >... | reverse complement strand
CAAAAAAATTGCTGCTGGGACATTTCAGCAGCAAGTACGAGGATCTTTCACCATTATTGGCCGAAGCAGGTTCCGTTTTTAGGTAATGTACTGAAAAATAGTTGGTGGTTTTTTGGGTTTAAAGCCTTTAATTTGAATTGTTAGCCTGAAGGGGAAGCAGGCTCTGCTGGAGAGCAACCTGTCAGCAATAAGGTTAACGCAAGACGATAGTCGGAAAAGCAGCTTTCATTAGCTGCTTTTTTGTTGATTATCGGATTGCCAGATGGCTAAAAAAAACTCAAAGTCTGGACTTGTTATTGAAGTATATATACCATTTGATAAAGCTAATTCGATGCTCTTTTGTTAGCCCTCTATGCAAATCCAGGTGATTTTTAAGGTGGCCAAAATAGGACTCAATTCCATTGGTTGTTTTGGGAATGTTTACATTTTCCAGATAGTTGAACATGTGAGGTATAGCTCTCTTCATGGTAAAGAAGCTACGCCTGATTAGCTTGTGAGTATACCAATACCTGCCTGTTTCTATTTTGTAAGATTTTTCTTTCAGAAAACTTGCAAATTTCTGCTCCCAAGCCAATAATTCATTTATCCATTGAAGTCTATCATTGTGCGTTTTAATGCGATTCAGCATCAAAACCAGTGTCCTAAGTTCCTTCCCTGCCTCGTAGCTAGGATGGGCTGTAATCCACAGCAGGCACATCCTTTGGATATGTACAAGGCATCGCTGAATAATCACTCCAGGGAGTGCCTTCTTTATGGCTTTAAGTGTGGCTTTGTGCCCATCACAGGTAATACTCACTATTTGCAAACCAAGATTAACCAGATTAATCAAGTCTTCCCTTATCTCCTCATAACGCTCGCCATCAGAAAAACGGAACAGTTGTGTGTAGCCAAGCAAATTATCCTGGTAGCAAACCACACAAAAGCTTTTGAAGTAGGTTGCATCAATACGTAAATGGATATTATCATGGTGAATGATGGGCATAACAGGTGCCCTTTCTAGAAAGTAGTAAAATGTCCGTTGCAGGGTGTCCTTTGATAACCCGCTATCTCTTGCCAAGGTTTTATAAGTCTGTCGCTCAAGTACCCACTTTTGAAACCAGGAGAACCGATTTTCGATGGTCTGTATCTTGTCATTTGATGTGAATAGAATTCCACACTCCTTAAACTTAAACCGCTGCTTCCCAGCCTGTTTTCCCCACCGAATTACCAACAAACTGCCACAAGCCCAGCAGCGCTTTTTTTAAACTTTTCCATATACAAAAAAAGTTTAGTGAAACACTTTTCACTAAACTTTGATCAAACCCAATACTGTAAAGGGTTACAGAAGATTTTACCAACTATTTTTCAGTATTATACCTTAATTTTTCCGCTGAGCCTTCACCATTGCCGCCGTAACTATTCCGGGAGTCTTATTTCCCCAGCTATTACGTATAAAGTTGATTACATCAGCCACCTGTTCATCATCCAGGTATTCCATGGCAGGCATTAAGGCATCGTATTTTTTACCATTCACTACTATTTCTCCTGATTGGCCCTTTAGCATAATTTCAATTAAGTGATTTGAAGGTTTTTTTAAATAATCTGCTTTGGCCAATGGCGGATTAAGGTCAGGAGTCCCTTTTCCATCTTCCATGTGGCAGCTTTGGCAATACAATTCATACACTTCTTTTCCTCTTTTAATGCTTTCACTGGTATTTTGCATGGAAAAGGCGCTGCTTATAATAAAGACTCCTATTAAGGCAATTCCTGAAATGTTTTTAGTCATAAATTGTTTTTTAAGTTTTTCATTTCCCTCCTCCTTTTAGTTTTTATAAGTCTTTGCTGAAAGGTTGGTTATAAAAACGTTTTCCCATGCTTTTGTATAATGCATTGGCAAGTGCGGCAAATACAGGCGGAAAAGGAGGTTCTCCCAGTCCGGTTGGATCAATATTATTTTCTACAAAATGTACTTCTATTTTCTTTGGGGCTTCCCGCATCCGGATCATTCTGTACCTGTTGAAGTTATTTTGTTCTGGAACACCCTCCTTGTGGGTCAGGCCTCCATACAATGCATTTCCAATGCCATCTACCACCGCTCCCTCCACCATGTTTATAGCCGCATCGGGATTAACCACTATGCCGCAATCCAAAGCACTGAAAACTCTTTCTACATAAGGTCTTCCGTCTTTCTTTGAAATATCTACCACATGGGCAGCATAGGAGTTGTGGCAGAAATAAGCGGCCACACCACGGCTATATTTATTGTTTTCAGCGGTATTCCATCCTGATTTTTCCTTTACCAGTTGCAATACGCCCGCATATCTGTCCGCATCGTAATCATTATTTTTACCAACCGGGTTTTCCTTAGCCCGCTTTAAAAGTTCAAGCCTGAAATCTATGGGATCCTTACCCATTGCTTCGGCCAATTCATCTAAAAACGATTGTTCGGCCGCTGCATTGAAATTGGACCGTGGGGCCCTGAAAGCGCCAATGGTTATATTGGATGTTATTTGCCAGCCTTCGGCTAAATAATTATCTACCGCACCTGCGGGAAACCTGTTGGCATGAATGGGATGTTCGGGAATGCCACCTCCCTTTACATGAAAACCAATTAAATTTTTATTGCCATCCAATGCAGCCCGGTAAGTTGCCGTGTACATGGGCCGATAAATGCCGTAAGTCATATCATCCTCCCTGCTGTAAACAAGTTTTACCGGGGCGTTTATTTTTTTGGAAATCAGCGCTGCTTCGGTAAAGTAATGCCCATAAGCCCTGAGGCCAAAGCCTCCGCCCATCCGGGTCATTTGAATTTCAATTTTTTCAGGCGGCAGATTTAAAACTTTAGATAGGGTTGGTTCTATCCAGCCGGGTGCCTGATGAGGCCCCACTATCAACGCCTTTTCATGGGTAACATGGGCAAAGCAATTCATTGGCTCCATACAATTGTGCGGTAAAAACGGGGCATTGTAGGTGCGTTCAATAATTTGCGCAGCATTTTTGAAAGCCGTTTCCGGGTCTCCGTCTTTTCGTAATTGCTGCACAGGTTTGCCAGCATATTCCTTCATTTTTTCATAATGGGAACTTGTGCTCTCAAGTGCGCCGGGAACAATTACCTCTCTTTTTCCGCCTCTCCCTGCCATGGTATCTTTTATATCTCCGGCGGGCACCCAGTTTACTTTTAGCGCTTTACGGGCATTCATTACTTCCCAGGTTGTTTTGCCCACCACTACCAATAATTCGTTGAAGGTACGGGTATCAAAACCGCCTTGTTCAAAACCATCCTCATACAATTTAATATTAAAAACCTCTTTGATTCCCGGCATTTTGAGGGCTTCAGTTGCATCAAAGGATTTAAGTTTCATTCCAAATGCAGGCGGGTGTTCAATCATGGCAATCAGCATTCCTTGCTGTGTATAATCTAACCCAAACAGCGGCTTTCCGGTAACAATTTTTAAACCCTCAACATTCTTTTTTGAGTTTCGTACAACATTAAATTCCTGCACACCTTTAAGCTTAGCTTCTTTGGGTATGGGTATGCCCGCAGCCTTCGATGCAAATTCGCCGTAGGTGCTCTTCTTGCCGCTTTTTTCATGGATAATTACTCCATCTTTAGTTGTAATTTCTTCTATGGGCACACTCCAGGTTTGGGCCGCGGCCTCCCTGAGCATCAGGCGTGCAGCTGCCCCTGCTTCACGAAGTGGTTTCCAATACATCCGAACAGAATTGCTTCCGCCTGTAAACTGCGGCCCTAATTTTGTATTGTCGTGCGGCCCCATTTCTACCACTACTTTTTGCCAATCCACATCCAACTCTTCCGCTACAATCATGGGTAGGGAAGTCATCACATTCTGACCAAATTCAGGATTAGGATTCAGGATTTTTATGATATTATCCGGCGTTATTTTTATGTAGCCTGTTAATTCAAACCATTGGTCGGGAAGGTCGGCTTCATTTATTTTATCCTCAAGGCTCAATTTTGCCAATCCACTAAAACTAAGCATCATGCCGCCGCCTGTAATAAAGGATGATCTTAAGAAAGCCCTTCTGCTATATTCAGTTTTGAACTTTTTCATTATTAATAACTTTTAGAATTAAAATAGATTTACCACCACATGTTCATTTTTACTTCGATGCATATTTGATTGCTTCCTTTATCCGCAGGTAAGTTCCGCACCGGCAGATATTTCCGCTCATGGAAGCTTCAATTTGTGCCTCAGTAGGCTTTGGGTTTTTTCGTAATAATGCTGCAGCGCTCATTATTTGCCCGGTTTGGCAATAGCCGCATTGCGCAACGTCATGTTCAAGCCACACCTTTTGCAAAGGGTGGTCCCCGTTTTCGGATAAACCTTCAATAGTTGTGATTGCTTTGCTTCCTATTGCGCCAACAGGCAACTGACAGGAGAGGGCAACTGCACCGTCGAGATGGACCGTACAGGCCCCGCATGCTGCTACACCGCATCCATATTTGGTTCCGGTAAGGTTTACATGCTCACGCAACACCCAAAGAAGGGGTGTTTTTGGGTCAACGTCAACCTGCTGCTTTTTTCCGTTGATGTTTAAATTAAAGACTGCCATGATGGTAAAATTATCTGATTAAAATTATTTATTGAACTGGTGACCTGGTAAAGGAAAGTAAAAAAGGCATCCATTGACTTTCTATTAATTATTATATTCTATATCTGTTACATGCTGCAGCCAAACAGTTTCGCCTTTTTCCCTGCCAGTAATGGCTACCTGCACAAAATACGAATCAACACTTGCCCCATGCCAATGGGGAACATCAGGTGGGCATTTTATCACATCGCCTTTTCGGAGCACTTTTTTTTGTTGTCCCTTTTCCTGATAGTAACCAACTCCATATGTAACCAGCAATATTTGCCCGGCAGGATGCAGGTGCCATTTGGTTCTGGCGCCCGGTTCAAAAGTTACATTGCCAACTGAGTTAGCATTAAGGCTATCAGACCCTATGAGCATTTGTAAATATACTGTGCCTTTAAAATTGTCATTGGTAATTTTTTCACCTTTGGGAAAAACCAATTCTGTTTCTTTCTTGCCTGCATTATTTACTTTACTGAATGTTTTGAACATTGTTGATGAATCTATCGCATTCATGTCTACCAACTGAAGGGATTTAACCATGTTTACCGTGGTGGTTTTGTAACGCTGGAAATGTGGCGTTTTTAAGTGTAATTCGTAAGCTTGCGGGCTTGCATAAATTTCCAGTATTCTTACCTGTGTTGAATCTTTCTTTTGATACATCGGAAAAATAGAAATCACACCGGGTTCCAATCTTATGGACGCTTCAGCTTCTTCCTTCAAAATGGCTTTATAGGCATCAAGGCTATCCCTTTTGATTTCTATTTCTGCAATGCGGACTAGCTGTCCATTTTGCTGAGCAGACGCATTATTGAGATCAACAAGTATGAATAGTGCAATCAAAAGGAAAAATGGTTTTGTCATAAATTATAGATTTTTTCCGAAGAAAGTTGTCAATTTATCAACTACCTGATTTACATATTCATGTTTCCAATAGGTTTGAATATGAGTGGCTCCATCAATCAGAAACAATTCCTTGTTTTTTGTATTGGTTGCTTTGCCAAATGCTTCATCAGTCATATATTTTGTGTCGGCTTTGCTTCCGGCCATCATCAACAATGGCTGGTTGATTAATTCCATATTGGTGGTGGCGTCCCAGGTCATTAAGTCGAGCAGGCTGCTCATTGTGTATAGAAAGCTTGAATTTGGGTGGGCATGGGTTCTGTAATAGTACTCGTATCCTTCACGATACAAATCGGTTGAAGTTTTGGCAATTTCTTCATCTGTTATGCTCGCTACACCTGCATAAGTTATTTTACCACCTGACGCTTCCTGCACACGGGCTTCTGAAGCTTTTTTCAGACGTTCCTGAATAGTACCTATTCCGGAGTTCTGAAAACCGTTGCGCCTTACTTCGCCTGAATTAAACATACTCAGGGTTGCAACGGCTTTAAAACGTTTATCGCCCTGTGCTGCTTTCAAAGTATAACCGCCGCCACCACAAATGCCCAAAACACCCAACCGGTTTGCATCAACCCCGGCATACTGTGAAATATAGTCAGCCATTCCATGAATATCTTCAATTCGGTTCGCAGGTTTGTCGGTTTGTCGGGGTTCACCGCCGCTTGCACCCTGGTATGCTGCGTCTGCTGCAATGGTAATGTAGCCCGCTTCTGCCAAACGCTGTGCATATAGTCCGGATGTTTGCTCTTTTATTCCACCGTTGGGATGTGCTACCACCACAGCCGGATATTTTTTTAATGCATTGTAATTGGCCGGTGTGTAAATATTGGCCGCTATTTCAATCCCATTCAGCTTATAGGTTACAGGATGAATGTTCACCTTGCCTTTTTCATTTTTGGTTATGGCCCCTTCGTACACCAAAGTCCAGGGATTTTGTTGCTTAACTTTTTGAATGGATTCTCCATTTGAATTTGCAATGCTGTAATTAGCTTGAGCATTCGTAATATTTATAGCTGCTATTGACATGGTAAATATGATTACTAACGTTGACGTTTTCACTTTCATTATTATATTTTTTATGATGGTTTTCTGTTCTTCAGTACTTCATCCAATACAGTTTGAGCCGATTTTGCTTTCTTTTTCCCTGTAGATGTTTTTAGAATATTGATGAAATGCTGTAACTGTTCTGGCGTTAACCCGACATTCAGACAAATATTTAAATGCGACTGCAGCATAGGTTCTACACCACCAATGCTGCCAAGTACCGATACGGTTACCAATTCTCTTTCAGCATAGCTTAATACATCCCGTTCAAAAATATCGGCAAACAAATGCTCTTTCAGGAAGGTGTCAATTACCGGTGCAAATGCTGAGTAGCCTGTTGGTGTTCCTGTTTGAGGGGCATTGGTGAGTTCGCCCAGGATTTTTTTACCCCGTTCATATTTTTGGTTGCTTTCCTTAATGGGTGAAGCTTCAATTCCTGCTAAATCATGAATGCCTTTGGCCTTGCGATCATTCAATACAGTCATTAATGTTTGCAATCCACGGATGCTGCGCGGAAAACCGCAATAAGCATAGAGGTGCACGAGTGTTTCCTTTACCTGGTTGATGGTTAATCCGGCATTGAGCCCATTGTAAAGTGCTTTTTGTAAGGAAACCAAATCTCCTTTTGCGGTGAAAGCAGCAATGGTAACCAAAGCCACCTGTTTTTTGTCTAAAGTCTGAACTTTGTCCATGGGTGTTTGCGCGTGTAGGTTATTGGCAAAACAGAAAAACAGAACTACGCTTATAAGTAAAATCTTTATTCGGTTCATAATAAATTGATTTATTTACCAGGCAATCAATCCAATCCTTTCTTTTTCAGAAATTCAGACATAAGGTCTGCCACCTGTATATTATTTAAATCTGAAAATGGGAAGTGTGTATTTCCTTTAAGGCCCACTTCAGGTAAATGCACAACTGTCACGTCGCCTCCATATTTGTTTACCACATCTCTCCAAAGCCTCGCCATGGCAAGCCTTGCCCGCCAACCGTCAGCGCCGCCATTGGCAGAAGGTTCGGTTGGAATGTTATCACCATAATAAATAATGATTGGTATTTTGGTAAGTTTCATAAAATCAGCCATGGGTACACCGGTTGCGGAAAGTGTGCCACCTGAGCTTTCTATTGGCGGGGGAACTTCGCCTTCAGGAAACAGAAACCCGCTACCCGGCTCATAAGAAACGATAGCTTTTACATTTTGATTTTTCACCGCTGTAATCCATCCCATGCCACCCGAATGCGAATGCGAAACCAAAATGGCAGGGCCAATCTTTGTAAAAAGGGCAGAAGACGCATCCGTAGTCACATTTATATCAATCGGACCGATGTTGGGGGTCATTGAGCGGAAATATTGGTTCAGCGTATTGGTATCGCGGGCGAATTGTACGCCTTCGAAATAGTTGGGCCATATACCAATCCGAAAAACACCAAACCACTGCTGTTCGTCGGGGGTTGGGTTAATGTTGGCTGCTACGGTGCTGCGGCCTGCATCCCCTCTTCTTGGCTGATCGAGGATATATACCCCAAAACCACGGCGCAGAAAGATGTTCTGATATCCTTCCCGTCCGTCCGGAGTAGTTTCCCAGGTTTTGGAAAACTGCCCGATTCCATGCCACATCACCAACGGATATTTGCGGGCTTTTACCGGAACCTGGTAAAAAACATAGGCATGGTCGCCGCGAAAAGTTTGCCCGTCCGTTGTTGGCTTATAAGGATCAAATGTTCCCGGACTGGTAATCATTGTACCACCAACCGCAAAACTGCCTTGTTCGAGGATAATCAGATTACCGTTATTACCGCTTTTCTTTGTTGATGCACAGGCAGTAAGCAAAACGTAGCTAAGGATGAATAATGGAGCAATATTTATTCTGCCATTGACCCATTTTTGTTTAAACATCATGAACATATAATCTGTTTGTTATTTATTTTGCGACGTAATGTTTGAAAAGTTTGCTGACTTGAGTTTAAGCGCTGCTTTTTATTTTTATTTCCCCAGTTTAACCGGCCGTGCCAAATGGGAAAAGGTAAGCTGTCCCATTTTCCACTTTCTGTTTTCAAAAAAATAAACCTCGGTTACCATAAAAGGGTTGGTGACTTCATTTGAGCCAACAACTGCTAAAAGGTCAATGTCATTTAAAACAATGGCCATGTTGCCAAAGAACCGTACCGACGCTGAATAAACTTCAGCTTTTTTATACCAAATAAAGCCGGATTTAATAATTTCTACCTCCCGCTCTGTTCCCCAGGTACCGCCCATATGTACAAACATAGCTTTTGAATCAAACAGCACATTCAGTGAATCAGTATTTTTATCTGCCATCCACTGCCATTTTTTTTTGGAGATGTTTAAGACTTCTAGTTCTACTTCAGAGGGATTTGAATTTGCATTTTGTGCAAATGACAATTGCAAATTCATTAATAAAAAAAATAGGCCGGTAATAGTTGTTTTCATACAGATACAAATTGTTAGGCAAAGGTGGTTTGAATAGATGTTGCTAATCCTATACAGATTACTGTTTTACCTACCACTATTGCTGATTTTTTTTTAACGGCAGCTTCAGATGCTTGCAACTTATTCAACTTGGCTACTCAAATACCCCTGCTTTGCAAACGGTTTCGCTGCTTAAATGCCTTTTCAATCACATTAAATCTTGCTTTTCGGGTATCGGGCTTGCTCACCGGTTTACCATCTAACTCAATATCGAGAATCCCATCCTTCTGAGTATTGTATTGAGGCCAAACTGGCAGGCCGCTACCATTGGGATTACCTCTTTTAGCGAAATTTGTCCAATAGGTGTTCATAATCCTTGCCAACTCCTTCTCTTCAGGGGTGGGCTCTGCTGCGGCACCCCATCGTGCATTGAGGGTGTTGAATACAAAGGAAACTTCAGAACCGTGCCCGGCACCAAACCATGACCTTTCCCGCATGGTGGCGGGTACATAACCGAATTGATACATAAAAACCGGGTCACGATTGGCAACAAAAGCCCTTGCGGTCATCCGTGCCGGCTCACCCCACACCCAATCTGTGTTAAACCTGGTGAGTACCTCAGCAAAGTCTTTTTTACCATCAGAATCGTAGGCTGCCTTTGCTTCAGCTTCATTTTCGCCAAAAAGTGAAAACAATTCTTCCTTTGAGGCTGCGGTACTAACAAATGCTCCCCCTATTTCCGCGCTGCAATTTCCAATAACGAGGGGAACACGTGCCTGCCTGCCTGCGTTGTATGCGCTCTCGGCTGTTTCTACAACGAGTTTTCCATCCAATATTGGGCCAGCGTAAATCCGAAGCCCCGCACTATCGTTTTCCTGCCCTCCATCCACAATTTCTTCCATGCTCAGAGAGCGGAGTTTTGCCAGTGCTGCCAGGTCTGTACTCACGATATTATGCTTCCTGGCAAAGTTTATCCCAATGGTTTCTGCGGAGACCGCATATAGAGGGTCAGCATTTTCTGTACTTATAGGCCTGCCTGTGAGAACACCGTCACGACCACCACCCGATTCGCTGATCGCTTTATGGAAGAGGCCTTTTGCAGCGGGTATGGTTAAAAGGGAATGTACTGAAACACCACCTGCTGAAAAGCCAAAAATCGTTACATTATCCGGATCGCCGCCAAATGCGGCAATATTTTCCTTCACCCATTTAAGTGCAGCAATCTGATCCATATAGGCGTAGCTTCCTTTCATTTCCTCCGGATGTTCTTTGCTTAATGCCGGAAACGCAAAATGACCGAGGCGGCCAAGCCTGTAATTGATCGTTGCCAGGATAACGCCTTGTTTGGCAAATGCATCTCCTGCCGATCCGGGTCCGGAGCCGCTTCCGCCGGTGAAACCGCCACCGTGTATCCAAACCATTACCGGCAATTTTGATTTACTGGTAGCAGTTGCAGGCGTCCATAAATTAAGAAAAAGGCAATCTTCTGATTGGATGGCCGTGGAACCCGGCCAGGCCCGTTGCGGGCAATCAGCACAAGGCTTTGTTGCATCGCGCTCTCCCTGCCATGCAGGAAAAGGTTGTGGCGGTCGCCACCGATATTTGCCAACAGGGGCAGCGGCATATGGAATTCCTTTGAAAATGGAAACATCCTCTTCAGTTACACCGCGTACTATTCCTGATGCAGTGGTGACGGTTGGCTTTGAAAGTGGCTCTTTCTGTTGACCAAATAAGCCGAATGTAAGAAGTAACGGAATTCCATAAAATACTGTTTTCATTTAAATATTGCCGTTTATTGTTGCTAAATGCAATCGTAATTTGCTTGAAATGTAAAGGTGCCGGTATTGATTCGCTTGCTTGTTATACCAATTGCCGTTTTATCTACCATTATTCCTGATTTGGAATATGGCGTAGATTAACTGAAGTAAATAGTGATAATTTTGGTCTGTAAAAGCGAAGTGCCATGGAAAACATGAGAAGGTTCGAAAAAATCATTGACTACAACATATTCAATAATATAGAAACGCTCCACCCGATGGTGAGCATTGTTGATTTATCGAAGGCGGCCCCGCGTGAAGGGTCTAAAATGTATTTCGGCTTTTACACCATCTTCCTTAAAGACGTGAAATGTGGCGATTTGCATTACGGGAGGCATACCTATGATTATCAGGAAGGCACCCTGGTTTTTCTTGCCCCCGGCCAGGTGGCAGGCCTGAACAGCAATGGGGAAATTTATCAGCCAAAAGGGTATGCACTGGTTTTTGATGCAGATTATATTCATGGCACTTCACTTGGCCGGCATATTCAGGAATATACTTTTTTTAGCTATCAATCCAATGAAGCGCTTCATTTGTCTGAACGGGAAAGAAAAATTGTGCTGGATTGTTTTTCAAAAATTCAGTATGAATTAGAACATGGTATTGATAAGCACAGCAAAAAATTGATAGTAGATAATATAGAGCTGTTTCTTAATTATTGCGCCCGTTTTTACGATCGTCAGTTCATTACCCGGGATGTTGCTCATCAGGGCATTTTGGAAAGATTTGAAGCGTTATTGAATGAGTATTTTGAAACGGATAAAGCACAAATAAACGGCTTACCTTCTGTCGCTTATTGTGCCAATGAATTGCATTTATCTGCAGGTTACTTTGGCGACCTGATAAAGAAGGAAACCGGAAGGTCGGCACAGGATTATATTCAATCCAAAGTGATTGATATGGCCAAGGAAAAAATATTTGACCATAGTAAATCGGTAAACCAGGTGGCCTTCGAATTGGGCTTTAAATACCCACAGCATTTTACCCGGCTTTTTAAGCAAAGGGTAGGGCAGTCGCCCAATGAGTATCGAAGTATGAACTGATAATCAATGCTATAAAAAAATATTTATAGTAATGATTTATCTTTTTTAACTCAAAACTCTACAATAAACCCAATCGTTGGCAATACTGTTTTATCCTCATTCGGCAAAATCATGGGTATGGCATTGCTGCCGTTTTGTTTGATGGGTTGCCCGTCGGTAGTTACAAAATCGGTATTGGTTTCGTTTCGTTTGAACGTATAATTCGGCAATCCATAATTAATGGCTCCGTACCAGTTGGTAACATCAAGAAAAAGGTCGAGGGTTATATTCTTCAGGTACCATTTCTTGTCAATTCTTACATCCCCGGCATTAAAAGCATTTAGCCTTAGTGTATTGGTTTGGGAATAATCATTTACTCCTGTACCAAGTGTAAGGTAATTCAACTGGCTTTCAGGCATGTTAAACGGGGTATAGGGCGCGCTTCCCTGTACCCGGAATTTAAGGCCGAGTTCCCAGTTCTTTTTAAACTTATAGCCCCATGTAAGGCTCAGCAGGTGGCGGTTGTCCCAGGCGGCGGAAATCAGTTTGCCATCAGCCCCCGAAAACTCAGAACGGTAATAAGTATAGCTGATAATGCCAAAGGAACGTTTAGTAAGTTTTTGCTGGGCAAATACTTCGAAACCGTAAGCCCTGCCTTCGCCAATTTGTACGATGGGTTCGTTGCCAATAGCGCCAAAATCGGTGCCTTTATTGGCAATACTAATGCCATCAAGCACGCTTACCGGGTAGTTGCTGTATTTTTTATAGAAGCCTTCCAGGGTAAAACGCAGCGATTGATTTGGTGAATACTCGAAACCTCCCACGTAATGGGTGCTTTTAATGTATTCGCCCGGATTAACCCATGCTTCGGTAACAGCGGTTCCGGGTTGCACAAAAGCCATTTGGCTGTAAGAAGGCAGTCGGTAATAAATGCCATAGCTTGCACTTACATTCCATTTATTGCTTAAAGCATAGGATAAACCAACCCGGGGACTGAGCTGCTCAAGGGGATTGCTGCTGCTGTTTTCAAGCGAATTAGCGTCCATCCGCAGGCCAAGGTTTAGCGAAAGGCGGTTATCCATAAACCTTCGGCCAGCCTGCGCAAATCCACCATAACGTACAAAACCGGCATCATTGTTGCTGGCAAGTACAACTGCTTCCTGGATAATATTTCCCTGGCCATCGGTTAATGCCGGCCTGAAGCGTTGAAAAAAGGTATTACCGAAATCAATGTATTGCAGAACGGCTCCATAACTCAATTTCCACTTGTTCAGGTTATTGGTTACATCAAACCGGAGCTTATTTTCGGTTTCACGGCTGTTTATTTTCAGGGTTCTTTCAAGTTCTTTGGGTTCGTTGTTGTCTTCGTATTTATCAACGGTATTATCGAGGGTATTCCGGCTGAGCGCAAGGTTCCAGTATCCATTATTAATCAGTTTTTTGAGTGAAGCTCCAACTGTATAGCTCCACTGATTAATAAGCGGGCTGCTGTTGATGGCATACAGTTTTTCAGGTGTTGCTTCTTTGGGAGCCGCAAAGCTGAATTCGTCAATTGCGCCAATACCGAGGATATTCAGGGTAAGCTTCTCGCTGATTTTTGTGGTAGTTTTAAATTGGAAATCCCAGTAGTTTGGACGGATAGGAAGATCGAGCGTTTTAAACAATAATTGAAGGTAGCTCCGCCTTGCCGATGCCAGAAAAGTCGTTTTCTTTGAAATCGGCCCATCGAGCGTAGCAGCCACTTCGGAGGCGCTCAGCCTGAAATTTCCCTGGAGGTGGTTTGTGTTGCCGCTTTTTTGCCTGAACTGAAATACACTGCTCAACGTATTATCATAGCGGGCATCAAATGCCGAGGTACTCAGTTTTACATCTTCAATAAAACTTACATTGAGTATGCCCTGTGGACCACCGCCTGCACCCTGTGTGCTAAAGTGGTTAATGATGGGCACTTCAATGCCATCAAGGTAAAATACATTTTCGCTTGGTGCGCCGCCACGAATAATGATGTCGTTGCGGAAACCGCCCCCGCCAACACCGCCACCCACGCCGGGGAGCGATTGAATTACTTTGCTGATATCAAAATTTCCTCCGGGATTGGCCTTAATATCTTCGATGGTGAGCCGCTGAACGCTAAGCGGATTTTCGAGGCTCGCCGCCCTTGCGGTATTTCGCCGGCCACTAACCACCACATTGGCAAGGGCGTTTGGATCTGCTTCCAGCTCAATCGTCAACATGTTTTCGTTTCCCGTGGTTACCATTACATTAGACAGGGTAACGGATTTGAAATTGATACTGCTGATTGTAATAGAATAACTTCCGGGTTCGATTCCCGAAAAACGAAAAGTTCCGTTTTCGGCTGTTGTTTGCCCTTTACCGCCGGGGTTAAGCAAGAGGGTTGCACCTGCCAGGGGTTTTTGCGAATTTTTATCAATTACCGAACCTGAAATAAACCCTGTGTTCTGTGCTTGCACGTAAAGGGTAAATAAACTAAGGATGCAGGTAAAGCCTATAATTTTATTGAAACAGTTAGTCATGTGTTTAACTTAGAAGGGTGCAAAATTACACAAATCATATGCATTAACACAACAAGCAGAAGATTGTTTTGGTTAAAATAATCATAGAAATCAGGGTTTGTCATTTATGATTATTGGAAAAGGAATTGGAAAATCTCCTTTTTTTATAACTATTATTGGGTCACTCACGATTAACTGCTTAATTTGTTGCCTTAAAATTAACCTGTATTATGAACAAGGAAAATGGGGAAAATCATAAAGCAGAAAAGGGCAAACAGAAAAAGAGTTCTGTTGCAACTGAGCCGGCTACTGCTGAAACCCATGCGATCACCCAGCATGCGGAACCCCATAACCATCATGGTAAAAAACATGGAGATGGAAAGGTTCATCTTGTGGCAGCACCTGTTGCCTCATTGCCCTATGAGCAAATACATTTTGTTGATACAGAACAGGCTGTGTGGAATTATTCAAGGTTTACACCCGAAGATTTACAGAACTATCACCAGGGAACACTTTACCGTGCTTACGAACTATTTGGCAGCCATCCTATCCGGGTTTTGCATAAGGAAGGATATTATTTTGCTGTTTGGGCGCCCAACGCAACTTCAGTAAGTGTAATTGGCGATTTTAACCTCTGGAAGCCTCATCAGCATGAACTAAAACCAAGACTTGACCAAAGTGGCATTTGGGAAGGATTTATTCCGGAAATTGCTAAAGGACAGGCCTATAAATATCATGTAGTGGGTTACCAGGGTATTAAACTGGATAAGGGTGATCCTTATGCCTGGTACTGGGAAAAAAGACCGCAAACAGCCTCCATTACCTGGGACCTGGATACTTATGACTGGAAGGATGCGGGATGGATGAAAAAGCGTGCCGCGCATAATTCGCTGAATGCTCCATGGAATGTGTACGAAGTGCACCTTGCAAGCTGGATACGCCCCGACAAGCATGATGAAGAAAGTTATAGTACCTATGCCGAAATATCGGCAAAACTGGTTCCTTATGTAAAGGAAATGGGTTTTACCCATGTGGAACTGATGCCGGTGATGGAACACCCCTATGATGGAAGCTGGGGTTACCAGGGTACCGGGTATTTTGCCCCCACATCGCGGTTTGGTACCCCGGAGGATTTTATGGCAATGGTGGATGCCTTTCACAATGCCGATATCGGGATTATCCTTGATTGGGTTCCTTCGCATTTTCCTTACGATATGCATGGATTGTATATGTACGATGGTACGCATACATATGAATATGCGGATATGCGCAAAGGCTACCATCCAGACTGGAACAGTTATATATTTAATTATAAGCGCAATGAGGTAAAGAGTTTTCTGATCAGTTCTGCCAGGTATTGGTTCGAAAAATACCATATTGACGGATTCAGGGTGGATGCGGTAAGCAGCATGTTAAAACTTAACTACAGCCGAAATGAGGGGCAGTGGGAGCCCAATGAATTCGGGGGAGATGGTAACCTGGAAGCTATTGCGTTTATCAAGGAAATGAATGAAATGGTATTCCGCGATTTTCCTGATACCCAAACCATTGCCGAAGAGGCAACGGATTGGCCAGGAGTAAGCCGCCCCACTTTTTCTGACGGTTTGGGCTTTGGAATGAAATGGATGATGGGCTGGATGCATGATACCCTTAAGTATTTTAAAAAGGATCCCATTTTCAGGCAATTTCACCAGGACCAGTTTACTTTCAGCATGGTATATTATTATGATGAAAACTTCATGCTGCCCATCAGTCACGATGAAGTGGTACATGGCAAAAGCCCCATGCTTTACAAAATGCCGGGCGATGAATGGCAGAAATTTGCAAACCTGAGGCTGCTTTACACTTATATGTTTACCCACCCGGGCGGAAAGTTGTTATTTATGGGCAGCGAATTTGGTGCAACCTCGGAGTGGAATCACAAAAGCGAGCTTCAATGGGAACTTTTGGAGTATGACAGCCACCGTTTGCTGAAAGATTGCGTTCGCGACCTGTTGCACCTGGTAAAAAAAGAACCCGCATTTTATCAATTACAGTTTGAACATGGAGGATTTGAATGGATAGAAACTAACCGCAGACAGGAGTGTGTGATTGCCTACAAGCGTAAAGGCAATAAACCGGCTGATGATATACTGGTGGTTTTGAACATGACCGCTACCGTGCGGCATGATTTTCCCATTTATGTAAATGGCAAAGCAAAGTGGACCGAGGTATTTAATTCGGACAATAAAGCCTATTGGGGTACCGGTGATGCATATAATCCGAAAATTTCTTCCCATTTGGTTGACAAAAAGGAAAAGCGATACGAACTGAAGCTACATTTGCCGGCACTTGGCGCTATTATTTTAAAATAAGCTATAAAATTAATTGCAAATTTCCCCAACATACAGTGAAGAACACCTGGTGCATCTGTTGAAAAGCAGGAGCCGCGATGGCTTTGATTACCTGTATGCGCAATATTCGGGGGCCCTTTTTTCGGTTGTTTTAACTTTTATTTCAGATCGTGAACATGCTGAGGATGTTTTACAGGAAGTTTTTATAAAAATCTGGAAACAGATTGATAGTTACGATGCCCAAAAGGGCCGTTTGTACACATGGATGCTTCAGGTTACAAGAAATAGTTGCATAGATGTGGTTAGAAGTACCAAATTCAAAATGCAGCAACAAAACCGTGAGCTTCCAAATTCCGTATATGAAAGAG
>Ga0209097_10001963_pt1 | contig 17042 bp, 5 predicted proteins | sample AD_UKC052_MetaG_FD_184419 | JGI IMG/M metagenome (GOLD analysis project Ga0209097, IMG submission 184419) | Active sludge microbial communities of municipal wastewater-treating anaerobic digesters from USA - AD_UKC052_MetaG (SPAdes) (version 2) | ecosystem: Engineered > Bioreactor > Anaerobic >... | reverse complement strand
GCATTTACGGTGATGCAATTTGTTGTAGCATCATTGCTCCACAAATAAGAAGCTGCTCCGGCAGGTACACAGAGTTGTGTTGATTGGCCGGGGCAAATTGAGCTGTTGCCAGTGATAGCGCAAACAGGATTATCACTTACGGTTACTGTCTGGCTGCAGGTGCTTACACATCCACCAGCATTCGTAACAGTTACGCTATATGTTCCTGCACTGTTTACAGTGATACAATTTGTAGTTGCCCCATTGCTCCATAAGTAAGAAGCTGCTCCGGCCGGTACACATAACTGTGTTGACTGACCAGGGCAAATGGCGCTGTTTCCGGTGATGGTACAAACTGGATTATCACTTACGGTTACTGTCTGGCTGCAGGTGCTTACACATCCGGCAGCGTTAGTAACAGTAACGGTATAGGTTCCTGCTGTATTTACGGTGATACAATTTGTTGTAGCACCATTGCTCCACAAGTAAGAAGCTGCTCCGGCCGGTACACATAATTGTGTTGATTGCCCTGGACAAATAGAGCTGTTGCCAGTGATGCTGCAAACAGGATTATTACTTACAGTAACAATTTGGCTGCAGGTGCTCACACATCCGCCAGCGTTAGTAACAGTAACGGTATAGGTTCCTGCTGCATTTACGGTGATGCAATTTGTTGTAGCACCATTGCTCCACAAGTAAGAAGCTGCTCCTGCCGGTATACAGAGTTGTGTTGATTGGCCGGGGCAAATGGCGTTATTACCAGTGATGCTGCAAACAGGATTATCACTTACGGTAACAGTCTGGCTGCAGGTGCTTACACATCCGCCAGCGTTAGTAACAGTAACGGTATAGGTTCCAGCTGCGTTTACAGTTATACAATTTGTAGTAGCCCCATTGCTCCATAAATAAGAAGCTGCTCCGGCAGGTACACAGAGTTGTGTTGATTGGCCGGGGCAAATTGAGCTGTTGCCAGTGATGGCGCAAACAGGATTATCACTTACGGTTACAGTTTGGCTGCAGGTGCTCACACATCCGCCAGCGTTAGTAACAGTAACGGTATAGGTTCCTGCTGTATTTACGGTGATACAATTTGTTGTAGCACCATTGCTCCACAAGTAAGAAGCTGCTCCTGCCGGTACACATAATTGTGTTGACTGACCAGGGCAAAAGGCGTTATTACCAGTGATACTGCAAACTGGATTATCACTTACGGTAACAGTCTGGCTGCAAGTGCTGGTGCATCCGGCAGCGTTGGTAACTGTAACAGTATAGGTTCCTGCTGCGTTTACGGTAATACAATTTGTAGTAGCCCCATTGCTCCACAAGTAAGATGCTGCTCCTGCGGGTACACAAAGTTGTGTTGACTGCCCGGGACAAAAAGCGTTATTGCCAGTGATGCTGCAAACAGGATTATCACTTACGGTTACTGTCTGGCTGCAGGTGCTTACACATCCGGCAGCGTTAGTAACAGTAACGGTATATGTTCCTCCAGCACTTACGGTAATACAATTTGTAGTAGCCCCATTGCTCCATAAATAAGAAGCTGCTCCGGTTGGTACACATAGTTGTGTTGACTGACCAGGGCAAATGGCGCTGTTCCCTGTTATATTACATACGGGGTTGTCGCTCACGGTTACTGTTTCACTACATGTACTGCTGCATCCTGAGGCGTTGGTGGTAGTAACAGTATAAGTGCCGGGTGTATTTACTTGTATGCAGTTGGTAGTTTCCCCATTGCCCCATAAGTACGAATCCGCTCCGCCGGTTGCACACACTTGTGTTGACTGCCCGGGGCAGAAAGCTATGTTGCCTGAAAGATCGCATAAAGGCAATTCATTTACTGTAACAATAATATGATTGGAAACAGCGTCTCCGCAATTAGCCCTATTGGTTACAAAATAATCCCCTGCCACGGAAACTGTTATCGTAGGCGTTGTAGCACCTGTACTCCATGTTCCGCCAACATTACCGGAAAGAACAACAGTTTCACCGGTACAAAGACTCAGGTCTCCATTGGCAGCGATAGTTGAAGCTACCGCCTGTTGTGCAATCGTTACAATATTGTTTTGAAGGGAAATAGCTCCCGCCTGTGATAGTGCCCGTCCATAAAGTTCAGCAGCATCTAAAAGGTTGATAGCGCCATTGGCGAGTATGGTTCCCTGGAAGATGGAGTTTTCGCCGAGATCAACCTGGCCGTTTACCTGCCAGAATACATTGCACAAGGAGGCAGAATTTGTTAAAATGATCCTTGAATTCACAGTGCTGGCCAATGCACCGTCGATCTTAAAAATGAATATAGAAGAAGGATCACCCTGCCCATCTAAAATAAGATCACCATTAATGGTGGAAGCTGCGCCCATGCAATATACATTGGGCAGTAGCGTCTGGCCACTTCCTAATGTAGTGGATATTACCAGCCCACAGGTAATTGTGCTCATACTGCCGTACGCAAGTAGTACATCATCATCAGCAGTGGCAGAAACAGCGTCCGCCACATGACTTTGACCAATAAGCGTTCCCGGGGGAAAAGCACTATAGGCGCCAACGTTAGTGCCCACATCACCCGTTACTACAGTTGAGGCACCAGCTGCATTAAAGGCACCGGCAGATGTAAAAAGGGCAAAACTGGATGCACTGCCCAGGCTGGGCGCTTGTGCAAAAAGCAAGGGTGGCAAAAAGAAAAGAAATGCGAATGCCAGTTTAAGGATAACTCGATTCATACATGTAAATTTTTATGGTGAAAAATGATAATGTAAGTTTTAACATTATTGTGCTGTTTATTTTCATCTTTATAAGTTTTACTTATATAAATCCTTTGAAATACACTAAATGCTCCATTATGTGGAAACAGTGAGAGAATATGGGTTGGATTCAGCACCCTTTTTGTGTAAGCCATGTCACTTAAGGAAATGTTTAAAAATGGGGCGTTCCGGGAAGCTTGAGCATTTAATGCCCCATTCCGGGTAATACGTTAAATTGAAATAAGTGATTTGATAAACAATCATTTATTTAGTAATATTTTTTTATATGTACTAGCCATCTAATTATATCCTGTTAATTTTTTTGTGACCATCGGGCCCCTCACTGTTCAAACAATGAAACCGGCTCATAGGGTTAAAAGACTAATTATATTCCTGCCACTCATTTCCCCAATGAATAACAGTCGGCTTTACTAACATACAAGCGAAAAATAAAATTGGCAGACATTAAAGCACTGGCACAAATATGCGTATGCTGGTATACATGGTCAGTAGATTAATTCCTTTTTCAACAAGGGTTCGTTGTTCCATTTAAACGATAAAAAAACTACAGGTGACCTGGTTATAGAACTGGGGTATGAAGATTGACCATGAGTCCATTATAAGCCAGTTAATTGAAAATATACATTAAGTACATGGTAAGCCATCGCTGCAAACTCATGGTAAAAAAAGAACTAGACCTTTTAGAAATCCATTGTAAAGCAGTAGACCTGGGCGTGGTTGACCTATCATGTGATATGGCATCCTGGCAGCTTGATTTGCTAAAGAAGAATCTGCAGAAAATAGGACTTGAGTTAATTGATGATAAAAAGCGGATCATGACTGAAAAAGTCAAAACAGTAATTATCCAGATGGTTCATTACTCTAATGAATTGCCCGTGAAAAAATATTCGGATCATATCAGTGATAAATTAGGGTATAATTATAATCATCTTGCCACCCTCTTTAATGAAGTAGAAGGTATCACCATACAGCAGTATATTAAACTGCACAAAGTAGAGAAAGTAAAAGAATATATTTCTTACAACGACCTCAGCCTTGGGCAAATCGCCAACAAATTGAATTACAGCAGCATCGCTCACATGAGTTCCCAGTTCAAAAAAATCACCGGCGTTTCTCCCCTGAAATATAAAACGATTAAAATAAAAAGGAAGAACCTGGAAGACCTGTAAACGCAGGAAGAGCCTCGTGCAGGTCGTTTTATTCCGAAAGATTTTTCAATGCTGCATTGATTGCTTCGAATTGTTCATCACTGCTATAATCAACCGGCACAAATTTTTCCCCAATCACTTTCTCATACAACTCAATATAACGGTTACTGATAACCGCAATCCATTCTTCACTCATTTCAGGCACTACCTGCCCTTCCTTACCCATAAAATTATTAGCGATCAGCCACTCTCTTACAAACTCTTTGCTCAATTGTTTTTGTCTTTCACCTGTTGCCTGTCTTTCTTCATATCCATCTGCATAAAAATACCGGGAGGAGTCCGGTGTATGTATCTCATCCATCAGGTAAATGGTATCGCCAATTTTCCCAAACTCATATTTGGTATCCACCAGTATCAATCCTTGTTTGGCGGCTAACTGTTTTCCTCTTTCAAATAACAGCCTCGTGTAATTTTCTATCACCGCATAATCTTCAGCGCTTACAACCTGTTGTTTTATGATATCTTCTTTGCTGATATCCTCATCATGCCCTGCACTGGCTTTTGTTGTTGGGGTAATGATGGGCGTTAGGAAGAAATCATTTTCTTTCATCCCGTCCGGCATGGTTACCCCGCATAACAATCTGTTGCCACTGCTGTAGGTGCGCCAGGCATGACCGGTAAGGTTGCCCCTGATCACCATCTCCACTTTAAAGGGCTCACATTTTTTACCGATACTGCTGTTGGCGGTGGGTGAACTGATCAGCCAGTTGGGGCAGATATCTTTTGTGGCATTCAGCATGTATGCAGCAATCTGGTTTAAAACCTGTCCTTTATAAGGTATAGGTTTTGGAAGTATTACATCAAAAGCAGATATGCGGTTACTTGCAATCATCACTAACCATTTGTCAGCAATGCTGTAAACATCCCTTACCTTGCCGCTGTAAAAATTGGTTTGATGTGGAAACTCGAATGATTTCATGCAGCGAAATTACAGCATCGGCATTACCGGCAAGCAATGCCAGCTGTAAGATTTCAACAGGCGGGTTACAAATAAATTTTTGCTGAGTAATAACATTGCTTATTTTGCCCCAAATTAACCTCTAACTAAACATTGCTATATGAGAAAAGTCAAAAGCTGTCTGCTGGCTTTGCTGCTGGTAACTTTTGTTACTGCTGCAGCACAGGCTCAAACCATTTCTGGTAAGGTAGAAAACAGCACCACAAAGGAAACTGTAGCGGCTGTATCTGTAACGGTTAAAGGTACCGGCGAAGGTACTTTTACAGACGATAAAGGAAACTTCAGGTTAAATGTAAACAAGCTCCCCGTTACCCTGCTTATTTCATCAGTAGGCTATGAACTCCAGGAGATCACCGTTAGTGATGCAGGCTCACCAGTTACAGTAAGATTCACGCCAAGCAATGTGCTTGGGCAGGAAGTGGTAGTGTCAGCCACAAGGACATCCCAAAAAATATTAGAATCGCCGGTGTCGATCGAGCGTATCAGCGCTGCAGCCATCCGCAATACCCCTTCGGCCACTTACTATGATATCATAGCGAGCCTCAAAGGTGTGGATATGGTTACTTCATCTCTTACATTTAAAACACCCACTACCCGTGGTTTTAGCGGTAGCGGTAACACCAGGGTAAACCAGATCGTGGATGGAATGGATAACCAGGCTCCAGGTCTCAACTTTTCAGTAGGTGGCTTTATCGGCATCAACGAACTGGATGTAGACAATGTGGAATTACTGCCAGGCGCCTCTTCTGCCCTTTATGGCCCGGGTGGTATGAACGGAACTATCCTGATCAACAGTAAAAACCCTTTCAAATACCAGGGCTTGTCACTGCAGGTTAAAGAAGGTGTGATGAATACAGGACACCGTTTTCGCCCGGCTTCTAATTACCTCAATGCAACCATGCGTTTTGCCTACAAAACCAGCGAAAAGTTTGCATTCAAGGTTGGGGTGGAATATATCCGTGCTAAAGACTGGTTAGGTTATGATAAAAGAAACTATGCCCGTACCGGAACCAATGGCTTTTTAAAAGAAGGAGACAGGGCCACGGATCCTGCATACGATGGTGTAAATATATATGGAGATGAAACATTGCTCGACATGCGCCAACTGGCTTTCCCAACCATTGCGGGACAAGCGCCTTTTTTAAAGAATTTCCTGGATACATTAAATGGTGGAAGACCCATTAACGTTACCCGTACCGGGTACAACGAAGATGAAGTGGTAAGCCCCAACACCATCAACCTGAAGTTATCAGGTGCGATGCATTATAAGATCTCAAAAAATACCGAAGCGTCTTTATCCGGCTATTGGGGTACTGGTAACACGGTATATACCGGCAGTGACAGGTACAACCTGAGAAATTTAAAAATGGGCCAGTATAAACTGGAATTTAATAATAAGAACTGGTTGCTGAGAGCCTATACAACCCAGGAAGATGCCGGCGAGAGTTTTAATGCTACCGCCACTATGGGGCGTGCTATTGGATATATCAATCCTTACGAAAAGTGGATTCCTGCTTATGCGCAAACCTACCTGGGAGCAAGGCTTGGCGGCGCTACAGATGCGGCTGCCCACACTGCAGCAAGAGCTACGGCTGATGCAGACAGGTTTAGTTCATCTTCTAAAAGATTTAGAGATGTATTTGATTCTATCCGTGCTGTGCCCATTAGTAAGGGCGGCGGTTTATTTGTTGACCGTACCAACCTGTACCAGGTAGAAGGCCAGTATAACCTGAGTCATGTTACAAGCTCTTTTGCAGACGTGCTGGTGGGAGCCAATTTTAAAAGATATTTATTAAACAGCGAAGGCACTTTATTTGCAGATTCGGCCGGTAAGATCGGTATCAACGAATATGGCGCTTACGTACAGGCTACCAAAAAGCTTGCTGGAGATTTGATAAAACTAACGGTGAGTGGCCGGTATGATAAGAACTCCAATTTTAAAGGCCGGTTTACACCAAGGATCACCGCGTTGATAAAAGTGGCGGAAAACAATAATGTGAGGGTGAGTTATCAAACAGCTTACCGTTTCCCCAGCACACAGCAACAGTGGATCAGGCTGGATGTAGGCGGAAATGCCAAACTGGTGGGTGGCAATAATTTCTTTGACAGTTATTATGGTTTCAGTACCAAGCCTACTTACTACCTGGAAAGTGTAAACGCTTACACGCCGATTGAATTTAAGCCTGAATCAGTAAGCACTTTTGAACTGGGATACAAAGGACTGTTATCGCAGGGCAAATTGCTGGTGGATGTGTATGGTTATTATGGACAGTATCAGAACTTTATCACCCGCAGCCTGATCATACAGCCAACCAGTGGCCCAGCAACAATTGGCGGCGGACCTCCAGGCCGGTAAATCTCCTGCTTCATTGGGCAGTATTTTTTCTATACCGGTAAATACCACTTCAAAAGTTAAAACTTATGGATTTGGTATCAGTGCTGATTACAGGCTGCCGGCAAACTTCCAGGTGGGTGTTAACTTTTCATCAGATCATTTAAGTGATGTGCCGGCAGGCTTTAAAACCTACTTCAGCACACCTAACTACAGGGCCAATGCAAGCCTGTCAAATACAGGGTTTGGATATAAAAAGCGCATGGGCTTCAGCGTTATGTACAGGTGGCAGGATGCTTTCTTCTATGAAAGTGATTTTGCCAATGGTGATGTAAACCAGGTGCATACCCTTGACATGCAGGTAAGTTTGAAAATTCCTGCCTCAAAAATGCTGCTTAAATTCGGCGCCAACAACCTGCTGAATGAGTACTATACCAATGGTATGGGTAATGCAATTGTAGGTGGCTTGTATTACATGAGCATCGGATACAACGTTTTCTAAACCTGTTGACAAAACAATTAAAAATTATTTTATGAAAATATTTTTGAGCATTAAAAGTTCCCTGCTGTTGCTGCTGGCTGGTGCGGTATTTTTTTCAGCTTGTAATAAGCTGGAAGTGGCTCCCACACCTTTGCCTTCCTCACAGCAAACCTCCCCTACACTGGCTGAATTGCTGGATGACCCAGGCTTTTCTTTATTAAAGGCTGCAGTAACAAAAGCTGGTCTTATGCCTGCACTCTCTAATACTGCTGCCCGGTTCACGGTTTTTGCCCCGGATGATGTGGCAATAACGGCATCGCTTACCCCAATACTCCCGCCTGGTGTAACACCGGCTATGTATATTGCGGGGTTAACACAGGTACAGGCAGCACAGCTGATTCAATATCATGTATTGCCACAAGTAGTAAAGGCTGCAACTATTGGAAACAGGTTTCCCAATTTTGATTATCCTACTTTGCTCAATCCTGCACCATCTGTAAGTCCTCTATTGAGACTTAATTCTTATCCAAGTGTAAGACCAGGTGTTGGAGCATGGGTTAATAATGTACCTATTACAGCTGCTGATATTGAAGCCGTAAATGGGGTAGTGCATAAAGTATTCAGGATCGTAATGCCACCATCTACTGATTTGTGGGCAAAGATCCAGGGAGAATCAGATCTGAGTTACCTGAGGGCTGCAATAGCCCGTGCGGATAGCGGAGTGGCAGCCGGTGCAAGGCTGCAGGATGCCTTGAATATAGCAGTTAACCCGTCATCGATTGCTGCTAATCTCACCGTTTTTGCACCAACCGATGCGGCCATGAGCGCCTTTGTTACCGGTGCCATTACACAGGCATTGGTAGGGCAGGGCTTCCCGTTAGCAACTGCTCAGGCAGTGGCAGGTGGTTTGGTGGGGGCTTTCGGGCCAACCATTATTTCAAATCCTTCTTCTATTCCTGATGTGCCGCCCATTCCACCAGGAACCAATATCGGAGCACGTTTAGCTGCGGTGCTTACACCAACTTTGGCAAAAGGTATTGTAGCCTATCATATCATCGCTTCTCAAAGCGGCACTTATGGTCCTCCTGGCCTGAGGGTTTTTTCTGTAAACCTGCCAACCACAGCAACAGCAGTAAAAACCTTGCTTAATTCTGCTATACCAGTTCATCCCGGCGTTACGGTGCAGGCCAGTTTTGCCAGTCCTATACCTGGCATATCTGTTGTAACAGGTGCTACGGTTAAAGGTGCTGCAAATGCCACGGCATCCAACGTTACATCGGCTGATAGCCATCATGTTAACGGTGTACTTCATAAGATCGACCAGGTTTTATTACCTCAGTAAGTATGTTTTCAAAATACTTGTTTTTAACTGCCCGGCTCTGCCGGGCAGTTTTTTTGTAAGCCCGGTCACAAAGCCGTAGAATTACTAAAAAAAATTTGTGTTAAAATTTTTTACTTTGATGAATACCTTTATATTCGCTTGTAGTTTTTTAGATTATTGAAGCCAAAACTATCCTGATCTCCATCCCGACCGAAAGCTAACTGACAATTCCCTTTTAATAAAATGTAGCAGCAGCCTGCTTCTTAGGAAGCATCCTGTATTTTTTTACTTAACTAAATTGAGTTATGAGAAAATTGTACGCTTTCACATATAGTGTAAAAAATTTGGCCGTAAGCCTTCTGGCTTTTTTAAAAAATGGTTTCCCTGGCTCAGTAGTAGTAGAAAAAAATAATCTCTCAGATTTTATTCCTTCAATATATCAATCGAAACCTGAATTTTCCTCACAAAATTTGTCGCAGATGCAAACGTTTACCAACACTATGGCGAAAAAATCGCCAGCCTTTTTAAAGCACATTGCTGTTTTTGCTCTTGTCGTTTTGACATTCATTGCAAATCCTGTAAGGGCGCAGATTGCTGTTACAGTTACTGGTGCAGCAAACACCACACCTGCACTGTCAGCATCTTACACCTCCTTATCGGATGCTCTTACTGGTTTGAATGCGGTTACAGCCATGACTGGGCCGGTTACATTCACACTGGCAGCAGGATCTTCTGAAACAGCGCCGCTTACTGGTTTTACAGTGGGTAGTGCTACATTGAACCCGGTGCTTAGTGTAACAAATACTGTGACAATTGTAAAAGATGCTGGTGCACCTACCGTACTTAACGCGGCTGCTGGCGGTACAACAACACCTACCAGCGCAGCACCAAATGGTATCTTGAAGATAGTTGGTGCGGATTATGTTACCATTAATGGGTTAACACTTACGGATGGTAATGCAACTAATCCTGCATCAATGGAATTTGGTTTGGGTATCTTTAAAACAGGCCCTACAGACGGAGCACAAAATAATACGATTCAGAATTGTATTATTAACATGCAACGTATCAATAATGCATCAGGCACCACTCCAATGGTGGAAGGTTCAGTAGGTATATTGATGATCAACTCTACAGCAACTACTGCCACAACAGCAATCACTGTTACGGCCGCTTCAGGTACTAACTCAAATAACAAGTTTTATTCAAATACTATCAATGGAGGTAACTATGGGATGGCCCTGATAGGTTTTGCCGGTACCTCTCCTTTCACCAACTGTGACCAGGGTACTATTGTAGGTGCATCCACTTTAGGAAATAGCATCCTGAATTTTGGTGGTGGTGCAGCTACCAACCCATCTGCAGGTATCAGAACGCTTGCTCAGTATGCGATCAGCATAGGTTACAACACTGTAAACAACAACAATGGGGCTGGTGTAAACCATGCCACCACATTACGTGGTATTTATCTTAATACTGCCACAAGTGCCAGTGCTACCATTACAAACAATACTGTAAGCATCCAGGGCGGTGCCACTACCAGCACTGTTTCTGCTATTGATAATCAAAGCGGCAGCACGGCAGCATCAAATACCATTAATATAACAAATAACATTGTCAATATTGGTTATCCAACAGCCACTTCAGGTGTATATAACGGTATCATCAATGGATCCTCTGCCGGAGCGGTTAATATAAATGGAAATACTATCGGGCAGATAAGTGGTGTGGCGCTGGCAGGCACAGGTACCTGTGTAATGATTGAAGGTGGTTCGCCAGCTGGGCCATTAAATACTAATAATAACATTATAGCAAATATCACAAGAACAGGAACCAGCGGAAGCTGGAGGGGTATTAAAGCAACTACACCCACAGGATCTAACTTGTGGACCTGTTCTGGCAATACAGTAGAAAACCTCAGCTGGACTACTGCTGCTTCCACCGGCGGTATTGATGGTATCTACGATCTATCATCAGCAACCAATATTAATATCACAAACAATATAGTTAGAAATCTTTCTACACCAACCACCGGTACTATTAATGGTATTAATATCAATACAGTAGCTGGTACACATAGTTGCACTAACAACCAGGTGTATAATTTCACCACTACTGCAGGTGGTGCAGGCGGTGCTACATTCACTGGTATTGTGTTTTCTGTAGGTAACGCAACAATAACAGGCAACACTATTTATGCGCTGAATAGCACAGGTACCACAGGTGGTACTGGTGGCAGTATCCAGGGTATAAGGCAGGCAGGCGGTACCACAAATTTTATGGCCAAAAATAAGATTTATGATTTGTCCAGTACAAGTACCAATCCAACTGTTATTGGTATAAATTCATCAGGAGGTACTACCAATACAATTCAAAATAACCTTGTAGGCGATTTAAGGGCGCCAGCTGCTAACTCAGCTAATGCAATCAGAGGTGTTGATGTGGCAAATACTAATTCGAATGTTTATTTCAACACAGTGTATTTGAATGCTCCTGCAAGTGCGGGTGCTGTTTTTGGAACATCCGCTTTAAATGCTTCTACGGGTACTAATTTAGATCTCAGAAATAACATATTGGTGAATCTGTCACCGTTTAATACAACTGGTTTAACGGTTGCTTATAGAAGAAGCAGTACAACCCTTACTTCTTATGCAGCTGCTTCCAACAATAACTTTCTATATGCAGGCCCAACTGGTGCAAGTAACCTGATATTTTATGATGGTACAAACTCTGATATTACACTCGGAGCTTTCCAGGCAAGGGTTACACCAAGAGATATTGTTTCAGTAACAGAAACGGTGTCATCAACCCCGGGTGTATTCTTCCAGAGTTTCACGGGAGCTAATGTTGGTTTCCTTCACATAGTAAATGCGCTTACCACTCTTGCAGAAAGCGGGGGTGCTCCAATAGCTGGTGTTACTGATGACTATGATTCCGATATAAGAAGTTTAGTTAAACCAGATATAGGCGCCGATGAGTTCGCAGGAACATCACCAGCTCCTGTAATTACTTTTAATTCCATTACACCTTCTGTAACACAGTGTGTGGCAACTCCCCGTTCGGTTTCTATAACTGCTACAACGCCTTCTGGAACAGTTACAGGTGTTACAATAACTTACAACAACGGTACACTTAACAGCAATGTACCAATGACCAATACTTCTGGTGATATTTGGGAATACACGATTCCTGCTGCCAGCCCAACTAATACAATAGTTTCCTGGTCTGTTACAGCTACAAATTCAGCTGCACTTACCTCAACATATGTAGGTGCATCTTACCAGGATGATCCGCTTTTAGGAGGAGTTGGCAGCGCAACTGCTACGCCTTTAACCATTTGCGTAGGCAGTACTACCAGCCTTCAGGCTTCGTTCTTTGTACCTGCTCAATCAATAGCAGTGGGTACAGGTGGTTCTTCTTCTGCAACTACTGCAGCGTCTTTCTTACCTGGAGCCTGGGGTGGTGCTAAAACGCAGTATATAATCAGGGCATCTGAGTTAACTGCAGCTGGTTTAGCTCCCGGCAATCTTACATCATTGTCGTTTGAAACCACTAATTCTGGTCAAACTTACCAGGGCTTTGCAGTTTATTTAGGCCATACTGCCCAAACAGTTATGACCACAACATTTATAGCTTCTGGTCTTACCCAGGTTTACAGAGGTACACTTACAGACGACGGCTATACTCCATTGGTGGGTGTAAACCCACTTGCTTTTGGTACTGGTACAGGCTCATCCGCTTCATTTAACTGGGATGGATCTTCAAATGTAGTAGTATCAATTTGCTGGAGCAGTGTTCCTGCTGCTACGACAGCACTTTCTACCTCTATGATTGTTGTGCCAGCAGGTTTTACCAGTTCGGCATATGAGCAATCTGATAGCGAAACACCCGCAGCAATGTGTGCTAAAACAGTTGCCGATGGAACCGGCACAAACCGCCCCAGGTTTACCTTTGTAGGTAATAAATTATTATCGATAAGTTCTGTTACCTGGAACGATGGTGCGTCTGATATAGGAACCGGAAATCCATTTGCTGCAACTGTAAACGCCGCTACCACTTATACCCCTACTGGCACCGATGCCAATGGTTGTACACTGGTTGGCACAGGCGTTTCTGTTACAACAATTGCTTTACCACCTGCACCAAGTGCCGGTACTTTCCCTTCATTCCAGTGCGGTACGGGAATACCAGGTGAATTTGTTTCTGGTGGAACCCCTGGCCAATACAGGTGGTACACCGTACCAGCAGGTGGTACTGCTATTCCAGGTGAAACAGAAGATCATTTACTTACTACAGCTATTTCCTCTACTGATACATTCTATGTAGCATTAACAGATGGCACTTGCGAAAGCTTGAGGACACAGGTTATAGCCAATGTTACTGCAGCAGATCTTGTTACCGCTAATGTTGACGATAACACACCATGTCCTGGCGTGTCCATCAGCTTGTCTGTAACCCAAACAGGATCTAACCAGAATTACACATATACCTGGAAAGAAGGTGTAACAGTGATAGGCACGGGCAGTCCGCTCAGCCATACACCGCTTACCGCAGGTTTACATACCTATACAGTAGAAGCTGTTGACGGTGGCTGTTTTGAAAGTTCAACAGTAAATATTACGGCTATTGATCCTCCTTCTATTGATTCAATCTCTGCAACACCAGACACCATTTGTTCAGGTGGATCTTCTGTGTTGTTTGTTTCATGGCCGCCAGTATTTGCTAATGCTTTTGCTGAGCCATTTGAATCCTTCCCTGTAAGCAGCTTTGCTACAACAGGATCAGGTGTTACCTGGGCTGGAAATACCACTTATTATGCTCAAGGTGCTGCTTCAGCAAGGGCAACTTATATAGATGGAGCCGATGGTAGCCTTGCAATGACAGCTGGTATCAGCCTTGTAGGCCTTACCAACCCACAACTTAAATTCTCTCATATCTGCGCTACTGAAAGCAGTTTTGACTATGGTATTATAGAATATTCAACTGATGGCGGTGCAACCTGGTTGGGCTTCCCATCCACTGCTTACGCAGGGGCACCTTCAGCATTGGAATCAGACATTCTGCCATCAATAGGTTTTGACGCCAACAGTTATACCGATTGGGCTGCCCAGTTTACCTCTTCTTCTTCGGTTTACCCGGCAGGTCCAGCAACTTCATTGTGGAAAGCAGAAACGATCAATCTTTCTGCATACTCTTCCGCTACGAATTTCAGGGTACGTTTCAGGTTAACTTCTGATGGAAGTGCCATCTACGCTGGATGGTCTATTGATGATGTGAAGATCAGTTATGATGCTCCTCCTACTATTACCGCATTGTGGGATAATGGTGCAGGCAGTGGTGCAAGTGTACCAGTTACACCTGGTTCTACAACAACCTACACCGTAACCTTAACAGACGCTGCTACCACATGTACCAGTGACTCAGCAGTTGTTATTACCGTACTTGAATTGCCTGAGGCACCTATTGCAAACAACTCACAACAGTGTGGTAACGGTGTGCCTACTGCATCCGTTGCTACTGGTGGTGCCAATGGCAGTGGTGTGTTTAACTGGTATTTAGTGCCAACGGGTGGCACTGCCATAGCTGGTGAAAACGGCACCGCGTTGGTAAATTATACTATTTCAACTCCTACATCTTTTTATGTATCAGAAATAGGCACCAACGGTTGTGAAAGCCAACGCACACAAGTGGATGTTACATTCGATCTTATACCGGATGACCTTACACTGTCTGCAAGCCCTTCACCAATCTGTTTGGGTGCTTCTTTTACGTTCACTGTAGGCCAAACAGGTGGCGCCAATTCATTCATATTTAATTATCCTTCGCAGTTACATGCTGCAGGAAGCGGTATAAATATTCCGAATATCGATGGTGTTGACTCTAGCCTCCTTGATGCAAATATCACCGTCACTCCAACGGTAGCAGGTACGTATACCTATACAGTGCGTGGCTTTGATCCTGATAAAGGTTGTGTTAGTATAGCAACAACTACGGTTGTGGTAAATCCAAATCCGGCTATCACCAGCTTTACAGTATTGCCATCACCGGTATGTGAGGGAGCTGTACTTAATTTAGCAGCAGAGTCAGTTGGTATAGGTGCAGGTACCGCGGCAATTGGTACAGCAACAACATTATCAGGCTCGAGTGATGTGAATACTGCCTTTAATAACAGGTGGCCTTCTGCCCGTATGCAATTATTGTATACTGCAGCAGAAATGCAGGCAGCAGGGTTATCCGCAGGAAATATTACCTCAATAGCTTTCAATATCAATTCGCTGGGCGATGAAGATTTCAATGACAACTACAGGGTTAAGATTGGTAACACAGGTTTGTCAGCCCTAACTGCTTTTGTTGATACAGCTACCGGGTTTACTGATGTTTACAATCCTAAAACCTATGTTCATACAGCAAGTGGTTTGCAAACAATTCCTTTTGATGCTCCATTCAATTGGGATGGCACATCAAATATTATCGTACAGGTAGTGATGTCAGGTGCTGATAACTTAAATAACTCTCAGACTTATTATACTGCCACTACTACAAACCAGGCAGCCTACACGGCGACCAATTCCGGCAATGCAGCAACATTGAGCCTGAACCGTCTGAACATTGTATTCGGAGGCCAGGTAGAAACAAATGTTGCCTCTAACTACAATTGGACGTTTAATCCAGGGGCTATTTCAGGTGGTACTACTGGTACAGCTACAACCACGGCGAGTGTAGGTGTAACAAGCTATACAGCTACTGCTGTAAGTGGCGCAGGTTGTTCAACTACTTCGGCTCCTGTAAATGTTACGGTTAACCCATTACCAGTTGCCCCAACTTCAGGCGGTAATGTTACAAGGTGTGGACCGGGTGCAGTATCATTAACTGCAACAGGAACCGGCGGTACACTTAACTGGTACAATGTTGCATCAGGTGGTACGTCTCTTTCACCAGGTGGCACTTTTGAACCAAATGTAACAGGCAATACTTCATTCTGGGTAGCCGAAACTTCGGCTGCAGGTTGCGAAGGTCCACGTACAGAGATAACTGTTACCGTAACCTCGGCACCGGCCTTAACGATTACCCCATCAGGCGCCACTACTTTCTGCCAGGGTGGTTTTGTGCAACTGCAAGCCAGTGGCTCTACTTATGTGAATTTTGCATGGTCTCTGCCTGCAGGCTTAACCAATACAATTTTTGATACTACTACAGCTGCGCCGTTAACTACCACTACATATATTGTAACGGCAGATGATGGTCAGCCCGCAGCAGTTGGCTGCGCTAACACAGCAACGATTACCATAACAGTTAATCCAAACCCGGTTATTGACAGTGTGAGCGCAAATCCTGCTTCTATCTGTGTAGGCAGCTCATCTACGCTCACTGCATACGCTTCGGTTTCAGGCCCTGCTGGTTTACCTGCTACCTATTGTGTACCGCTTTCGAGTGGTGGTTCATTGGTTTCTTCCGTGCAGTTTGGCACTATTAATAACAGTGTAACTCAAACAACGCCGTTCTATAATATATATCCTGCTTCAGGCGCTACCACAACAAGCGTTTTAAGAGGACAGACATATACACTTGCCATGACGTCAAGTACAGCAAGTATTGCTTCTGTATGGATTGATTTTGACAGGAACGGAACATTTGATGCCACAGAATGGCAGCAGGTGTGGACTTCGGCTAGCAGTGGTTCAGTAGCCATCACTATCCCGCTTACAGCCACTCCTGGTCAAACAGGTATGAGGATAAGAACAAGAGGTACAGGAAGTCCAAACGGTGATGTTGATGCGTGTACACAATTCTTTAGCGGTTCTGCACAGGATTATACTATTAGCATTGTAGATGCCGCAAATTATACTTATGTGTGGTCTAATAGTGCTACGGGAGCTTCTACTTCTGTTAGTCCAACAACCAATACCTCTTATACGGTAACTGCAAGCGGTGTGAATGGTTGTACTACGGTTTCATCACCTGTTTCAGTTCAGGTATTGCCTGTAGGTGCAAATGCAACTG
>Ga0209097_10001960_pt1 | contig 17048 bp, 27 predicted proteins | sample AD_UKC052_MetaG_FD_184419 | JGI IMG/M metagenome (GOLD analysis project Ga0209097, IMG submission 184419) | Active sludge microbial communities of municipal wastewater-treating anaerobic digesters from USA - AD_UKC052_MetaG (SPAdes) (version 2) | ecosystem: Engineered > Bioreactor > Anaerobic >... | reverse complement strand
GTCGCGGGTGTCATGGGTCAGTTCAGTCGCACCGCAAACCGGGCATTTCATGTTAGTTGGAGTCACGCTGTAGCTAGCTTTCTGGGGTGGCCCCCTGAGTAACAAAGCCAATGTTGACAGAATTGCAATATGTAGCTACATTGTAGCCACGTTCTGCATATATTTACCCATCTCAATATTTCATCATTTCATCTATTTCAGAATCAAAATAAACGTCAATATTCATTCTCAATCGCATCAAATACCTCATCACATTCAACACTATGCAAGCAGCAACGTATGGGAAGTCAGCTGAAATCCGCTCGCGGATTGAACCTGACTTGAAAAGACAATCTACCGAAGTGCTCGCCGATCTGGGTCTTGACCTGAGCGGTGCCATCCGGTTGTTTCTGCGACAGGTTGTGGAAGTCCGTGGTTTGCCTTTTGAAGTCCGCAAACCCACTGCCAAAACCATTGCAGCAATGACCGAGGCCCGCGAAATGGCGGCAGCACGTTACGGCTCAGGGAAAGATTTATTTGATGCTCTCGATAAAAAAGCCGGCAAAGTCAAAACGCGCGCCACTGCCAAGAAAGTCTGATCACACCAGGCAATTCGGGAAAGACTGGGAGAAGCTGACGCATTCGGGCAAGCAGGACATGCAACGTCTCAAGGACGTCATGCTGCTGCTGATTGCCAATGGAGGTGGGCTTCCAGCTGAATGGCTTGACCATGAACTGGGCGGGGAATGGGCTGATCACCGTGAATGCCATGCAAAAGGTGACTTGCTCCTGATTTACCGGATTGAGGCCGACGGTGTCACTTTTGTGCGTGCGGGCACGCACTCTGAACTGTTTGGGCGATAGCGCGCCGGGTCAACGCTTCTGCTTCAAATTGCGCCTCCTTCGCTTTGATATAGGTACGCGAGCAATAGAGATTGCCCAAATAGCCGGTGCGCTCTGTCCGGCCACCATGATCTTTTGCGCACCCAACGCAAAACCAGTTACCTGGCGTCTTGCTGCCGTTTCGGCCTGCGGCATTACCCCGCAGGAAACCACTTTTCCTATTTCCAGCCATGGTGAATCTTCCTTCCTTAAAGCGGCTTACCTGCCCCCGTGCGCAATGGCATTCGGGTGATGCTTGGCCAGGATCAAATTCATCTTGTCCACCAGATCGGGGCGGTTAAAGACGATGTGACCCGTCCCTTTCAGGAACCACTTCATGTCGAAGTAGGCGCCGTCCACCGTCTTTAGCTTGTTTCGTTCGGCCGCAGACAAACGCGCGAACCAGCCATTGCGGTGATCCGGCTCCGGCTTGCCGTCCAGGATATGAAACACCCGTTCCAGATCGTCCAGTTCATTGGTCCGGTTGGAATTCGTCGATAGCCAGCGGCTGTTGCTGGTGCCGTAGACGTAGAACAGGGATTCCATGATCACGCGTTTGCCGAACTTGAAGGGCTCGTTCGTCTTGTAGTTCCAGGACAACGATCGAAACAGACCCAGCACCCCACGTTCGAACATGTCACCCCGCGCGCCATGCAGGTTTGTGAAGGTCGCCGTGATGTTTTCAAAGGTAAGGGGCGGCACATCGTGGGAGTACACCTTCTCGCCCCATTCCTTGCGGGCCTGTGCATCCATGAACGTCCGCAGACCGGATTCACTCATCAGGTGGGCCCATGCACCTGCGTCAATGGCCTTGATCCACGCAGTCAGCAGTTCTGCACTATCGATGACGGTCGATCCGCACAAGCGCTTCGTGGAGCTGCGTTGACCGTGAAAAACCACATCCACATCCGGAAATCCCAAGGACCCTGATCTGGCCAACTGGGCTGCTTCCTGCAAGGTCTTCATGCCTTGCTCGACCAAAGCCACCACAGCAGCACGCTGGTTGAGCAGGTTTTTGATACTGATGCTTTTGACAATTTCGCTCATGACAGTGTCTCCTTATTGGTTGATATCGTTGGTTTGCGAAAGGTGAAACACCGTCGTCTGGCGTGGCATCCGGAAGCGCCGAACTTCACCGGTTTCTTTCTCGGTCCGTTCGGCTGGAACAAAGGTGCAGACCTTCACCCCCTGTTGGCCTTCCCGCACGTAGCGTCCCAACGCCTTCCAAGCGTTGAACGTGAACACGTTCACCCGGGGTTTGATATCGTCTGCAGGAATCCCCATCGCCTGAAACCCGCTGTAAATCCCCTCGTAGTTCATGAAGCTTTGTCCGCTCGTCGCGTTGCGCAGCGCTTGCGCAGCTTTTCTTGCCTGCCGCTCGTGCAGGTCTTCATCGAAGTGGTCCCCTGCCCCCTCCCCCGTCATCGCATTGCAAGATTCAGAGCCGGTTGTGGAAGTTGTTGGGTTTGCTGTGGTCATGAGTAAGTTCTCCTGGTTGGGTTAAAAAGGCCATCGCCTCGCTGAGTTCTTTCGCCGTATCCAGGGGGCATGACGGTCAACCAAGGCACAGGCTCCTGGTGACACGAGCGCTTTAGCGCCGTGACTGCAGGTCCGGTGATGAACGGGAGCGTGGAATAAACAGGGTGTGCCTGTCGCGTGACACGCAGTGACTGGCGTCAGGTGCGCACGGCTTTATGCCGCGAAAGCCCGGTCAGCTGTGCCGGCTTGATCTACAGTGCAACCCGGTGAAAGAACTCTGCGTGCGTGGCCGCCCCAGACAGGAAGAAGAAACACGACGACCCGTGCAAACCAGATCAGTCCCCGCTTCCCCGAAGTGGGACTCCAATCAACGCGCAGCGGTCCGAGCCAACGGCGCAGGCCGTCGCAGGGCGACAGATGTCAATGAATCAAGAATTCAGGTGAATGAGCAGGGCAAGCACTGCCGTGCGGGGTCTTCGGGGATCAGCCCTGCGGCGAAGGGGGGTCCGGCTGGCAGTGACGTGGTTGGTCCCGCACGAGAGCGTTCCGGCAACGACGGGGTGGATGCCCCTTGATGAGCTTGCGGCAAGGGTGGCCTGGAGGGTGATCCACCGGATCAGTCGCACCCGCGACCAAGCCGATCAGGCGCGCCCGTAATGGGCATCCCGTTTGAGCACCTGCTCAATGCCCCAGGAAACAGGCTTGAATGGCTACCGGACCTGGATATACGGAGTAACCTTGGTCTCCAACAATTGAACCAGTGCTGGCTCCATATACGCATAGTCGTCCGGAATACCCAGACAGACCACTCGCTTGCCGTTCAATTGACTTTTGAATCGGGATGCCATCTTGGTCTTGTGGACTTGCTCCATCACAAAGATGATGTCCGCCCATTCAATCAGCTCCCTATCCAGAGGCACATCCGCTGAGCTGTGCACACCCGCAGACGAGCATTCAATCCCCGGCCATTGAGAAAAGACCTGCTCAGCCGTCGGACTGCGAAGTCGGTTCTGGGTACACACAAACAGGAGCCGCATCAGGGCCCAGTCAAAACGCTAAGCATCGAGGTCCCATTGATCCTCTAACTCGAAAGCCATATTTACGGGAAGCTGACTTACTTACGCCGCACCGCGGATCAGGCATTCTGCAGAAATACCCAATGTTGCGTTCAGTCGGCGCACCATGGCCAGACTCAAAGGGCGCTTGCGGTTGAGCACTTCATACACGCGGTTCCTGCCACCAATCATTGGCTGCAAATCCTTGGGCTCCAGCCCTTGTTGCTCCATGCGGAATTTGATGGCCTCGATGGGGTCTGGCAGCTCCAGCGGGTAATGTTCAGCTTCATACACCTGCAAGAGAGTGCCAAGAATTTCCAGAAGATCGGCTTCTGGCGTACCCCGCTTCGGGTCCGCGTCGATCAACACCGAGACGGTTTTGAGCGCCGCCTTGTAGTCAGCCTTGGTGTGGATAGGACGAATATTCATGGTGTTTTCCTTCAAAACTGCTCTACCGTATTGGCATCCACGGCGTCATACTCCGCATGCGTGCCAATAAACTTCACATACACGAAGCCCGTGTTGTAAGCCACGGCAACGATCAAACGGTAATCATTGCCTTTGAGGTTAAACACAACGCGCCGGTTTTTCAGAATACTCGCGCTGGCATATTGAGCCTTGATGTCAGCCGGCTGTCTCCATCGAACCTTTTTGACCTCATCGCACCATGCCAACACCGTTTGCCTGGCATCGGGGTGCTTGACTGTAAATCGCAGCAGGGGTGGCAAGGAAACAAGGTGCACATTGCGAGTTTAGTCCCAAATTGGGACTGGCGCAAGCATGTGATTGCTGAACCCCACGTTCATGGAATTCAACCTAGACAGAGGCGGTAAATGCTTGTTTACAGTTTAAGAGCTGATTGCGTGAAAAAGTGCACGGGACCAACTTCTATTCTTTCATGTTTGCAGAGCTCAACCGTTCCGACGGTCTTGGCAGACTGGAAGCGGTCGCTTACAGTTGACTGATCATAAAAAGCAACGTTGGTATATCAAAAACATGACTACTTCCTCCATCAGTCTGCCTGGCAGCTGGGACACCACGCGCAGCAAAGCTCTTGCCGATCTGATCCATCGGTCTTTGCGCCAACTAACTAGCTCCCACAATAGCTCCCACAAACCTGCCAACGGCCCAAACCGGATCGCCAGGCAACACCAAGTTATTCCGGAAACTAGTGAAACGCAGAACATCCCGTCGTGGGAGCAGCGATTCCTTACGTCCATGCAAATCCTGGGCCGTGAATCACCAAGAATACACAACATCGTCGAGTCACTCTGGGGCCGTACTGAATGTAGCCAGTACTTGCAAAAGATGATCCTCGATTGCTGCGATGTCGCAGTAGAAACGCGCGTGGGGTTCAAAGTGGAAACGGTAGCTGCATTCATGTTGTTACTTGAACTTCACGAGGTTCAATTCGGGACCGCTCGGTAATCGATATCTGAATTCAGCACGACTCATAAGTCTGCATGCAGACTCAAGTATTGGGCAGAAATGCCGAAACAGGGATACGGGCAGACCCCAGCCGATAAGCCATCGGCAAGCTGACCCCATAACAACCGACACGGACAAATGATGGACAGCAAGACGACCAAGATGCAAGCCCAATCCGGATTCCCGGCTTCGACCAGTCCAGGCTTTCTGGCAACCAGACCCCTGCCTCTCAAAGATATCCCCTTGATGGACAGGCGCATACGGCAAATGGCCATCATCAGCCGGCAGCATGAACGTATTGCCAGGACCATCGACGCCTTCTGGGGCCAACCAGAATGCGCCAACTACCTCCAGAAGCTAATCATGAGTGGCGGTGACGGCGTGGAAAAAACCCGAGTGGGGTTCAAACCCCAGGTCATGTCAGCCCTGATCGCACTCACGGAGCTACACGATGCCGATCAACAACCCAGTAAAAGATAGAAACCATAGCAATAGAACTAGCGAAAACAACCACAACAACAGAATCAACCTCAATAATCGCTATGCATGTCCAGCACGGACGTGCGGGGACTTCGGGGATCAGCCTTGCGGAGGCGTGGTTGGTCCCGCATGGTAGCGTTCCGGCCATGACGGGTTTGACGCCCCTTGATGAGCAGCGGATTCGCGCCGCAGGCACCCTACTCTCTCTCCCGAGAGTCTGACGACCGACCCGAAACCCCGGTCCCACCGGGTGTTTCAGGCTACGTCCATCGCTTATGCGCTGACCGCTTCAACCGCACGCAAGGGTGCTGGCAACCAGCGACGCCCCTGAAGATGTTGCTGGGCATGCGCCACCGCTCCTTCCTTCTTCATCTTGAGCATGGCCGCTGCCACTTCCGCACCGGCCGTCTCGGTGACCGCTTCCACCAGTTTGGTCTTGGGCACCAGATCAAGATACGACTCTGCGGTGGGTTCCCACCAGTCCGCCATGTCCAGCGACAGGGCTCGGGCGATGGAGGCGGCATGATCCGAACCATCCGCTCTCCCCTGCACCGCTTCGGCACTGTTGGCCGTTGCAAATACGATCAGCGACAAGACCACCTCCTGCGGCTGTTCCAGCAACCAGTCAAACCACGTGGTGGTGTCTTGGGGCAGACGGCGCAGCCAGGACTTGGATTCCTTGTCCAGCATCGCTGCTGCGCGTGAGGTCGCCAGCGTGGTGGAATGCTTCTCCAGTGTCGAGCGCGATTGAGTCAGGCTCACCTTGAGCGGAGAGTTGCTGCTGTCGTATCTGTTGTAAATGGAAATCGCCATTCTGCAAGCTAGCGCGGCCAGTGTGACGGGCTGGTTGCCGAGCATCAACGCCTGAATGGCAGCCGTGCGGTGACTGGACAGGTTCAGCATCAGTTTTTCGGGAACATCGGGACGAGACTTCGCAGCGGTTGGGCTGGCTCCGTCCTCGGAGTCGGGGTGCGATGCCTTCCGGACCGCGCGACGCTCCAACCCGCGATGCACCACCAGATCACCGTCATCCATCGTGACGACGGCTCCGGCAATGGTCTTGTCAAAGGCATTCACGTCGAGCAATGTCTCCTTCAAGGCTGCCAGACGGGCTTCGATGTCTTCCATCTGTCCGGTGAGTTTGTCTGACTCGTCCCAGTCCTCGGCATCGATGGCCTTCTCGTGTTCGGCTTCTAGCTCGTGGTATTTGTTTTCCAGCGGGATACGCGCGGAGGTCATTTCCTTGTACTCGGGTAGGTAACTGCGCTCCAGACGGCTGTGCTGTTGCCGCTCAGTAAAACCATAGTCGGAGAACACATCGACCCATGCCCAGCCCTCACCCCGTACCACCGCCGCCATGGCTTCGAGTTTTTCGCCCAGCATCAAGTCCACCAGCGCGGGATCGGTGAGGTATTGGGTTCCTTCTTCGCTGAACAGGTCAGTCCGTACGCTGCCACCGGCGGCGAGGTAGTTCTCCAGACCAATGGCCTGCACCCGGACATCGGTATCGGCAATCTCGTCTTCGGTGAGTCGCCGCTTGATGGTGTGCGATTGGCGGTTGTGGGGCGACAGGCTGTTCCACACACTCAATTGACGCTCATGGTCGTCAACCGTTGCCAGTGCCATGATCTGATCCAGTGTCATGGCATCGTTGCGGTACAGCTGAAACAGTTCCGGTGCCACATTGGCCATGCGCAGACGTCGCAGCACCTGAATCACCTTCACACCGAACTTGCTGGCAATGGCTTCGACGGTCAATCCCTGCGTCACCATGGACTGGTAGGCGACAAAGGCATCGGCGGGGTGCATCGGCTCCTGGGAGACGTTCTCGGTCAGGCTGATTTCAAACGCTTTCTCCGGCTCGATCACCCGAACTTCTACGGGCGCTTCAAAACCCAGTTTGCCCTGAACGATCAACAAATTCATGGCCGCAAAGCGACGCCCACCGGCTTCGACGGCATAACGTTGGGGTGATCCCTTCTTGGCAGGTGCCAGCGTGACATACAGGGGGTTGAGCAAACCCTGTGCGTCGATCATCGCGGCCAGTTCTTCGACACGGGTCGGCTTCTGGCGGACATTGCCCGGCGACACAAAGAGACTGGACAGTGGCACGTAGATCGAAGCGGATTCGGGGGTCGTGGTGTTGGAACGGTTTGAAGTTGAATGGGTCATGGTGATGTTTGTCATGTGATTTACTAAAGTTGCTTGAATAAATGGCTGTCCGGGTGTTGAGATGTTCAGGACTGCCGTTGCTGAAATGGAGAGATGAAAAGGGATTGGGGTCTACTGCGTCATGGCACCACGCCTTTCCAGATCAACAGGGCCAGCACGGCACCCGCTACCAATGAAGACCTCAACACCAACCGGTCCTTCCAGCCTTCGGGATTCCCAGCTATCGTTTTGCAAGATTCCGAGCCGGTCGTGGAAGTTGTTTGGTGTGATGTCGTCATGGTGTTGCCCCTGTGGTTGATAAAAGTGCCATCGCTTCGCTGAGTTCATTCGCCGTAATGGGTGGAATGCAGAGCGACCAAGGGCCAGGGCTGGGTGACACGCGCGAGGGGTGAGCTCACCCCTTGGTACGGGCGTGACTGCCAGACAGGTGATGTGCGGGACCGTGGAATAAAAAGGGCGTGACTGGCCGCTGTACACGCCAGTGACCGGCGTGACTCGACCGGCTTTATGCCGCGAAAGCCCGCGCAGCAGGACCGACTCGCTCTAAGGTACAACCCAGGCGAAAGAAGTCATTGAAGTGAGTGCTATCACCATAAGCACCCTGACGAGATCACACACGCAGGCACTGTGTGCCTCTGTTTACGCCGTCAGGCGGGCCCATGCACCAACATGAGGCAGTCGCAGGGCGACCGGTAATATTCACCTATGCAAGAATATCCAGTCACCTCAAAATAGATCCTGCATGAACATGTCCCGCCCCGCCTTCACCGTTCACATCTTCAGCATTTACCTGATGGGGTTGGGGATTAGCTTGGCCTTGTTTCCGAATCTGCTGCTCTCGCTGTTCAGCGTGGCACAAACCTCGGAGATCTGGATCCGGGTGGTTGGTATCCTGGCGTTCAACATCGGTGTGTTCTGCTGGTATGCGGCAGCATCGGAGTCCACTGCTTTCTTTCGGGCATCGGTCTACACCCGCACCCTGGTGCTGGTGTCATTCATCGCGTTCGCGTTGTTGGGCATGGCAAGTCCGGTGTTGATCCTGTTTGGCTTGGTGGACTTTGCGGGAGCGATGTGGACCCACGCAGCCCTCAAGCTGGAGCAACGGCGGTCCCTGCCCTACGTCCGAACCCTGATCTAGCAACGAAGCAACTTCGCAGTGTGGACCGATGCCGGGCGCTGCGTGCCGGGTTGAATTCAGGTGAAGCTATTGATGTGTTTCAGGCAAGTGGTGGCCTGGAGGGGGTCCGTCAGGACCGTCGCATAGCGACCAAGCCGGTCAGGCGCGCCCGCAATGGGCATCCCGGCTTTTGCAATGGCAAAAATGCCCCTGGCCTTTGTCCTGCGACTGCCAGCTGCAGAAAGACAGGCGATGCCCAAAGAACTTTTCGGCGCCCCATCAACGCCAATCTATGCCATATTGATGTCCTGAATCAAAGCCATCCAGACTAACCCGCACAGGAGGTCCACATGAACTTCGGGGAATCCTCACCAGAAGAAAGTGCCTTCAATAAAGAGTCTGACCGGAAAGCAGCTGAATACTTCGCCAAAGAACACAAGAAGCGCCTGCTGGAGATGGAAGCCGCGCTTCAGGTCCTATATCGAAAACTGAATCTTCAGCCTGGACAGACCCTGAGCGACTATTTCGGGTTGACGCCCCGCAATGATGGTCTACCTTCAGAAAATCCAATACTAGATCCAGAGGTCGAAGACACCATCGCCCGCTTCTTTGAAGATATCGGCAGATTACTGACTGAGGACGATACGGCAAAGGACTTTCCGAAAGTTCTGGGCTCACCTCGGTCAAAAGGGCCCTGAATCACTCGAAAGCACACTCACATCGACCATGGCAACTTGCGACCCAAAGCGGGTGTAGCGACTGATCAATTGATCGCCTATTAGGCCGGTAAGGGCTGTCAGGAGACGGTCGACATTTTCCAACCGCGGTCCGATCAGGCCCCCTTTGCGGTCATTCACGGGGGCTTTTTCTAATGCAGGCATGCAGCAAAGGCTGACATAGGTTTATTTGAAATTGGCACCTCGGTACCCGACCTTTACCCCAGCACAATGGCCTTCAGCAATGTGAAGTCGATTTGGAGAATGGCTGCAACGGTCAACGACCAAGTGCAGCCATACGGCGAAACCAATAGTCAATACCAGTTGTTTTGTATGAGTCGGTGGGATTGTCTAAGTCTATGGTTTTGGGGCAAGATTCGGTCCCACGGTGTCGCAATCCCCCCTGTTGCTTGAACAGCCGGTCGATCGCCACTTGCCAAATTAAGCAACTGAAAGGCCCATCATGGAATGGCAAGAGATGTTGGATACCTTTGCGCGAATGCCGCCGGCGGACCAGCGTGCCTGGATGCGAATGGCAGCAGGTCTGCTGGCGCTGATGCTGGGCCTACTCTGGCTGGAGAGCCGATATTTCAAGGCCAGTGGCCGTTCAGGCAGTTGGCTGGCCGTGCGTCTGGCGTCGGGGGCCGCTGCGCTGTTAGCTCTGGTAGTCGTGTTCGTGCCAGCACGTGCCATCGGTGGGCCTGAAGCACTGGGCGTCTTTATCCTGATGCTTTACACCGCTGCTCCGCTGCTGTGGTTTGGCAGCCATCTCATGGTCGGGCGGCGTGTCCGGCCATCACTCACTAGCACCGAGAGCTTTGTCTTGGCTTTGACTGGTCTGGCAGTTCTTGCGATTCCAGGCAACGCCTACTTTGCAATGGAAGGACCATTGCATGCTGCCAGACGCGAGATCGCTCAGCGGCGCGAGGTGCCCGCAAACAATCCGACTCTGGAACACACGGTGCAAGCCGTGCAGCGCTACAACCTGGCAGGCGCAGGGCTCATCTACACCCAGTCATTGCTGGGCGCACCAAACACACGCCTGGTGCATGTGGAGCAGCGCCAGAGCGGGTATTGGCCCACGGAAAAGTCCGTAGCGCACCCGGCATACTGCACCAATGGCAACGATGTACACCTGATGTGGTCTGCCAAAGAAGCTCCACCATATTTACGCCTGCACTGGGCACAAAGCAACGGTGCCGTGGTGCGCGCCGAGTTCACGCCCAATATAGCGTTTGATGCAGCGCCGCCCCCTGCGGAATTCACCATCGGCTTCCGTCCGGAAGGGGTCGACCCCATCGCCCCGATTCCGCGTGAGCGCGCCCACCTTGTACTCACAATTGAGGGGCTCACGCCCAACACCCAGATGCTGGGTAGCCCAACCGAAGCGGGCGAAGTGCGCAACACCGATTGCGTGATGACCGGCTTCAAGCGCTGGACACCTGGCCCCAACTGGCAGGTGCAGGCCATAGGTTTGACGTTCCAGATCCCTACTACCGGTGAATTCCTGCGCAGCCTCATAAAGAAACCTTTGTAAAAACAAAGCTACCTAGTCCACAAAAGTTAACTTACTAAGCAAACATCTGAGGACCGTAGCCGACTGCTTTGAGCAAGTTGAAGTCCGCCAGAAACGGCTTGTAAAGAGCAACGAGTTGGGCAACACGTAAGCTGACTGCCGAGACCGGCAGCAAAGGGTCTGTCAAAGCCACTCCGGTTTCGCGGCTGAACGTCGGCTCCACATACCGGAAGAGTCATTCGCGGGTTCAAGTCCTATACCCGCTAACGCGGCTGTCCTGCCGGTTGCCTGACCGCTAGGTTAGTCCGCAATGGGCACGAAGAAGTCTGCAGTGAATGTCAGGTATCTGGCTTGGTAGCGGTGAAATTATTCACTGCTCGAAACCGGTCATTCAGAAATGACAGCTACTGGCCCAATCCTGTCAAAGTTATCCCCCAAAAATGCCCCATAAGCTGTGCACAAGTAGTTGAATACTCATCCAAAGTGTTGCTACTACTAGCTTGCGAGCGATTGCTTAAAAAGATTGCAATCAAAATGCGGACTCCAAAGTCGCGCCAGACTTTATTGCGATCAGTCACCAAACAGTCTTTTCCTTGCTTGTTTGGTCGTTTTTTCGACATAACGACTCACCTTGTTCGCCATCACGGTTTCTCCACCTGGCTTGAGTCCGGGTCGAATACTTGAAACGGCATCTGAAATTGCATGCGGCATCTTCTTCGCGACTTCTTGGCCGATGCTCAACGCAAATCCCGGTCGGACATCTAATTGTTCAGCCATGGCAACGATGTGCTTGGCTTCCATTTCTCCCGGCAACGTGGTCCCCCCAATATCAAACGCAAAGTGCTTCGACAGACCTGGGTAGATGCGGGTACACATCAGGTCATAAAACGGTGTGAGTCGAGTACCGCCCTCTGGCGGGCAATAGATGGACAGGTTCTTGGCATGACTGTCGTTGTTACCCGTAAAAATATTGAAGAACACCCAAGCCAACAGGCGTCTTAGATCCAGGATGGGCACCGTTGAATACGTACGAATCAGATCGGCACAGTCCTTCAAACTGGGGCCACCTTCAGACTCGTATTTCTTCTCCGATGGCAGTGAACTGAGCTGGCAGATGTCGTACTGCATGCTGCGGCCAATCGTCCCATCCGGTCGCACATAGCGGTCAAAGCGCTTGACAACACACGACTTGGTTTTGGGTTCAAAGAACACATCGGCCACTCGGAGCCCACAGAGCGCAGCTGCCTTCATCACAATAGTCTCATTGATGGCAGAACCCCAAACGCCATCAATCCTTTGGATGTCAGGTTTGACGATGTGCGTCGATGGGCTAACACCCTCCCCCAGCATGGGTATTCCATCTTCAAAAAGTGCTATGGACAGCTTGTCCTGAGCGCCTGCCAATGAAATCCGAGTGCCCTGGCTTTTCAGGGTAATCGCCAGAGCGGCCTTTGTACGCAGCTCCGCTGCGAGCTCCTCCCAGCTTGTCGGCTGATACTGATGTGGCTCTGGCTTTTGACCTGATGGCAACAGGACAAATCCGCCAGCCGTGTCGCCAGCGACTGCGTGCAGCAAGCCAAACAGGGTGCTGGCCTTTCTTTGCGTGAAAAGGTAACTCCGTAACTCGCCTTCTGGAAGCAGATTCTCAAAGAAGGAGGTTACCCCGTCTGCTGACGTTCGCCCGGCGGCCAGCGTGATCGTTGCAATTTGAAGGGCTTTGTGATCTCGCCACCATGCGGCGTATTCAAAGGACAGGGGTGAGGTATCGAAGACATGACCCACCAGGTCGTTCTCGAAGTACACGTCCAGACAGGTTGGGTGGGTCGCCATCACAGCGACCCTCCTGACTTGGTTTGCACCACAACTTCGAGACCGAGCAGGTCCAGAACTTCCAACGCCATTTGAATTTGGAGAGTTGGTTTGCCCTTTTCCAGGTCAACGATGAATCGGTTGCCGGTATTGGCCAGGCCGGAGACATCCTCTTGCTTGAGTCCCAGCAGCTGCCTCTGCCGGCGAGCGATGTCACCCACATCGACAGATGATCGGACGACCTGCCTAGATTGGTTTGAATTACCGCTCGGTAATAGACTGACTTTTGTCTGCATGACTTTCACCCTAAATTACCGTCCGGTAATATTGCTACGGTTCGAGGTACTTTATCAGACAATATTACCGACCGGTAATATTTTTGATCGGCATTAAATCCGTGCCACGACAAAATGAAGCAGCTTGTAGGGCAAATAGTCTTTTACCTCTTCGACAGGTATTTGCTGAATATCTGTCAGACAGGTAGTCCGTCCCTGCCGATATAGACAGCGATGACGGCCGCAGCTCAGCGCTTCTTATTCGGTCGAGGAACTGGGAGGGCGATCAACTTTGCCAAAGCTTCAGCACTGGTAAATCCGCCTTTTGCGATCCAGTCGCGCTCGCCTCGACGGTCGACGACCTCGGTTTGCTCCCCATTGTTCGTGGTCGCAGTCGTCGTTTTCTTCGGTGAAGATCGCAATCGCCCGGATGACGGCGATGTCTCCGTTTGAGCTACGGTTCGTGACGCAGGCAAACGTGCATCTTGCAACTCACGTCCGAGTGGGTCTGCTTTGACCAGCAATTCCAGGTCATTTTCGACGCCCAATACTTGCATCACTGACAGGTAGGCGCCTATCGTCACGCCGGATCGGCCGCGCTCCAGGCTGCGCAGGGTCATTGGCGACATGCCGGCACGCTCTGCTACGAGTTTGGCCGGAAATCGACGCCGGTGTCGCGCCAAACGCAGCCGTTCGCCAAACTGTTGCAACAGCATGTCGGTAGACGGGAGTAAAGGAGCGATATTCTTCGCCATTGTGTAATTATTCTGGCGAATTTCAATCATATCCGCCGGAATACTGACACATCATGCATACAGTATGCGTCATTAATCTATTGGATTCGCCGCGAAGGTCAACTAACTCGGCACCCGCCCAGCAATGTGCTGCGAACTCGCACATTGCACCCAAGACAACTGCGCGCTGCGCCATCAGGCCAGTACATCAAGCCCATGTTTCTGAACCACTGCCAGCAATTTCAGCGCCATGCCGCTGGGCTGTTTGCTACCGGATTCCCACTTTTGAACCGTCGATTCACTGGTATTCAGGTACCTTGCAAAGACGGGTTGGCTGACATGTGCACGCAAACGAATGCCTTTGATTTGCTTAGGCGCCAAAGTAACTGGTGTGGCCAGGCACGATGCGTCAAACTTGCGCATGGTGGTCAAGTCAATTGCGCCCACTTTTTGTAGCGCGGAAGCAGACGCGTGAATGGCCGCAAAGGCATCACTCTTGAATTTTGGCTTAGTCGTCATGGCAAATCTCCACGAAGTCCCCGCTGACTACCCAAATCTCGCTTTGCCTTGGCAGAGTCCAGTCTCCGCTGGAGGTTTTCAATCACGGTTTCCGAATCAACATAATTGCCCGTTTGCTTGGCGCTTTCCAGTGAATCAAGGCCCCTGGAAATGAACTCAGCTTGGGACCTTGGCTGTAAGCGGTTTGGTGAGGTAAGAGATGTTTTCATACGCAAAGGACAGAGGATTAGCGTGTGGCCCTTTGACAATCAAACAGGCAGGTGCGAATCGAATGCATATCGCCTTGTGGCGCCAGCTTCTTTATTTGGCGGAGCTGGGAACCAGTCAATGGACCACCGTCGACCTCATAGCGTGGCAAAGGTTTTTGGGCTTTTGTATCTTTAGTCTTTTCATGTCGTCTCTTCATGGCGCGTCCTTATGATTAGGATAGAAGAGCCCAAAGGTTGAGAGAGCTCATTTTCCCCAAGGCGCTTTCATCGTCAGCAGCTTGCGAAGCTCGTTATTTGGCGGCAATGGCTTGTCCAGAAGTTTCTGGAATTTGCCAAACGCACCAGAACCCATCGTAGCCAACGACTGATCCAGTAAAACCTCTTGAGCTTCACGGTATGAAGCTTCCAGCATGAAATCCGAACGGCTACGGCACAGTCGGTCAGCAGCCTGGTCGATCAAATCTCGCTGCCATGCCTTGGCGCGAACATGGATAGACGTCAGTTCAATGGTTGGTGCACGCGCCACGGATTAATTCCTTTGTGTTGATGATTAGCTTTCATACTGCCATTATTTGCTCTAGGCGCCTGTTTCTCTTTCGCTTTTTCTGCGTCTTGCGAATTCTGAGGCCCTTCTGCCTGCTCTCCCCTTGCCGTGCTTTCAAGCTTGATGTTCGGTTTCTGGAACGCCAGTATGGCCACAACCAGCTGCCTGGGATTGAATGAACTTCAAAACCCGCAAACTGACGTCATTTGCAAAGTGTCAGAAATTTGTGTATATTTCTAACACCTGTCAACAAGCGCTATGCAAACTCTCGCCGAAGTCATCATGGAGCATGCTTCCGGTTTACCGGAAGGCGTGCCCTTGGTCGCCAAGGAGCTTTTGCACTTGGGCAACCGGGGAGCTATAGACCAGGTGCTGTCCCGGCTTGTCCGCCGTGGCTCGTTGCTGCGTGCAGGCCGAGGCATCTATGTTCTGCCCATTGAAAGTCGCTTCGGTGCGCGGGCTCCGTCAACCTCCAAGATGGTTGAAGGTCTGGCGACCCATAGCGGTGAAACGATTACCTCTCACGGCGCCACTGCCGCCAATGCGTTGGGTTTGACAACCCAAGTTCCCATGCGGGCGGTCTACCTCACGTCCGGGCGCAGTCGGCAATTGAAGCTGGGGGCACAAATGGTTGAGTTTCGGCACGCCCCCGTCTGGCAACTAATCTTTCCTGGACAAGCGGCAGGCGACGTGGTGCGTGCACTGGCATGGTTGGGTCCAGAAAAGGCCGCTGCAGCCATCCGGCAACTCAAAACCAAACTGCCCTCTTCTGACTTGGCGGATGTTGCCTCTGTGCGAGCACGCTTACCAACATGGATGGCACGGGAAGTCAGCGCGCTGGTGCAGCATGCCTGATTTCTTTCAGCTGTCCGCATCAGATCAGCTGGACGCACTCAATGTTGCCTCAGACCGGTCTGGCGTTCCACCTCATTTGCTGGAGAAAGACATTTGGGTGGTCTGGTCTTTACAACACCTCTTCACTGGCCCCTACGCTGAGCATCTCGTTTTCAAGGGTGGGACATCGCTGTCAAAAGCCTATGGCGTGATTCGTCGCTTCTCGGAAGACGTGGACCTTACATATGACATTCGCGCCATCGCCAACGATCTGGTGGGCCAGTCCGAGTCACCCCTTCCAGCGACCAAGAGCCAGGAACGGAAATGGACCAAGGAGATCCGTGCGCGCCTCGCAGAATGGGTTGTCAATTCGATTGTTCCCGGATTCAGAGTCGAGCTAACGAATCTAGGCTTGCCCGCAACCGTACGGGCCGAAGATGAGAAGGTTTTCATAGACTACACACCTCTGATCAGCGGGACAGGGTATGTAGCCTCATCAGTCATGTTGGAGTTTGGTGCCCGCTCGACCGGCGAGCCCAGCGAAAAGCGCAGCATCCTTTGCGATGCCGCTGAACACCTGCAGGGAGTTGAATTTCCGACGGCTTCACCGCAGGTCATGCGTGCTGAGCGCACCTTCTGGGAAAAGGCCACAGCCATACATGTGTTTTGCAGCCAAGGTGAATTCCGCGGTGGTGAACGCTTTGCCCGACATTGGCATGATGTGACACGACTCGACGCAGCAGGCATCGCCGATTTGGCCATTTCAGACAAAGACATTGCTCAAGCAGTTGCTGATCACAAAAGCATATTTTTTGCCGAAAAAGACGCAAGCGGCAAAGCCGTCGACTACCACGCAGCTATAGCCGGATCGCTTCAACTCGTCCCTGCAGACTCGGCTCTAACCACACTGGCAATTGACTACCAGAAGATGGTTGAGGATGGTTTGCTCCTGGACGAGGCCGAACCGTTTGATGAGTTATTGAGAAAGTGCCTCAACATTCAGAAGAAGGCCAACGCAGTGAGGTAAGAGGATTGCATCTGAAGTTCCAGAATTCAGGGCATACGGCTTGCGGTTCGCTGGACCAATCGGCATCGCTGTTCGGCAAGGAAGAGCAAGACTCATTGGAGCAGATAGGTCAGATGGGATTTCGCTAGAAGTCCCCCTGCCCTCCCCTCGCCAGGCTTTCAAACTTGGTGATCGGTTTCAGGAAGGCCAGTTTGACCACGCCCGTAGGGCCGTTACGCTGCTTGGCGATGATGACTTCGGCCACACCGGGCTCCTTGCAGGCGTCCTTGGTGT
>Ga0209097_10001957_pt1 | contig 17072 bp, 12 predicted proteins | sample AD_UKC052_MetaG_FD_184419 | JGI IMG/M metagenome (GOLD analysis project Ga0209097, IMG submission 184419) | Active sludge microbial communities of municipal wastewater-treating anaerobic digesters from USA - AD_UKC052_MetaG (SPAdes) (version 2) | ecosystem: Engineered > Bioreactor > Anaerobic >... | reverse complement strand
ACCTTCACCTGAGCTTTCTGTATGAGAATTTTCGCATATGCCATTTCCCCCAGGCATAGAAACATAACCGTTAAGAAATGAAACTGGTGCATTTGGATCGTTTGTAGCATTACGGACATCCTCGGCATATGCATCGTAGTCATAAATATAGACATCTGCTGCTCCTGTCTCGTCCCACATGTCATATGCTCCCAAAAACCCCATACCACCAATATCAATATTTCTGACTGGATTATTATTGCAATACTGATATGGACTTAAACTTTCATAGCCACCTGCCAAAGGATCAATCCCGTTCCACCTCCCTATTTGCGGGTCATAGAACCTCGCTCCGTAATCATACCAGTCTAGTCGTTTTGTGCTTATACTGTCGTCCTGGAGTTCCTTCCCATTATACAGGTACTTGTTATGCGAGCTTCCTGATATCCAATATTTGCTGATCATTCCGAAAGGGTAATATTCGGCATATTGTGAGCTCAAAGCACCACCACTACTACTTATCATAAATGCATGTCTTACATTCCCCAGATGGTCCTTCAGATGGTACTCGTAATCATAGGATGACGTGTTCGGGATTTTGTAAGTAACGCCCTCATCAGTATGAATCAGGTCTAACATCTTATTTGAGGTATACTCAAAAATTCCAGAATAGTACCTGTCAGTTGTTGTTGCCCCATCTATCACCTGTTTCTTTACTTTTTTGCCAGTTGCATCATAAGTGTAGATGACTTTATGTGTGGCATCTTTCTTTATTTCTAACGGCAAATTTAAGTCATTATATAATATCTCACAAATTCCTTTGTTAAGATCCTTTTTGAGATTGCCATTAGGATCATAATCGTAATCAGATGTATTGTCAATATCTATAAATCCATATAAGTCTTGGCCATTGTCAGTGATATTTTCAATCTTATTTCCATTATTACAATAAGAATAACTCAATATATCGAGATTACTATAGTATGTGGATCCGTAGTAACCTGATCTTGATAATGTCATTATATTACCATTAGGGTCATATGTTAATATTTCATTGAAACGATCTGCCTGGGATAAATAATCAACACCTTCCCCGAAGTCTGATCCTATCATTCGGTTTAATCTATCATAAGTAAATCCATATCCCTTTACAGCCATGGTTCCATTTTTCCATTTTATTCCGGATATATTTCCATTATATTGGGGAGAAGATACAAGTGGACTTATAGCTGAATCATTCTCATAGAACAATTTCATGGCAAACAAGTCGTTGCCCTGATTATCGGGATCATTTATTGCTGTAAGCCAACTGCGAACATTATATGTATAGTTTAGCTCCTGAGCATATACTCCATCTGATATTTTATGCAGTTTTTTTGTTATAAGTTGCCCCAGCTCGTTATATCCATTCTGGACAAGTGTGACATTGCCATTTTTTGTATCGTTGGCTATTTGATTCTGAATTGTTAATAGCCTCCCTTTATGGTCATATTGGTAAGTCTTGTCAACCGCTGTTTCGATATGATTAAAAGTCTGGACTTGACGAGTTTGAATTATGTTACCTGAGAAGTCATAATTATTACTGGTAGTTTCAAGCCCTGAAGAGCCATCATACAAGTCTTTCTTAGTCTGTATAATTCTATTATACTTATCATAATAGAATACTGATCTTAACCAGGTTGTTGTGCCCAGCACTTTAACTTTTTCTCCTGTCAGCAGACCTCTTGCACTAGTGAGGCGGACAATTGTCCCATACACGGGAGAATATGGCATTTCCCATGTATCTGTCACACTATAATCATCATAAAAGTACAGGTGGAATGGGTCACTGTTTGTAGGATTATAACAACTTAAAGTTTTAACATAATTTCTCAGACTGGTATAATTAAGAGATTCGGTACATATACCTTCTTCCACAGGCCGGTTACGAACATCATACTTTGTATAGAAGTATTTATAGGAAGAGGTATTCCTAAGCTTAGCATCTTGTCTAAGGATTAGTCTGTCACAGTAATCATAAATCAAGTACTCCCAACCTGCTCCGGGAACTTTTTTTTCAACAAGTCTTTTCCTTTCATCATATTTGTACTGAAAGCATAATTCTGTCAATTCTGTTAACCCGATTACCCCACCCTCACCGTTTGCTTTGGGTGTAATAATAATTCTCAGTAAGTCCCTGTCATCGTAAACATAATAAGTTGAGACATAGTTTGATGTATTAACGTACTTCCGTACTAGCAAGATTTTACCGGTGAAGTCAGTGTATTGTATAGTAATATTGCCGTTTTCATCGGTTTCAACATTTTTATAAAGAGATTTTTCCGGATAGTAAAATGGTGAAGGATTAGTCAGATTATCATTCTCAATAATCCAGATTCTGACATTGTCATTGGTTACGTTAAACTGATAAGAGTTCTTTTTTGTATGCCCTCCACCTGTTCGCCAGGTATAACCAGGATTACTCTTTTGTTCTAACCTGTTTAAGTTTGATTTTTCATAGGAATTTTCTGTGAAAGCATAGTCATCATCAGTTGTCCCGTAATAATTTGTCCAGTTTGATGGAGAAGTTGAAGTTGAAGAGAACGATCCGCTTGCAGTTGCTGCATACGGAAGGTATTCTTTTGAAAGACGTTGAAAGGAATCATATGTCTTTGGAGTAATGAGATCCTTTGTGCCATCAGGCGTAGCTTTGTATTCATTGGTTTGAATCAGGTTTCCAAATCCATTATAGTAATTGATCGTTTTTGTTTTTCGCTGATAAGAAAGTGTATCCAAAGCAGATTCTGATGTAACTTTCACTTTAGGACTCTCTGTAGCAACATAGTTCTTGGTTGCCGTCTGGCCTGTTACTATTATATAATTAGCGGCCAATAATATAATTGTCTGGAAAGCAAATTTATTTCTCATTTCCTTTTAGTTTATACCGTAATTATAAGAATATCTGGCTCTTATTGCCGAATCGAAATCTTTAATAAGCTTTAAACGGCCGAATTCATCATAAGTAAAAGTAGTAGGTATATTATTGTAATCTATTACGGTTTGTATACCGAATAATGGGTGATATAAAAATGTCTTCACAAGCACATTTGAAGGAAAGAGCCCTCTTAATTGACCCAGCTTTATTTCTATATCTTTCGAAATTATGCAAGTTCGGAATAATTCAACGTCTCCTCCATCTGGAGAAATCCAATTGAGACTATCTATTTTTGCCTCAGAGGCACCATCTACTTCAGCAACTATAAAATTACTATTATAAGACCATAGGAATGTTTTGTAATTATCACCACGTGATTTTATTTGGCCGATCTTGTCAGATTTTGGTAAATATGCGAACTCTCTATTAAGTTCAACAGTATCTGTAGCATCACGATTGTATATGTATTCCTTAATAACATTCCCTGTTGTATCATATTCAAATTTAACCTTGTCATACACATTTAATGATGAGACTCCAGTATACTTAAACAATGTTTGTGATACTGGTAATGCAATGGCATTCTTTGCTTTAAGTAAGACTTCAGTAGTATTACCATTTTTTACATATCTTATGTCTGATCTAAAAATATTATTATTATTCAACCTTATATTTGTTCTAATTAGTTGATAGTCACTGTTATATGTAAAGATTTTTTCTGTCTTTAGAAAGTTGGTAGTATCAAGACCCGGTGAATAGTCCTTTGCAACACTATTTGATAGCAGTTTCTTGTCATGTGTAAGGAATGGAATATTAATCAGCTCATTATAATATGTATCAATCAGAATATAAGATTGATTACATAAGATATTCTTACCCCAAAAACAACCTGCTCCAATATAGTATGAGCTTATGCCTGTCTGGATACCAGATCCCCCCGTCCAGGTATTTTCAATACATTTGACAAGTGAATCGATAGAATTTAACCTGGGATTGAAAGTCGCTTTATAATATCTTCGACTTGTAAGACTGGATGATACTTTTTTATTAATATAGTAGTCACTGTAGTTTTCAACAAAATAGTGTGACAAAACGCCATTACTTAAGTGATAATTCACTTTTACATTTTTGTACATATACCCCTCATACGGAAAATAGTCTTGCAATGGATTGGAATAATATAACCTTTCATCCTCACCACAAGCTGTTATCATTTTTATGTATTGACCATAATTCCTTTTAATTTGTATATTTCCCACAAGCCCTGCGTAGACGAAAGTTCGGACATTGCTTTTTGTGCCATCGGTCTCAACATCTTCAACCTTTTGAACTCTGACACCCGGAGCAAATATTGTTTGACCAGTAGCATTTGTAGTTTGATTGGGCTCGTAATAATAAACTGTTTCACCTCCGGTGGGATAAGTAATAGAAGTCAAGATCCCTCTTGTAATCTCGGAAGAAACTACATCACGGAATGACGTAGTATCTATAATAGAACCATTGTATACTACTGGAACAAAGTGAGCATTAGATGCATTATTAAAGAATCCGAAGTAATCAACACTTTTGCTGTTATAACTTGGCAATGAGCGTGTATCATAGTTAAATGAGGTTATTTTGTCATTTATTCCTCCGGAAGTTCCTTTTTCTTTTATACGTCTTAACTTAAGCCTAGGAGACCCGGAATAAAGTTCATATTCCAGCAAATAACTTTTGGTGATAGTTGACAACTTGTTTTTTATTTTAATCTCACTAAGCTTTTTTTGCCATGATAATGCGGATGGGTCAGATGTATAGTTAAATATTATCAGCATTGTTGGACTTTCAATTGTGTCAAGCAATTTCACATCTCTGGTATATGAAGTGTTGTAATTACTGTAGGCTTTACTAATCGGTGAAGGTAAAGGCATTTTGTAATGAAAGACCTCCCCCGATGGTAAGGTGTAGTTGACCTGGTAGTTCGAATACTTGAATTTTATCTCGTTACCACGAAGAGTTACTATTCTTTTTAAACGCCAACTGGTTACTCCTAAAGTGGTTCTCGGATTATTCACAGTACCATGCGATTCAGTACAATATGTTGTACAGGATTCCCTGTAATTGTCACCACCACCAAATACAAATCCGGTTCCATATTTATCAATAATTATAATGCTATCCAGGTACCCGTTTGTATTGAAGTACGGGTTAATTCTCAGTTCATTCTTTAAGTCCTTATAGAGGTTTTTTGAACTGTTAAATACAAATGAACCACTATACTCGCCAACACTATAATTAAAGATATCAGGCAATAAATCATATAGATTCTCGCTCAGAACCCTTAGTTCATTCTGATAACAATTAATATTTGACATCCAAGTGGAAGAAGGCCGATATGCGGCCGGCATATAAAACCATCCAACATTGGGTTTGTCATCAGCCAAACCCCGGACATCCCTTGATACAACACCACCTGTATTAAGGGTCCATTTAAGACCTACTTCGGAAGAGACATCAGTAACCCTTATGCCATTAGCATTATAACTTAATGAGATAGGAAGCGACAATTCATCCTGAACCAAAGTGTAGATTGGTATCGTGATTTCAGGAATTCCAGTTGAATTATTTACTGGTGTATTCCCATATTGACCCAAATCTGCGACACCTGGTGAAGGTGGGATATGGTTAAAATTAGTTGCCTGGATAAGCTGGTCCTGAGAAAATAATTCACATGAGGACAAGAGTAATCCAATGATTAAGATTTGTGTTCTTTGCATGATACTTTCTTTTGATTAGAGATATTGAATAGAATTGTATTGGTTTTCTGTTTGAATTAAGAAGTATTCTCTTCTCTTAGAATCACTTGTTAACAAATACAAATTTTTATTCTTTTTAGAAGGTGAGTTTGATAATCAGCTTCTATTGATGAAAATCCATCGTAGAATTCAGTGGGTACAGAACAATGAAGGAGTTCTTCTAACATTACATAATAGCTCGTGGCTTTATCATCCCAAGAAACTCCATAATTATATGGTTCATAGGTGAAAAATATCTCATAACCACAAGGCAGTGTTATTTTATCCAGTTTCCATTCAACTAATCCCGAACCATTTAGGTGATCTAATGAACTACTGACACCCCCTTTGTTATCATAAACATTAATGGCTGTTCCTCCCAATGGCAAAAACGAGTATTTGTTACCATACTCGTCATAGATTGTAAAGTTCAGACAAGTACGATTATTATAATAGAAATTAAAATCATCATCTATCCTTATCGGATCTGCACTGGATTTAATGATGCCGGAATCTGCCTTAAAGAAGAATTTACCTGAATGACCTGGTAACACGTAACTGAAGACATAAGGAGCGGCATCATATACTCCTTCATAGAAGGGCCTTACATTATCAGATATATATGATTGGGCAGCTGTAGTATCAAAACTGAACCAGCCATATTCATCAGGTAATCCACAGATATTCCAAGAAATAGAATAATTTGCATTCAACACCCAATTGAGACCAACAGGTGTTGCGATATCATCGACTTTTATTCCGGATGAATGATATGAGAGTGAGATTGGGAAGCTGTATCCTTTATATTGTAAAGTGTATAACGGTATCTGAATTTGTGGAATACCGGTTCCACTTACTGCAGGGAAATTTATGAACTTATCGAAAGTTGCAGCCTCAGGAGATTTCGGAATGATCCTTTGGCGGGAATCTTCAGTCTGGCCGACTAGCAGGAAGCTAAACCCTAGTGTCATCAAGACAATAGAGGTCAGGTGCTTAGAGTAAAGAGAAATACGTTTCATTGTGCACGGATTGAGTTTAATATCATAGATTTAATAACACTCAATAAATCAATACTTCAGTCTTCGCCAATCATAGTTAATTAACCCTTTTTACACTTTCATTCAGCTCATATTCATTAACATGATATAGCTTTGGTTGTCGCTTGATGCATATTAATCAGATAGTTATAATGATTCCTTCCAATTGCTCTGACACTGTCCAAATGAGGTTTCAGAAATTACCGAGCTTTTCATTATGAATACCGTTGTTTTTATAATTAATCCATTTTAGCAGGAATTATAGAACGTACTACAACGAATTTTTGTAATCTGAAAGTAGAAATCCTATGAAAGGCGGAAGCGGTATAGGGTAAAAAAACGGGTGTATTTTAATACTCCCGTAATGACAAAAGCATTGTCACAACATTAGTAACAGATGGAGGCCCTGAAACCAATAATAATGAGATGGATCGGCCATTTTGAAAGAATCTCTGTATTGGCCCCTTATTTCATCGAAGTTTTACATCTTAAAGTTGCCTGAGTCATCAGGGAATAACACCCTGTCCCTTTCAATTCCGGGTAATGCCCTGAAACAGGCCTTTTTATTCATAGCATTTTTTGGCATGAAAACGATAACAGGCTCCTCTGTGGGCATAGCTCCATGCATGCGTAAAACTCTCCTGAAGTCTCTCTGAAGACGCTCGATCCGGTTAGTCGTATAGATCATACTCTGAACCCCGGGATGGTAGTTCAAACAGATGAAATAATACCTGTAAAAGGGGTCATTACCCGGTCTCTTGATACTGTGGTAATCTTCTCTCCATTTGCCGCAAAACGTCTGCCAGGCTTACCAGCCCTGCTCTTGTCTTCCTTTACGCCCGGAACAACATAGAAAGCCTCATTCTCGACACTGCGCCTGCGGTGGACCTTGACATGAATGGCATCAACAAAAATAATCGGGTAATAAGCCTCCAGACTCCGGGAGAGCCATTGCTGAACATCTACCCTCAGATACTCAATCATACGACTGATGCCAGCCTTACTGTACTGCTTGCCCTACTTCTCCAAATGCTTCGCCTGTCTGAGACTGGGTAAGTCCCTTGCAATAAAGGCTGCTTGCCAGCAACACGCACTCTTCTTCCTGATCTGTCAGGAGTGCCAGGATCGCAGGATGAAAGTTGCCGTACCGGTCGCGAGGTATCCTGAACTCAAGCACTCTGCCCTGGCCGTAACTGCGACCAAGGCGAAAACCATTGCCCTTGTTCCCTTCACTTTCTCTGAGAAACTCGCGGCGCTCGGCCATCATCATACTCTCAATCATCAATTCCATCAAATCCTGCAAACCTTTTTCACGGTCCAAATGCCTGACAAATGCTTCAGAAAGCTGTTCCTTTGTAAAATTCATGGGTCTTCTTTTTTGGTTTAACATTTTTTTCATAATGCAAAACTAAGATTGAAGACCTTTTCTTATGGCCACCCCAGACACACTAATTGGAACACTACCAGTAAAAACAACGAATAATAATTACTCCTGGCTTGATGAGAAATTATACAAACATTCACTTTTATATTTTTTTATTACTTTGCTTTATGTGATGCATTTAATTATCAAGCTATCGGACATGAAGAATTATTTACTACCAAAAATTTTCCTGTTAGTATTAATTACGGTCTTCGCGTGCAGCAGAGGAGAAAAAAAGGGAACAGGATTAGCAAATTCGTTCCGTTTCGAGGAATACACAATCATGCAGCTTCAGCAGGGCTATGACAACGGTGAATACACCGTTACCGATGTGGTACAGGCTTACCTTGACCGGATCAGCGCCATTGATGACAACGGACCAACCCTCAATGCAGTGATTGAGGTCAATCCTGATGCACTGGCCATAGCAGCACAGCTTGACGCGGAGCTGAAGGAGGGCAGGAAGCGCGGTCCCATGCATGGAGTGCCGGTGCTGCTTAAAGACAACATCGACACCCATGACCAGATGTCAACCACTGCAGGCTCACGCGCACTGAGCGGCTCGCGCCCGCTGCAGGACAGCTATGTGGCTATGAAGCTGCGCAAGGCAGGAGCCGTCATCATAGGCAAGGCTAACCTCAGCGAGTGGGCCAACTTCCGCGGCAACCTTTCCTCAAGCGGCTGGAGCGGCGTGGGCGGACAGACAAAGAATCCCTATGTCCTTGACCGCAATCCGTGCGGATCAAGCTCCGGATCAGGTGTGGCCGTCTCAGCAAACCTCTGCATGATATCCATAGGCACTGAAACCAATGGCTCCATAGTATGCCCCTCAACCGCCAACGGCATCGTTGGTATCAAACCTACAGTGGGTCTGCTTAGCCGCAGCGGAATAATTCCCATCTCATTCACCCAGGATACACCGGGCCCCATGGGCCGGACAGTGAGTGACGCAGCTGCAGCCCTCGGTGCAATGACGGGAATTGATCCGAACGACAGCAAGACAGCAGCTTCTGAGGGCAAATATCTTACTGACTATACTCCTTTTCTGAAGGAAGGGGGACTGGAGGGCAAACGACTGGGCTGGTACACATCGGCCAGGGGAACACACTTCAAGGTTGACACCCTGATGCAGCATGCGGTTGACTTTCTCAAAAGCCAGGGAGCAGAGGTGATAGAGATAGATAACATATATAGTCGCGAGGTGGGCTCCCTTTCATTTCAGGTAATGCTCTACGAATTCAAGGACGGGCTGAACAAATACTTTGCCTCCCTGGGCGACAATGCCCCGGTAAAGAGCGTGGAGGAGCTGATAGAGTTCAATAGAAATGACAGCATTGAGTTAAGATATTATGATCAGGAACTGCTGATTGAAGCGCAGAACAAAGGTGACCTCACCTCCAGGGAATACCTGGATGCATTGGAGAAGATGAACCGGCTCGTGAGAGATGAGGGAATAGACAAGGTAATGAAAGAGTATAACCTTGATGCGTTCATTGCCCCGACAGGCTCACCGGCCTGGAAGACCGACCTGGTCAACGGCGACTCTTACACTGTCAGCAGTTCATCACCGGCAGCCGTGGCCGGTTATCCTAATGTCACCGTGCCGATGGGTTATGTTGACGGCCTTCCGGTTGGAATCTCCTTCTTCGGCAGGGCATGGAGCGAGCCGCTTCTTATTGAGATTGCTTATTCCTACGAACAGGGTACAAAATACCGCCGGGCGCCACAGTTCCTGCCGACACTGCCGTTTGAGGCTGAGAATTGACAGTAATCCGGAACCGGAGAAGACCTGACTGGCACATGGCATATTCTTGTAATGACAGCTGGCAACGGGCGAAGCATCCGGCTCCCCCCAAAAGAAGCTACGAACCAATCCCTGAAAAATACCGGTGTATCTCTGTCTGTGACCGCAACGGAGGTTCGCCGTTGCTCACCATCGTGTTTGACAGCTCCGCATCAAGGATACGCGCTTTGACATTATCATTCCACTGGATGTTGAAGATATCATTTATCTCCTTCTTTATCGCCGGGTCCCAGACAGGACATGTGACTTCTATCCTGCGGTCAAGGTTACGCGGCATTATGTCGGCCGAAGCGATATAGACCAGTTCATCGCCTCCGTTGCAGAAGATCATGAATCTCGTGTGCTCCAGGAACCTGTCCACAATACCAATGGCCTGTATATTCTCACTGACTCCCTTTGCTCCCGGCGCCATGGAGAACATCCCCCTGACTATAAGCCTTATCTGTACCCCTGCATCAGCAGCCTTGTAAAGCCTCGAGATAATATCTTCATCCGTCAGGTTATTGATCTTGATTTTGATATAAGCCTCTTTGCCTTTCTTAGCATTTTTAGTCTCGTTTTCAATCATAATCATAAGCCTGTTGCGCAGCCCGAAGGGCGACACCAGCAGATGGTAGAATTTGTCCTTGCGGTAATTGGCATTGAAGAAATTGAAAACCTTCAGCACCTCGTTGGTGATCTTCTTCTCTGTAGTGAGCAGGAGGTGATCAGTGTACACCCTGGCAGTATCCTCATTGAAGTTGCCGGTGCCCACGGCTGCATACCTCTGCGTTGTCCTGCCCTTGACCCTGGTTATCAGGCAGAGCTTGGAATGAACCTTCAGTCCCGGCACGCCATAAATGACCTTCACCCCCTCATCGAGTAACTTGTTGCCCCAGTGGATATTAGCCTCCTCATCGAACCGCGCCTGCAGCTCAACCACGGTAGTTACGCTCTTACCGTTGCGGGCGGCATTCATCAGTGCATTGATGACACTTGAGTTCCTCGCCAGCCTGTAGAGCGTGATATGTATCGATACAACGGACGGGTCTATTGATGCCTCCCTGAGCAGGTCAATGAAATGATCAAAAGGATGGTAAGGGAAATAGAACATTATATCTCTCTTCATTATAACCGAGAGGATGCTCTTCCCGTATTGAAGTGCCGGATGCCTCACCGGTGGCAGTTTCGGGTAGTTGAGACCCTCGCCTTCGATCTCGATAAACTTCATGAAGTCCTTGAAGTTATGGTACCTGTTGCCCGGTATGATCACGTCTTCAGAGCCAAGGTTCAGCTTTTTGGAGAGTATCTTCAGGAACTCTTCAGGTATCTCCCTGTCATGCACAAACCGCACCGGGCTCCCTTTTTTTCTTTGCTGCAGACTCCTGGAAATCTTGTCTATGTAGCTTTCTGAAATGTCATCCGCAATCTCAAGCTCGGCATCCCTTGTGACCTTGATGGTGTATGCCGTGATCTCATCATATGGCATTATGGAGAAGATCTCCTTCAGCCCCCACCTGATTACGTCATCGAGGAAGATGACATACCTCATACCCTTTTTCCCGGGCAGCATCACAAATCTTGGCAGTATGCCAGCCGGGGGTATCTCCAGCAAAGCATATCTTTTCTTTCCGGTTTCGCTGTTGCGAAGTTGTATGGCAAGGTAAATGGCATCGTCAGTGAGATTGGGCAGCTTATTGTCTTTACTGATAATGAGAGGCATGAGCCTCGAACGGACCTCTTTGCGGAAGTAGTTCCTCACGAACTCAGTCTGTGCGTCATCCAGCTGTTCCTCATTCACGAAGTGGATTTGATGTTTCTTCAGTTCATCGAGCAGGTCGGAATAGGTCTTCTCAAAGATTTCATTCTGTCTGAGAACTGTTTCCTGGATACTCTTCAGGGCAGCTTTCGGGCAGTAGCCCAGGATGTTTCTGGCCTTGTTGCTGAAAAATGCCAGGCGTCTGAGAGTTGCCACCCTGACCCTGAAATACTCGTCGAGGTTATTGGAATAGATTCCGAGAAAATTGAATCTCTCAAGGAGAGGCACATTGTTGTTGGCGGCTTCCTGCAGCACCCTGGCGTTGAACGACAGCCAGCTTATCTCTTTGGGAATATATGCTTTGTTCATGACAGGTCAGAAGGAGTAAGATAGTAAAGGGTTCGTCCGCTCTCCGGCTCTACTTCAGACCAGCTTGCGACATCAAATGCCAGGCAGTAGATGCCGGTTTTGGCTATCGAGCGGGGCTCGTCGCAGGCGAAGTATGCTGCCATTTCAGTTATCATCGGGTTATGCCCGAATATGGTGATTGTATGGTCCTTGTCGTTCTGCTTTCTTATGAATGGCAGGAACTCCTCCTCCCGCATCCCGTCGTACAATTCCGGGATCAGTTTTATCTCATCCATGTTGAGGCCGTATCCCCTGCAGAAAATGATAGCTGTCTCCAGTGACCTGAATGCAGGACTGCTGATAATTCTTCCCGGGTCTTCGCCCTTTGCCTTGAGAATCTCTGCCATCAGTCTTGAGTACACTTTCCCCTTCATCGTCAGCGATCTCTCAAAATCGGAGATTTCGGAGGAATAACTCTCTGCCTTGCTGTGTCTTATAAAAATCAGTTTTCTTGTCTCGCTTGCATCTTTATTAATCTTCTTCACCATATTTTGAATCGTATCTGATTTGCTGTTTCAGGTAACCGCACCCCGGTTCCGTGTCACCATGTCATGTTCATGTGTCAATCGCCGAAACAGGTTCCCATCTCCCTGGCCTGCCTGACCATCGGGTCATCACTCTTTACGAGCTTGGTTTTCCCGCCCACCTCCGAAAGCTTCACCGAGGTTATTATACCGTTGCGCTGTGCCACCATCCTGCCGAATTCGCCCCTGGCAATCAGGTTTGCCGCGGCTGCGCCGAACCTTGAAGCCAGCACCCTGTCCATGGGTGATGGCGATCCGCCTCTCTGCACATAACCAAGAACCGTCTCTCTTGTTTCCAGACCGGTTCCCTTCTGAATCCTCCCTGCCAGGTACCTTGCCGGAGAGTCTTCTCCTTCCGGTATCTCAACGCCCTCAGCCACAACAACGATGGAGTAAGGTTTGTTGTTATCAGCCCTTTCGCAGAGATAGTCTATCACAACCTTTTCATTATAGGGAATCTCAGGAATGAGTATGACATCTCCTCCGCCGGCCATTCCGGCATAGAGCGCCAGCCAGCCGGCATTGTGCCCCATTATCTCAATCACCATGATACGCTTGTGCGAGTTGGCCGTGGAGTGCAGCCGGTCAATGGCTTCAGTGGCAATGTTTACCGCAGAGTCGAATCCGAAAGTAATATCAGTCCCCCAGATGTCATTGTCAATGGTTTTGGGAACACCTACAACATTCAGGCCCTCTTCTGAAAGTAAATTGGCCGTCTTCATCGTGCCGTTGCCGCCGATGCATACCAGGCAGTCGAGCCCCATCTGCTCATAATGCTCCTTTATCAGAAGTGGCTTTCGCGACTCGTCCTTTTTTTTGCCATTTCCCTTATAAGGTTTCTCGCGTGAAGTGCCCAGGATGGTTCCCCCAAGGGTCAGGATGCCTGAGAGATCACTCTCCGTCAGTTCCCGGTACTCCTTGTTTATCAGTCCGGCATAGCCGTCACTGATGCCGATGACCTTCATACCGTACTTGACTATGGCTGTCTTTCCAACGCCCCTGATGGCTGCGTTGATACCCGGACAGTCGCCTCCCGCGGTGAGGATACCTATGGTGCGGGGCTTACTGTTCCTGCCGTTTGATTTGCCCATTGTTGTTAAAGTTTTGCCACATCAAATGTACGAAAAAGCCAGACCCTTTATCCGGTCATTTGCAACCTGGTCAGTGTCAAAGATAAACCACTGGAAAGGATAAAAGACAGGAAACCCGTTACATTTATGTAACTTTAGCACCAATCAATTTACTGATCATGGCCCCTAAAGATTCTGCCGAGGCGAAGGATATAAAAAGTTCGATGGCCGGATATATTTCCGTTTCGCTGGAGCTTCTGGCGATGCAGCCAGTGCCCGATGACGCTGCAATCCATGATGTCAGGGTGCTGATGAAGAAGTACCGTGCCGCTTTAAGACTTGTAAAGCCAATACTGAATGAGGCGGTTTATCGCAGGGAGTATCTCGCCGGACGGGAAACAGGACGCCTGCTGGCACAGTGGAGGGAGAGTGCCGTGCTTCGCAAAACGGCGAAGGCACTGAAGAAGGACAATCCGGAGCTTTTTATCAGGCTTGACGGGAATGAGAAGATTCAGAAACTGCTGCGCAAACCCTATTCAACATGGGAACAGGCCGGTGATAGTGCAAAACTGGTACATGAAGTCGCCGAAAGACTGAAAAAGACACACTACAGGCTCAGGTTCCTGAGTCTGAATGAGCCGGACATGCGGCTGATGCAGGGTGAACTCGGGAGGAGTCATGCCGCTGCTTCGGCCGCTTACCTGGCCTGTCGCAACAAACCTGTAGCCCGGCTTCTGCATGATTTCCGGAAAAAGTCGAAGACACTCATGTATCAGCTGACCTTCTTCAGGCACCTGGCGCCAAAGAGTGTCAGGCAGCTCGAGAAGAGACTCGGGGTTATGACACAGAACCTGGGAAAATACAATGACCTTGCACAGTTAATGCTCCTTACGGAGTACCGGTACGGTGACCCTGAAAACAGTGATGCGGACAATGAACTGGCTGTTGTCATCAGGGACAGGCAGGACAGGTACCTTGCAAAGGTGTGGCCATTGGCATACCAGATATTTGCTCCGGGAAAGAAACTGGAGGTACTGCCTGGCTGAAGGCCTTCTCCCGCCGCAGTGCCGGTATCCGGCAATTGCAGGTGCTGCCAGGCTAAAGGTGTTCTCCCGCCGCAGTGCCGGTATCCATTCCCCTTACCAGCGCCATCAGCTGCATCCTGTTCCTTACATTGGTCTTCATGTAGATGCGCGAGGTGTGGTCCTTCACCGTCTGCAGGCTGATGAAGAGCTTGTCGGCTATCTCCTGGTTACTCAGGCCGTTGCATATTTCAGTGATAATTTCTGCTTCGCGCGGAGATATCTCGTTTTTTCTTATGAAATCCTCAAAGCCATTTGGCAGTGGCAGTGGTTCAGCTAGCCTGACAGGCTTCAGGTCAGCTCTGTAGCTGAGGTATAATGACATGAGGGTAATGGCTGCAAAGAGAAGGAAAACAAATGCCATCGCCATCCAGGCGGAGTGGTGAATCAGTAACAGGGAGAGGGACTGGGCCAATGCGCCTCCTGTTATAATCAATGCGAGAGCTATACGGTCACTGCGGCCGGGAGAGACTGAATCACCACGCACAATCAGGGTGGCTGCCATGGTGGCGAAGAGGAGCGCTGCAGCAATATAATAATATTTGAAGAGGGGCAAAGCATCATTGAAGCTCATGTCCCTGATAACCAGGCTTAAAGCCGCGATAATCCCAAAGTTGACAATCAGGAAAACCACGGTGAACCAGTTCCGTAGCTTATGTCCCGATGCTTCCACAGCAAACCTGATGAGCATCATCCATGCGAACACCAGGAAGGGCAATCCCGGCAGCAGTGACAAAACTGATATTGTCGAAAAGATTTCAGGGTCCAGCCTGCTGCCCGCCAGCGCCATAATGATGAATTGCCCCCATATTCCATAAAAGCCAAATGCGGAAATAAACAGGTTGTGGTAGAAAAGCGACCTGAAGCAGGGGTGAGCAAACTCCTCAAGGAGCCTGGTGACAAGCAAAATACTCCCTGCAGCCATCGCTGCAGAGAAAATAAAAATGACCAGACTGATGAATTCCATTCGGGAATATTTATCTATTTCATTGATTTACAGATACTACTTAAGTAGGGGGTGGCATACTTAAGTAGTGTTTTTTAAAATCACTACTAAGGTATGAATTCCGTCCGAGGGTTCCATAATAGATTTGTGATGACAAAAAAAATTATTCAAAACAGTAAAAAGCAAACAAAATCATGGAGGCAAAAAGAATTTACAGGTATGTACCTTCTTTCAGCGGTGCTTACGGCACCGGATGGAAGGCAATGGCTGACAATTTTCTCAGGTTACTGCTCGTGGTTCTGGTCCTGGTTGTGATCGGATCCCCGATGCTGGGGTCAAATACGAACTGGGAGTTTGATCCCGGCGATTTCAGCAATATCCCATTTGATGTGACTGACTTCTTTAAGATAGGCGCTATCGGGGTGGCTGCTGCCTTCCTCGGACTCATCGCACTGCTCTGGTTTTTCCTGCTAATCCCGGTCTTCAATTACGGGGCAAAGATGATGTTCGTACAGGCTGCAAGGCAGATAACCCCTGAATTCGACATGCTTATCAGCGGATTCCGGAAGAATTATCTTAATATAGTGCTGGCCAACCTTCTTCTGACTGCACTGATAGGGATCGGAATCGTCTGTCTGATAGTGCCCGGCATTATCATCGCATGCCGTCTGGCATTCACCCCTTACCTTGTGATGGACAGGAACCTTGATCCGATCAGGGCAGCGGAGGAGAGCTGGAGACTGACGCGCGGCCACGGATGGACCATCTTCCTGATGGGCTTCATCTCCATATTCATCTATATAGCAGGTTTCATCTGCTTCCTGGTGGGTGTTCTGGTGTCAGACATGTGGGTGAAGAGCTCATTTGCAGCTCTCTATCACTCAGTACTGATTGAGAAAGGTCTTTTGCAGGCGGAGAGTGTAGAGGTAACCGAACCGGTGCAGGGAGATGCCGCCGCAAATGAGCTGTAATTCTACTGAGTATCCATCTATTTGAACTTCATAATCTTCACAGGGGGCCGGTCAGCCATGACGGTCCCCTTTGTTTTAGTCAGAAGTGCCAGACTGGCAATCGGCAGTTTGAGACTCCGACGAAGATGGAGAGTTAATCCTGCTGCCGGCAGTAATCTGCTCTAAATCCGTTTCAGTTTCGCAAAGCGAAGCAGGAGCTTCCTGGTTCCGGAGGATTTGAAATTGACAAGTGCAGTTGTATTTGGTGATTCGCCCTCAACGGAGATTACCTCGCCCTCGCCGAACCGTTCGTGAACCACCCTGTCTCCGGGCTCCAGCACCAGGTTTATGCTGGTGCTGATGGCGCCGCCGCTGCCATCCATCCCGGTGCTGCCACCCATCCCGGCGCCACCACCCATCCCG
>Ga0209097_10001944_pt1 | contig 17142 bp, 11 predicted proteins | sample AD_UKC052_MetaG_FD_184419 | JGI IMG/M metagenome (GOLD analysis project Ga0209097, IMG submission 184419) | Active sludge microbial communities of municipal wastewater-treating anaerobic digesters from USA - AD_UKC052_MetaG (SPAdes) (version 2) | ecosystem: Engineered > Bioreactor > Anaerobic >... | reverse complement strand
CCTTGCAGGCCGGTGTGCTCGGCATAGACGTGGCGGCAGAAGGCCCCATGCGCCTCGGCAAACAAACGGGTTCTTTTCTGGCCAACTACCGCTACTCTACCCTCTCGCTGCTATCGAAAGCGGGCGTGAACGTCGGCAGCGGCAGCACCGATTTTCAGGACCTGTCGTTCAACCTGTGGATGCCTGCGGGCAAAGCAGGTACGTTTACGATGTTCGGTATGGGCGGACTCAGCACACAAAAATCCGTCGGTGTGGCGGATTCCGTGGAATGGGCCGACAACCTGTACAAAAGATACAACGGCGATTTTTTGGCCAACACCGGTGTACTCGGCCTGACGCACAGCAAGGCCTGGGACCACACGTTCATCAAAACCGTATTGCTGGCTTCCAGCACCGAAAACGGCTACAACGAAGATGAGTATCAATACGATTACACCCTGCGCCGTAACATCGATCAGCGGCACCTGCAGATGAAATACACCTTGTCGACGGTGCTGAATCACAAGTTCAATGCACGGCATTTTCTGCGCACGGGCGCCTATGTCAATTTCCTGGACTTCAATTTCCGGCAATCGGAATGGGACTTTTCGGAACATTATCTCCGCCAGCGTATCCGGACCGAAGGGCAAACACAAACGCTCAATGCCTTCGCTCAGTGGCAGTTCCGCCCGACGGAAAATCTGACGCTGAATGCGGGTGTGCATTCGCTGTTCTTTTTCCTCAACAACAGCGTTTCCGTGGAGCCGCGGGCGTCGGTGAAATACGCTTTTTCGGAGCGCAGTTCGCTGAGTGCCGGCTACGGCCTGCATTCGCAGGTTCAACCGTTGGGTGTATATTTTACTAAAAATGAAAACGGGGAAGGATCACCCAACCAGGAACTGACGCCCTCCAAAGCGCACCATTTCGTGCTGTCGTATGACCGTACTTTGCCCGGCAATCTGCACCTGAAAACGGAGGCTTATTTCCAGCATTTGTACAATGTGCCGGTAAGTGCCTCCGGGCCTACGTCGTTTTCCATGCTGAATAGCCTGGACGGATTTGAGTCGCAATCGCTTGTCAATCAGGGTAATGGGCGCAACTATGGTTTCGAACTGACTTTTGAAAAATTCCTGACGCGCGGCCTGTATTTCCTGCTTTCCTCTTCGGTGTATGAATCCAAATACCGCGGCAGCGACGGCATCTGGCGCGACACGCGTTACAATGGCAACTATGCCAACACGTTCACCGCAGGCAAGGAATGGGACTGGAATACCCGCCGCAAAAACCGCAGTATCGCCTTCAATATGAAACTGGTACATGCCGGCGGTTTCCGCGACGCGCCGGTCGATCTGGCGGCATCCCGGGAGGAGGGACGCACTATTCGCGACGACGCGCGTGCTTTTGAAGAAAAAATGCCCGATTACTTCCGGCTTGATCTCGGCGCTCGTTTGAAACGCAATTACGCTCATTTGACCACAACGGTCGGTATCGACCTGCAAAATGCAAGCAATCGTTTGAATGTTTACAACCGGTATTATGACCCGAATTCAAAATCGGTGCAGTATAGCCGGCAGACGGGGTTGATTCCGGTGCTGTTTTATAGGGTGGAGTTTTAGGGGGATGGAAATTCATCTAAAGGTCATCGGCAGGCATTGATTGGATAAACAACAAAGATACCGGCCCGATGGGCCGGGTGAAACACTCATACCAATGGTTGCTACAAAGATGCCGGCCCGATGGGCCGGATATGATTGCTTGGGCTTTGTATTGCTGGGAAATGTGCCAAAATACCTATAATAAGAATTGGGTATGCAGGAACCAGAGCCACTTGAGTTTGCACCTGTCCCAGCGGGACAATATCTTTGTAGCCAATGCCCATGCAACCCTACCCGGCCCATGGGGCCGGTATCTTTGTAGCCCAATGCCCATGCAGTCGCCCGGCCCAGCGGGCCGGTATCTTGTGGCATTCAAAAATTTTCATTTGTTAATCCGAAAACACGTTTCAAACATGGCAAACACGTATACCCAACTTTACACCCACCTGGTATTTGCGGTCAAATTCCGCCAGTCCCTCATCCTTGATTCATTTCGGGAAGAAACAGAGCGCTACATGACCGGCTTTTTGCAAAACAAAAAATACAAATTACTGGCCATTTACCTGATGCCGGATCATGCACATATCCTTGTCGGGCAAAATCCGGCGCTTGCACTTTCTGAAACGGTTCAGACGCTAAAAACAGAAACGGCTAATTTTATTAAGGAGAAAAAATTCACACCATTCCGGTTTCAATGGCAATTGGGATTCGGAGCATTTTCACATTCCCGAAGTGAGTTGGATAAAGTGATTCGTTACATTTTGAACCAACCCGAGCACCATAATAAGAAATCGTTCAAAACCGAATATCTCGCCATGTTGCGCAGGTATGAAATCGAATTTAAGGACGAATATTTATTTGAATTTTTTGATGGTGTTTACGAATAAGATATTGGCCCGCCGGGGCAGGGTGAACACCTGTGGAATCTATTCACAGGTGGCAAAGGAAACCGGGACGTGTTAAACATTTGTAGAAAAAACCATAAAAAACCCCCATCCCACAATTTCAACACCCGACAACCAGTTTGCCCCCACACAATCCACTTCCATGCGGCTTATCTTTTTTCTGGCAAGTTTTATACCCTTGCAAACCCTTCACGCCCAACGCTTCTACGAAAACCAGATGCTGTACCCGGACGAGGCTTTGAAACACTTGAAAGCAGATGCGGACTCCTTACAGAAACGATGGCAAACCGGCATTACCGGAACTAACCCGGAGTACTTTCCCTATGCCATCGTTCAATATTTTTCTCTGGACACGCTTGCAGAGCAGGCATACCGGGATATTCAAAATGGAATCAACTGGCGCGCTTTTGTCAAAAAGCACCCTTACATGGAGGTGGTTAAAAACACCGTAGTTGTATTTCCAAAAGTCGAAAATTACAGAGAAGGAGAAACGCTGCCCCTGCCTGCTGCGTCAAATCTTTGCAGATGCCCGGAAGTAGATTCTACCGCCAACGTATTTACCCTCGAGGGCAAAATACTGACAAATACGTACCGAAAAGATTCATTGGAAAACAATGGGCACCTGAATGGCTTGTATCTTAAACAAGTATACCCGGCTCAAAAAATACCGGAGCCTTATGCCTCCTGGGTTCGGTACGCAGACTTCATCATCGGCCCGGAACCGCTGTTCCTAAACAAATATGAATCGATGTACCAGATGTACCGAAAAGATTCTTTGCCACGACCGGCGCACGATCGTTTTTTTGAATACATCGACATACCCCGTCCGCCGCAACCTACCGACTGGTCGGGCATCAATACCAAATACATGGACTTTACAAAAGACCGTTTCAGACGCGCCACACCCTACCGCATCTGGCAGGAAAAACGCGCCCTGCACATACAGGAAACCCTGGAAAAAAAGGAAGAATTCAAACAACTGCTCGAAGCAGCCGTAGATGAAACCATTCGGCTCGGCATCCCCGATGAATTGCTGGAAGACTGGGCATTGCAATACCTCGACGAGGAAAAAGGCTGGGTCATGATGCGCCTGCGTCCCGTTTATTCGAGTTGCGGAAATGATCCGGCCCCCACCAAACGGATGTATGAAATAGCCCAATACTGTGCCCGGTACAACGCTCACTGGCATAGTTTCATTCAGGCACATCTTGGTTTGGTAATGGATGGAACGGATTGGAGTATTGATTCCAGGACCCGTTTTACCCGCGAACTGGAAACGCTCGGACTTGATGTGCCTGCATTATTGCTGGGCAGTGTTATAAAAACCACGGCAACCTCCGAAATGCACGGGCGTTATCGGGGTGGCAGCATCAGTCGTGTCGGCTGGGCGCTGGCTCAATGCCGCGATGCCGATCAAATCGCCCGGCAACTGCTCGACGCCATGGCCGACGAGCGGCTGGACATGCAGAACAGACTGATTCTGTACCGCGTTTACAAACAAATGAGGATCCGGAAGTACGCCCTGCAATTTGGTTTTCGGGAGTACGGGCTGACGGAAAAACATGCCGAAAAAGATATGAAAAGAGCGCAAAGGAAATTTCCGAAAACATGGCGTACTTCCCTGCAGCATGTGAGTGACTGGTAACGGCCGCTCTCGTGTAAAAAAACACGCCGGTTGACGGTACACTGGAACTGGAATTTTAAACCAGCCCCTGTATCTGCGCATACTGCAGCAACATAATCGTCTTCCCATCCCGGATCTCCCCACTCGCTACCATCTCCAGCGCCTGCGCGAAAGGCAATTCCAGCACCTCAATATTTTCCTGTTCGTGCTCCACGCCGCCGCCATCGTTCACTTTGTGGTCTTTGGTGTAGGCGGCTACGAAGAAATAGAGGATTTCTGTCACGGAGCCCGGACTCATGTAGGCTTCGAACACTTTTTGCACTTCGCCGATTTTATAACCCGTCTCTTCTTCTGTTTCCCGGCGGATGGCTTGTTCCGGGTCGTCCTGGTCCAGCAGGCCGGCACAGGCTTCGATCAACATACCGTCGGGGTTGCCATTGACGTAGGAGGGCAGGCGAAACTGGCGCGTGAGGATGACCGTTTTTTGTTCCGGGTTATACAGCAGGATGGTAGCACCGTTGCCGCGGTCATAGGCTTCCCGGTGCTGGGTTTCGGTTTTGCCGTCGGCGCGGGTCATTTCAAACGTATAGCGCCAGAGTTTGTACCAGTTATCGGATAACAGTTTCTTTTCGAGGATGCGGACAGTCGGGTTCGTCATGTTCGGAAGGTATCAGGTGAAATGGCTTAACGTATAAACCGGCAAATACGCTGCAAGGCATGGATGGCCGATTCGATTCCGGGCATACAGGCATTGCGCTAAAATACCGGCTATCCAATCCGTGTGATCCGCTTCCAATCCGCGCCATCCGCGTCACCGCTGTCACGTTGCCTCTCCCGATCTGTCAGTTTTTCCCGAATCCATCTGAAAAAATGGCAGGAAAATCTGCATGGCACGAAGTCTGATGTAGGGCCATTGTCCGCAGAAAATTCTGTTTTGCGGCCTCTAAACTTGTTTCACCAAAACATAAATATTGAAAGTATGAAACCAATCGCTGACCGTGTGATTATCAAGCCCGCTCCAGCCGAAGAAAAGACCAAAGGCGGTATTATCATTCCCGACACGGCCAAAGAAAAACCACAACGCGGCGAAGTAGTCGCAGTTGGCCCGGGCAAAGACGGCAATATGATGACGGTGACTGCCGGCGACATCGTGCTGTACGGTAAATATGCAGGACAGGAAATTTCCTTCGAAGGCCATGACTACATCATCATGAAAGAAGACGAGATCCTCGTCATCATCTAAGGTTTTATAAACCAACAACTTATAAACCTTCTTTTAACCCCGCTTACCGCACCTGTTCATTACTCTAACAATCATTCAGAAAAAATATGTCTGCCAAGCAAATCAGCTTTAATACAGAAGCGCGCGAGAAACTCAAAGAGGGTGTCGACGCTTTGTCCAATGCCGTAAAAGTAACCCTCGGCCCTAAAGGTCGCAACGTTGTGATCCAGAAATCCTTCGGCGCTCCGTCCGTAACCAAAGACGGTGTTTCCGTAGCCAAAGAAATCGAACTGGAAGACCCCATCGCCAACATGGGCGCTCAGATGGTCAAAGAAGTAGCCAGCAAAACCGCTGATGCAGCGGGCGATGGAACTACCACCGCTACCGTTCTGGCACAAGCCATCGTAACCGCAGGCCTGAAAAACGTAGCCGCCGGTTCCAACCCGATGGACCTCAAACGCGGTATCGAAAAAGCCGTTAAAGTGATCGTTGCCGACCTGGCTCAGCAATCCGAGCAAATCGGCGAAGACTTCGACAGAATCCAGCAGGTAGCCGCTATTTCCGCCAACAACGACGAAGAAATCGGCACCCTGATCGCCAACGCCATGAAACGCGTCAGCAAAGACGGCGTTATCACGGTAGAAGAAGCCAAAGGTACCGACACGTATATGGATGAAGTCATCGGTATGCAGTTCGACCGCGGCTACCTCAGCGCCTACTTCGTTACCGACGCCGAAAAAATGGTAGTCGATTACGAAAACCCTTACCTGCTGATCACCGACAAGAAAATCAGCAACATGCAGGATCTGGTTCCAGTGCTTGAAAAAAGCCTGCAAACCGGTCGCCCGCTCCTCATCATCGCAGAAGACGTTGACAGCCAGGCACTTGGTGTACTCGTTGTGAACCGCCTGCGCGCCGGCCTGAAAGTGGTAGCCGTAAAAGCACCAGGTTTCGGCGACCGCCGCAAAGCCATGCTGGAAGATATCGCTATCCTCACCGGCGGTACCGTGATCAGCGAAGAGCAAGGTTACAAACTGGAAAATGCCGGTCTGGAGCACCTCGGTTCCTGCGAACGCGTTACCATCGACAAAGACAATACCACTGTAGTAGGCGGTAAAGGTGTTGATGCCGATATCAAAGCCCGCGTAGGCCAGATCAAACAACAAATCGAAGTCACTACCAGCGATTACGACAAAGAGAAACTCCAGGAACGTCTTGCCAAACTGGCAGGCGGTGTGGCAGTCCTCTACATCGGCGCCGCTACAGAAGTGGAAATGAAAGAGAAAAAAGACCGCGTCGACGACGCACTGCACGCTACCCGCGCTGCCATCGATGAAGGTATCGTTGCAGGCGGCGGTGTAGCCCTCGTGCGCTCGATCAAAAGCCTCGAAGGCATGAAAGGCCTCAACGACGACGAAACCACCGGTATCGCCATCGTACGCAAGGCACTGGAAGCACCGCTGCGCATCATTGCTGAAAATGCAGGTGTCGACGGCTCGCTGGTGTTCCACAAAGTACTCGACGGCCAGGGCGCTTTCGGTTACAATGCACGCACCGACGAATACCAGGACCTGAAAAAAGCAGGTATCATCGACCCGACCAAAGTAACCCGCGTAGCGCTTGAAAACGCTGCTTCTATCGCCGGCCTCGTGCTGACGACTGAATGCGTGATCAACGACAAACCGGAGAAAAAATCGGCCGGCGGCGGCCACGGCCACCCGGATATGGGCGGCATGGGCGGCATGATGTAATGGTTATTGGTTATTGGTTATTGGTTATTGGTGCTGGAAATCCGGCATTTGTAACAATAACAGCAACTGTAACGACCTTCTGTTTAAAATTGAACCAGACGAATATTCGGGGTGTCATCGAAAGATGGCACCCTTTTTTTATGGAGGTAAATTGTAGCCCCGGCTTTTTACCTTTACGTACGGTAATTCCTTGAATTTCAAACTACTCTGCAATGAAACCTATTCAATCCGCTACCTTTTTCGTCTTTCTCTTTGGAATATTTACGGCAGCATTTATGCTGAACACCGCATTCAGGCAGCCCTCTGATTTTGACAATCGAAAGCGCACCGTTCATCTTTTTAACGGCAAAGACCTGGAAGGCTGGCATATGGACGTGCCGGAAATGGACAAAAACCCCAAAATGGCCAGCCCGTTTGAAGTAAAAAACGACGTGCTCATCAGCCGCGGCAATCCGAAAGGTCATCTGATCACCGATAAAGTGTACCAGAATTACCGCCTGGAAGTAGAATACCGGTTTTCCGCCACGCCCGGCAACTGCGGGGTACTCATTCACGCTTCCACGCCCCGGGCTTTGTACGATATGTTCCCGCAATCGCTGGAAGTACAGATGCAATACCTGGATGCCGGAGATTTTTGGTGTATCCGAGAAGACATCAAGGTGCCCGACATGGAAAAAAGGCGCGGACCGAAAGAAAAATGGGGCGCTACGGAAGGTAAGGAGCGCCGCATCGTGAATCTCACCGATGGCTCCGAAAAACCCGCAGGTGAGTGGAATACGATGATCATCGAGTGCAAGGGCCGGTCCGTAAAGGTTTGGGTAAACGGCGACCTCGTCAATAGCGGTACCAACTGTACCGCCAAAAAAGGGCAGATCGCCTTGCAGGCGGAAGGCTCGGAAGTGGAATTCAGGAAGGTGGATTTGACGCCAATTTAGGTTATTGGTTATTAGTTATTGGTTATTGGTTATTAGGGTGCGCTGCTCTTGGTTTTATGAGTGACCAGGCGTAGTGACCGGGCCGCTTCCAGCGACCCGGTCACTTTACCGCAGTTTCCGCTGCCATAAAGTCAATACGTTTCAAGATAGATTTTCGGTTCTAAGCAGCCATATCGATCTAAACACAGTGACCGGGTCGCTGGAAGCGGCCCGGTCACTACGCTTGGTCACTCAGCCAAGGGCAACGTACCCCAATAACGAATAACCAATAACTTCTATCAATGGCAACGCACCCTGATAACTAATAACTAATAACCGATAACTTTTACCTAAACTCCCCGTTAATCCGCTCCAGCATCTCGCCGCCAGGGCAAAGATCGGCCTTCGTTAGCGTATTCAGCGGTTGCGGAACGGTTTCGATCAATTCATGCAGGTCTTTACTTTCAGTATCCACGTACAGCAGACCTGTGAGGATTTCTCCTTTATTGCGCGACATTTGGAGGCGCTCTACAGCCGAATGCCGGTTCGTAGGATCCCAGCCTTCCGCCAGTTTGTGCAGCTCGATGATGGAATGATCGTGCATTTCGATCAGTTTCGTAGTGCCTTCCTCGTAAGTGGTCGTGATTTCCGTTTTTTCCGGAACCAGGTCGATGGCGGAAGTGGCTTCCACGTGTGCCCGCACGTAGTCGTACGATTTGGTGGAGCCGACGTTGTTATTGAACGTCACGCAAGGCGAAATGACGTCGATGAACGCAAAACCGTTGTGTGACATGGCGGCCTTGATCATTGGTACCAGTTGGGTTTTGTCGCCGGAAAAACTGCGGCCTACGAAGGTAGCGCCCAGTTCCAGTGCAAGTCCCACCAAATCAATGGTTTGGAACAGATTGGCTACACCCGATTTATTGATAGAGCCGAAATCGGCAGTTGCCGAATCCTGTCCTTTCGTGAGGCCGTAGCAGCCGTTGTTCATCACGATATACACCATATTCAAGTTACGGCGGATGACGTGTACGAACTGTCCCATACCGATGGAGGCCGTGTCGCCGTCACCCGAAACGCCGAGGTACATCAGTTTGCGGTTGGCCAGGCTGGCGCCGGTGGTGACGGAAGGCATACGCCCGTGTACCGAGTTGAACCCGTGCGAATTGCCCAGGTAATAAGCCGGCGTTTTGGAAGAACAGCCGATGCCCGACAACTTCGCTACCTGGTGCGGCTCGATGTTCATTTCAAAACAGGCCTGAATAATCGCGCCGCTGATCGAATCGTGGCCGCAGCCGGCACACAGCGTAGACAGCGTGCCTTCATAATACTGGCGGGTGTATCCCAGGTCATTTTTGGGTGATTCCGGGTGCCGGAAAACTGGACGTATGAATGACATATCTTTTGTTGTTGTCAGTTATCTTTTTGTTATTGGTTATTTGTTATTGGTTATTAGTGTGGTAACGCTTGGTTTTATGTCATAGACCAAGCGTTACCACACTAATAACCAATAACTAATAACTAATTATAAGCCATCCCGTTGGAAACACGCTGCTGCTTGCGCTCCACCTGTTTCACAATCGCTTCGGCGGTGATGGGCATTCCGTCAAAATTCAGAATAGGTACCAGTTTGAACGGATCGATTTCCAGTTCGTTGATCAGAATGGAACGCATTTGTGCGTCGCGGTTCTGTTCGATGACGTAAATCACATCGTGGCGTTCGATAAAGTCGTGCACTTCGTCGGAAAACGGTGTTGCCCGCAGGCGCATGGCATCCATCGGCGTACCGGCGGCTTCCAGCAGATCCAGCGCTTCGAGGGCAGCGTAGGTAGACGTTCCGAAGAAGATCATACCCTGGCGGCCTTTGTCGGCTTCCTGGTAAAATTCAGGAGCAGGCACGTGTGATTTTGCCGTATTCCATTTCTTGATCAGGCGCTCCATGTTGCGCACGTACGGTTCGCTGTCCTCGGTGTAGCGCGCCAGTTCGTCGCGGGATGTCCCGCGTGTGAAATAAGCGCCCTTCGTCGGGTGCGTTCCCGGAATGGTACGGTTTGGAATGCCGTCGCCGTCGACATCGCGGTAGCGGGCAAATTCCTTGATATTATCCAGCGCTTCGGCGTCGAGCACCTTGCCGCGGTCATAATCGCGGTTTTCATCCCAGGTAAATGCCGGACACAGGTGGTCGTTCATACCCAGGTCGAGGTCGGTCATGATCAGGATGGGCGTTTGCAGCCTTTCCGCCAGATCGAACGCGTCGGCAGTGAAATCGAAGCATTCCTTCGGCGTAGCCGGCAGCAGCAGTATTTGTTTGGTATCGCCGTGTGAAGCATAAAATGCCGACGTCAGGTCGGATTGCTGCGTACGCGTCGGCATACCCGTGGAAGGGCCGGTGCGTTGCACATCGATCAGTACCAAAGGTATTTCAGCGAAATAGGCCAGTCCCAGAAACTCGCTCATGAGTGACAATCCAGGGCCACTGGTAGCAGTAAAAGCACGGGCGCCGTTCCAGTTGGCGCCGACGACCATGCCGATGGCAGCGAGTTCGTCTTCGGCCTGCACCACGGCGTATTTGTTTTTTCCCGTTTCCACATCTTTGCGCAGGCGTTTGGCATATTTTTCAAACGCATTTACTACGGAAGTGGACGGCGTAATGGGGTACCAGGCTGCCACCGTTGCGCCCGCATAAATAGCGCCCAGGCCGCAGGCCGTGTTGCCGTCGATCAGAATGCTGTCGGCAATCAGGTTGCGGCGTTCGAGGCGCAGCCCCAGCGGGTACTGATAGTGGTCGTGGATGTACTGAATACCCAGTTCGAGCGCTTTGACGTTGATCGGGATGAGTTTTTCCTTTTTGCGAAACTGATCGGCAATCAGGCCTTTCACCACTTCTACCTCGATATCGAGCAAGGCTACCAGTGCGCCTACGTAAATCACGTTTTTCAGCAACTGGTGCGAACGCGGATCGGTAGTGAAATGCTGGCGGCACAAGTCGATCATCGGTACGCCGATATAGTGGATGTCGTCGCGAACCAGCGTTTTGTCAATTTCCCGGGTATTGTCATAAATGAAATAACCGTTGGGGCGCACCGAAGCGACGTCCTTGGCCATACTTTGCGGATTGACGCTGACCAGAATATCCACGCCCGCCCGGCGGCCGAGATAACCTTTTTCACTTACGCGCACCTCATACCAGGTCGGCAAACCCTGAATATTGGAAGGGAAAATGTTTTTGGGCGTTACCGGCAGGCCCATACGGAAAATGGATTTGGCAAACATGTTGTTTGCGCTGGCGGAACCGGTGCCGTTTACATTGGCAAACCGGATCACAAGATCGTTGATGGCTGTAAGTTGCATGATATCAGGTGCGTAGCAGGCCTTTGGAAGCAGTAACAATATAGGAAACGAGCAGAAAACTGGTGCCGAGCATGATGGAAACATCTGCGGCGTTAAATATGCCGGTTCTGAAAAAACCGTAATGAATATACAAAAAATCGGTCACCGAGCCGTAGGCAATTCGGTCGTACAAATTACCGGCGCCACCGCCGATGATGCAACTGAGGGCAAACAACGCCTGCTTGTTCAGGTTTGCCCGAAGCAACAACCAATACAACATCGTCAGCAAGGCCAGCGAGGGTAACAGCAACAGTATCAACTGTTTGCTTAGCGGTGGAAGCGAGTCGCCGAGGCTTAAAAAAGCGCCGCTGTTTTCTACTTTCGTCAGCACCAGGTGATCCTGCATCAATGGAATGCGCTCGTGGTATTCCACGTTATCCCGCACCACAGCCTTCGACACCTGGTCGCAACCGATGTTGATCAGGATGATGGACAAGATGCCCAGATATCGGATGATGTTGTTGAATTTCATTTTCTTTTTTATTCCCACGGCGTTGCCGCGGGTTGATGCTTGCGCCCCTTCAGGGCTTGTTCGTGGTGCGTCTCTCACCTCTCTCACGCTCTCACCTTCTCACTTCTCTCACCCTCTATCCAATGTGCATGCACTGGTGTCCCGCTTTGGTCACCTGGTACAGGTACTTTTTCATATCCCAGGCAGCCGTCGGGCAACGTTCGGCACAAAGACCGCAGTGCAGACATACGTTTTCGTCTTTCAACATCACCCGGCCGGTTTTCAGCGAATCGGAAACGTACAGATCCTGGCTGAGGTTGTGCGCCGGTGCGGATAAACGCGTCCGTACATCTTCTTCTTCGCCATTTGTGGTAAAAGTGATGCACGCAGTCGGACAAACGTCCACGCAGGCGTCGCACTCGATACACAGCGATTCGGTGAAAACCGTTTGAATGTCGCAGTTGAGGCAGCGTTGCGCTTCCTTGAAACCTGTTTCGCGGTCGAAACCGAGTTCCACTTCCAGTTTCCGGTCTTTCAAAGCCACCAGGTTATCGGCATGTGGCACGGCATAGCGGTGATCCGCAGCCACGTAACTGTCGTAACTCCATTCGTGAATGCCCATTTTCTGGCTCACGAGGTTGGTCATCGGATCGGGCCGGTCCTTGTGCAGGTTTTGCTCCGTGCAGAACAGGTCGATGGAAACGGCTGCCTGGTGGCCGTGCGCCACGGCGGTGATCACGTTTTTCGGACCAAAGGCCGCATCGCCGCCGAAGAATACTTTCGGGATGGTGGACTGGTGGGTAAGCGGATCGAGGATCGGCAGTTCCCAGCGGTCGAAATCCAGGCCGAGATCGCGTTCCACCCACGGAAAACTGTTTTCCTGACCGATCGCTACCAGCACGTCGTCGGCTTCAAAAAATACATCGGGTTCGCCGGTGGGCACCATTTTACGTTTTCCGTTTTCATCGAAAACAGGTTCTACTTTGGTAAAGGTCATGCCCGCCATTTTCCCGTTTTCAATGACGAAAGCCTTGGGAACGTGGTTGTTATAAAACGGAATGCCTTCGCGTTGGGCATCTTCGATCTCCCACGGGCTGGCTTTCATTTCGGCAAACGGACTGCGCACCACCACTTTTACCTCTTCTCCGCCCAGTCGGCGGGAAGTTCGGCAGCAGTCCATGGCCGTATTGCCACCTCCGAGTACAAGTACGCGGCGGCCGATTTTTTCAGTGTGTTCAAATGCCACGCTGGCCAGCCATTCGATGCCGATATGGACATGGGCTTTGGCGTCTTCATATCCGGGCAGGTCCGTCAGCGCACGGCCGCGCGGTGCGCCGGTGCCTACGAAAATAGCGTCGTAGTCCTGCGCGAGCAGGTCGCGCATACTCGACACGTATGTATTAAAGTGCTGATGTATACCCAGATTGAGGATAAAACCGACTTCCTCGTCCAGCACTTCGGCCGGCAGGCGGAAAGAAGGTATCTGGCTGCGCATCATGCCGCCGCCTTTTTTCAGTTCGTCGTAGATATGGAGCTCATAGCCGAGCGGCGCCAGGTCGCGCGCTACTGTCAGCGAGGCCGGGCCGGCGCCTACGAGGGCGATTTTTTTGCCATTGGAAGGAAACGGACCTTGTGGCATATATGCGCTCACATCGCCTTTGTTGTCGGCTGCCACGCGTTTCAGCCTGCAGATCGCTACGGGTTTATCCTCCACCCGGTCGCGCCGGCAGGCCGGTTCGCAGGGGCGGTCGCAGGTGCGACCCAGAACGCCCGGGAACACGTTTGATTCCCAGTTGACCATATAGGCTTCCGAATATCGTTCGGCCGCAATCAGGCGGATATAATGCGGAACCGGCGTGTGTGCGGGGCAGGCATACTGGCAATCGACTACTTTATGGAAATATTCCGGATCGTTGATATTCGTGGGCTGCATGAAACAGTCGTTTTTGTGCGAAAATGAATCCCGTATTGTTGGGCCGGCAAATATATGCCGTTGAAAATCATTCGTAGTAACAAACAGACCAACAAAAAACACGCCATTCGCCAACTTTGCAAAATGAAGTCTTTTAACCGGGAAAAACGGCCGATGGAATTGTAATTTATAAAAAATCCAAAATCCGGGCGTAGTTTCCAGGGTGTCATCTTCTTGTATGCAATGCTGTTACAAAAACCAACAAATTTACCTCCCAAACCCAAACCGGCAACTTTTTTCCCCTGCCAAACGTTTAATGCGGAACGTTTTTTGATGTAATATTCCAAAAACACAGGGAGGGCACAGCAAACAGCCCCAATCCGGCGCCGGCCCAACGCCTTGTTCTCTCTGATTCACCATAATACTAATCCTTAACCAACCAACTTACAGCCCGAAAGCGGGCTATTTAATTTTAACATGACCAAAAAGAAAAAACCGGGCGACAGAAGACTGAGCGCCCAACAATTACAAATTGAAGTCCTGAGATTCCTGCTGGCCCACCCCCGAAAGACATTCTCTCCCCGTCAGATTACCGAACAAATCCGCGTCGAAAACAACAAAGATTCTGCCGAACACGCCTTGCGGCAACTGGTGGAAGCGGGTTCCGTTGCCGAAATTTCCGAAAACAAGTTTGGCGTTGCCCTCGACCGTTTGACGGTAAAAGACCGCGAACCGGATGTACCCGCAGAAAAACCGGCACATTCCGTACCGTTCGAATCGTATAGAAAACAAAAATTCGAGAAGAAACCCGACGGCCGCAAGATCATCGAAGGACGTGTCGATATGACCCGTACAGGCGCTGCCTATATCGTATCCGAATTGATGGACACCGACGTGTACGTTCCTCCAAAATACGTTAACACAGCACTGAACGGCGACATCGTACGCGTAATGCTGTTCCCGGCCCCGCCCCGCCGCAGACCCGGTCAACCAGCCCGGAAACCCGAAGGCGAAATTGTGGAAGTAGTCAAACGCGCCAACGAATTTTTTATCGGAACCATCCGTACAAACCGGAAATATGCGCTGGTGCTTCCCGACAACCCCAACATGCCCGTCGATATTTATATACCGCTGGAAGCCTGCGGGGAAGCCCGCGACGGTGAAAAGGTGGTCGTGCGTATTACCGACTGGCAGGAAGGAAAAGGCCGGGTGCCCATGGGAAAAGTAACCCAGGTGCTGGGCAACGTAGGTGGCAACAACTTCGAAATGCAGAAAATCCTGATCAATCAGGGTTTTGAACTGACGCATTCCGAAGAAGCCGAGCAGGAAGCAGCACGCATCCCCGACGTCATTTCCGAACAGGAGATCACCCGTCGCCGCGATTTCCGCGACATCCTTACGTTCACTATCGACCCGGAAGATGCCAAAGACTTCGACGATGCCCTGAGCATCCGCGAACTGGAAGACGGCAACCTAGAAATCGGCGTACACATCGCCGACGTAACGCATTACCTGAAACCGGACTCCACGCTCGACCGCGAGGCTTACCAGCGCAGCACTTCGGTGTACCTGGTCGACCGCGTATGCCCGATGCTGCCGGAGAAACTGTCGAACAACCTGTGCTCGCTGGTGCCGCACCAGGACCGGCTTACGTTTTCCGCCGTTTTTGAATTTACGCCGAAAGGCAAACTGCTGAAACGCTGGTTCGGGAAAACGGTGATCCATTCCGCGCACCGCTTCGCTTACGAACAGGCGCAGACGATCCTGGAAAACAAGACCCACGACGACCTGGATACGCTCCCCATTTTCCCGCAACTCGACTGGGCCGTCAAAACACTCGACCGCATTGCCAAGGTAATGCGCAAGGAACGCCAGAAAAACGGCGCCATCGGTTTCGAAACAGATGAAGTGCGTTTCAAACTGGCCCCCGACGGTACGCCGCTGGAAGCCTATGTGAAAGAACGCAAGGATGCGCACCTCCTGATCGAAGACTTTATGTTGCTGGCCAACAAGGAAGTAGCGATTTACATGGACAATAAAGGTAAGGACCAGCAGGAAGTGCCGTTCGTTTACCGGATTCACGACCTGCCGGACATGTCGAAAGTGGCTGATTTCGCACGATTCGCCGCCGAACTGGGCCATCCGTTAAAAGTAGATACGCCCAAACAGATCGCTCAGTCATTTAACTCCCTGATGCTGGCCGCCCGCAAGGACGATCGCCTGAAACTGCTGGAACCGCTGGCGATCCGCACCATGGCTAAAGCCGTGTATTCTACAGACAATATCGGCCACTACGGATTGGGATTTACCCATTACAGCCACTTCACTTCACCGATCCGCCGTTATTCGGACGTGCTGGCACACCGCATCCTCGAACGCAACCTCGACGGCCGAACGGACCGCGTGGACAAGAACAAACTGGAAGAGCAGTGTAAACACGTGAGCAACCAGGAGCGCAAGGCAGCCGATGCCGAACGTGAAAGCATTAAATATAAACAGGTGGAATTCCTGAGCAACCGCGTTGGCGAGGTGTTCGAAGGCATCATCAGCGGCATCATCGAGCGCGGATTTTTTGTCGAATTACCAGAATCCAAAGCCGAAGGGCTGGTCGATTTCCGCTACCTCGACGACACCTACGTGGTGGAAGAAGGCAACCTGCGCGTGACCGGCAAACGCTACAAACGCCAATTCAAAATGGGCGACCGCGTTCAGGTGGTCGTTACTGCGGTGGATTTGCAGAAACGGCAGATTGAAATGGAACTGGCGGAATAGAGAAGTGAGAGGGTGAGAGGAGTGAGAGGGTGAGAGCCGACTTCGATTCCACCGCTTCGCTATATAATCGGAATGCCTGAAGCGAAGCGGTGGAATCGAAGTCGGCTCTCACCCTCTCACTTCTCTCACTCTCTCACTTCTCTCACCCTCTCACTTCTCTCACTCCTCTCACTATCTCACTTTCTTTAAACGATTCCTTCCCGCACCAAATCATGCAAATGCATCATCCCCAGATATTCCCCGTTTTCCACCACCAGTAACTGTGAAATGGAATGCTGGCGCATGAGGGCCAGAGCATTGATGGCCAGGGCGTCGGGTGCAATGGTTTTGGGCGTGCGAACCAGCAAGTCGCCGGCATGAACACCTGTAAAATCGTTGCCACGCTGCAACATGCGCCGGAGGTCGCCGTCGGTAATAATGCCGAGTATGTGGCCTTCATTGTCGAGGACGGCGGTAGCACCCAGGCGTTTGGAAGATATTTCCAGGATAATTTCCTGCAAAGTAGCATGGAGGCCGATCGCGGGCCGTTCGTGCAGGGTATAGAGGTCGCGAACACGTAGATAAAGTTGTTTGCCCAGCGCGCCGCCCGGGTGAAATTTGCCGAAATCTTCCGGTGAAAAACCCTTG
>Ga0209097_10001941_pt1 | contig 17165 bp, 12 predicted proteins | sample AD_UKC052_MetaG_FD_184419 | JGI IMG/M metagenome (GOLD analysis project Ga0209097, IMG submission 184419) | Active sludge microbial communities of municipal wastewater-treating anaerobic digesters from USA - AD_UKC052_MetaG (SPAdes) (version 2) | ecosystem: Engineered > Bioreactor > Anaerobic >... | reverse complement strand
CCCCGGCAATCGTCAGGCCCAGCCCCGCCGCATTTAGCGCGCGCCCTCTGCTGCCCAGGTCGCCCCACTGCTGATAGCTGATGGCGGGATCTTGCGCCGCTTGGCTCGTAGTCCAGGCACCCACGAGACAGCTGATCCCCCCAAGCGTCAGCAGTCCACCAGCCGCGATCACACCATTGGCTACGTTTGCCCGCGTGTCGAGCTTGGCGGGTAGCGGCGGTTGTGGCGGCGGTGCGGCTGCAACTACGGCAGCGGATGTCGGCGTCAGCAGCGAATCAAGACTGACCGCGACACTCTGCTTTCGGGCTCAATTACATATCTTGAGGCCATATCGTTGGCAGAAGCAGCGGACAGCAAAAGGTCAGCGTCCATTGGGCTAGGAGTCGGTGGAGCCCTATTGCTTGGCGTTTCCGTCCCCCTCATCGCTTTTTTGGGGGGGCTCAAGCAGTAGACCTCGGCTGTGTGTCTCGTTAGCCTGCAGACCTAGCCCGTGCATAGCCTCGTAAGCCTGCACTTCACGCGCGGCTTGTTCTCTCCGAGCCTTCCGATATTGCTTCAACAGCGGACCTAGTACCTTCCTGTCTTCGCACTCGTCTGCCCAGTCCACTCTGATAGATGTCGGCGGGTCGGAACAGTTGGAAGATCCATCAGCGAAAACCCAATAGATTCCGTATTCCCCGATGAGTGGGGATACCGGTAGCTCAAGAGGTTGTAGCGAGAAGTGGCGAGTCCTCGGATTTTCGCCATTTCTCCGAGCAGAATTTGTGACCGGCAACAACAGGTCAAGTTCCCTGCAAAAGAGCCGGTAGCCTATGGCCCCTTTGGGACGCAGCTTGCGCATTGTCGCAGCGTAGGAATTGAACGAAGCGGTTGCTATCCTGTCTGCCTCGGCAATCCTTATCTTCCTTGCCACCCTTTGTTGGTTGTTTTTTTGGCACGTCTTTGAGTGGTAAACCTGCCGAACGTCATTGGGAATAAACGAACTCCCGCATCCTTGGCACGCTGCGATGCTTGTCTTGCTTCTCGGCATGGTGCAGATCGTTCACCGAGAGTCGGAAAACCGCAAGCAGAACGGTAAGTGCTCGCGACTACAGGACTATTCCTGATTCAAGGGACAGGCCGAGCTGCCAGTCCCACAAAAACCACTGAGCAGAACTACGCAGCAAGTGAAAAACATCTGCAACGAACATCTGCAACGAACATCCGCAACGAACATCCGCAACGAACATCCACCACGAACATCCGCCACGAACATCCGCCACGAACATCCGCCACGAACATCCGCCACAAACATCCGTGAAGCAGGTGTGAGAAACTGCAGTGGGTATTGGGGGGCTTTGGAGCCGGGCTATTTGGTTCCTACCTGAAGCTAAGCATAGGATTCCGTGGTGATTTCAGTGGGAATGGAGTCGGCGATTGGCACTGCGTTGTGGCACTGCAGGTTCGCAGGGGTTTTTCAGACATGTTCAATCCGCACCTTCTTACTCTGGGTCTTCTGGGGAGCTTTACTCCGCAGGTATTTGGCCCAGGTTGCCCTGCCGGGCTCTGCTCTCACGCGGATAGCATTGTGCTTACCCGCGGTCAGGCTCTCGATGCCGAACGAAGACAATGGGTGGTACGCACCGATTTGCTACCGCGCGTGTACGGCGGCCCGGATATAGAAATAGCGCGGCCTGAATAGCGTCATGCGTCATCATCACAGTGCAGTAACGTAGCCCGCGCAGATGCTCCAATCTATTGGTTGGATTGGGCGGTTGTGCGAATCTACTCCCTCGCATTGCAGAATTTCATGGTGTGGCGCTTCCGTCATGGATACAGGCCAGGCCGCTGCTGATTTCAAATTCCGTTGATTGCTGCAGACTGTCCACTCGCCGCTGATTCGGCGCTCCCTTACCCTTGCGTGCGTGGGCTCTGCTCTGATGCAACGGTGCGGTGCGGGCCTTGGCTTGGTTGGGGTAGTGCATACGCGGCGCTGGGTAGTCCAGAGGCTCCGTAACGATTGCACCATCGGCGCGATGATGGTACCACGCCGCGCGCTGCAGTGTGGCTCACCAAGTGGCGCTCTACTCGCTGCGGTGGCGGCAGTGGAGCCTTACAGGCCACACAGCCATGGCCTGCGCGCGTCAAACAGCTTGCACGGCGTGCTGGGGCGCAAATTAGGCGGTGATGGTGCAGTGCGCGGCAGACTCGGCGTTATCCAAAGCAGCGCCGACAGTCTTCTGCTACTGCTGCGCGCGCGGAATGCAGAATCCACCCGCAGCCCCGGCGAAAAAGCTGCAACGGTTTGAGTTTCTGCGGCTTTTGTAAAGACGCGACAGCGTATGCAGAAACGACCTTGCATTGGTCCGTCTTGCACAAGAAGCGTAAAGGGCAATCATGACGCTTTGCTGAGCCGTCCGCTAAGCGACGGCAGCTGTATGAAGAATTGCAGCGTGCTTTTGCAGCCAAGGCGGGGATTCTTGCCTTACTTGGTGCAGATCACACCGCTGCAGATGGTCAATTTTCATCTGCCCGTTGTGGGTGGGAAGTTCAGCGACAAGCCCCGGAGCCGTCGGTGCCGTCGGTGCCGAGGCGCTCGAAGTCCTACCGCGCTGATCGTGGGCCTTACAGGGGGCAAGACTTATTTATTTCGGGTCGTGGCGCAGACGGTGATCAAGTCACCGAGTCGATAGGGCACAGACAGCCGCCCAATCCATGATTCGGCGATCCAGCGTAGTTGCGCATTGAGAGGTGGATACTTGTTGGCAAGTAGAGTGCTCACAAACCGTAGACTCACGCGCTTGGAGGTCGCTCTGATGGTACACGCAGTGAAGCCGGTACGTTCAAGTGCTTGGGCCAGGCTGGCTTTGCTAAATAGATGAACCACCGATGGAGGAGAAAGCTGTTGCCAGTAGTGCCTACTGAGTCGTGCAATGAGTGAAGTGCGATCCCACGTCTCGATAATCAGTGTTCCGCCTGGGCGCAGACAGCTTCGTGCTTCAGTCAGCGTAAGCAGTGGATCATGTAGATGCTCAAGCGACTGAAAGAAACAAACTACCTCAAAATCCCTGCCGTGTGTAGCCATGGCAGCGGCCAGGCTTTCATACACCATGATGCCGCGGCTTGCTGCGCGAGCGCGGGCCCAGTGCGACACATCTACTCCAACGACTTCATAGCCAGCTGCGCGAGCCGCATCAAGAAAGACGCCGCTTGCACAGCCAAAGTCTAGCATTCGACCAGGTGGCCGTGCGCCAGCTGCTGCCAAGCGGGCAAGACGATCCATTGCGTTGCGATGGTGCAGAACTGCGTCTGACTCGTACCCGGCATAACCAGCGTTGGCTGCGTGCTCAAAGTACGACTCGTCGTAGAGCGTATCGAGTATGCCTTGTGGAGGCGAATCCTGAAGCTTGCCATGGCCACAGCTAGGACACAGCGCGTAGACATAGGCCGAAGCTGGAAGGAGTCTGCGCTCATTGCATCCATCACAGACGGGGCAACGAGGTTTTGCGGCAAAGGAGGAAGGCCTAGCGTGTTCAATTCTCAAGACTGCTGATTTTACTTTTATCGCTACCATGCCCGGACTTTACGTCGATAAAACGTAGCCAACTAGTGATTCGTACGGGACATCCCGAACGTCAAAGCTTGTGATGCAGCGTACTGCGATCGATGAAGCTCGCGCAGCAGCAGCTTCGTTGTCTTGATGCGCACGGAGGACGGCTTGGATGTAGGCACGCCCTAGGTCGGCAAGCGGCAGTCCGTCGCGAGCGCATGGTTGAGTTTGCGGCGTCGCACATTTAGCACATGCAAACTGCGCTGATGCAGACAGACGTGCAGCTTCAATATGTCGTTTCTGACATCACGGGCCAAACCGGAATGAAGATCATCCATGCGATTGTGCAAGGCTAGCCTTAGGAGGAGAAGACTTGCCAAGCACTCACCGGCAACTATCGCGCCGAGCACGTCTTCGCGCTGCGTCCGGCGGTCGAGCTCTACGATACGTATCAGGGTAAGCTGCGCGACTGCGACCAGGAGCTTGAGCGCACGCTTTCGGAGCTTAATCAGCAGCTCGAAGAGCCTACGGCCAGCCTGCCCAAGAAGCGAAATCGGCAGCGCAGTCCGAACATGCCAGCGGTGGATCTTCAATCAGCTCTGGTTACGCTGACAGGAGGCGTCGACCTCACGCAGATAAATGGTCTTAGACCTTTTTCTGCGCTGCGAATCGTCGCAGCGTGTGGCACTGACACGAGTCGCTGGCCGGCGGTCCAGCACTTCACATCCTGGCTTACTCTGGCGCCTGGAAACAAGATCTCGGGCGGCAAAGTCCTTAGCACGCGCACACGCCGCTTTTCGATTCGCGTGACAGCTCTGCTACGAATCGCAGCGGTCACGATTGGCAAAACCAGCACTGCGCTTGGGGCTTTTTTTCGACGGATCGCAGCGCGTGCTGGACAGGCCAAAGTAGTTACCGCCACCGCGCTCAAGATTGCCGTGATCATTTATCAGATACTCAGGCCCGACTAGGATCGGCAGATCCTGTTGTCATCGCCGAGATCACTCACGACATCGAATTCAAGGACAATCAGTTCGCGCGTGTAGAGACTCCCGAGGGACGTTTACTTGTTGGCATTGATCAGCTACACCATGAAGATGAAGCACGAAACTTTCAAAGAAGTGCTCTCCTTGAGTCTATGTACGAATTCTTCAATCGGCGGAAAAGCGCACCACTCCAGGGCTCCCACACATGACCAATCGCACCCCAATTGAGAAAAATCCGGCTGCACTAGGGACGGTCCTGGGTCTGTTGGCAGCAGCTTTGTTTGGCTTGTCGGCTCCGCTGGCTACGCTGCTGCTCGGTAAGCTACGTCCGCAGCTTCTCGCTGGGCTGCTGTATCTGGGAGCTGGCATCGGTCTGTCTCTGCTTCGCGTTGTTCGTCCTAACAAGCTAGAGACAGCGCTTAAGCGCAGCGATGTCATGCCGCTTCTTGGCGTGGTTTGTTTCGGTGGCATTTTGGGCCCGCTGCTAATGCTACTGGGACTGCATCGCCTTGGAGCGCTGATAGGTTCGCTGCTGCTCAACCTAGAATCCATGCACTTGCAGGTGCAGATACATGCGCTTGCGAGCCCGTGTATCTGCTGTGGATAGAGCGCGGTTTACCTCCACAACTTTACTAATCAACCGCTTAAGGGACACACGATGAGACAAACCAAAATAGGGCTTGCTGGAAGCATCGCTACCTGGGGGCTGCTTGCACTGACGGGAGGCTGCACGGACCACAGCACAATGATGTTGCCGCAGGTGCTGGATGTCGCGCCATATCAGGGCACTTGGGAGCTGACGAAGTTTGCGGACAGAAATGCAGATCCGAACATCGTCGAAGTAGACCTCGAAGCCAAGCTCGGTGAGGCCGAGTACCTACCCGGCAAGACGACACCTGTTTGGACTTACAACGGCGGCACACCAGGGCCAACGCTAGAAGCCAAGGTCGGCGACAAGGTCATCGTTCACTTTAAGAACAGCTTGCCCGAGCCAACAACAATTCACTGGCATGGTGTTCGTGTGCCAAACGATATGGATGGTGCGACGCTGATGAAGCTACCTGTCCCGGCTGGCGGGTCATTCGATTACAGCTTCACCGTGCAAGATGCCGGCACGTTTTGGTATCACCCGCATCACCGCTCGGATGTGCAAGTTGAAAAGGGACTGTATGGCGCTATCGTCGTGCGCGGCCCAATGGAGCCCCCCCTTAGCGCGGAGCGTGTCGCAATCCTGGATGATGTCTATCTAGACTCGGACGGGATGCCGATGCCGCAAGGCTCCGCTGATGAGCTGATGATTGGGCGGCAAGGGAACCTGCTACTTGTAAACGGAAAGCCGCGTCCGATCGCAACGCTGCGGGCAGGGGAAAGGCACCGCTTCCGCTTTATTAACGCAGCCAATGCCCGCTACTTTCGCCTGGCTCTGCCCGGCCACAAGCTGACGCTGCTCGGTGTGGATGGTGGACCTTTAGAAGCGCCTCGTGAGCTTGATGAGCTGATGCTGGTTCCAGGTGAGCGAGCTGATGTCGTCATCACTGCCACCAGCAACCCAGGTACCACGCTGGACATCTTAACTCTGCCTTATGAGCGGGGACACGGCAGCGGGACTCTTCCTTCCGCCAACGTGCTGCAGATCCGATACAGCGGCGAAGCAGCAACGGTAACACCGCCGTTCCCTACAAACTTCCGCGCTATCGATGCGCTGCCCGCACCTGTTCGCTTGCGCATGCTTATGCTGGCAGAAAATCAGCCTGCCAGTGGAGGTGGGCACAGTGGCCACGGTAGTCCCGCCAGCGGCCCCCCATCGTTCACAATCAATGGTGAAGCATTCCCTAACATCACACCACTTGTGGCGAAGCTGGGGGAAACCGAGCTGTGGGAAGTCACAAGCGACGAGGAGATCGACCACCCGTTTCATATCCACGGCTTCTTCTTCCAGGTACTGTCGCGTGGCGGTGTTCCCGAGCCTTTTCGCGCATGGAAGGATACCGTAAACATCAAGGGGAAACAGACCCTGCGGCTTGCTGTGCGCTTCGATGGCTTCGACGGAAAGTGGCTATTTCACTGTCACATCCTAGAGCACTCGGAAAACGGCATGACCGGTGAGCTGGACATTACAAAGTAGGAGCAGCCGAGATGGCGCGTGATCGTGTCATCTCGGCTTTTTGCTAGTTTGAGAGTCACCTCAGCCTACGATTGACTCTCCCCCAGTTTAAGATCAGTACAAAGGCTGAGCAGAGCAGCAAAACATCGTTGCCCCACTAAAGTTCGCGCGCTGCAGTACGCCCGTTTCCAACCGGCACAGATGCTCATCTGACGTACATTTTCGGGCAGCGTGATTGGTGCAGAGACGCGTGGAACGGTTGCGTCTATTGACGCTTTTTTGACTGGCGGCAACGGGTACCGGCAGCACTCCCCCTGGGAGACTGTTACCTCCGCTGTGAAGGCTGCCAGCCAGGTCGTGCCACAGCCTTGCAGCACGCCTTACCTTGGATGCGCACTTAATGCAAGTCAGTTGCACAGGCTAAACTCCGGCTCCAAATGGCATGGGTACGGAAAGCTTCTCTTCACGCTGCCAGCTCATGATCCGGGATCGACTGGCGCCGGCCCTTTCACGTTGATACCGTCGCGGTGCAGCTCTTCCTCGGAAGCTCCCAAGGCCAGCGTGCCAGCAGGATTGTCGTACCAGCCGGGGTCCTTGTAGTTCTGGAGCTTCTCGCGGACCTTGAGCACGGTGAACATCCCGCCCATGGTGATGTAGTCGTGCTTGCCCTTGCCGCCGACCATCGGGATGCTGTTCTTGGGGACTGCCATTCCCATCTCGCCCATCTCGGCCATTCCGGTCTGCCCCATCGTCATGTATCCCGGCAGGAGCTTGCGCATCTTGGTATCGAGCGCGCCCGGCTGGACTCCGACCATGTTCGGGATTCCGTGGCCCATCTGGTTCATGACGTGGTGGGTCATGTGACAGTGCATGGCCCAGTCACCCGGCTCGTCCGCGACGAACTCGATGGTGCGGGTGCTACCGACGGGGACGAGCACGGTCGTCTCGGGCCACTGCGCCGCCTGGGGAATTTGTCCGCCGTCCGTCTCGGTGATGCGGAATTGGTATCCGTGCAGGTGAATCGGATGGTGATCCATGGGACTGAGGTTGCCGATGCGAATGCGGACGCGGTCGCCTTTGCGCGCGACCAGCGGCTCGGTCCCAGGGAAGGCGCGGGCGTTCATCGTCAATACATTGAACTCCGTCATCTCATTGGGATTTGGCCGCTGCGCGCCGGGATCGATGCGCCACTCGTGCAGCATGAGGACGAAGTCCCGATCGACCTTCCGCGCGGCGCGCCGGGGATGAACCACGAACATCCCGGTCATACCGAGTGCGATCTGGGTCATCTCGTCGTGGTGCGAGTGATACATCCCGGTCCCGGACTGGTGCAGCGTGAACTCGTACTTGAACGTCTCGCCGGGTTGAATCGCCTTCTGATTCAGTCCTCCAACGCCGTCCATGCCGTTGGGGAGAAGGATTCCGTGCCAGTGCGCCGTCGTCGGTGCGGGCAGTCGGTTGGTGACATAGATGCGGATTCGATCGAATTCCACCGCTTCGATCAGCGGGCCATGCACGCGGCCGTTGTAGCCCCAGCAGCGTGCTTTGAGCCCCGGTGCAAACTCGTGATCGACCTCTTCGGCGACAAGGTGAAATACTTTTACACCGTCGACCACCTTCCAGGGCAGCTTCGAGCCGTTGGGGACGATGACGGGTGTGTAATCGCGACCCGGCAGACCCGGAGTCATGGCGCGCTGGCTCGCGTAGCTCTGGCCAGCACTGGCTGCCGAGTAGGGGCGAGGTTGAGCCGCGCCCGGGACACTCGCAGCGATGGCCGTGCTGCCACGCGAAAGGAGGCCCGCCGTTGCGACACCGGTACCGGCAACGAGGAGATTGCGCCGGCTCAGGCCGGGGTTTTCACTGTTTTGGGTGCTCATGGGCGTGGTCCTTGTGCTCACTGGGTTGCAAAGGCGTGTTCTGGGCAGCCTGGGCCGTCGATGCGCCCAATCGCCCTCCGAGTGCGCGCTCAAGCTCGGCCCGGCCTGACCAGTAGTCACGCAAGGCCTCGACGTATTGCTGATAGGTGTCTACCTGCGACTGCTTTGCGGCCAGGAGCTGCGCCGGGCCAAGCAGCATTCCGTTGTACTGAAGCTGCGATAGCGCGACGATCTGCTCGCGCAGCGGCAGGAGTCTGGTCCGGTAGCGGTCGATAATTTTCCGCGCTGTCAGCATCTGCATACGCGCGGCGCGAACCTCGGAGCGCGCATCTACCGAGATCTCAGCCAGCCGCCGCTCCGCTTGCCGTCGAGCAGCATCGAGGCGCGCGATCTCGGCTTGCCTCTGGTCAAAGATCGGCAGATCCAAAGTCAGGGTTGGACCCAGAACCCGCGGTCCGTCGGGATCGCGGTGACCTTGTATGCCGACTTCGACCCGACCAAAGAGGCGGAAGTTTCGCGCCAGCGTTGCCGCCCGTGACATCAGCGTCACCTCATTCCGCGCGGCATCCACATCGAGCCGCTGACGCATGGCAGCTTGTTCCAGATGTTCCAGCGGAGGCTCGGCCGCGGGTGGCTCGGACAACGGCTGCGCGATCGTCCAGCTCGTCTGCGGTCCCCACAGCCCCAGCACGCGATTGAGCCGCTCGCGCGCATCGACGAGGGCGATCTCTGCGCGCTCCCGCTCAAGCTCCGCCGCTTCGTATGCGGCCTGTTCCCCAGCCAGCGCGAGCTCGTTGATGTTGCCTGCTTCATGGAGCCGCGTGCTCAGCTCTGCCATCGCCTGAGCCGCTGCTGCGATGGTGCGGCGAAATTCCAAGACCTGCTGCGCCGCCTGCACCGCGGCAAACTGCTTGTTTACTTCGACCGCCACCTGAAATGCCTGGTTTGCGACCCGCAGGATGGCGACTGTGAAGCGGTCCTTGGCGATTTTCTTGCGCATCGGCAGGACGAGCAGATCCAGGAAGTCGTGGACGATGGAGCCTTCGACCTCGAGCATGCTGCCGGGGTTGAGCCCAAACCCCAGTCCCAGGCTTAGCGACGGATTCTTGAGCAGCCCCGCCTGCACCATCTCTGCCTGCGAGATGTCCAGATCTTCATATGTCGCTTGCAATGCGCGGTTGTTCACGAGCGCAATCTCGATCGCGCGCTCGCGCGTCAACTCCTCCTTCAGGAGCTTGCCGACCACCTCTGCGACCTGGGCATCCTCCATCGTGCCCTGATTCCAGTGGGTCTTCTGCCCCGTGCGCTGCTCGACGAGCCGCGCTACATCGACATGACCCGCGCTGCGTGACACCGTGCAGCCCGCGAGCGCAAGCAGCGCGGCCATAAGCACCAAGCCCGACCTCATGGCTTGCTCCCCTCCGCGCCGTGCATGTGCATGTTATGCCCCGCGCCGTTATTTGCTGGGGCGGGGTCAGGAGAGGTCTTCGAGCCCGCCGGAGGCGTCTTTTGCAGGACCAGCTTCATGCCGCACTTGGGGCACCTGCCTGGTTCCGCCCGGACTACTTCAGGGTGCATGGGGCAGACATATCGGGTCGCGCTTTCTTTGCTGTCGTGCGGCTGGGCGGAAGGCTGTGTGGCGGGCGTCTGCATATCGTGCGGCTGCACAGGCAGCGCATCGCTCGCATGGTGATGGTGGGTATTTGACTCCGGGTGTTCAGGCTCCGGGCTCTGCGCGGCCTGTGCGCGCGCAGCGGGCTCGCTCTTTTCCTCCGCCAAGACCTGGAAATGCAATGTCGCCCCCTCGGGTCCTTCTGGATTGGACGGGTCAAGCGATGCAGGAATCTGTCGGAGCGGCGCGGCACAAAAGACCAACGCAAGCGCGCTCGCGAGCCAGAAGAGATAAGGCTTCATGGACTCACTCCTTCGCGCCCTCACAGCGCAATCTTTCGCAGCCGCAGGGCGTTGGTGATGACGGACACCGAGCTGAGGCTCATCGCAGCGCTGGCGACCATTGGACTGAGCAGGATGCCCAGGAACGGATAAAGCACACCGGCCGCCAGGGGCACGCCCAGGAGGTTGTAAACGAAAGCGAACAGCAGGTTCTGCCGGATGTTGCGGACCGTGGCGCGGCTCAGCCGGCGTGCTCTGAGGATGCCGCGCAGGTCGCCTTTTACGAGCGTGATCCCGGCGCTCTCGATGGCCACGTCGGTGCCGGTGCCCATGGCGATGCCCACGTCCGCAGCGGCCAGAGCCGGGGCATCATTCACGCCGTCGCCGGCCATTGCCACTACGCGGCCTTCTTGGCGCAGGCGTTTGATGGCTTCGCCCTTCTCGGCAGGGAGCACGTCCGCGATGACTTCCTCGATGCCGAGCTTGCGCGCGACCGCTTCGGCAGGACCTCGGTGATCGCCGGTCAGCATGATCACGCGCAGCCCTTCTTGACGCAGCTCCTCGAGCGCGCTCCGTGCGGTTTCCTTGAGCGGGTCCGCCACGACGACAAGGCCTGCGACCGTGCTTTCGATCGCGACGAAGATCACCGCCTCGCCGACCGCTCGCCGCTTTGCCGCCACCTGCGCCAGCGGTCCCGCATCGAGGCTCCGATCCGCGAGCAGCTTCTCATTGCCCACGACCACCTGCCGGCCTTCGACAACGCCAGTCACACCCTTGCCCGGCACGGAGCGGAAGTCCGCGACGTGCGGCGCCGCAAGCCCGCGCTCCTTGGCTGCCGAAAGGATGGCCGCGGCCAGCGGGTGCTCACCCGCCTGTTCGAGCGCCGCTGCAAGACGGAGGATTTCGTCCTCGCTGTGACCCGGGGCGGTGTCTACCGCGACGAGGCGCGGCTTGCCCTCGGTGAGGGTGCCCGTCTTGTCGACGACGAGCGTGTCCACCTTGGCCAGCCGCTCCAGTGCCTCGGCGTTCTTGATGAGGACCCCGAGCTGCGCGCCGCGCCCGCTCGCCACCATGATCGACATCGGCGTCGCCAGGCCAAGCGCACACGGACAAGCGATGATGAGCACCGCAACGGCATTCACCAGCGCATGCGCCAATCGCGGCTCCGGCCCCCACAGCGCCCACGCGGCAAACGCCACCACAGCAACGGCGATGACCGCAGGAACGAAGTAGGAAGCCACCTGATCTGCAAGCCGCTGGATGGGCGCGCGGCTGCGCTGCGCCTCACTCACCGTGCGCACGATCTGCGCGAGCAGGGTGTCGCGACCGACGCGGGTTGCGCGGACGATGAGCGCTCCGGAACCGTTCACCGTTCCGCCCGTGACCTTGCTGCCGGTATGTTTCTCGACGGGGATCGGCTCGCCCGTGAGCATGGACTCATCGACGGCGCTCTCGCCCTCGACGACCTCGCCATCCACCGGCAGCTTTTCGCCGGGCCGCACGCGCAGTCGTTCCCCGACGTGGATGTGCTCAATCGGAATATCCGCTTCCGTGCCATCGGCCTCGATACGTCGAGCAGTCTTGGGTGCCAGGCCGAGCAGCGTCCGAATCGCGCCCGAGGTCGCCTGACGCGCACGCAGCTCCAGCACCTGACCGAGCAGCACGAGCGTCACGATGACGCCCGCGGACTCGAAATAAAGCGGCAGAGCCCCGCCGTGACCCCGAAAGGCCGCGGGCAGCGCGCCCGGAAACAGCTGGGCGACCATGCTGAACAGGTAAGCGGAGCCGGTGCCGAGCGCGATCAGGGTGAACATATTGAGGCTGCGGTTTGCGACGGACTGCACACCGCGCACGAAGAACGGCCAGCCTCCCCACAGAACGACCGGCGTGGCCAGCGCGAGCTGAATCCACCCCGTCAGGCGGGCGCCGAGCGCGTGCTGCACCGGCATCCCTGGAAGCATCTCGGACATGGAGAGAAGCAGCAGCGGCACCGCTAGCGCGGCGCTCACCCAGAAGCGCCGGGTCATGTCGACAAGCTCTGGGTTTTCGGTGACCTCGGCGCTCGGCTCCTCGGGTTCGAGTGCCATGCCGCACTTGGGACACGCGCCGGGGCCGATCTGGCGGACCTCCGGGTGCATCGGGCAGGTGTAGACGGCGTCTGCGCTTGAGGCGGCCGAATCCGTGCCAGCCGGCTTGGCGCTTTCGTGGGCGTGGTGCGCGTCGTGCAACCTGGGCGCGAGGTAGCGCTCGGGCGCAGCCGCGAACTTGGTCTTGCACTTGGGGTTGCAAAAGAAATACGTCGTGCCGCGGTAGGTGTGCTCACCACCGCGTGGCTGCTTCGGATCGACCTTCATCCCGCACACCGGATCGATGGCTTCGGAAGCGGTGACGGCGGCGCCGTGCTCGTGGCGGTGATGGGCGTGCGACTGTTCTGGGTTCATGTTCGACCTCGATTTGCTGACTTTCACTCGGCAGACGCACGCTCCGGCGAGTTCTTACAGTCGTTCTTTGCTTCGATGGGCACAGGTGCAGTTCAGGCACCCGTGGTGGGCACAGGCGCCGCACATCTGCTTCAGCCGCTGTCCCAGCGCTTGTCGTGCCCGATGCAGCCGCACCGTGGCATTGTTGGCGGTGATACCCAGCTCGGCCGCGACGATTTCGGACAGTGCTGCAAACCGACGGTCCGACCTGTTGAAATGGTCGGTTTAGGCTGGCGAGCTGAGCGGATTATTGCTGCGGCTCGGCTTGCTGTTGCTTGCCTAGCAATGCGTTATTCTCAGACACATTAATTTTATCGACAGCTTCTATATGCCTAATTAAATCCGCGTCGGTTGCGTATATATGACCTCCGCCGGTATATAATTTAGGAAACATGTGCTTGTGCGCTTTTTGTATAACTAAGTTTATTCTACCTATATTACTTTCAAGCTGACGCGCTAGATTTTCATCCGTTCCATATTGCTTTATTGCTTCGTCAAATGTAATGCCATCCTTAACGGTCGATTTTTTACATACACTGCCGTTTGCGTCAAGTGAAGAAATTTCAGCCAGTAAACCGCTAGATAACAAAATCAAATATTTGTCTTTTCCTTTTTCGATAAGGATTCCTTTTTTGCCTTGTATTTGAAAAGTTATAGGCAATTTTATTTCTGACAATACGCTCAAATAAGTAGGAACTATATTGTAATCTCTAACGCAGCTCTCAAGATGTCCTAAATTTGATTCTTGTCTAACTTCGTCTTTAATTCTTTCATTGATTTTTTCATCGGTATACATTGAAAACAATTTAGCAAAAAATAACTCGCTATTGATATCGCGTGTATCGCTTACTTGTTGATATTTTACTTCTGCGTCTATTGCCATGATGTATCTCGCTATCTGTACGCGCAATTTTTGAGTGTTCATAAGCCGATCCTTTTCCGCTTGCGCGGATTTTGATATGAGGTTAGGATCGGCCTTGTCTAGTTCCGATCCATCCTTTGAGGTTGGTTGTCTTTAAGGCCGCAGTGCTTCCAACACTGTCGGCCTTTTTTATTTTCAGCGAGGAGTGTCGGCAGGCTTGCCAGCTGCCGCGTCTTTCCTGAGGCGCGCGACCTCAGCGCGTACCACACGCACGATGAAGCTAGTCCGCGTTTGTCGCTCGCGTGTTTCGATAGTTGAGAGCGCGACGCCTTGGTCAAGCTCCTCGGCGATTTGATCGTCCACTACAAGTTGTATGCGTGCCACAAACTTACGTCACCACGCATGTAAGGCTAGGTCAACGGTAAAGCATCATACCAATTTTACTCATATCACTACACTTGCAAACGTTCAGTATTTTACTCATTCCACTACTTACCTATGGTCCGTTGCGGAGGTCGCTTAATGACATCACAGCAGATCGTAAGGTTTCTCGACGCACAGAAGGACTTGGACACACGCTTGCGCGACTCTATACAGCGCATGCACTGCGGACGCTGGCCTACGTGGCGAGCGCGTTCTTTCAAACGTGCTGCAAGCCAGATCATAGAAGTCGCCTCACCATGTAGAAGGCAGCAGCACGATCAATACGTGGTGCTGCGCTGGTTTTGGAACGATCGCCAGTGCGGTCTGATGATGCGCGACTTTGGCACCTTGCGAGAGGCCGAAGCCTACAAGGAACGCATGGTCAGTATTGACGCGACACAGCCGGATATTAGAGCGTAGCGGTCTGCGACCGGACCAATTTAGGCATGTACTGCCTATCTATCCGCCAGCGCGCGGAAGTGCTCTCGCTTCTCTGCGAAGGCTGCTCTATGGCGACGATCTCACGTCACACTGGCGCAGCCGGTAACACCATCGCCACCATCCTCAAAGAAACTGGCGCAGTCTGCGCGGCCTACCTTGACCACGAGCTGCGCCACCTAAAGACGCGCCGAGTCCAAGCCGATGAGATCTGGTCTTTTGTCTACATGAAACAGAAGCGAGTGCCAGACGTTTGGAAAGGTTTTCCAGGCTTAGGCGACACTTGGCTATGGCTGGCCATAGACACGGATACCAAGCTCGTGATCTGTCACCGCGTAGGATGTCGCGGCGAGCCGTCAGCCGTTGCCTTTATGAAGGATCTAGCGTCGCGTCTGGTAAACCGCATACAGCTATCGACTGACGGCCACAGGCCATACATCGACGCGGTAGAGCAGGCTTTCTACAGCGATTCAATCGACTACGCAATGATCGCCAAGAATGCGATTGTTAACGAGGTAGACAATACAGAGCTAGTCGGTTATTCCATCTTTGGCGATCCGGATCCTAGATTTGTGAATACGAGTTACATAGAGCGTTACAACTTGACTGTGCGCATGGCCGATCGCAGATTCACGCGCAAGACAAACGGATTTAGCAAGTCTTTAGAAAATCATAAACACTCTATTGCGCTTCACATTTTTTACTATAATTTTGTACGTATCCACATGACACTTGGAACCACGCCAGCCGTAGCGAGTGGATTGGCTAAGAAGCCATGGTATTATGAGGATATTATCGAGTTAGTAGATGCGCGTAAGCGCTCACTGATAAAGCCTAGCGGAGTGGTTCGGATAAATAGGTAGCGGTGCATTTTAGCACTGCGCGTGCGTTCAGTAAAGAACTAAGGTTTTAACTTGTCGGACCGTCAAATTGCAGCACTATCCAAAATCGTATCACATCCGCGCAGAGTTCTTTGGAAGCGAGCAGCCACGTATAGGGCCTTGTCCGATAGATCGCGAGATTTCTGCACCAAGGCCCAGGCGAGCAATCGAACGGCTTGGTTTGGGTCTACTGACCGAGGGGTATGCTCAAGCGACAGCGCTAGAATGTTCAAGGCCCTACATGCCACTGCCGTGTTTGGGCTATGGATGTGCGCCAGCGCGGCTTCAATCCAGCCGCTTGGCGTCGGCGAGCGATGGAAGAAGAGATAATCATGAACCGCCTCAAGACCGTTCATGATTAGTTCATCAGCAATCTCGGGTCCTGCTTTGCGACGTTGTCTCCGGGGGGCACCAAACCAGGGCAGATCTTCTCTGGCTAGGCCAAGTAAGCAGTGCCGAACAGCACCTTCGATGATTGTCCAATGCCTACCGAGGCTGCGACGGGGGGTCGCAACCAGGTGAACAAGAGCTGCTGCCTCAGGCGGTGAGCTTTGAATGAGCTCGCGGGCGAATAGACGAAGCCTTGGCACATCCGCCTTCAAGACCCGAGCCGCGAAGTACAGCACTGGAACGATGGCATCGTCACGATCATTCATGCTCTCCTTCAAACGCGGCAAGTGCTCGACCAGGAGTGTCTCCAGCTTGTTGATTTGTTCGGAGGTTAGGAATGGGAGACAGTTTCCTAGAAACTCAAAGCCATCAAAATATGTGCTCAACAGCCGTGGTACCGCCAGCCAGTGGAGGAGCGCATCAGCGGCCTTTTGCAAGAAGGTCAGCCGAAAGTTCCCTCGTCTAGATGAGAACCAACGAACCGCACTAGTTGAAAATACTACACTGTGGAATAGTGTTTCCTTGGTTTTCTGCCCGACCAAAATCATGGTGCATAGCTTGTCATTCAGTGCATGAATTACTTTGGCAGGCGCCTTGACCGTCTCCATTGCAATTAGTAGCTTCACTAGCCCTAGTGGTATCCAATGTCCCTTCCTCACCTCTCCGGTTCCCTGCTGCTCAGTCAGGAGCGATAGACATTCCGGTTTTTCGAGAAGAAGAATGACTAGATTGGCAACTTCTGAAAACTGTTCGGTAGTGACTTCGCCTAACTCGGCCCACTCCTGCCACGGGAACTCGCCCAGTCTTTCGAGAGTCCACAACCAGCACCGCGTTTCGCGATGCTGTAAGAGCTCCAGCACCCGAAGGGCACCTGTCGGCTGACACTCTGCAAGAACCAAGTACGCCTCCAGCAGCAGTTCAAAGACGCTCCATCCTGCCTGTGAACCAAAACTATGTCCCGTGAGCCGAAGTAGCCAACCGCGCTTTGAATCGGCAATGGCATGGAGCAAAATCTCTCGTGCATCATCCAAGAAGCGATGCGCCTCCTTTGCAAGCGACGGCGGTAGCTCATTCCCTCGACAGCGCAGAAACTGGAGCTTGGCGAGCCATTCACTGATCGTTCGACCGGGACGGAGCACTTCGCGAAAGACTTCTTCGAAGTCTGGTCTCGCGGGATCTAATGCAGGGGAATAGAAGCCAAAGCGGTCCGTAATCCCTTCGGAGCCGTAGCGGCAGAGCAACTTGACCGTTGAAGCAAGTATGGTCTCCGAGGGAACTGGGGCTGCTAGTAATCGGACAGTT